>Ga0179593_1506701_pt1 | contig 11837 bp, 19 predicted proteins | sample CZODoug2_1_08_16_FD_185931 | JGI IMG/M metagenome (GOLD analysis project Ga0179593, IMG submission 185931) | Vadose zone soil fungal communities from Angelo Coast Range Reserve, California, USA - CZODoug2_1_08_16fungal (PacBio error correction) | ecosystem: Environmental > Terrestrial > Soil >... | reverse complement strand
ACTTTTTTTTTTTCTCAACACGTTTCCTCACTTCCTGACCAATGTAAAAGTATTAAGAAGCCTTTTTCTCGTTGGCTTTCTCTTGCCTCTTCCGATTTTTCCCCCAGTTAGAGTTGACCCCCTGCGCGATTTCTCTTCTCTGAAGCTCCTTGATATCTGTCTTTTTGTTTCGTGGGAGCGCCCTCTTTTTGGATACCCCGCTTCCGCTGCAATTTTTTCTGCCTTTTTCAAATGTTCCTCCTTCATTTATTATCCAAGGCTTTCCCAGTACTTTTCCCACCCATTTTCTGAAGGAGGTCCCTCGAGTTTTCCTTTTTTTCACCCGTAATTCCTATGAGTACCTAAAACCTTGACTAATTTTCCTGTCAAGCCAACTCTCATCTTCCTTTCTGTTCCCTTTTATATGTCCCGTTTTCCCCAAACTAACTTTTTCCCTGTAGGCCCTGAGCGTGTCTCTCTTGTTTTTCGGACCCCCCCAAATTTTTGCCCCATCCCGTTTGCCCCACCCATCTTTTCCGACAAGTTCCTTTTGGGTTTTCTGAGAGTTCGATGGCCCTTTTTCCCCCCAGTTCTCCAACATTCCCTTCCCCCTGAACCTTATTCTCTATGGCTTTACCTTAACTTTACCATGAATTAATGAACCTAATGACAGCGAAGACCAGCCTTTCACAGGGCTCTCTTCCCTGTATGGAACCCCCGTTTTCCCCCGCCTCGTTTGGCAGTTCCTATTCCCTTTTGTCTGTCCTTGGCATTGGCACTGCCATCCTAGAGGACCCTAACCCGTTTTTTTTTTCCTCTTCAGTTAATCCTCCGCCGGCGCTTTTTTCTCCGGTTCTTTTTTTTCCTCGACCCCCCGTTTTGTAATTGCCGTGACCCAACCTGGGCCTTTTTTTTATGGCGTACTCTTTCCTTGTACAATTTTTTTTCACTTTGTTTTCCGCCTCTGCAACATTTTCTTTGCCCCTCTTGTCTTTTTTTGGTAATTTTCCATGTCAAAGAAAAAACACTTTCCGGATGTCGTTTTTCGTTCAGTCTTTTTCCCTCAGTCAGCTACCGTGCCCAACCCCACCTACACGGGGTATACTTCTTTTTTCCCCCTTCTACATGAGTTCATTCCTCCCCGCGCTTGATTTTTATATATTTTCCTTCATGTGTGTTTTGTCTAGATATCAATCCGGCTTTCTTCTCAACTGTATTCTTTGAGAAAGAGGAGTATTCCTTGTTTTTTTTCTTTTGTGTTTTTTTTTCGTCTAGATGTTTATGGACGGTTTTTCAACGTCGGAAGCCCCAAAACCACCTAACCGGTACCCTTTTTTCTTCCGAACCCCAAGCTTCCGACCCCCCCACCCCCCCCCCCCCTTTCTTTGAAATCCGCGTGTTTTGAGAGTCTTCCCGAGTCAGTAGTATTCCTTTTTCCCTCCCTCGTATCGCATCCCCAATTTCTAGGGCCCTTTCCCTTTCACCCCTCCCCCCCCCCCCCTTTCTTTTATCATTTTAGGCGAAGACACCTCGGGCTAGGGAAGAGTGTTCTCTTAAACACCTTTACAAGTTCTCCAGTCGTCGATGTTCCGTCTTCTCTAATTTCACCAGCGCCACCCTCCCCAGTGGCTCTTCTGAAATAGGCGGGTACTGAGGGCGCTGTTCTCCCCCCTAAGTTTTTTTTTTTTTTTGTGAATTCTTCTCCTTGCTTGCTTTTCCTTTGGGCTCGCAGGCTTGCTTGGGATTGAAGAGCATTTTTCCCTCGGTTTTTTTCTCGAGGACATAAATAACCTTCCTTTTTCTCTTGTGTGCCCCTCCCTTTTTATTCGACCACCCCCCTTCTGCTACCCCGACCCCCCCCGTTCATCTTCATTTGGGGTTTCGTTTTTTTGCGGAGTCACTTTTCAAGTGGCCTTTTCCGAGGTGGTCCCCTGAGCCTAGTTTTTTTTCCCCCGGTTGTTGCTGTTTTGAACAGTTGTTGGATGAAAAGACCCTTTCCCTGCTCTTGCGCTTTGTTCCATTCCTTCTTCCCCTCGTTCGCCGCGCCCTAAGTGTTTTTTTTTCTTTTTTTTTTCGTTCAGGACCAAAAACTTTCTCCAAGTACTTCCTTTTTTTGCGTTCCCGGACCTCTTCCCTCCACCTTTTTTTTTTTACCTTTTTTTTTGTCAGGTTTTTTTGAACCGGACTTGCCAAAGTTCCCAGCTTGTTTGCGGCGCTTTTTTCCCCCCCCCCCGCCAACACCTGCCGCATAAGTGGTATTTTTTTTTTCTTGTTCTCCTCCACTCGGAAATCGGCCTTTTTTTTTGTTTGCGACACTGTCCCATTAAGAGATGGCTGCCTTCATCGACGTTCCCACCGAAAACCTCTTCTTTTTCCTTCCTGGGCCCTAAGTTTGTCTTAACTTCTCTTGTCTGCCGGAACTGTCCTCCAATGCTGATACCCCGTCGAGGGGAAGGTTTGGGTGTCCTCCTTGCTTTCTTTTTTTATTGTGGAATTTGACCTTGTGCTTTTCATCAACGCGGTACCTTTCTCTGGTTCTCTCCTTTTATTATCGCACCTTGGTGCACATCTTCCTTTTTCTCCCACCCGTCTTCAGTTTTTCCATCCCGGAGATGACCCGCCTCCCCCCCCAAGGTCACCTCCCCTTTGTCCGTTCGTTTGCCTTTCAACCTGTCCCGATTCCCTTGCAAGCCAAGACTGATTTCGATTCTCGTCCCTTCTACCCCTTTTCGGTCCGTCACCTTTCTTACTTGAGTTCCCCCCCCACCCCCCTCAGGGGGACATTTTTTTTCCCCCTCTGGCGTGCTGCTCGTCCTCTGATCGACCCTTCGCCCTTTTTTTCTTTTACGCTCAGGTTCGGTGCTCCCCTTTCAAATGCGTATTTCCTTTTTTTCCATTTCGTGCACCAGTGTCTTCTAACGGCACAGAACCCACTGTGTCGCCGGGCCTTCCTTTTTCTTTACAATAGTTTTCCTGAGGTTGCTTTTTTTTTCCAGTGTTTTTCACTCTTTCCTTTACCACACCCTTTTCGTTGTTCCCGGCGCTTTTCCATTTCTTTGAAAAGAAGGTTACTTTTTCCTTTTTGATTTTTGACGTTTCTCCTGTTTCCTCCCGGACTTTGCTTCTTGCGTTCCTTCGCACTTCTCGCCCTTGTCTTTCCCTCCTCGTACCCCCTTTATGTTGTTGAAGTTTGTTGCTTCCGGTCATTCACCTTTCCCTGCCCCATTTCTTATTCTCCCCGTGGCCTCCATGGCGGCTGGTTTATTTGTGATCTCCGCTCCCCCCCCCTGGTGCAGATGGAACCGGAAGTCTATTTACGTTTTTTTGCTTTCTTGCTGGCAACCTGTCTTCCCCACCTGTCCTTCCGCTTTTGGTGTGGACACCCCCTTCTTTCTTTGGGATTTCCCCTTGCAAGTTTTCTCCCCGGGACCGTTCGTCCGTTCACCATTCTGGAAGTGAACATTTTTACAGGAGTCTGGTGTCTATTCCCGTCCCTGTCTCATACTTCCCATTTTCCTGATGAACTAGTAGGCTTTTTTTTTCCAACGTAGGTACTAGTGGCGCTCTCGGGGGTCGGTGGGGGGGGGGTCGCCCACCGCGGTATGTCTGGCGGTGCGAGTCGTCGAGCCGGGCTGTTCAGGGCCCTTGGGGTTTGCTAGAGTTGGGGTGGGGAGGGGCGGGCAGTGGTTGTGGGGGGGGTGGTGTCTGTGTGGGGTTTGGGGTTGGAAGTTGGTGCTGGGGGGGGGTTGGGTGGTGGGGGGTTGTGGTGGGGGTTGCACCTATTCATTTCCTTTTTCCCTTCCCGCGTGCGTATTACATTATTTCCTCGCACTGTGTGCGTCACCAGGCTCTCCTTTTTAAGCGTTGCGGTTTAGAGGGGGAGTAGCGGAATTTTCCCTTTACACGCTGCCCGGATTGACTTCTTTTTTTTGAGTCTTACCTTTTCTTGTTTTTTCCGTTCGGGAAAACGTGCCTTTTGCCCCTCCTGATTTTAATGATTTTCTTTCCTCTGTTGTTGTTGTCTCGAGATATTCTCTTTTGAACAGCACAGGCGTTTTTTCCCCTTTCTTCGCTTCAAAACCCCCCTAACGTTGTTCCGTTCCCCATCACCCCCCTCCAATTTTACCCCCCCTTTTTTTGTGTAAAACTTCCCTCTACTCTACTTCCTTCAACCACTCCGTTCAACTCCCCCAGGTGGTTTACCTTTCGCGTTTCACCGTGTTTTGCGCTGTGAAATATTACCCCTTTCTAAGCCATCTCGTAATTTCACCCTTATACTTTCGCCCTCTTTCCTTATTTCAACACCCACATAGTTCATCTTCGGAATTTTCCCAGCTTTCTCGTCCTTCCCCTACATACTAGTGAAAAATTTTCCATTGAGTCCATACTTTTTGTTTTTCCGTCTTTTGTGCACTGCTATACAACCAATTTGCCCCCCCCCCCTTCTGATTCTCATTCTTTCAGTTCCATGGAATCCTCCTACACCCGTGCCACTTCCCCTCGAACCTTCCAAGTTCACCCAGGAAGCCTCGCCCACTAACCCCCCCCCCCCGAGAATTTCCCGATCTCGTGATCCTGTCCCCTAAACGTGGGGACCCCCATTTTCCCCCTTTACCCCCCCTTGGCCTACTTCCCCGGAATCCGGTCCCCCCCCCAAGCGTTCTTTGTTTCCGGAAACCCGTAACTCTGTTCGATTTAAGTTGATTCCTGGCTCCCCCCTCTGCCTTCTTCGTTCTCCCCTCTAAAACCCCCCACGACGCCCAACCTTGGCTGTTAGCACTTTTTCAGAAAATTAGGCTTCACACCCCACAACCTCCCCTTCCACTTTCCCAATGACCATAATCCCCCCCCCCCCCGGTCAAAGCACTAGTTACGGTCTTATCAAATTTTTTTTCTGATGGACGGGTTATTGTCCCGACAATGGGTACTTCGCGCTGCATGTACTCGGTCCGATTTCCAGGTTTTCCCGTGGTTTTTTCTTTTTAGTTTGCATGGGACTTGATCCACAGGGTGTCCGCTCTCCTTTTCTCTTCTCCCATTTCGTTTCAAACTGTCCAGCGCCCTTGTTTCTGTTTACCCGTTTTTTTTGTCATTACGTCCTTTTGGGATTATTAGGGTCGTCTCCTTTCCCCCCCCCCTTGCTGTTTTTGCCCCCTGTCTTTATTTTACAGGGTCAACCCCCCTTGACGTTGATCCTGTTTTTTTTCGTCCTGGCACGCCGGGTGGTTGATTGGCCCGGACCTACTCCCCTTTTTTTTTTGTTTCTTGGACACTCTGGTCCCCCAGAAACCCTTGAACTTTGCACCTTCTCTTTTCCTCTCGTTTCGGGTCCTTTGCTTCATAGGAATTTCCATAATTTCCGCTGGTACCTTTCCAACACTGTTCCTTTTTCTTCTTGACCCTCCTCTTTTTTTAGTTGGCTTTTTATTAACATGCCTCCTGATGGATACGTTTTTTCCGTGCTGTTCCCCCCCCTTCTCTTTTTCCCAAAGTCCCCCCTGAACCATCCTTCTTTGGCTCTTTTCTGGTCTGACTTTCGAGTTATCCCCTTTTCTCGAGCACCCACGGTCGATTTCCCATCGTCATGAGTCTATTTTCTCCCCTCTATGTAGTCCATTTTTTCCGGGAAGACGAACGCAGCTCTTTCCCACTTCCTCCGTATTCCGCGCCCTAAAATGTAACTCTGATGCTCCGACAGCGTTACTCCCCTTTTTTCAACACCCTTCCCCCCCAAGGGATTTTTTTCTCATTTTACACACTCACTTTTTTTCTTTTTTTCGTCCCTGCCTAGTAAGATTCAGTAAAAGTTTCTGGAGGGTCCTTATAGACTCCTCTTTATAGTGGAACCCACTACCCAAAGGTACCTCTAGCTCTCTTTTCCCCCCCTATCTTCCATTTACCAAGGTTACACCCCTCAACCAGCTTCATGCCAACGTTAGTGGTGTGTCTCATGTTCTATTTCCTTCCCCTCCCCCCATTCCATAACCACTCTTTCGTACTTTGACCCCCCCCTATTGTGTTTACTTTCTGTAAAGCACAGCTTCCTTCCGTCCCCCCAGTGTTTCTCCCCACCTTTTCGTCCCCCTCCTGCTCTTCTCCACCCCCCCCCCCTGCCTAAATCCACTCCCTCTCTGTCACGATCCTTTGTCATTCTCTTTGTCCCCCCCCCCTTTTATCAAACTTGCAGCACTCTTCTTTACTTCGTCCCACCCCCCATTGGTTTACCTCGACGGGGAGTTGTCTGTAGGGAATTGTCTTCTCTGAGTCATTCTGTTTTAACCAAGTCCTCCCGTCTGGGGGCCCCCCTGTTCCTGTTCTGTCTTTTTCACGACTTTCAAGCTTGAATTCCTCCTTTCAGTCTCGAAAGCATGGAATCTTTTTTCATTCTTTACTTCTTGTCCTGTAAATAAAACTGTACCCTTGTTTTGCGTAGGTTTTTTCTTGCTTCCCCCCTAGAAGCCTCGAAAAGTGCAAAACCCTCCCACTGCATCCGCCTTTTTTTCCCCCGGATACAGTGAGCCCCTGTCTCCTGAAGCTTCCCATCTCTTTTCATCCCCTTTTTTTTTTGAGAGTCATCGTAAACCTCGGGCGTTCTTCCGTGCCTGTTTATTTATCAGTGGTAAAAGGTCCGGATTTTCCTTTTTTTAGGTGTTTGTTTTGTTTTTGCTTCTCTTTTCTGCGGTTTTTTCATGCTTTGTCCGACAAACCATCCTTTCAAATTCTGAAACCCCCCCTCTTCATCCTAAACTTCCTTCATTGGGTTTTTTTGACTTTTTATGAGAATCCTTTACTGGAGAACTATCTCTGCTTGATGAGCGTTATCTCCTACCCCTTTGTCGCGTCAATTTACTTTCCCCCCACCCCGTCGATCATTGGGCGGTGGCGGTGCAACGCGATCGTGACTGCTTTTTTCTTTCCCCCCTTCCTTGGCCCTCACATCGTCTTTCTTTTCAGCTCTTCATTATTCGCAACTTCCCCCCAGGTTGTTTTTTTTTTGACCCGTTTTCGGCTTTTGAGATTGTTTTTAATCCATTCAGGATTCGCGGCAGTGATTGTTGGTTCTTCTCATGGGTTCTTCGTCCAGTTTATTACGAAGAAATTCACGTTGGTCTTTTTTCTCTCGAACCCCATTTCCCTCTTTTTTGAACTCTTTGTTTTTTCGCTTTCTTTTTTTGTTTGGCATGGGCCCACGACCGCCTGCCCATCGCCACCGGACCCCCCGACCCCAACCGTTCGGTATTTTCCTCCCAGTTCTATTTTTTTTTTTGAGTCCAATGACTGCCATTTTCCGTTGCAGGCTGCTTGTGTGTCACTCCGACTGCCCCCCCCTTCTCTGGTCCCTTTGCTCTGTCCTTGGTTTTGTGAATCAACCCTCTTTTTGTCCTACCACACCTCTTCCTCTTTGTCTTTCATGACTCGCCCCCCTTGGGGTCCGCCAATTTCTGTTGTGTGTCCGGACGACACCCCTCTCTTCTTTGCATTTTGTTGGGGCTCTTTTTTTTCCTGCCGCCTACCCATTGCGGTCCCATTGTTCGTTCTTAATTCTTCTTGCCGTTTTCCAGTGGAAAGAGCTGCTTTTTTCTGTTTCCCCTACCACCCCTTCCCGGCCTCTCCTTCCCTTTCTTGCTTTCTCGACCTTTTTTATCCGCGGAGTTTTGTTTTGTTTTTTTTTTTATGCCACCGGGATGTTTCTCACTTTTTTTTTCCCTCAACCATGCCCACACTCTCCTCTTCCTTTTCCTTGGACTTCATGTCTTTCCTCCTGCGTTGACTTTCACGTTTATTTCTACGTGCGCCGGGGACAGGGCATTTCCCCTTTTCTTTTTCCCTAGGTTACCTTGCTTATTTTCGGATTCAAGTTTCTTTGTTGTCCCCTTATGGATGGTTGCTCTTTGAGGGACGAGTACCCTTTTTCGTCCTTTTTTTCATGGTTGTCACCGCTTCATGTTTTTTTATTTTCTCCCCGGATTCCATGTGACAATGGCTTCCTTGCCCTCCCCGTATATTTTTCCCCCTTCCTTGAAAGGCTTTCCCCAACCTTTTAATTTCCCCGTTCGCTACTCCGCTTTGTAGTTCTCCCCTGTCCTCTGTCTTTTCCCGATTTCCGACCCTTTTTTCGCCTGCCGATCTTCCTTCTTTCCTGACCGTCCCAAAACGTGCTTTTACCCCCGGACTTTTCTTGGACCATTTTCACCCCCCTGAGTTTTGCTCCGACGACAAGAGTAGACCCCCGGTACCTGTTTCTTTTTTTTTCTTTTTCCCCTCTTTTTTTTTTTCCTTCTTACCCGGGAAACCTATCTTACCATTACCATTGGCCTCCCCCATTCCGTGAACCAAATTGACAAAAGTTTTGGAGAAGGGCACCTATAAAACTAGTGAGTTTTTCTGGTTTTCCGTCTTATTTTCCCCCCTTTTCCCCTTTGGCTTTTTTTACCCCTCCTCCGGTGGAGTGGTGCTTTTTCCCCCTTTCCTGTTAGTGTTAGGTGGCCAGTTGGTCCCGACGGTTTCCCCTATTTCTTTTTTGTCGTTCCCTCACCTTTTCTTAGCCATTATGTTTTTTATTTCGTTCCCCCACTGAGAGGATGTGTTTTTTTACCTGTTTTACCAATTTCCCTTTCCCCCCTTGAACACGGAGTGTTACCTTCTTTTATTTCCAGATCTCTTGCTTTTTTTACCCTTTGTGTTCTTTGGGGCGCAATATCCTGAATTGTTTTTTCGCAATTCCCTTTTTGTCCTGATTTCCTTGTTGTCTTGGATTGTATTCGCTTCACTTTGATGTACCCAAATTTTTGGGGATTTTTTGTGTGTTCAATCCTTTATCACTAACCCTGGGCAAAGCAGACTTAAGCGTCTTCCCCACAAATCCTCGTCATGTAACTTTTTTTCCCCTTTCCTTTTGGGGCCATTGCTTAACTCCTCGGTTGCACTTCCCAGAGGTACCGGGACACTATTTTTTTTTTAGCGTATATCGGGCCCTATTTTGCTACCTTTAGGCGAGTGCCCCAAGTGTCCTTGTGTCCCAACACTGAAGAGCCCCAATGTTTCCCTCTTTTCCCCCAATTTTTACAGTGTCCTCTTTTTCCTTCTGGGCGGTCCGGCGTTCAAGTTACCCGTCGTGACCCCTTCCCCTTCCGGGGTGTTTTGGTCTTTGGGCACTTTTTTTTTTAGTCCAATAGACAAATGAGTCTTGTCAAACGCGATGGACGATCTTCTTTCTCCCTTTTTTCTTACCTTTTTTGTCTTAGTCTCTTTTTCCCTTGTTGGCACCATTCCTACTTTACTCAAATACAATAAATACACCCCCCGTCAAGGTACGCCCCCACCTTTAACACCCCCGTCCTTCAATTTAAGCGGCTGTTCGTAAAAGGCGGCCCTCTGGCTCTGCTCCCCTTCCTTTCTCAACCACCGTTTCCCCTCCCTGGTTTTAATCTTCCGTATCGCTGAGTTTTTGGTCCAATCTAACTTTCCTGCCACGTTGATCGTCTGCTTTCAAGGTTCATTCTGGTCTGCAGGTTGCTCAACTCAGTTGGTTGTTTTCTAATTTCCCCTTCAGAACACCTTTTCCCATGTGGGAGGAGAATCTTCCAAAGACATAATGATACCTTTCACCGTCCTTGGACTATAATTTGATCTTGTCCTTCTTGAATTGGACCCGTTTTCTCCCCCCCAATCAGTGCTGTCCCCACCCCCCCCCCCCCCCAAAATCTTCTTCCCAGATTTCTCCCCGTTTTGGTCCTCCTTTTTCCCCCCAACCGACAACCTCCCGTACCCCCCCCGGCATATTCATCCCTCCCCCCAAGCTAGTCTTCGTCCTCCCCCATTTCGTCTCAAGTAAAGGGATATCTTTTTCCTTCCTTTCCCGTGCCTTTCCCTCTTTTTTTTACCACACATCCATGGTCCCCCTGTCCTTGTAATCCCTGAACTTCAGTCACTTCTCATACCAGTTCAAAGATTTCCCCACCCCTTTTTTTGAGGCACTTTTCTTCCCTGCCTTTTCCCCCTGACTGGGACACCGGCGTTTGTTCTTCCATTTCCGCCCAAGTTTTCGCTTGGTACAACACAATTTTGGCTTTTCCCCCTTTTTTTCTAGACTCACTTTCACACCCAGGAAGACCTCCTTTCCCCTATTTTCTGAGGTTGCTCTAACCTTTTCTTTATGCTGCCTTTTCTATGGCGAACCATGAGTTCATTCGCTAATTTAAGTCCTCCTCCTCTTCCGTTTGTGCAAAATCCGCCGTTTCCAGCCACCCCACATCAAAATGAGTAAACCCTTTCGTTCCGCCCGTACCGGTGCACCTGAATCTTTTCCCCCTCCCCTGTTCGGTTTTGGTATACCCGCCCTTTTTTTACGGTCCGTTGTCTGTTAAGGCGACCTTGGCCGCGCTTTCTCCCAACGGTCCTCCATTTCTATACTTGGATTGTTTAATGGTGATTTCTTGCCGGAGTTTATCCCCCCTCCCGGACCCTTTTTTTTGCCTTCTGCCTTTGTTTTTTCAGTTACGTGGCCATTTTTTCTCATGGAACCTTGGTAATTTCCAACCTTTCCCCTGGACATATGAGAACGAAAACGTGAAGATTGAGTCCAGGAGATGCCTGGCTTTCTCTCTTTTGCTATCCCTTCTCCCTTGGCCTTTCCCGGGGCCCCCCGAACCATCCCCAAAATTTCTTACCCTAGTTTTAGACCCTTTCCTCTGATTAATTACCCCGTCCCCCCCTGCGGATAAGAGACGTTTTCTTGCGCACTTTTCCTGTTCAATCACTTCTGATTCCCCCGGTACAAAGTGGCTTTGTCCGTTGCTTCTCTGCCAGTGACCCCCCTAACAGCTCCATTTCTTTTCCCCCGCGTCAAAACCCCTTTCTCTCCAGAGATTGCTGCACGAGGAGCTTCTTGTCTTTGAATTAGTGTACAGCGTTTGACCGCTGCCTTCACCAACTTTCTGCTCCTCGATCCTCCTCCATTTTTAAAGCTGTATTTTCTAGAAGATTTTCCCCGTACTCAGTTTCCCCCCCCCTGGTCCTTCGGATTAGAGTTTTGCGTGCCCTTCACCATCCACTTATCTCGGACTCCCCCCCCTTGCCGATCTCATTGCTCCAAGAGACCCATTCTTCCTCTCCCCTGCCCTTTTTCCCCCCATGTCATCTCACCGTGGTACCCCGCGCGGCGCGGTCCACCGCTTTCCCGAACCATCCAAATTTTTTTAACCCCCCTCGCTTTTGTTTCCCCCCTATTTCCAAACGGTCACGTTGTCGGTCGCGCTGTAGTCTTGTCCCCCCTTTCTTTAACATCTTGCATTTCCATCCTCTCAAAAAAGACTCATGTTCCTTCCCCTGCTACAAAACTCATTCTTTTTTCCACCTGACGAACGAGACTGAAGCGATAGTGCCCAGCCTTTTGTTCTCCCCCGCTCCCGGTCAAGTATCCCCCCATCTCCCCAATATCAATCTTTCAAGAGTCCCCCCTTTTTCCCTTTGGGATTGAGCTTTGACCAATTCATAAGCAGCTGGGACTTTTCACTCGTTTTTAATTCCTCGTTCATCCCCCCCTGCTCCATTTCCGGTTCAGCCTTAATGGATCCACTGGTTTTTTTAAGTTGTAACTCGGTGGTCCTTCCTTTGTTGATTCTCTTTCCTCCTTTCGGACCAGCTCTATTCCTTTCTCAATCGTCCCTCTATAAAGCCATTGCCCCCGATTTTGGAGTGTGTTCCCTCTTACCGGAGGAAACCCCGTTTTCACCGGTGTAGTTTGACGTTCAGGCCTTGAACCAAGCTCTCCGTCCCCCCTGACCCCCCCCCCCTGAAACTTACTTCTTCCCCCCCCCGAGTAACGCAGGCCTCCTGTTTTGGGTTTGTTCCCCCCT
>Ga0179593_1451780_pt1 | contig 11837 bp, 15 predicted proteins | sample CZODoug2_1_08_16_FD_185931 | JGI IMG/M metagenome (GOLD analysis project Ga0179593, IMG submission 185931) | Vadose zone soil fungal communities from Angelo Coast Range Reserve, California, USA - CZODoug2_1_08_16fungal (PacBio error correction) | ecosystem: Environmental > Terrestrial > Soil >... | reverse complement strand
CAAGAAACTTGCCTCCCCCCCTCGGGGACCTGCCTTTTCCCGTGAACGCCGGGCCATCAAGATTCCCATTCGCCTGGCAACAGCTACGCTTCCGAATGGGCACCCCCCTGTAGGGTCATTCACCAAACATTTTTGAACCTCTGGCCCTCTTCTGGGACGGGTTTTCCCATTACAGGATTGAGCCGTTTTTCCTGAATCTACCCCTCATGTCCCCTGACCCATTCAGGCCACCAATGTCGCCCCTTTATTCGGGTCCATCCCCACCCTTTTCCCCCATCCCCCCTGACCCGTGGCCCCTTTTCTTTTCCTCTCCTCCGTTGTTGTTTTTTTTTAGTTTTTTGGTCCACGGGTAGTTTCGGTTCTGTACCCTCCCCTCGCCTGACATTTTTTGGGTGCTGCCTTTTCCCCTGCTCATGCTGGCGGTGTAATGACAACTCTCCTCCTTTCCGCATCGACTCAACTCCGGGTTTGTGTTTTTTCCGACGTTTCCTGTTGGTTTTTCTCCTGTCTGGTTGTGAGCCATGTCGTTTTTCCCCCATCTGGAACAAAACCGTAGGCTGTGGCCCTACTCTCCGGTGGCCCTTTCCTTCTGAAGGACCTTCCGTTTCCTTTCCCCGTAAAAAGTAGTTTTCTTCTCCGTCAAGTTCTTACTCGTTTGGGCCCTAATAACATAGCTTACTCTCCCAAAAAACACCCTTTGATCTGGAAAGCTCTGGCCGGGGCTCCCTTTTTCCCCAAAGGCCTGACCCACTATTTAAATTTTCCCCATTATACTGAAATTACTTGACGTTGTTTGGAAGAGCCGGCGTTGAGTTTTCCCTTTTGTGGCCTTTGTTTGCCGTTAGACCACCCCCCCTGCAGTCCTTCCCCTTGCACTTCCCCGCTTCTATAAAGGGCCTCCCTTATCCCAAGGGTCCAATTCAGTTACGACTGAGATTGCTCCCTGGTCCCGGTCTTTTGGCCGTGCCATTTTACGTTTGTCCTTTTGGGCAAATTTCCCCCAATTCTTATTCAAGTTTTTTCCCTTATTTTTGCGTACCCTGTACCTTTCCGGCTTGTTTTTTCTCCCTGGCGTAGGGCTTTTTGACATCTCCTGTCGTTTTCCGAATTTTTTTTTGACCTCCAATCGAGCACGTTAATGGGGGTTCTTTTGGGGCAAGTAAAATCCCCCACTAGGTTCCATAACCATCGTTTTGAGTTGTTAATCACTTCTGAACCTCCCTTTTCATGCTTTTGGTTTTCCGCGGTACAGGCCTGATTTTTCCCAGGATTTCTCGGGGGATTGCCCGACTGTTTTGCCGTCCCCAGCCGATTGGCCTTTTTTCTCCGGGTTTTCCTCTTTCGAGATCAGTTCATTCTTTTTTCCTTGAACGTCTATCGCCTACTCCAATTGCTTCCTATAACTCTTTTCCCCCTGTTTTTTCCACCCTGGGCAACTACGTTTGCATAGTCCCCCCCCAGTTCCCTGGCATTTAGATTCCTGACATGCTCAAGTTCTTTTGGACCCAATTTTTTTTCGGCAGCGCAAGGTGTGGCTCGCCCAGTGCTTCGTCAATCCTCCATCCCTGATTCCTTACTTTCTTCCAAACCACCCCCGTCCCCACCTTTTAAGATTTTAAGGGATTTTTGTTGCATCCGTTCGCAGTGTGCGCAAGGACTTGTTTTTCCCCTCTTCCCTTGAAAGAACTTCTCTGTGGGCCCCCAACCCGTATTGTTTCTTGCTGGGCTGGATCTCGTGTCATTTCGCCAATCTCTTCTCGCCGTGTCTCCAGGCGAACCAGCGCTAGATAATCCAATGCTTTTGCCTCTTTTCTCCATTTCCCTTATCGATGATCCCTCCCACCCTAATCCGATCGGTTTTTGCCTTCCTGCCGGGTGCGGGTTACTTCTGACTGGTCTGACCCCCTTGTCTGAATTTTTTTCTTTTCCATTCAAACCCCCCCGCGACACAAAGAAACTTCCCCCCCCCGACTTTTTTTTTTTTTCCTTTCTTTGCCCACATCTTTGTTACCGGTTTGGGTTTGGCCTTGTGCCGGCGATCACCCCACAAAAGTTCACTCCCTTTCCCTCCTTCGGGAAGGTGCTTTTGGCTTCTGTGCTTTTCCTCTCCCACCTCCCATTGAGGTCCTCGTTTCGAAATGGCCAACCGTTGCTGGAGACTTTTTTGTTGATGCCGCCTTTGGTCGTCTCCTGGCCCCCCCTTCGGATCCCCCGGCTTCAACGCACCAAAGTTGTCGTTTTTTGGACCTATTGTCTCCCCTGTACCCAATCTTTCCCCACACACTCCTAGAGGCTCTGTGCCCCGTTTTCTTTCCCCAGGATTTTCGGCGTTGATTCATCCCCTGTGTCGACCCCCTTGCTTTCTTTCTCAGATTTTTTTTTGCCCGCGTCCAACAACTTGCTCCCACAATGAAGCCTCTTTCATATGCCTTTGGGTCTCCACGCAACCCTTTTCCCCTTGCTTGCAGTAGTTTCCGGTACTGTCCCCCTCCTTTATTCTTTTCCCATTCCAACCCTTCCTCGTGCGGGGCGCTCCCGAGGGAGTACCACCAAGCGGATCGAACTGGTTGCTCATGGCCCCTCCGAGACCCCTTCCCCTTTCGGTTGCAAAAACCTCTCTGTATCTTTTCGGACTTATGTTTGGGCACCCCCCCCCGATATGAAATTTGGCATCACCCCCACCAAGACACCCCAGGTACGGCTGGATTTCAAATGTTGTTTCCCCCCTTACTATTTAGTCCCCTGTTTTTACCAGGAGTTGGGAAGAATCTGCCCCTTTTTCCCCCATCCTTCTTCCGCTTTTTTTTTCACCTTCGAAGTGAAATCCCCCTTGCGGGTCTATCCCTTTTCTTCTGGCGGTCTCTTTCCCCTGAACCCTCCCAAGTGATGGAACCTGTGATCGGCCAGCCTCCGCGTTTGCGATGGTGGCCTTGGACTTTTTCGATGATGCGGTTGCCTGTGGCCCCCTTTGTTTGAATCTATGGATTGCTTCATCTCTTTTTTTGTTTCCCTCTCAGAAGTCTTCGGGTCCCTTTAGCTTAGGAGCTCCACCCAATGAGGCCAGTGTTTTTGACGCAACCTGTGCATCGGCATTTTTCGTTGCTGATCCCTTCTCTTTTTTTCTCTCCCTTTCTTGTGTTTTTTCTGGCATTTGCCGGGCCGAAAAAAGTGATGCGGCCACTTCTCCCCCTGGCCCGATCAGCCTTCCCCTCCTTTTTCCTCGCTTTGCTCTAACTTTGATACGTATGCCCTCTTCTCTCGGGCGTTAAGTATGCGTCCTATAGATCCACAGACTGGCCCATGGAAACCGCCTCTGCTGCACCCCCCTTCCCCGCCACCCCCGTTTCTCCCAGCATGCGCGGGCCAGCGATTTCCATTTTCGTTAAGTTTGACTGTTTCGACCGGAGTTGCCAGTGACACCGCCCTGGATTTTTTCCCTAATTTGCGCTTTTGCTTTCCGAAAGACGGATTCTTTGATTTAACCGCACCTCAGGTTCCCTTCGTTCCCCACCCTTTTTTGTACCTTTTCAAGGATAAATATTAGGGAACGCCAAATTACCCCCCCGGCCGTCTTTTTAATTCTTTGATGATTTTCCCTCAACGATTTTTCCCCCCATGATATCTTGTTGAATTTTCCACCCGGAGTATACCGATAGCCCTCTCTGGGGTGGCCCCAAACGCCCCCTTTTTTTTTGCCTTGTCTCTCGGAATTACTTTCCCCGGTCAGTTTTTTTTTTCTTTTTTTTGATCCGCTTTACTGTTTTAGGAAAATTCTCTCGCTTTGTGTCAGCCCGGGTCCCCCACTCGGTTTGTTTCCTCCCCTCAGGGCTACGAACTCGCTTTCGTGACGGGCCGGCCTAGAGCCAACACCCGGCCCCTTTATCTTCCTGTCAGGTTTTTTCTTTTTTTTCCGGTGTTTTTGGCGCAAATTTTTTTCACCCTCTGGGACCAGGGAGTGTCAACGGGGCCCGCCGCACCCCCTTCCTGGTGATACGTTCTTTTCCCCGGCAATTTTGCCCTATAAGGACCTGGTTGGATTCATTGTTTCACAGGAAGCCTTTCTTTGTTCTCGACCCGGCACACTTGCGGTCGAGTTTTCGCCCGGGAATCCTTCCAGGGTCTCAAGACCTCCTTGTGTGCCTCCCACAAAAACCTCTATCATTTTTTTTTTTCCCTTGGTTCGGACCATGATTAGCGCTGCCAGGCTACGCTTGGGGCGGTACCCCCTTTTGCCAGAGCCCCAGTCAACCTTACCCCGACTTTTTACCTTGGATCCCAGGCCCTTTTGTTTGGATAGTCCTTTTTCAACCGGTCCCCCCCCCCCCCCAAGAGCCAGTCTATGGCCAAAGCCAAGGACCCTTTTTCCCATTTTTTTTCATTTGTTTTTGTTCCCCTCCTGTTAATGTTTCCTTGGGCAACATCACCCTTTCAACGCAGTCGGTCCCGCACCAACCCCCCCCCCAGGACCCATCCCAACCGTCCTTTCGGTGTTCTTTGCGGATTCTTCGCTGACTGGCTGGACTCCAGGCCCCAGTCTTTTTTATGTGATTATCTGTCTCCTGTTTTTACCAGCAACGGCTAGTTCCCTGAAGTTGCCTATATTACGGAAGCGCTGAGCAAACCCTTGCCAACCCCGCTTTTTCCCATGAGTCCACACCGTGTTTTGAACTTCCAGTGAGATTTTGTTTCAAGGTGATATGGAACCTCTTGTTCGGGGACCTTTGGTGGGATCATCCTTCTGCAACTGGGCCTTTGGAGTCCCGACCTTTGAGATTTTTTTGCGCCTCTGCGGTAAATTCCCCGTTGACTTTTTTCCTTTTTGGGGCTGTTTTGTCTGCGGTCTTCGGCGGCTTCGTGCGGGGGGAATGGTTGGGTTGGCTTGGGCACTTAAATTTGGCCTATGTCCTCCATCATCCCATGTTTTTTACGGTTTGCGACGTTATCGGACCCAGGTTGCCGCACACCGGCCCCATGTTTTGTTAAGGAGCTCCTGTTTCGCTTGGCGGCCCTTATCCCAAGAATTCTTTGGCCCCCCACCCATTCGCACAGGGCCTCGCGATGCCGGGAAGCCTTTTACATCCTAGGCTGGTACCCTTTTCCTTGGTTTTCCCCCAAACACCGTCCTTCTTTGTCGCCGTGCTGTTCCTTAGTTCCGTCCAGTTTAAAAAAACTCAAATCTCGGTTCCTTGGACCCTGTTCTCTTTTTTCCGCTCCGCACCTCCCCCCGACCCTTTCCTCGGGGGCTATTTGTAGGTCTTACTTTTAACCTTTCGCAGTCTACATATCAACCCCAGCTCACGCCAGGCTCACCCATTACTTTGCCCCCCGGTTGTGTTGGGGGCGTTGATACCCCCTAAGACACTTTAATCCACCACACTTTCCCAAATTCCGTCTTTTTTTCCCCACTTCCCACGGTTTCCCAAATTCCACGGGGGAAACACCAATTTACTCTGCAGCACACACTTCTAGTCTTCCAACGAATTGTTCCTCCCGGTTCTCCTTGGCCAAAAGTCCTTCCTTCCGTTTCACGCGATTTTTTGTTCTTTCTTCTTCCCTTCCCAAACACAATCCTTCCCCAAAATGAACCTTCCCAAGCGGTTTCTTAACACCCTTCTCTAAAAATCCCCCCCACTTACATTTCCTCAGATTTTCAGTTACATTTTACCGTTCCAGGCCTGATAGCCCAATGGGATTCCTCTTCCCCCAGGTAAAAATTCGTGGTGGCTCCCTTGCGTCCTACACCGCTCTGTACTTGACTTTTTCCTAGTCCTAGTAAGAAACTTTCCTTCCCCCAGGCGGCCTTCTGCCTTTTAGCCACTGCCGGACCTCAGTGTCCCCAGGCCGGCCCAGGGCCCCCCCCGAGGGCTTAGTTGGCCCCCCTCTACTTCCTGGTCTGGACCCCGCCACTTGGCCATCACAACCCAAGGGATGCCCCAGGGCTTTGGCTGGTTTCCCCCGGTCCGTCCCCACAACACCCGTGCTTTTCTTTCGCTGCATTCCCCCGCGAGTCTCCATCTCAGCCCCAACCCCTGGACCATTCCCCCCTTCGCTTTTAAAGTAGATGGCCCCCCCAGACTCAGCAAAAACACCCGTGGCCCCTCTCTCTCTTTTTTCTTCTTTTTGTTTTGTTTTTTTCGATGTTCCCCACGGTTTCTTTTGCATTTACGATTCCCTGACAATTGGGGGGCCTTGATGGTTTTTTATTGCTGGCGGTTTGGATTTTCCACAATTACGCCCGGGAAGTCAGGTCACTAATCCGTTTTTTTTCCTTTTTGCGGACTTCATGTCTGTTGTGCAGAGGTCTGGTCTAGCCCTCTTCAAAAAAAGGGCCGTCGCCTTTTGCCCACTTAAGGATCGCCCCTTTCCCCCTTTTGGCTGGCATGTTCCGTCCGTGCGTAAAGGAAAGTTGTTTTTCCCCCCCCCGCCTTTTTTCAGTTTTACTTTGCGGTCAGGTCTTTCAAGGTACTCAGAAGTTTCGCACTTGATCCAAGCATTTTTCCTTGAAGGGCTTCCAGTGTTCAAAGGGCTTAGGCCCAATTTACTTTTTCATGTAGCTACCCCTCCCCCTCTGTTACTGAACTTTCCGCTTTGTCATGCGTGTGTTGACTGAGCTTGAAGCTTTTGGATGTCTTTTGTGGCCGTCTAGACCTGCCCATTGCCGACCTCCTTCCCTGCTCCCTTCCATGAATTCTTTCACCCCTTGCTCAGACAGGCCCCGCAGAGATGTTGGGGGGCTGCAATCGGTTCTTGGTTTTACTTCCGTTCCATTTGGACGTTGTTTGCTTGTTGCATTGGGGCATACCTTACTTTTCCCTTGTTTTACTTCTCATTGAATCTTTTTCTACATTTCGTCCCCCCACCCTTATTGATATCCGGCGTAGGCTTGTTGACTATGCTGTGCTCGGTTTCCCGAATGCAAGGCCTCCACATCGGCCGAGATGTTTTTGTCCTGGCTGTCTTCTCTTTTGTGTTTTGGAAAGTATCTACACAGGCAACCGAGTCTTGATGTAAGCACCCTCCACTATGCTGGGGCGCGAGGCCACAGAAGGGGCTTTTTTTCCCCAAGGATTTTGGCTAGGTATTCCCTTCAGTCTGCCTATGGCCTTTTGGACTTTTTTTTTTTGTGGCCGAGGATCAGGGACTTTCGACAAAGACTCCTCGACAATGTCTTTTACACCCCTTGTCGTTGTTTTCTGCCCCCCTTTTTTCACCCGTTTGATTTTGTGCATTAGGAGTCTGTTTGAAGTATGGCTGACCCTCAGGGTTTTTTCAAGTTCCGTATTTTCCCACCCTTTTACGGGCCGCCAATTGTTTTTCGACTGCTCGTTCCAATCAAGCGGGGGTACTATCGCAGTCTGGGCTTGTTCCCCCACCCCCTCTCTCTGGGGTCCAGACCGTTGCGTTCTTTGTGCAATCCTCCCATTCTTTCGTTTTCGCAATGAAGTCATACTTTTTCAATTTGAATCCATGTTGGCAAAGGCCCCCCGTCATTGTGTTTTCCGTTTCTTCAGGTTGCTTTTTTCACTTCTTCCTTTTTGGTTTTGCATATTCACCCCTTGATTCCGCCACGACAGGGAGACAGCTCCCCCATTCGGCTTTTGCGTGCGCCATCCCCTGCATCTGTTCCTTTCCCCTCCAAATACCCCGACCGGTTGTTCTGTCCCTTTCTCGGTGGTTCCGGGTCTTTTTGACTGTGGAAATCCTGTTTGAAGTTTTCTTTTCGAATTTTTTCCCCAACATCCCCGACACCAACCGAATCCCATTTCCTTTGGAGTTCCTTTTTCTTTTTTGCCCCCCCTGATCTATTGTTTTTGGTTGTTTTTTGCCCTTGTGTGGGCGATCCGCACAAATGCTGTCATTTTCTTCTTTAGATTGTTGGGGGGCTGCTACAGTTAAGAGGCCACCCACCTTGGATTTTCTCTCGTTTCCGCCTTGGCTTCCCTGCTGATTTGAGAGCTTTTTTTTTATGTCGGCATTTGCGTTTCTCTTTCAAGTTGAGCCCCTGTCCTTTCAACTCCCCAAAAGTTGTCGTTTTCTTTTCATATCTTCCTGTACCATCCACAACAACTTGTCTTCCTTCTTTTTTTTGAGGTCTTGCCGGTCGCCCAACGCCAGGAAACTTTTTTTTTTTTTACGCCTTACAATCGGCTAACTTGTGGGTTTGAGTGATTCATCTTTCCTTTTTTTTTGCCTTTTCCCACGGGATCTGCCCAACCCCACCCGACCCTCTCGAAAGATTGTTGTTGCTTTCTTCCTTTCCAGGCTAGAATAATTCCACCCTCTTCTTTTTCGTCCGGCCGGTTTTACACAGGAAGGCGACCCCCTGCGTTGATAATAAACTTCGTTTTCCCCTCCTCGACTTCCGTGCAACCTCAGCCCCCCCTGTGTATTCGGTCTTTTTTGGCTGGGGGCAAAACACGATATCCTGTTTCACAATTTTTTGCATCCTCAAATCGAACCAAGACCTCTTGGTGTCTTCGTTATATTATGTTCCCCCCTGGGCAGAATCTGCCCCCTGGCGTTTGAGTTTCCCTCCCTCGTCCTTCTGAGCCGCAAATTCTTTGAAAATCCAGTTTTTCATCTTTGCGGTCCATAACATCCACCTGTGTATCCCCTGGATGCTGGCCACCGTTTTTTTTTTTCTTTTGCGCTGTTGGCGGCCTTTGCGTGATGGGTCTTTGTCCTCTGTTGTTTTCATCTGGATTTTCTGTTGCTACTTTTTTTTTTTTTTTTCCCAACACTTTTTTTACAGATCGGCGTAGTATCGCTTAGGGCCCAGGCGATGTCCCCCCACCTTCTGAGCTGACCCCTGAGCCTTTTCAGAAGCCGGAGCGGTGGCCTGCCCTTTTCCTCTCTTGTTTGGTTGAGAGACTTCAGCCCCCCCGTCCGTGTTTTTTTTTTTTTGTTAACCTTTCCGATGCCCCCCCAGTCCCCCGTCAGGCCCTCCTTTAACTGCCTTTTTGCCCTTTGCTCTTGTCTACTAAGGTATACGTTTTTCCCCCGAGGATCTCTTGAGAAGCGTGTCACCCACCCCCAGATAGCTTTGAGCACCTCCCTAGATTAATGGTGACCCCCCCTGCCTCCAATTCAGCGCAAGACAGCATCGGCCCACACCCGGCGCTTTGCCAGCATATTTCCATCCCTTTTCCCCATTGTTCTATGTTATCCGGCCAACTTAGTTTGTCCCCTTACTTCATGCTTCTGAGGATGTTGGGCGGAGGCCCGTGGGTTTTTACGCAACCTCCCGGTTCTTTCCCCGGGAGTTTTGCCCAACTTTTTTCCCTTGGCAACTACAAATTGGGAACGCCAGACCCCCCTTTCCGTCTTGCAGGTTCTTTGATGTAGCACACGATTGTGAACCGGCTATCGTTAAATTTTGCCCACCCTTAGGTCTTCTGACCCCCCATCGGAGGTTTGGCAACAAACGCCCCTTGGGCTGTGCTCTCCCGATCTCAAAACGGCCTGCGTTCGCCTTCTGTTTTTCCCCCCAGTCGGCCCCCATCAGAAGGGGTACTTGAAATAAGGTCTTCGAAACTACTTCCGCGGTGTCCCTTTTTAGTGGAGACCCCAAAAGGCTATCCTTCGATTTTTTCCTTTTGTTCTTTGGCCTTCAAGCCGGCAACCCCCCGACGTTTCCCATCGCAAGGTCGAACACCCGTCATTGAGCTGTTCCCGTCTCCACTTTAATGTCCTACCTAAAACGTGTGCCTGCTGGTCCCCCATTTACCCCAGTTTGTATTCATGGGTACCCACTCAATTGTTCCGAAACCGTTTCCCCTTTGCGGAGTTGAAAGGCCCGGTCCGCGAAATCCCCTGTCCCTCCCCTGTACCATGCAGGACGGTTTTGTTTTTTTCCCGGCAATTTTGGGGGAACCAAGCCTCCCGAGGTCCCACGGTGGGTTCTTTTTCACTCTCCAGATCCCCAACTTTCGTACCCTTGTCAGTCAGCCATTGAACTTTTTTGATCGCGGCCACAACGTTCCCAAAAACCCCAAACCTTTAACCACAAAAAGAAGCTCCGGGTGCCACCCCCTCCCCCTCCTCCCCCCGCCCCCGGACCCCTTCATTTTTCTCGTTTTTGGTTATGTTTTGATTCCCCTGGTTTTTACACAATCGCTCACAAACTCGAACAGAACTTTAATGCCCGCACCACCGGGCAATTCATTCACAGAACACAAACCGATTCGGTGAGTCTTTTGTTATATCTTTTATGTCCGGTTCCGCGCCCGTCCCGGCCCCTTGATATTCTCTTTTGGTCCTTTGAAGGTTCATCGGGGCGATCTAGGACTACCCCCAGCCTTAGGAGATGAATAACTTACCCCCCGCTCACATGCGCACGGGGAACCGTTGACTTTGCCCACCCTCTCTCTTTCAATTGTTACTTTCTTTGAACAGTTTTTCCCTGCGACCCGGCTGAAAACGGGGGCCACAAAATCATAGAGCCAGGAATCTCCAAAATAGTTGAGGCCGTCGAGTCGGGCTGGGTTGTAGCCTTGGGTCAATACCGGGCTGGAGTTTCTTGAATCCTCACTGTCGCGCCCACCTTTGCTTATGTTTTCTTTTGAAGGTTTTCCCCCATGGTCCCAATTTTACTGCCCAGCCCAACTGCCTATGCCAAACTTTTTTCTTGCCCTTATTGTTGCGGAAACCTCCCCCCGGGGTCAGACCACCTTGTTGTAGTATTTCCCCCCCTTGCCCTGGGTCGGCATTTTCCACGTGTTTGATCTCTGCCAAAAAACCCCCCGGCGCCCTGGCTCGGGTTCTTTACGGCCGCCTTGCAAAATCCTTTTTTTACCGGCGAATCCTTGGACCAAAAAAATCGCCTTCTTTGGCCTCTTTTTCGCCCCTCCCCCTAAAGTCGGTTTTCGGCCTGTTCCCATTCCAAAAAAACACTCTCGTTCTTTTTGATTCCTTGGTCAAACCTTTTACGATTTTACGCTCCCCCAACTCTTTGAACTAACGTCTCCCCAACCATGGGTTTCTTCTGCCTTTCCATTCGGCCAAAACGTGGAGCAGAGCATTCACCCCCCCCCCCCCCTCCCCTTACGCCATCAAAGCTAACTTTGGCCCTTGGCGGGCGGTAAAGGTTGCCCTTCAATTTCTGACGAATAATAACTGACCCTTCCTATTTCCCCCCCGCCCCCCCCCTCCCAAGGCCAATGCCCAAATGGTTCCAATTGCCCCCCCCCCCTGATCTTCCACAAATTTCTCAGTTCCGTATTCTTTCACTTCAATGTGCTTCCTGGTGCAAAGTCCCTTTCCCTCTCAAAAGGCGGGCTGCATTGAATGTTTAGTTCGCCTGCGGTTTTGTTTTTCCGGTCCCCCCAAATCACTCCCAATTCTCAAGCTGCTCTTCCAAACCCTGATGATCAATAAACAATTGCTTTACCTTCAGTCCAAGTTTCTTTTATCAGTCATTCAGTCCCTTGCTCAGCCTGGAGGCCCCCCTTTGCCAGGTATTTTCTTTCCGGGTGGATTCCCCCCACCCGCTCCATCTTAACGCTTCGGACTTTTTCTTGTGCCCTTGTTGACGAGGCTGGCACAGACTTGCATTCCACGTAAACCTGCCTTTTTTACGGATTTGGCAGGTCGTTGCCCAGCCAGTGCATTTCCAGAGCTCTCAAGTCGTACGGCTTTCCGCTTTTCGAAACCGCAGTGCATCAAAAACAGTTCCCGTGGCGACCAGGCCGGTGTCGTCCATCCCCCCCCCCCCCCGTCTTTTTGAGTCCCCGGCTTTTCCTTCCCGGCTCGATTTTCTACCCCGCAAATCCCCACATTTTAAAGGCACACCAATTTACAGTATGCTGTTGGGCCACTCATGCAAACGACCCCGGCCC
>Ga0179593_1410442_pt1 | contig 11837 bp, 16 predicted proteins | sample CZODoug2_1_08_16_FD_185931 | JGI IMG/M metagenome (GOLD analysis project Ga0179593, IMG submission 185931) | Vadose zone soil fungal communities from Angelo Coast Range Reserve, California, USA - CZODoug2_1_08_16fungal (PacBio error correction) | ecosystem: Environmental > Terrestrial > Soil >... | reverse complement strand
TTTTCGACACTGTCTTTTCGATTCGCTTTAAGTGTTATTCGTGCGCGATAGCATTGCCTTCATATGTTTGCTCCCCTTTTCCTTGTTCCTGTGGGCGCCGTCTTACTCAATTTCTTTTGATTCTTTTTCCCCGCTTCCTTGGTTTCCTTGGCGCCACCCCATGAGGACCATGTGCCCTCCCCCCTTCCTTGGCACCCCAGCTGATGGCCGATTATGAACGTCTTTCCACTTTCTTCATTAGTTTCATTGCCGGGCCCTGGGTTCCTAGGGCCCCCTCTGGCCTGATTTCGTGCCCTCTGCTCTTTCCGTTCCACTTTGAGCGCCCATTCAGCCGTGGCGCTCCCCCGCTTTCATCGGCATCAACTTCCGGTTTTTCAGTCATGTGCGAGTCCGTATTGACATCCGAGATTCAGCCGTTCGGCACTTCTTTATTGAAATTTGATTTCCCCCCTCCCCATTTGCGTTTGTTCTGTATCCCCTTCCTCCCAAGCCACTGACTGAGTTCTGCTCAGGGTGGAAATTTAATCTAGGCTATTTTGAACCTCCGGGTGTGTCTGTGGGCCCGGTTCTTTTTGTTTTAATTGCTTTAGATTTTTTCCTCTGTGTCCCGTACACGACGCGTCCCAAAGAGCTTTCCTCAGGCCGTTCATAACCGTATTCCCTCCCTGGACCGCCCTTCACGCTGAATCCAGGAAGTTCTGCTCGTGATCTTGCGACCCAGCCCTCACTTCCACGCAGGTCAACCTTCCTGCCTTTTCGCGATCCGACTTGCCCCTGGCTGCATTTTGTCAATGGAACACGCACCCTCCATCCCCTCGGGCTCATCTATCTCTTGTGGTTATGCTCGTCTTGTCGACGGCTCCCTTTACTGTTCTTTTTGACCTTCGTAAACCATTGAGTTGCTCTTCTTGGCTCCTCCTTGTCCGTTCGTATTAGTGCGTTCCCAATCACATCAGAGGCCTCCGTTTTTTCACGGAAGCCCCCTGGGCACCCGCATATCTGCCCCTATTTCCCGTTGCCAAACCTCGCCCTCTGTGCATCCGCCCCTAGCATTTGCGTCTTTCACAACTTCGCAAGGCCTTTTTTTTTGTTATTTTTCCGTTGCTGGCTCGTCGTCCATGATTTACGATCCCCACGGCCCCTCCTTTTTTCGAGTTGGCGTGCAATTGTAGGTCTGTTGCTGTGAATTTTTTTCGTCGATTGTAGCTCCTGCCCCTCCCATTGCAGGAGGTACTACGTGCGCCTCTCTATCGTGGGCGATTTTCGCTGCAAATCGTCCCATGATGGGTCCCATACTCCTGCTGGAGTTTCCTGCCGTTCCGAAGGCTTTTTCGGGGTGTCCGCGTCCGTACATCCTTGATGCAATACTGCGTCATGATGGGAGATTTGCGACTTCCATCCATTTTGTAATCAACCCTGCACATTTACCCTTACCCCTTGCCGGTGGATTGTGAGCCCCATTTCTCTAGTTGAAGTGATATAGTCTATGTTTCACGTTTTCCCTCGCCTGCCCAGTGGTGGGAAATGCAATCTTGAGTTGACCTTCTCAATCCCAAGACCCGCCCCCCCCCCCCCCCCCCCCCCCCCCCCCCCCCCCCCCCCCCCCCCCCCCCCCCCCCCCCTCTGTGAACCCCTAACATTCGCTACCTCTCCTCCCTGTTAACCCACCCCCCCCTTTTTTTCGCCGAGGGATGCCGTTTTGTTGCGCACGCACCCATCGTTTTTTTCCTGGCCCCCCTATTGACATCTTTTTTTCCCAGTACGGTCTTTGGCGCGACCGGCGATGCCGCATCCCGTTCCGTGTTGTATCCCACCCCGCCACTTACCCACTGTTGAATCCCTCCCCCCCCCCCCTATCTTCCCCGTAACGCGTGTTAGTCCTTATTCCTTTTCGTCACGGCCTTTTTCGTATCGAACCGTTCTTTTTTGCCCGCAGGTTCCGTTCATTAATCCTATCGAAACCCTCTTACGCAGACTAGAAGAATGACTTTTGAAGAGGAAAAATTTACGCGCGGTCATCGGACAAGGCCGTTGGCTTGAACCCGTGATTTTCCGACGCCACATGTAAGGCTAAGTGTCCATGTCAACCCAGCCTTTCTGTGCTTTTTCCAAGCTGTAGAGACGGGCCGCCAGAGTCCGGGTCAAGGCAGATGGTCACTCTTTGATTGTGACACCCGCGCCGTGCTCCTTCTTTTTCTGTTTCCCATTTTCCGGCTTAACTGCCTCCCCGGTCATTTTTGATATTTCCGGTTTTGGTGTTAAGACGCTATCGCTTTCTTCTTCGAATCTTGAGCGCCCCCTTCTAGCAGCGTTGTGCCTTTCCGAAAATTGTCTTCCTTTGCGGACTCGCCTCCCTCTTTAGTCCCATATGGAACATGTGCCGATGGAGCGTGACCTTGTGTGGAACCGGGTGCAGGTCCCTCCCCACGCCTTTTTTGACGTTTGCTTGACCCCAAACCTGCACACCTTTTTTTAAGTTTTTTTGCCCACCGTCTGATCCCCCGTTTATCTTCAACCACTCTGTTTGTTACGGCCTTTTGGATCTCCACACGAGCGTCTTTGAGCAGTGGTCGACTCACCCCCCATCCGTCCTTTCCAGTTCTGATGATCCGTCTTGCCCCCTCCAGGCTTTTTTCGTTCCAGCGTTTTAACACTCTTTAACGGGGGGTTGTTAATATGTAATTTTTTTCCGTGCCTCTCTTGCTGCCACTAGCGCCATTTTTTTCCGACGAAGCGTTAATCTTTGCTTTGTGCATCGTACTCTGTTTTTTTGCTTTTGTTGGCGACCAGTGTGGGGTTTGTCCGCCAGACCTTTCACATCCCCTCGTCCCAATCCTCAATTAATCTTCTTAATTCCTTGTAGTCGCTTTTTTCTTTTTTTTTTTTTCTGGAAAGGAGTTCTTGGTTGTTCATCTTCGAACATCTGCTGGTTTCATGCCCCTTGTAGTGAACACGAGGCACTTGTGCAGTCCTTCTACGGACCGGTTCCCGTTAATGGGCCGTCCATCTAGCCCCGGTGTTTTTTTCCAAATTCCCGCTTTTCCCATTTTTTTTCCTCCTGCTTTTCCAGGGCACCCTTCAACTTTATTGCTATATATCTCCATTCCACAAGTCTCTTTCTTCTTTCTGCCAGCCGATGGATGACTTTTTCCTCACTTTTCTCTTTTTCCATTGGTTTCCCCCGGTCTCTGTCTGTTTTCAAGCAGGAAAAGTATTGAACTCACCACTCCCTCGGACTGTTGCTTTTACCCCGATCTTTGCTTCTCCACTCCCGTGGACCCCTGACCTTTCCTTTACTTCCGTACGAACCCACCACTTCCTGAGCGTTTCTTCTTCCTCACAACGGGCTTTACTTTTGTGAAGCTTTTTCTTTTTCTTCCCTTCTTCCCCAGAACCAAAGTTCCCACACATGCACCCCCCTTTCCCCCAGCCTTCCTAAATTTTGTTTTGTGCTGCTCCTTTGGGTTGCGTCGGCCCCCCCCTTTCGTCCCTTTTTTTCCTCGCACCCTGCGATTGGCTGGCTTTCTCATTTTCCCCGTACCTTCGTGCAGTTGCAAACGTTCTTGCAGAACCCCATCCGCCTTTTTAGCGTGTTTGGATGGTGAGCTTCTCCTCTCCCGGTTGGTCGTCTTCTGTATCTATTTTTCTTTTTCCCCCCCTCCCTCATTTGTTGTTGAGGATTATCCCGTCCTTCCCCCCGACCAACGCGCGATTTTTCTTTTCTCCGCTCAACACGCTCCCAAAAGACGCATTTTTTGTGCCAGTTTTGGGTTTCTGCCCTCGCGAGTTGTCAATGGCGACTCCACCACTTCATTCTTTGCTTTACGTACGCCAACCCCTGCCTCCCCCCCTCCCGCATCCCCGTGCATGACCACCCAGAGGAAGTCTTTCCTTTTTTTCATTTTTTTGGCACATTAGGACCTTATTGGCGGCCCCACTTTCCTCTGCAAAGCTTCCGCTTTTCTATTTCTTTTGTGCTTCTTCAAAATTTTTTCCTTGGTCTGGGTTCGTAATCCTGACTCTTCCCCTTTCCCCCGTCCTGTTTGTTTTTTACGGAGAAAAATAGCTGTTTCCCCCTCCTTCCGGGGAGGGAATTGTTGATTGTTGCTTTATTTTTTTCCTGGCTTTTCGAAACTCGACGGCTGAGTCCTCCGTTTGGCACTCGCCATGGAGAGCTTTTCCTTTCTAATGCTTTCATTCGGCTGAGCTTTCTTCCGACCTTTCTTTTTTCACTCCTGTCTTCAGACTCATCCCGAAGTTGACGCTTTTACTGGTCCGGCCTGTTTCTGTCTGGTCCCTCCCAGGTTTTGTACCTTGTTTTTCTCACCTTGCTGTCGGAGAGTTCGCCCTTTTTTTTCCCAGCCCTTCCCTTTTTCGCAGGCGGCGTGACTGTCCCCCCGGGCTTGGACCTTCCGCCACTGTCCCCTTAGCGAGTGTTACGCAGGCTTCCCCCCTCACGGGAAAAAACTGTTTGCAACCTCCTCGCTCCTTTTTTCTATGTCTAATGGACTGTTTTTTTCGGTGTCCTTTCTGCTTCTGACCCCCCCCCTACGTTTCCTTGCCGTCCAATTCCCCCCCCACCTCGGCCGTTTTTTTAACGCTTGATTTTGCTTTTTGCGCGTCCCCAAGCGCGATTTTTGTTTTTTTTTCTTTCTGCTATGTTGAGTCCAATTCCAGCGTGGGACAGGATCTGTCTTTCTCTTACGAAGCGTGATGTTGTAAGGCCGTCCTAGGCCATGGACCCGTTCCTGCTTGCTGTCTTTTCAGGTCTTGGCTTTTTTTGCCCTATCCACCTGCCCCGGATCCCATACACACGCTGTTTGGTGATAGATTTCCGATCCACGTAGTTTTTCCTTGTCATGTTTGTGACACCACCGCCGTCGCCAGAGTTTCCTTTCGTTTTCACTCCTTCCCGTTTCCAATTGTTCCCATTTCTCCCTTTTTTTTCCCACCAGTGCTTGTGGTTCGTGAGCTGTCGGCAAGAGTCCTCCCTCCTTTTATTGCCCCCCCCCCCTTTCCCTCTTCTCAGCTCTTCATATGCGAGAAGCGCTAGCTTCTTCCGCCCTTAGTCACCGGGCAAGTCCTGAAGTTTTACCCGTTTCTTTTGGCCAAGCTTTGGTGGGGATGTTGTGAGCTTTGGGGGCGGTTCCCCTCAGGTGGGGGGTGGGAGTCGGGGGCGGGCTCTACTTTATCCCGTGCTCGTGGTGGTTTGTGTGGGGTGGGGGGGGCGTTATCCAACCTCCCCTCCCTCCACCCCGGTTCCCCTCTTCCCGGGGGGCCGCTTCCCCTCCAGTCGGTCCTTCCTCTGTTCTCGTACGCTGGGGGTAGTGGCACTCGAGCCCACATGTTTCCCCCCCGTCACCCCCCGACTCGGAGGTGGTTTGACTGTTTGCAACAGGGGTTTTTGTTGTGGGCCCCGGGGGTCTCCCCCCAACTCGGTATGCCCTCCCGTTCCTTTCTTCCACCTTCTTGGGGCGGTGTGGTCCCCCTTTTTTCGTACCCTCCCTTCTTCCCTCCATAGCCTTACCACTCCTTTCGGGGATCGTACCCCTTTCGATCTACCTGCCCTCGCACTCTCCCCCCCTGTGTTGGGGTGGGGGGGTGGGCCCGTTGGGCATCTCTTGACTCCGTTCTTCCTGTCCCTCATACCTAACCTACCTCTTTCCTTCCGACCTCCCCTTCCTGCTGGGCCCTGGGGGGGTCGCGGCGTTGTGCGCGAGCCTCCTCCGGGGCCTGGGGGCTCCCCGCCGTCGTCGGGGTCGTCCATTTCGCTTGGGCCCCGCGTCCATCTTAGTCCCTCCCCTTACCTCACTCTCCCCCCCGCTATCACCGCGGGTACCCCCACCTTTTCCTTCCCTCTTATCCCACTTCCGTGGGTTGGGTAATCCCGTTCAACGTAGGGGATTCGCCCCCCCCCTCTCCGTTGAAAAAAAACATTACTTTCCACACCAGGACTAATACATCAATAACAACCCTATCATAAAACAACAAACCCCAAAAAAAAACTCTTACTAACAAATATATAAAAAAAGACCAATAAAACCAAAACAACAAAAACAAATTAAAAAACCCCCCCAAAAAAACTCATCAACTCAACCCAACCAACCCTCCCCCCCCTAGGGTGGGGGGGGTTGTTCCCCCCTCCTCTTCCCCACTCCTCTTTCCCCAAATGTCCGGCCCCTTTGTTGTTTTTCTCCATGACCCCCTTCACCGGGGTGCGGCCCTCAAAACCACAAACAACACAACCAAAAAAAAAACCCAAAACGCAAAAAAACACCCAACCTAGGGGCACCACCTCTTTTGTTTGACAACACCAAAAAAAAAAAAAAAAACACAAACACAAAACAAAAAAAAACACAAATTGGGGGGGGGGTTTGGGTGAGGGTGTGGGGTGGGTGGGGGGGGGGTTGTGGGTGTTTGGTTGGTTGGGAGGGGTGTTTTGGTGGGTTGGTGGGTGGGGGGGGGGCTTGGGGGGTGTCTGTTGGGGTGGGTTTTTGCGGGGGGTGTGTGGATGGGGGGGGAACCCAAACTACAACAAAAAAAAACAAAAAAACCCAAAAAAACAAAAACGTCCCGCGGAAGTGGTTCCACCCCCCCCCCTTCGGGGTCTCGGAAGCCCTTTTTCCACCCTTGATGGCGTCCCTCCGATACCGCCGCTACGATCGAAGCCCTCTTGCCCCACCCTACGGAATTGGACTTTCCTCCGTCGCGGCCTAAGCCACCCTTAGTCATTTTTCCATCACACCTCTCTGACCACGTGGTTAGTCCGTCCCATTCCCACTTTGATCGCCTCCTTTTTATAGTCTGTCTGGCACTTCTGACTTGGCCCAACTTCTTCAGTTCGATCGCTACAGTCGAAATTTGTTCGTTCCTTCCTTTATTTCGTGTCAGAGATTTGCAGGTTTCATTTTTCATTTGCTTGTTATTTTGGACCTCCACAGCCCCTTTTTTTGAACGCTTTTTCTCGGCTCCTGGCCTTGCCCCGGGTGCTGTCTGCAAGATTTAATCCGTTCGGCTGGTCGTGTCATTTTCCAACAAAAAGTGCATCGTCCCCCCGCTTTTAAATTACTGGAGTGCCGGTTTCGTGTAGAATAGTTGAGTTTTTTACACTTTTCCTGTTACTGAGGGACATTTCCCCCCCCGACGGCACCCCCCGGGGCTTCGTTTCGTTTTAAGGTTCCCCCCCCAACATTTCCACCCTCCTCCTCCTTTTCATCTTTTTTCCTTTTTCTTTCCCATTTAGTGCATGGAATGGTTTTCATTGCCGTTTGCTTCCTTTGCTGGCCCACTCCCTTCTCCCCTTTCGCCGATTTTCCCCCCGAACAAGTCACCGTTTCATCTATCAAGGGGAACCGTCCTGGATCTCCAGCCCAAGGCCACCCCCCCGAGCCATTAGTTTTTCCCGCACCCGCGGCGCTGCGGGCCTATTATTCTATCGGCTCTTCGTAGTTCCATAACGTCGGCGGTTATCCTGCATGCTGTCTCCCATTTTGACTTGGTCATATCCCCTGCCGCCAAGTGCGCTCTTTCCCCCATTGCGTTTCGGCCCCCCCCCCCTTCTCATGCGACGTGGATTTTTCCCTTTCTCAGTCTTCACAGCCGCCAGTCACACAATTTTTTTATTGTCCGGAATTTTTGCTTTTTTGTGGAGTCCTCCCCCCCCCCTCCATTGGGTTCGGAGTAAGGCTGCCTGCCATCTTTTTACCTTTTGACAATTCCCCTTTATTGTTCAGCCGTTTATAGCCTTTTTGCCAGGTTTGCCTTGTTCTTTGACCGCAACTGATGTGATTGCAAAGTCACCCTCACCTTCCCGCCAGACAATGATTCCCGGATCCCGCCTCACTTGTTCCTGATTGTACACCCTCTTACTGGGATTGAGTAGAACTCTTTTTTAGCCCTTTCTCTATCCCATTTGTCATCGGTTTTTGGTTTCGTTTTATTTGACCCTTAGGGCGCAGCCTTCAATTCGTGCTCGTCCTTTCGTCGTTTTTGTCTTGCGTTACACGTGATTCTTTTCCTCGGCTCGCTTGAAGATGCTTATTCTTCGTTGTTTTTCATCTTATGTTACTGACTCGATTGCAGTTTTCTTACTTTCTTAATTCCACTTTACGGATTTGTAGCGCTCGTCTTTACTTCTGCCCCACATCCCAAACGCTCCGCCCCCCCCCCGCGAGGGGTATTGGTTGTAGCTCCCCCCCTGATCTGTCTTTTTTTCAGTTAGGGGGCCCGACTCAAGTCCCTTCATTGCTGGCCCCTGCTCCCCCCATCGCCTCCTGATTTTTGATTCACGTTCCGCCCAAAGCGGCATACTTCTGTGCCTCTGTCCTTGCTTTCTCCTTCCCTGCCCCCTTCTCGCCCGCTTGACTATTCCCCCCAGTTACTCTTAGCTGTTCTCCGGATTGTTCCTCCACTTTGGTCTCCCTGTAAAGGAGAGCCGAATGAACGATTTCCCGTTGATCAGTCCAGCGCCCCTCGGCGACCCTTCAGGGCAATGTGCTCTTCAATCTTTTTTCCGAAGGTTCCCTGAATGCCTCTGATGGGTTTCGTCCCCCCCTCCCCTTTGTGCGTGCACCCCCCACTCGGCACTCGGTTTCGGGAAGACTCCTTGCCTAACACGAACTTTCCCCACATTCCCGCTATGCAGAATCCAACTCTTATCTTTTCCCCATCCACGCCCCGGCCCCTGCCCCACAAGGAACGCTCTACGTTAAGTCGCCCCCATATTTCCTGATCGATTTCAGGGCCCCCGCGGCCCCCTCCCGTCCCTGCGCCCCCCCCCTTATCGACAATGGTCCCCCCCCGTGTGCAATTGATCTTTTCTGATTCCCCCCTTGTGTGTTTTAGATCTCTTCCCCAATGTAAATCGTTCTCGTAGATGTTTGGCTTTCCGGACTTTGGTTAGTTCCCCCTTTAGTGGCGCCTACTTCGCCCCTGCTTCCTGTGGACCCCTCCTTTTTTCTGACAGTAACTTTGGATTCTTTGCTCTTTTGTCGTCTTTCGGCCCTATAATTTCTTTGACCCCTAGCTCCCCGAGAATTCATTTGGAGACCACCCCTCTTTATTTTGTTCTCCGCCCCCCTTTCGTGACACTTTCCATGAATCCTGAACTAGGAGCGGTCGCGTTTCGAGGCCTGTCGCAGGTGTTTTTCCCTCTTCTGCGTCCTACCCGTTGAGTTCTACCATGTAGTCCTCTTGCCTTTCTACTGGCCTTTTCCAACTTCGCCGAGTAAGTGCACTTCTGATGCTCTTCTGGCACTCCCCGGACTCTCCGCCCGTTTTATGCACCTATTTCAATTTGTGCTGTTAACGAAACATTTCGTGGTTTATTAATTATCCCAAGACCCGCGGAATTGACGTATGCGTCCTGTCCCCCCTCACCATAGGATGAGTATTCTGTCTTTAAGTCCCCCTTTGGGGTAACGTTTTTCTGTTTTCTCGATTTCCTGCTCTTCGCCTTTAGAACCTCCCGCATTGCAAATCGCTTGCCGCCATTAGTTTATCTCCCTCCCTGGACTTTGACAGCCGGACATTCCCGTTTATCCTTCAGAGATTAATAGGAGTGCTCATTAAGACCTTCCGTTAAACGCAAATGACCGACGCGCCCTTGCCTTCCCGAATTGGAACGTGCTGCGCCCATGGTCCCACCACTCACCCCCCACGAGGACAAATTCCTATCTTTCTACCTGGAGCTCGGGCGTGGTTTGAGCCGAAAAAGTCACGTGCCTTACATCTTACCAATTGAGGGCTCTTTTTGTTCTCCTCCGGTTCGGTACTTTTCGTTTCTGAGTGCCGCGTTTCACATCAGCCTTTGCGCAACATTTTTAGCCCAGTGGGGCACCTCTCTTCCCTGCTTACCCTAATAGTGTTCAGTGCTAACTGCCCCTCTAATTCTTTTGCATTCCCCCCCTTTCCCTCGTCTTGAACCAACTTCGTCGGGACCTTGTTCCCCCTGGCCTTTTGTTCTTCTTTGCGAAGATCCCTTTCAGTTGTCCTCTGTTTCTTGTCTCCAATTGATTGATTGCTCTCGTTGAGAGCTACTATATCCCTCCCTTTCGCTTCCTCCTGGCGAGCCAATTTCCTTCGTTTATGTCCTTTGCCTCAAGGTACCTTCGCGTCGTCATTTGTCGCGAACTCGCCGCGTGTTGCCCATCCATGAATTGCCTGCTTCTCCGTTTGTTTTGTCCTCTTTTTTTGTGATCTTTTTTTTGACTCTCGTCCTGTTTTTATCGGTGATTTCCCAGCTTTTTCCCAGAACACCTTACTCTTCACCCCATCCTGAGCCGGACGTTTCAACTTTAAAAATAGTTCTTTTCTTCTTTTTTTTGTTTTAACTTTTCACGCTCTCCCTTGGTGTGGCCTTTTGCCGGTCCAGTTGTCCCTTACTCAGACTGTGTGAAAAACCTTCCCCTTTTCTTACTCACCTCCCCCCACCCGTCCCTCCGTCCTTTCACCCCTCTACAGCTGCTTGCAGTTTTTTCCATCTCTCACGCTTCGTTTCAAGGCGCCGTTGAAATTTTGCCCCCATCTGAATCCGTTTAGTCAGGACTCGTCGATCTCATTTTGGGTTGGAACTCCCTCTTTCTTGTTTTTCGGTCAACATCCCCGCCCCAAATGCAACCAAGAACCTTGCTTTGTACATTTTGTTTATACGCATAGTTTTCTTCACTGCCTCCGATTCGAACGACGTTCCCAGCCTGCCGTCAATCTTTTGTTATCGAAAAACGATGTTTCTTTTTCCTTGCGTCGTATGATTGACCTTCCCTCGCGTTTATGGTTCCCCCCTTCTGCTTAGAAGATACGCTCTCCAATGTCCGTACTTTCTTCCCTTATTTCTTCCTACTGATTTTTCGGACCCCCCTCTTTTCTCCTCGCGGAAAGTCCCGTTGTTGTTGCACAAGCCGAGATTAATTAAGGATTCCCCTCCCTTTTTGTTTCGTCGGGGTTGGGTCATTGTGGTTGTGTTCCACGACGTATTGCCTTTTTTGCTCCTTCTTTTTCTTTCCTGTCTCTCTTTCGTTCAGTGATCTCGCTTTATCTCTTTTGCTTGTCCGACCAAGGTTGCTTCTGGCATGCCTCTCCGATTTTTTCCGCCAACAGCAACTGGTCGTCGAGCCCCATTTTTGGCCCCTGTTGAATGTTTGATTTCCTTCTTTTTTCCTATGGCTTTGGTTAACCCACCCACATGAAAGCTGTTGGGCGGTTTGATGATGTTCCCCCAAGGGTTTGTTCTGTTTCACCCTCCTTTTTGTATCCCCGCTTTTTCTCGTCACCCCCGCTGGATTTCGATAACTGCGTTATATCCATCACTTTTTGTCTTTGGTCCAGTTATCTGCAGCCTTACTTTGGCAACCATCCAGCTGTTTCAGTCCAGTAGCATCTTCTTTCCCCCCCGTTGCCTTTTCATCATGACCTACGCGATCGCGCCCCCCCCCGTCGAGTGTACGCGCATACCAATTTGCACTCTCCGTCTTTTGGAAGAGTGCCTATTTTTTTTGCGTCTTTGTGTCCGTCGTTTTCCTCTCCTTTTCCCTCCGAGGCAACCGCGTGACTTTTAGTGACCCCACCCCTGCTCCCCCGTTTCCTTTTCGCCAAACGATCTTCGCGGTATCTGGTTAGACCCTTCCTTTTCGGAACAACCCAATTGTTGGCCGTCCGTGTGGGTCTGGTGTGGTCACCATCAGGAGACCACACTTTCCCTAGGCGCGTGGTATTCAGGGTCCCCTTTTGCCACACGATGTCATGTTCGGCAATGCTCCCCTGTTTGCCCTGTGGCCAGTTTTTGCTCAATCTCCGGTTTTTTGCAGCACGGTTCTTAACCCCCCTTACACCCCCGTCCC
>Ga0179593_1391476_pt1 | contig 11837 bp, 13 predicted proteins | sample CZODoug2_1_08_16_FD_185931 | JGI IMG/M metagenome (GOLD analysis project Ga0179593, IMG submission 185931) | Vadose zone soil fungal communities from Angelo Coast Range Reserve, California, USA - CZODoug2_1_08_16fungal (PacBio error correction) | ecosystem: Environmental > Terrestrial > Soil >... | reverse complement strand
TTTTCGCTTCCCTTTTTTCAAACCCAATCGGTGTACGAGGGTGAAGATGTCTCAGTAAATTTTAATTCGCTTGAGGTTTCCCGCCCCCCCCGCCGTCTCACCCCCCGTGCCGATTTCCAGGGTTGTGTTCTAGCGGGTTAGTTTCCCCACAGATCATTTTCCTGGACCCTCCCGGTCGTCCCCGCACTTTTCCCTTCTTTTATAGAGGAACTGACCTCGCTCGGACCATTCTTTTTTTTTTTCTGACTTCTCTCCAGAGGTACGACTACTTCTAACCGCCCCCCCCCCTGTTTTCTTTTGGTGTCCCTTTTTTTCCCGATCCAAAACTAGTGGTCCGACACCGAAGTTTCCCTGATGGGCCATCGTCTAAAGTGAAGAGGTCTTCTCGACCCAACGTTCCCTAAGAGGCGGGGGTTCCCCTTTCCGGTTGGACGTCCCCCGTACCCCAGCCCCCTTGTTTTTAACTGTTCCGTGTATTGATCCGGTCGTCCTTCTCCTCATTTGGTTTTCGGGAAAAACCCAGTGGGCTAGTGATGGGCTTTCTCCTTCTCCCTTTGCCCCTGCCCGGATTTTCCCCGAGTTTGGGGAAATACTGGCGACTTTAGTTTTCACGCTTTTGATTCTCCGTTGGGTGGCGCACCAGTCAGAAAGTAAGTCTCCTGAGCAGTCTTCCCCCCCCCCGCATCGAACAGAAGCCTCTCCCTCCCGTCGCTTGGTTTTCCCCCCTTGGGACTGAACCGCCCTTCGGACGTTGAGGACACCCTGATTTGAGCCTTCAGGGTTAGATTTGGCCATGTCAGTTTGTCTCTGGGTGTCAACTTGAGTACTCGCTGCCCTCAACGTTCAACTTCAGCGGAGTTCCTGTTTTTGTCCGTTTGCTTTCTTTTCTTTTTCATCTCACTTTCCTTTTGTCTTTCCCCTCTCCAACTGTTTTCTTCGAATTTTTGGATTGCTCCCCTTCCCTTCGTTGTCCGCCTTTAGCGATTTTAGGTTGGTTGGCAAAATCCCATTGGCCCCTTTTCTTTTCTTCGTTTTGCCGGCTTGAAGCGTTTTCAGGCTCCGTTGTCCGCCCCTTTCTTTTCTCTTCCCTGAATTAGACTTTCTGGGTGATTGATCGTCTTAGGATTTTTCGCGTCGATCTTGTTTCCGGTGAGAGTTTTTGAGAAGGCGGCCCCCCCCCCTGTTCTTTCTTGGCGTGTTCCCTCGTCCGCTGTGGCCGGAAAAAGATCTCCCGCCCGCTGTCCACAGTACCGGTTTCACTTGCGCGCACGGTCGTTCCCCAAAGTTTCTGCCAAAGGATGTCCTCCGAAGTTTTGTTGAGTATTACTAAATGGCCCCTGTTCAGTTTCTTCCCGCCCCCCCGTTTGCCCCGCCCCCTATAGGAGCCCCGGAAGGATGTGCTCTCGCTTTTTTTCTCCTTTCGTCCTCCTTCTGGCCACCACACTTTTCAAGGCCATTTTTGTTCTTGCGGTTGTTCCGTCGCGGGCCCACCTTTTTCTCTCCCTGGGTTAAATTCGACAGCGTCGGTTTTTCCTCGTGTCAGAACATCGGCATTTGGCCGATTCGCCGCCTCCATCGATCCGCCCTCCGCTACTCGACCTTCCCCTAAGCCGCCCAGAAACTGATCACCGGGTTCCCTTGTTCGAGTTAGATGACCCCGGCGGTCCGCAGTCCTACACCTCCTCCCCCGTTAAGGAAAGCACCCTAGTCTTAGCTTTTCAAAACGTATCGCACTAAAATTTAACGTTGTTTAGGTCTCTTTTCCGGTCGGGCCCAGTGAATCGCCCCTCGTGTTTTAACGGTACATTTGCCTCTCTTTCTGGTTCCCCCCATTTTGGAAAAATCGACATTCTTTTTCTTGACGTGAGTCCCTGGCTCCGGTAGTGCTTTATGACTCGGGCTGTTCCTTTTCTCCCCTCCCTCGACTGATTTTTTTTTTCTATTTATCCTTTTTTGTAAGAATTAGATTACGAGGCTCTGACCCGGAGCCGTTTTTTTTTTTTTTTTCCCTTTATCCCCTCTGCAGGAGAAGAAGTTGCGAAACTCATCCCCTTTTCCCATTTTCCCTGTTCCCGTTTGACTTTCTTTGGTTGCGCTTTTCCCAAAAGAAGGGGTGACAGGATCTCACCTTTGTGACCCCTCGCCGATTCTGTTCTCCTCCACTTCAGACCAAAGGAGTTCGCTTTACTGACTTTGGTGTCGCCCCCCAAGTCCTGAAGGACCCGAATAATCAGCCCTCCACTAAGAGGTTAGGTCTCACCTTTGTCCGCCCTACTAACACTTCCCACTTCTTTTTTTTTTTATCCCATTTTCACACTAGATTTCCTGACGATATGTTTTTCCCTCCTTCCCTCTTTCTGGTTATTGTTATTGAGGCCGGTGGACCCTATTCCCTCTGTCGTCTCCCTTTCACCCCTCCTCCCTGGGGCTGGCTCTTCTATTTTTCTCCCCAGCCCAACCCCTTTTCCTGGTTTCCTCCGTCACCTCCCACACGGACGTTTCGCCTCCTCGCTGCCTTCTTTTTTCGACTAAGGTTAGCCCCCCCCCCGTGTCCCTCCTCTTAAGTTTAGGGCCTACCCTTTGAAAGTATCGTATGAGTTGCCTTATTAGGTACTCCTCACCCCTTGTATTAGCAATACTACCTCCGGGGGTTTCCTGTCCTCGCTCCCAGTCCCCAAGTGTAGCGCCTCGAAAGTTTCTGCCCCCTTCCGTTCCGACGCATAGAACTCTTCACTGACATGAGCGTCTGTACACTGGTCGGCTCTTTCACTTTTCTTTGTGGTTTGAGTATAAAGGTAACCGTGTCGTTTTGACTTTCCCGTGGTTCTCCCGCTTAAGTAGACTAAACCACGTATCCCAGTTTTTTTTTATTTCTTGGAACCCTTACCCCCTTACTGACCCTGATTTGGTCTTCCATCCGTTTTTTTTCCTGTACCTCCCGACCTTTTCCTCTTATCTGGGCCGTGAGACTGGCCTCCTCTCCCTTCTTTGACCCGAAGGATTGATCCTATCGTCTAGAAATCTATCTAGGTAGGTCACCCTAATCCTGATCCCCCCCTTTTTTTTTTCCTTTCGTCATTCCCCCTCTTCTCCCATAGGGGGTTTTCCATCTTTTCCCTTGTTTTGGCACTTCGGGCCATCTGTGACTGTCCTCTGTATGAGGTTGCTGCCGGTATTATCTAGTTCCAGTTCCGGTTGTCCGTTCCATGGTTCCACTATTCGGATCCCCAGGTAAGACCCGTACAAATTACCCTACTTGTGCACGACTATTTATCTAGAAAGTTGATTCACCCATAACGTTTCTGCAATAGTACTTACCACTTTCCCCATTTCAAGATTTTTCCGCCCTAGGCGTCTAAGGATTGTCCCATTTTTACTCACCGGCTTAATTCCGCGCCCATAAGAATCTTAGAGGGTCTGGCTTGATTTTTCTTAATTCATTCCGGGTCCCGATTCCCCCCACCTTCCATTACTTCTATTAATGTTCCGAGCGGAGGTCCCGTTTTTTTTACTACTTGAATTCATGAGTCCCTCTCTTCCGTTTGATCTTCTCGACGGTGGCGGTGTCGGCGTTCGGCCAGTATATTCTCACTTTCCATTCTTCAATAAGAAGAGGTTTCTTCTTTGAAACCTCTTTCCCTTCTGGCAGTAAAGGCTCCCTCAATTTCATCGACTGCGGTTTCTCACATGTCTTACTAGAATGTTTCCCCCCCCCCGCCCCCCCCCCCACCCCCATTTCCCACCCTCCCATCTAAGTTCTCGATGACTTCACCAACCCCCGCCCCGAACGGACAACTTTTTCCAAACTGTCCAACAACTTGCTGATTGGTCGCCCAGGGTCTGTTTTGTCATAGGAAACAATTTGCCCTTCTGCCGTTTTGTTTGTGGACTTTTTTTAATCTCTTGCAGTCAGGCGCCACTGGCATGTTTTTTTTTTCCGTCGTTCTGGCCTGGGTCTTAAGGAGGTTTCATCATCCTCTGTCCAATTTTCTTGCGCGATGGTTTACCAAGTATTCAACCTTCCCGTATTTATTTTTCGCCGGACTTTTTTTTTTCTCTGCCGGGCCCTTTCCTTCTGTTATGCCTCACAAGGTCGTTGGCAACCCTTGTTTACCTCTCCCTTCAACTTTTGACAACAAGTTTACGCGAATTTCTTTTCTAGTGTGCTTTTCGACTCGCCCCGAGGATGGGTCAAAAGCTCGTTTAGCCTTTTTCCTGTGTCGGTAGACTAGCGCTTCATGTTTTTGTTCTTTGCGGCGTGAAAAAAACAATCTTTTCCTTATATTGAATTCCTCCGCCCTTTAAAATCCCCCCCCCTCAAAAACTGTCTTAAGCCCGAATTTTGTGTAGGACTTCATCTCTCTGCGGTGTTGCACTTTGAGTTTCTTATTTTTTTTTTCATCCCTTTTGTTTCGTAACAACTTTGTGAAACCCCCCAACCCCTTTAAACTACCACTTTTCTTTATTTCACTATATGTAGGGCTACAATTTGTGTTCTTCCACCGAAAAGTCAAACTTTCTTCACACTAGAATGAGGGAGAAAACCTTTCCTTTTCTCTGGTCACTTTATTAGACGCGATTGGCGTTTTCCTCCAGCCTTTGTTCTCCATGAAGAAGCCTTCCTTTTGTTTTCCTTGTTCTTTTTAGTCCGCCAAGGTCTCTTTTTTCTCAACCCAAGGAAAGTCTCTGTCCGGAGCATTTAAGCTGTTTATGCACTTTCAAGCCCAGCTGTTTGTCTTGACACTCTCTCCCCTTCCCAGGGACGGTGACCCTGACCCCAATTTTCCGTCGGTTTTCCCCTCCTATCAAGGTAACCCCGCCCTGCGCCTTTTCCTACTTTTCATAGGGAATTGCTTTCCCCGTCCGCGATTTTCAACCCCCCCAGTCCTTTTTCTGATAGAAGAATGGCCATCCTTGTGTTTTCCTATTGTGGTGAACCTTGCAACCCCTCTTGGAAAAGTCTTTCCCCTCTGCCCCCCGGACCTTTTTTTAGCCGGTGCCCGGAATTATGGCGGGTCTTTTCGCTGTCCAATGCCGAAAAGTCCGCCCCTTGCTCTTTTCCCAGTTACGTAACCTCTTCCCCCACCGACAAGGTTTTCAGACCCCGTCCTCCCCCCCCCCCTCCCCCACCGTGGCATGTGTTAATTTTGGTCCCTTGAAACACCTGAAACGTTTCTTCCCGACATGGTAAATGTCTGTTTCTTCTTCCGATTTAGACTTCTTGTTAATTATGTTCTTTCCTCCCTCCCCACTTTTTTGGATTTGAAATTCTTTTCTGAGACATCGTTTCTTTTTTTCTTCCCAAGTCAAAAAACGACACCCCGAGTACCTTTTTTTTGGAGGAATGTTTCAAGAATCCTTCCCTTTGTTCCTTGCTTCCTAGTAACCCCTTACTTTTGGCTTTTCGCCTGTGGACCCCCACTTTTATTGGTACGTAATGCGGATAACTTCTGGTCCCCTCCTTTTCGTCACGCTTGTGAAGCGGACCCCTTTTGCCTTCCTGTTTTTCAGTTTGTTTTTGTCTTTTCCTCCTTACCCCTAGGGGTTTTTTATAAGAGTTCCTACCGTGCTACATCTGTAAGCGGATATACTATTTTTTCCCTTTTTTTTGTTTTAGGTAGCTCCAAGAAGGCCGTCTTTTCTTCCCTTATCCCGCTTGGATTCCCCCAAGACCCCTTTTCACTATGGCGGCTTTTTCCCCCAACAACTGCCCTAAAAGTCTTTTCTTTTCCTCGTGTCCTTACCTGTTGGTTTTCTTATCATAGCGCACCTACCTTTTTATATTCTTCCCCTCCCTGTTTCGTTGACCTCCCAATATGTGGTCTCCCTGGTTTGCCCCAGGACACCGTGCTCAGTCTAAATTGCCCCCAAACGTGCCTTAGCGATCCGTGTTTCAAGGTCGCACTTTTTTTAGCACCCGCTTGCGTTTACGCGGCTTTCCTGCATTCCACCCATGGTCCCTTCTGGTCCAAAAACTTTTCCAACTCCCCAAAATTTTCCTGTTTCCCGTAGGGACACGTTCATTTCAACGGTCTACAATCAAGTCTACCCCACACCCAATCCCCTTTCATTGTACTAATTTAAGTTTTTTCCCACTTATAAAGAGATACCCTTTTTTCACCCGGGTGGTTTGAGTTTTCTTTCTTCGACAAGGTTCCACGAACAAAAAAAACCTGGTGTGTTCGATTATTTAGCGACTGTTTTACATCTTACCTTAACGCCACTATTTTGAAGATGGTTAATGTCCAGATCCCGGGAGGAACGCCCCTTAACTGGAATTTTGCTTTTTTCTCTGGGCGGCTTATGTTGGTTAAGCGGTCTACCGGTTTCCCAACCGTTTCTTCCAGTGTTAACCTTCCCCCCCCGGTCTTCTGCAACTGCCCGTTTTAGATTCGACCTGTCCTTCTTGTCTTGGGACAACCGCGTTTTTTTTCGGCCCGTCCACCCCCGTTACCTTCTTTGCCCCCCCCTTTTTTTTCAAACCGGCGGCGTCTTTTTCTTTTTACTTCCGATAACAGTTGGCTTGATCAACCCCGTTCTCTTAGCACCCTGGGTTGTAGGCCCCGCCCGCACCTCCCCGGTGACTTAAATCTCTTGAAATTCCCCACCTTCCTCCGGCGTTTACTCCCATTCATTCTTGGCGGCGTTGGATTCGAGTGATAGGTTTGTCCGTGACCCCAAACCGCGCTTTCAAGAACCAAACCCCCAAATCACCCCCCCAGGCACCCCCTTTGTCATTAGGGGTTGGATCCACCAGCGTTCTTCCAACGTCCCAGTGAGGCCAGCGATCCATTTCCCTGTGCGCACCCGGAAAGTTTTTCTACGTTTTCGTCCCTCTTTTTTGTAAAGCCTAGTCCTTGAGAGACCTTTTGAGTTACCCCCCCCCCTCGGGGAACTTTCGGTTGTTTCCCAGTCCCCCCCAGAAAAACTCGCTACATATTTGTCAAACCGTTGAATCCATCCAAGTGTTAAACTTAACTTTTTCTTTTCCCCCCCTATTTTCGTCAAACCTTTCCCCACTTCAAACTGCCAACCACTAAAGAAGACTGCAGCTTTCCCAACTTCCCAATTAGGCTATGCTGTTTTCCTTACCTACATTGTTTTTCCTGTTCGTATTCATGGATTTCGACAAATATTTTTTTCTTTCTTTTCCGACGGCACGACACCCAACGGTTCCCTAGTATCCAATCAGGCCTTCGGGGGTGGGTCCCTTTCCGTCTCTTTTTTTTTTTTTGATTCCCATCCTGATTCTGGATTCGCCCAAGGACCCCTGCAGGCTTTCCCTTTACAAGGAAAAAGTTTCCCCTTTTTCCGGTCGCTCCGTAAGATTTCCCCTTTTCCCTCTGGCCCACACAGGGAGGCGAGCCCTCTGATGCATTGAGTATAAATCGCTTGGCCGTTTTTTGCTTCTTGTTCGAACTTGTTGACCCAAGGCCCATTTCCTTCATTTCCGAGGCGTGTCGCATTTGTCTTCCCTTCTTCCCAGATAACAAGAGCATTCAAGTTCTGACCTTTTCCTGCCGATGAACCAAGTTCCTGTTTCCCCCCCACCTGGCGCCCCCTGGCCTTGGTTCTATAACCCCAACCCTGGCTTCCCCTCCTGATGTTGGATGATTTTTGTCTTTTTTTCCCCTTTTAATCGTGTCTGGGCATGTTTTTTACTTCATTTTTTCGCGGACTTGACTGATGTTCCTTTCCTTTGTTATTGACAACCATCCGTAGCATGTTTTCCCCGCCCCGTTTCGCTCTGAAGATATGATTTTCAGGAACCTTTTTATCTTTTTGGAGTCGGTCTCACGCAGCGCGCTTTTCCTCATTTGCTGACTCGTCTTTTCCTGTGTCTCCTCTTTTTTTTTTGCCTTCCCCGCGCATTCTTGGTGCGGCGACTGATCACCGTGTGACCCACCCCAAGTCCTGGTGCTACCCTTTTTGTCAGGGCAACTTAAGTAGGTTTTTTCTTTGGCCTCCTCCCTGAAGAGCCTTTTTTTTTTTTTTTTTTTACATTAAGTTTAAAGTGGTTTCCCTGAGTTTTTTTTAAGTCATCTCCCGTTTTTCCTTTTTCTTCCCCTTGACCCAGTCTCCAGCCCTTCCGGTAATATTCCTGCTTCGTTGTGGCGTTTGTTTGACCTGTCCCTCCCCTTGAGATTTTCCCCCCCCTTTTGGTGTCCCATCCCTCTGAATCGCCCCCCTTTTTGGGGGAGTGATGTAACCGTGTTTCCTTTCCGGGGCCCTTCTTTCCTGGCCAAGTTTTCTTTGTGAGCGGGGTACAGGATGACCCCCTTCGTCTTTTTTTCTGTTTCCCCCCCGTCCCGAAGTTTTCGGTTCAGGGACGCCCGCGTTTTTGACACGCTGCCTGGAAGGTCCAGGCACGTTGTTCCCTTCTTGTCACTTCGATCTCCCCCAAGTTCCCCCCCCCGCCTGACAGGGTTAATCCTGTCCGACCTCCCTGGCCGTTGAATCAAACCCAGTTCCAGTGTCGGCCCCCCCCCCCCCCGATTGGAACCACGACTTTTGCGATTCCGGACTGACTTTTTCCCCCCCACGGCTGGACTTTTTTGGTTTTTCTACCTCGCCTTGGATCTTGTGATTCCCGACAGTTTTCAGTTTTCGGCCGGTACCTGTACCGACCGTCCTCTTCTTCGAGGAAGCTTCCCGGCTATTTTTCCCTTAACCGGGCCGCAAGCTCTGCCTTGTGCCTGGTATTTTCACGACGCCCCCCCCACTGAAAAGCCTTCCGAGTGTTTTCGGTTTTCCCTACTTGCTCCTTTGTTTTCTGTCCCTTCATGAGATTTTGTGGTTCGATCCAGTCTGTGCGGGCCTTTTATCCTGCAAAACCGCAACCCCCCTCCGAACGTTTTGCGACGCCTCTTTTTTCTGTTTCTTTCTGGGTTTGGCTTTATTACCAGTTTCGGCGGAAGACCGTGCTTTTTGTTTTCCCCCCCCCTGGTACGACTGGCCCCTTTGAAAGTTTTTCTTCCCGACACCTGTTTTTTCCGAGACTCTCTCAATGGGTCTGCTTTCTTCCCCTTTTTTTCAGATGCTCGCAGAACGCGGGACCCCGTTTGTCCCCTCGGTCGTCCCCCAGGTGACCGAGGGGCGCCTTTTTTAGGTCCTCTTCCCCTTTTTTCCTATCCCTGTGGGACGGCGTTTCGCCCCTTTTCTCCTTCTGGAGTTTGGGTTTCTTTGTGACTGTCTTAAACAAACCCGTGCTTGGTCTTTCTGGATACGCGAAGGCCCGCTCCATCTTTCCGTTTTTGCGCCCGTACCTCTGTCCCTTCAGGACCCCTCAAGCCGAAGAGTTCTAGAGGGAGGGCAGGTCTACTCGTCTCTCGAAGCTTCGGTGTTGTTTTTTTTTTTTTTTGGTGGCAGGATTCCGCCGGTTTCTTTTTCGTTGACCGACTTCGCCGTCCCTCTTGCGGTAGGGTGAGCTTTTATTCGAGTCCTTTGTTGGTCCGGTGCGATTCCCTTCCCCTTTCACATTTTCGATTCCCCCCAATTTCCCTGTGTTTCTTTCCTTCTGGTGACAATTCATTTCTCGGTTTTTGCCCGTTCCCCACAACAACGTGTTTTTCGCCCACCCTTCTGGACCAGTTTTTTTTTTCTTTTGGCCCCTGGAACGGTACATTTTCAAGTCCCCTTTTTTTTCTCTTGCTCAAAGTTTGACCCTTCGGGTGCTTTCTTCTTACGTCCTTCTTCCTTTTTTTTTTTAATCCCCTTATGACGTATTCTGAATGCGTTTTTTTGTTTTTTTTTTCCCCCCTCCAGATCGCCAGTAGTTGATTCCGCGGCCCTGACACCTTACCAGGTACTCTTTCCTCTCTTTCAGCGGGCCTTTTCGTTTCAAAGGAATGGATTGTTTCCTCAGGGTCCTCTTGTTTCCCCAAAGTCCAACGACGGACAGCACTTTTTTTTTTGTTCCCCCCCCCAGCTTCTCGGACGCACCGTCCCCCATCCCCCCCACGACGACCATTCCTCTCTTGGTCGCCTCTTTTTTTTCTTCTTTTTTCAGAGTCGTATTGTCTTCTGACTGCGGGCTGCTGTTTGGGTTTCTGCAAAGGAGTCTAAGGTATCTCTTTTTAACTAGCCGTCACATCTTTCGAGTCGTCTGTACGTCAGGGATCTACAAGTTGGATGTTTGTGGGTTCTGGCTCTTCGATCTCTCTCTGACCTTCCTTTTGATTCTTTTATAACCAGACCCCTTCCATCGTCCGGTAAGATTGTCTGCGGGTTTGACCCTGCAAACAAACCCCTTTTTTTTTTGTCTGGCGACCCCCCCCCCTTTGCCGTTACTTCCCGGAAAGCTTTGCCCGTTACGTCTCGTTTTGAGGGGCCTGGTTCCCAAGCGCACCCTTGGCGTTTCTTTTGCCCGTCTCGCCACAGTCCGATTGCCGTTTTTCTGCTCAAATCCATTTTCGCAACAGAAGCGCTCGGTTTGACCCCCGCCCAGTGGTTGTGCCCGACTTAGAGCATTGTTTTTTTTCCCAGATGTCGTGTCCGTTTTTGGGTCTGGCTGGATTCTTTTTCACCCCCGTTTTTTTGAGTTGTAATTCCTTTTCGCGGTTGAGCTTCTACGGGTTTTTTCCTTTTATAGTTTTTTTTTTTTTAGTGTTTTCCCACGCGCAGCCCCATGACTCGTACTGCGTTTTCCCTTAGGAAGATCAGGTCCCAACCCCCCAGCGTGCTCCCCTTGTTTTCTTTTCATTTCAGCGCAAGTTTTGGCACCTGCCGGGTAACAGCCTTTTCTACTTTTTTTTGGAGAATAGCGTCCCCCCCCCCCCCATTTTTGGGTACTGATTGAACGCTCTCTCGGTACCTGCTTCAAGCTTTTTCCTTCCGATTAGATCACCAGTCTTTTGGTAATCGTTCAAGAGGAAAACCCCCCTGGAATGACCCACGAATACCCGGCCACGTTTTGATTTGTCCCCCCCCCCGTGTTTTGGTTTTGGGATTTTCTTTCCGTAGGGCCGCTTTTTGTTACTTAAGTACCTCAACGTCGTACACTTAGTTTTCCCCCAATTCTTTTCCCAGGGAAAGGCTTTGTGTTCACCTCCACTCCCCTTCTCCCGAAGTCAGTAGTTTCGCTTCGGGCTCGCCCTGAGTTTTTTGGGGGGTTTGGTTTCCCCCCCCCACAACCCCCCACCTGGAGAAGTTCGAGCTGTATGGTCCTTTTTCAAGGGAGGCTCGTCTCCTGCGGTTTTTCGAGGAGCTCCGTGGGGGTTCACTTTCGCACCCAGTATCCATCTGGTCGTTTTTTTACGACCCCGTAAGTTATTCTGCCTTTCGATGTTTGACCAGGGGCACTTTTGTTGGCTCGGGACGCCCGAGGGACTTGTAATTTTTCGCATCCTGTATGCTCTTCCCCTTCCCTATTTTTTTTACCGCCCAGAAAAGTTCTTCAGCACCCGTCCTTTGCGGGTCTCAAAGTACCTTTCCACACTTTATTGTTCGTCCGAGATTAAAGCCGCTTCCCGCGTTTATGTAGTTTCTTAGCTTGACCGATTCCCTGACGTTTCTTGGAAAATATCAGATTTTTTGACGGCCCCCCCCTTTGACCTATTGCGTGTTCTCGCTCACCCCCCCAAGGCAGAGTCTGGGCCCCGATTTACGTCTTTTCCTAGTTCTTCGCTTCTACGCCTTGCCCAGGAGTTATTGTTACTTCCTTTTCCGTATTCTGCGACGTTTTCTTTTTTCCCCTGTAACCTTCCTCCTGACGCGTGTCCGACAGTTGAGTCACCACTACCTTGCTGGTGGGGGCCATGATTTTGCCATCCGCTGACTTCTTCTCACTCAGCCATGTACTTTAGAACTCGTACACCGGCGTCCCCCTCTGTTTGCGC
>Ga0179593_1323071_pt1 | contig 11837 bp, 11 predicted proteins | sample CZODoug2_1_08_16_FD_185931 | JGI IMG/M metagenome (GOLD analysis project Ga0179593, IMG submission 185931) | Vadose zone soil fungal communities from Angelo Coast Range Reserve, California, USA - CZODoug2_1_08_16fungal (PacBio error correction) | ecosystem: Environmental > Terrestrial > Soil >... | reverse complement strand
TTCGCTCCTCGACCTGCCTCCTAATAGCTCCTCGGAGCGATAATTATTGCCGCCCCGTTCGCGCTCGAATTATCCTTCCGGCTGTCTGGTTTTCCTGTTCTTCGGCTGGGCTCCCCAGGTCTAATCTGCTTTCATCCCCCCCCCCCTGGTTCCCGTAGTCCGCTTCTTCACCATTGCGTGTCTTGGTCAGCTCCCCCTGCTGCCCTGGCGGCGATCTGCACAACCATTTCGCTGAACCCCCCCTTCCTTTGCCTCCCCCGGTTCTCCTTCAAGGTTAGCACCAACACCCCGTTTAACGTCTGGGATCCACCACGCAGCGAGCCCCTCTGGCCACACGTCTTCGCCGTCCGACATACTTTGCCCCCGCGTTCTGAGCAAGTCAGGATCAATGTTTTTCTTTACACCGCCCAGGTTTTCCAATCAGTTTCTGCTTACCTTCCCGCATTTCTCCCAAGCGACCCTACCCCCCGACCACTTGCCAGGTTTAGTGTACCTTGTGTTGTATGATGATCATGGCCTTCTTCAGGTCCCTCTCCCTCACCCCACCCCAAGTCAACCCCTTGCCCCCTGAAGCGTCTCCATCCCGTCTCCCTTATCGCCCTTGCAGCCTACCTGCTGTTTTTCCTTGCGTCGAACGGCGTTGATATATAGTGAGGATTCGAGACGACTGCGGCGCCCTCTTCTGATCTTTTGGGACCGATGCAATCCTCTCATTATTCGCTCCTTTTACGACCTGACGTCCCTACATTCATTGGGACGATCTCGCTTAGAGAATCAGGGCACGTAACTCTGTCCCTCCTTTTTCTCGACAGATGGAGGCCTGTGGCTTCCCGTTTTCTTTCTGCCTTTTCGTTCTCTCTTATCCTCGAAGAGTTGTTTCCAGGGGTATCTGGCCGGTCCTGTTCGAGGGTGAGTTCTCCCGGGGTCTGGTAAGTTCATGGCCTCGTTATGGGGGTTTTTGGATGATCGGCGGTCACTCTTTCGAGCCAGGTGCTCCTGGTTGTCCTCATGTTCGGTATCCACTTGTTTTTATGTTCCGTCTGCCCTCCGCCGATTGTTCGTGTTCCTTTTGAAGCCCAATTTTGTAGGGTTTGACACCAACGCAACTCTCTCGTTTCCGCGCCCTAGTCTGTCGTAGCCGTTCCTTTGTTTCACCCTCAACCATTTTGCACTAGCCCAAAATTCTACTACAACCCCCCCACCAGCCGCTAGATTTTCTCTGTGCGCTTGAAGTGTGCGTGTCGTTATGCTCAATCAGATTTGAGTTTTATTTCTCTTTGTACGCCATCTTATTCCGCCCTTTCTCCCCCCGACGTAAATGGATCATATTTCCCGACTGCCACGGAGTCCCTTTCCCCAAATATGTTTAGTTCCTTACTCCTGCGCCTACCTTTATTGGAGGGCCTTACTTTGCCCCCCCCCTGGCAGAGATAATCCGTTCGACGACTGTAAGTGTTCACAGGATGCCAATTGCTGCGATAACCCGTTTTTTTGCGATCCCTGCTAGATGGTATTTGCAGATGCTCAACAGTCCCGACTTTCGCCCGTAATCTGTCTTACCACATTAGACATCGAGTACTCAACAGAGCGAGAGTCTTCGCCACTTGGGAGAAGATGACTCAACCCCCTGGTCGGCGTTCTCGCTCGTTTCTGTACCTTCTTCGGATCTTGATAGAGGTTCTGATGTATTTGATCGGACGTCATTTCGCCGTTCTGGCGCCTGCCAAATATTAGTTGTACATCTTTGACAAGACTCCTGTCCTCTCCCTCCGGCGTTTCTTCCCGGTTATCTTTTTCGCAGACGCTTCTTCCGATTCGCGGACTACGTAAGACATGTGCCCCCCATTTCCGTGGACCGGGTCGTCTCGCGGTAGTTATTCGCGCCCGACATCCTGCAAGCAGCCCTTTTGAGGTGTTTTTATTTATATGTAATTGGTGGAACCCCGTCAAACTTTACTTCCTCACTTTAGTGAACACTTTTTTTGTGCCTTTGACGTATCTCTGCCCGTTGATTTTTGTGGGTTGACCGAGATGTCTCTTTATTTTTTTCCTCGTTGACCCACGGGCTGATTCGAGTTAGAGAAACGAGTAGGGCGTACGTTACATTATACCTCTTTGTAGCTATGCCTCCTTCTTCTATGAGAGGAAAACCTACTACCACGTGATACCCCTCCGGCAGAGTTCGAAGATTTGATGGTGGCAGGATAATACGGTTTAGTTCTTTTTCCCGAAAGGACCCCTATGCGTTGCCGTTCATTTCGGATTCTTCTCCGCGGCTTTTTGAGTCCATGTTTCTTCGGCTTGCAACACAAAACACTGTCCCGAACCTTTCCCTTTCTGCATTGCTCGGGCGTGCGCGAACGCGTTGTTGAGATCTGAGTTTTTTCTGTGTTGATTGCTCCGGCAGGCGCTTTCCTTTCCGACCCTAGCCCTCTGACTCTATCCTTACCTAACGTTGATATCTCGTGATAGATGTTGTCGTCGCGACCGCGCCGCCGTAGACTTGGCTCTCATTTCTGAAGATTCTAAATTGTTTATTTTCTTTAAGTATCTTTTCGGTTTAAAAATTCCCCCATGGCACTCGTTTGACACCTGTTGGCGTTGGCTACACCCCCCTTAATCCCCACTACCCCTCAAGCCTCATTTTCACGCCGTCCGCACCCGAAAAGACCAGTCCAGCCCAGCGTAATCCTTGAAAAAAGATATTCCTGGCATTTACGCCCATTTCAACCCCCAGTCCTCTCCAACCGCGAACGTTAGCCGCTTTACTTGAAATTCATTATTTTTTTAGCATCCTGCACCTCATCGCTCATCGCTGCCCAACTGCTACTGTCTTGTCCTCCTTCAAGCGGTGCGACGAGCTACTAAGGTCATTGTAAAACGCACCCCCCCCAAAGCTGACCTAGAATCGCGGGTCACCCCTCTACCTTTCAGAAACCGCACGGATGTCCCTATTGTTTCCAACTAGCGGCCTCACTTTTCCGGCTCAAAGGAAACTTTTTAAGAACCCCTCTTGCTGCCTTCTCCATTCCCGATGCCCGCCAACCGGAGCTTGACGACCCGGCTGTTGACCGTATAGGCTTACGGCGTATTCGGCCAAGTCCGCCTCAAGAGGCCCCCTTTACCCTTAGGCCTAATCAGATGTTCACAACTCTTCCCCCGATCTGCTTTACATAAGCGGAGAATCCCCTCAACCCCCTAGGCCATAGAAGACTCCGCGACATTTCAACAGTTCTCACCACCTCCCCCGACTATTGAAATGTCCTATTTCTTCGCCCTCAACCCTCAGTCAATTTTAGAACCGCTTTCAAGATCCTAATTATAACTACACCCGAGACTTATCTTCCCTTTCACCCCGCGCTTGGACGAAGAGCTATTGTAACCTTCGGATCAAGAAGGCCCCTAGAGAACGGCCCCCCTATCCGGAACAAGGTAGGTATTGAGGTCTGAGGAGAAGACTTTTTCTCCAACCATTTAACGGAGGAATGCTGACAGGCGCCTATTATGCTCCAGGAAACTCATACATGCTAAGACCGTGGATTATGTCCCCCCCTGAGAACATCCTGGATTTACATGTACGGCCTGATTTCGGTAAAGCATCCACAGGTTTCATGGTCCGCGGGGAATCCCCTCCAATAAAGGGGTACGTCCCGCATGTGACTCGACGGCTCCACTCTTTTTTTTTAATTCCAAATCGCATCCCCTCCCCTCAGGGACTATGCTTTCTTTCATCACTATAAAACCCTGCAGAGAATCCACGCTGCAAGCTTCTGGGTTTTTCCTTTGGCCGACGTTAAAAGTTTTTATGGCTTTACAACCGTCCGAGTTTCTCAAAGTTCGTCCACTATCTTCCCTGCCCTTGTTCACCCCCTTTGCTCCCACCTAAACCTTGGACAGCATGACCCACCTCTGATCCCTTGGACTCCCTTACCCTTGATTTCCACATTTCTCGGCATCTACAACACCCTCCCCACGACACATGACAGCCCCACAATAGTCCTCCCCACGAGTGGTCAGCCCCTCCCCCTCTACAGGCCATGCGCTTATTCCCCCGTCCCCACTCGTATCAAATCATCATGCCCGCAAACGGCAGACCTCAACGTGCCCCTTTTGCTTCGCCGACCCTTATAGTCCTACGTCCTGAATACCTTCCAGTGCCCACTGGTATGATCTCGCAAACGCCTTTAGAGCAGGAAATAGTTGCTCCATCTAAAGAATTCGGCTTTTCCTCTTGTCCCCACGCTCCCCGCTCACTCTATTCCCCGCTTTTTTTATTTTTCCCTGTTCCCCGCCGTTACGGCGGTTACCGCGGCACCCCCTCTAAGCGGCTGTTCCGGCCGATATTTTCTTCCTTCTGCGCTCTTGGTGCAAGGTTCCTTTTGTACTTTCCTGATTTTAGAGGAAAGATGTTCCCTTCCCGTTGACCCCTGCCCAGTTCGCGTGCCTTGGGAAAACGCTCCTTGACCTTTGCTTCGTTCTGCCTGGTTTCTTGGATTGTCCCAATTGATCTTTTCATTTTTCCAACTTTTTATTGTAGAGCGACTTTTTGCCGGTTTTGTAGTGTTTGAACAACGTCACGCGGCTGTGGGATGCCTTTACTGCGTGACGCGTGCAAAGGAAGGCCCAGGTTCCTCTTTTCGGCGCTTGAGCTCGCCGCCCTCGTTTTCCTCACCTGTTTTTTTGTCAAGACAAAGCTTTTTGCCATCCGCGTTTGTTGAGATTTAGACTTCTCGTGTTTTTCAGAACAGCCCCCCCAACACTCTATTGTAAGAGCCCTGTGCGACCCACATTCCCATTGCTGTCCCCTGAGTACGCAGTCATTTCGTTGCGAGTTTCACGTAGAGACCTATATCTCTCTTACCTACCCTTTTCCTCCGTTTGTTCGAGATTTTCGTTTCCCCTCTTTAGAAATTGCCAACTTTCGCTCAAGTTGCTTGACTTTTTTTAGCTTTAGCTTTCCCCTTCGGTAGTGTTTCGGTTTGGCTCAAGTCTTGTATCGTTCCATTCCCCCCCCCCGCCTTGTTTTTACCCCCCCTTGCTTTTCTTACGAGACCTCGAACCCCGTTCGACTTTGAAACAACCATGCGCGAACAGATGCCCCTGATCCGCTTGAAACCCCTCTGTCGCGCCTAAAAGACCGCGAAGAAATACTCTGCGGTTTTCTTCAAACTGTTCTTTCCTTCGATCTTCTGTGCAGCCGTTTTCCTACATGAGTCCTGGGGACCTTCGTACCAAGCCCGACCATAATACGCTACCATTCCCGCCTCTACAAAGCTCCACCTGACTCCCTTTGGTGCTTCTTTCGGTGAACGCTCCCTTCTATAAAGGATTTCCAAACGGCCCCCAAAAAGAAAACTGCCATTGCAGGCCCGTCTTGCCCTTCTCAGAAGATTACTTGTTTGTTGCCCCGCACCGCCTTACCCGGCCCGGTATCCCGTCCAATAGGGATTTTAGATCACTGACTTGCGTGCTCAGGTGGATGCTTGGGTCCCGAGTCCTAATATTTTTCCTTCCCGCACTGGCCTCCATGCCTCTTCGGAGGACCCGATGTTTGGCTGATCGCTGCAGCTTTCCCCCGTCAGCGTTGCGGTCTCATGCCGTATAGGTCCGTCCTAGTGCCGTTGCATTTTTCGTTCTTTATAGTTTTCACGGTGTACTGCTAGTTCGTTAGCGGAGTTCTTGGTCTTCCTCGGGGTGAGGACTAGCCGCGTTTGTGGCTGATAGTCGTCTCGCGTTTGTTCCACGGGGTGATTGTTTCCATTTTTCATGTGGTGCTTCGCCGCCGTATGGTCGTTATAATAACTTGTATTTGTTTCACCTGAATTCGGTTTTTTCCGAGCTGTGAATTTTATGTATCGCAGACAGCCAAAACCTTTTGCCCTCCGTTTCACGGCCCCCCCGCCTTTCCAGGTTTCGAGACCTGCTAGGTGGTGCTGTGATGCAACCGCCGTTCCGATTTTTTTAGTGATGGCTTTCTTACCATTTGTAGCTCGCGCCAGTTAAGGAAATAGTCCGCCTTTCCAATTTCCCTTTGACCCTACCACTTCTTTCCCGCTCTGTCGCCGACTGTTCCCGTGGGGGCACGAAGAGCCTCCGGCGACAATCGATTTCTGACGCTTTCCCGGCTCAGTTGAGAATCGGCGGTCTTTCTAACTCAGTAGAGTCTCCTTCTTTTTTTTTCCTTGAGAAGTCACTTCCGCCTTTGCCTTTTGGGTCCCTGTCCTGTGTAGTCATTGCCCTGGCAGCGTGCTCAAAAAGTTCAGACTCTTCCAGGCCATCGCTTTTTTCGCCTTGCCTCAAGGGCGTTTGGCGACTCGTCCTGTCTTCTATTGAGGATCGTGTATAGAGCTTTGAGGTCTGACCCCGTCGCGCGCGCCCGCTGGTGATTGCCAGATTTTTCCGCTTGACCCTGTCTTTCTCTTGGCACGCGCGTCCCGGCCCAGTGGATTTCTTTTTGATCTCCGGCGGGACGCCTTCTGCCCCAAGGCGGGTTTGCTGTCGTGTTTGGTAAAAATTGCTGGCTCGTTTGGTGGCCTTAGTGCCACGCCGCGAGTAGATTCGTTGAGTGCACGCCGGTTTCAATTGTTCCATTCGTGTTTCCCCCAAGCGGGGACGTTGTAGAGCACGTTCTTTTGGGCCGCGTCGTCGCCTTCGTTTTCGTTTTTTACCCCTTATAGGCATTGCCGCCAAGCGCTTGACTCCAGGTCCTTAGGTGAATATTAGCCTTATTGAGGATGTTCTCTACCACATCATCCCCCTTTCTTTAACTAAGGCAGCCCTGATAGCGATCCTTTGGGAGGCAGACTGACGGTGGAAAGGTGCCCGGCAGTGAGTGTTTTTTTCTAGTACTCCGTCGCGCTGCCGCTTATTGCTTTCTTCCTTTTTTGTAAACGGTTCCCGAACATGTCCCATTTTTATGGCGCGTATTGGTCCCCTACGCTCCCCTTCATGTCCCCCTTTTAGTCCTCCCTCGTGATTTGAGACTGCTCTCCCGTGCTGCCGCTCGTACCTTGGTATACCTCACCCGCGCCCTCTCTCTCTTTCCAATCCTTTTGTTGAGAGTATTTCCTTGTGAGATTCGTTCTTAGAAGCGTTCCCTCCAGTCTTCGTTGTTCCCCCATAAGTTACATCAACTTCGACTCTCCCGTGTCCGCAGTTAGAGTTCGCCCAGTTAGAATACAGTTTTCCCTGTTTCTGCCCGAGACCCCTCCAGAAATACCACCTCACATCCGTGCTGACGTGCGCCCCCTTCCTTAAGGCCTTTCCCCGAAAAAGCACCGATCCGACTTACTGGACAGACCCTTCCACCACCCCCACGTCGGCGTCCCCATTCGTACCTCGGCGATCCCTCCTCCGTCCCCTTCCATCCCTTTGAGTCTTTCGCACCATCCTGCCCCGTCAGACGGCACAGAGCTCCACTCAGGTTATCTTTATCGTCCCCCTCACCCGTTCCCGCCCCGCCATGCCCGAAGGCGGTTTCCCAAACCAAGACACTCTCCTTTCACTCCCGGCCCCCCGAATCCCGTTACAACTCCCCGTCGGCCCGCTGTTTCCAATCTCTGGACTCAATGTTTTCATGTCCCACAAGGCCCCCCTTTTTGTTAAGCACACTCGTGCCCTTTGCATCGTCGACCGAACCTCGTAGCTCCCGGTGTTTTCCAGTCGGCGTTCCGTTGCCGTAGTAAGCTTTTCACCGCGGTCAACATCGCCTGTTTTCAAAGCCCTTACCCCTCCCCGCCCGCCGCGTCAAGACTTTTTCCCCAGAGGACAAACCCGAGCCTTTCCCGCAGATTTTGTCTTTGTTTACCCATGCCAGAGAATACCCCTTTTCCCCGCGGACAACTCCCCCGAGGAGCACAATTTAAAAGACTACCCGTGCCCTATCTATCAAAGTCCTAAAACTTGATTGCTCGTCCCACGCTGATAAAGACATAGTCGATTGATTTGGTTATCAATCCGATGTCCTTGAACGAGGACGGCCCCGCGGCACCCACCAAAAGTTAAAAGGGTCTGTCTTGTCGCATCGGAACAACCCAATTATTACCCCCCTCATGAGACGCTCCCCCGGCCCCCACACCCACCCAAGGTTCGACACTTTAGACCGCAACTGGCTAACTTTTTCCCCACAAAGTATACCATTAGAGAGAGTTTATTGTTCTCGGTTTTACTTATTCTACGTCAGTTCTTCAAGGTTTTCGTAAGGAGCTCTGAAACGTCCCAGTTGTTGCCTAAATTTTTGAAAGTCGAAGGCTCGACGTTTTGAGGCTACGAATTAGGTTCAATCGCATCCCCCGGATTCTCTTTCTGAAACTCAACCTTCAACTTCCCTCGGCAGAAGCTCAACGCTACTGGCTGGGGTTTTCGCCGACGTTTTTACCCTTGGCTTACACCTCCCGGTCTCGTTTTTGAAGTTTCAAAAGTCCTCCCCCTCGCTCATCTGGTTAACCCGGTCAATACAGCCCCCATCCCTTTCCCTCCGGCCGCGACCTCTCATATGTTCCTTCCTCCCAATCTGCACCGGGCCCCCTGCTCTTTGAAACTTCCCTCAAACACCACTTTTCCCTGCCTCGTCCCCTCCCCGCTTAATCCCCCCCCCCGCTTGCTCCTCGTCCAAACGCGTATTCCCCCTCAGACAGAGACCGCAAAAGTCAGCCTTTTGCACCACCGTTCAATTTTCGTACCTCATCTCCCCTCTACGAGACCTGTATCCCCCCGCATGCTACCCTTCTCCCGCCCCCTCCTCTTTCCTCCTGGTCTGATGGAAAGTCGTGCCTAGCGAACTTCCCCCTCAACTCCTTGAGTGCTGTCCAACGCTGCTCGTCAATCCCCGTTTAAAGCGCAACCTCTTTCCGATCCCCGATTTTCATAGACTCCCCCCTCCCCCTTTACCTTGTGGGAGCCCACGACAAGTGGTTGAGTTTTCGGGGATCCGGATGCTCTTTCTTAGGGGCACGTTACGTTTTGCCGGGACTTAATCCCCCCTGTATCTCAGCATGCTTTATCCATTCACCCCTGAAAATCGTAAAGCTTTTCGCTGCGTCAATGAGCGGGGTCGGCTGGACTAGTTCTTTACATTTGTTACGAACTTGTGATGAGAAACCTATGTACTTCTTCAGACTTTCCGAGGTCCCTTGTGCAACAGTTATTCGGTGGCTGAGCGCATTGAACGTTGGCCCAACCCGGGAGGTTCTTTTCTTCATTTTTACGGGCATTGTTGTTTTACTTCCCACCAGGGTCATCAAGTTTTCGTTCAAAGAACGTACTTTTTTTCACGCCCTTCCCCCCCTTTGGACCCTTTTTATCAAGCTCTAGCGTCGCCCCAGATCAAACCCGTCAGCTGAAGATGATGCCGAACACCTTTCCCGCAATCCTGCATCTACTCACTTCGAAGCTTTTTAGAGTCGCTTTTTTTCAGAGAGCCCTCCTTCCTTTTCCCACTGTTTTTTTTGTCGATGCTCGTTAAACTCGCCGATACAGATGCTAAGAGGCGTAGAGCATCCTTGGACTTTTCTTTCCATGACTCTTCGCTTTCTTGCTTTTATAGTATGCTTCCATCCCTGGGCTTTGGTAAAAAAAGTAGCGCGTTCCGACCGATTTTCCCCCTTGCGTTAGACGAGTCCCCCCCCACTTTTGATGCCCCCCGATTCGCCTGAAAACAACCTAGAATGCCCTCTTGACTAGAGTCCCCCGTCCTTGCCCCTTTCTGGCTGCCACCCGTTCATCTGAAATGCTGGCACAACAGTTATCGGATCGCTGTCTTCAACATTTTCCAAATGAATGCTCCCTTTCAATGTCTCCATTAAACGCCATCCCCCTGTCCACGCCGGTACCAGACAAACCCAGACATTGACTGATAGCCTTTTTCTGTTTCTTTTTGCTCCCCTCTGCTCCTCTACTGATTCTCCCGGTCCACCGGAACACCTTGACGACTTTTTAGACCCCTCTCACACTGACCCGCCCCCTGGCGGGTTCCTGTTCCGCCGTAACCGGTAGGTTGCTTTCTCGCGATAGGATCTCTTCAGATTTTAGCAAGCGGTGTTGGGACGAGCACTTTCATTCTTTCGCTTCTGCCGTTCATTGCCGAGAACAATGTCCTGAGACATCGTGAGAGGCCGCGAGGATTGGAAAGTAATGTCTTCTCCGGTCGATTCTTTCTGGTCCGGAGACTTCCGTTTTTCAGGCCTCCTTTTTTCTTGTGATGGCTGATACGCGTTTTTTTTCCGGTGGTGGTATCTTTTTTCATTTTGAATGTTCGCGGTTGGTTGGTTTCGGGGTTAGAAGCGTTCCCCGCGTTGGTGCGTTTTCTTGCGGGTTCTAGGCCAGAGCCAGTTTTCAAAGTTTGTTGGTAGTTGTTTTCTTTTTAAATCTTGACTACGTGGTCTCTGCTGACGCTTGTATTTGTCTTTTGATCCAACTCTTTTAGGGGTGAAACCCCACCGCAATTCGTATAGGGCTTCACTTGACCGGAGAGTCTTTAGCCTTCCCTCTTCCAGCCAAACAGGTTTGCACTTTCCCCCAACTGACCAGCTCTTCCTCCGTTCGCGAGCTCTTGCTATTTTGACTGTGTTCCCCTTCTCCAGAAAACCCCTTGATGGGAACGATTGTCTTTCCTACTTCGTAAGTTATACGAAGTCCTGCCCCCTCTTCCACACCTTTTGGTTCCCCTAACACTTGCGTTCCGCGGTCTGGCGAAGAACTACTCTTTTCGGAGGCCACGGAGGCACGGCCGTTTTCATGCGTTCGGATTTTTAACTGGGCCATCTTGGTCCGGTTCTGTCTCTTTCCTTCGGTTTTCCCCACCCCGTTGCGAATGCCCGCATGGCCGAGGAATAATTTGATTGGCCCTATTCTTCTAATAAAGACGTCATCCCCCTTGAAGTTGTTTCCTTTTAGCAGTCATTGGGCCGATTCAGTCAGCCCCCCCACGACGGATTCATTCCTTTTCCCGTGACAGAGAGGTCCCCTCCTTTGAGGCGCGATGAGTGTTTTTTAACCTCCTTATTTCACCAGTTTTTCTTTCTTGAGGAGGCGGGCGATGTGCTTCGATTTTCTATTTTTTCTCTCTAGATGGGGGGACATTGGGTTTCCCTGCCGACTGCTTCGATGCCCATCTGTTGTACGCTTTGTGTTCCAGAGTTCTTTTGAAGGTAATGTGACGGTCTCCGGGGCTTTTCTTCGTTCTCGCTTGGCTATTGAGGTCCGCCGTTCGAGCACCACTGCCTGTCGCTTCGAAGTTTTACTTGAGCTTCCGATTGCTTTCTCTTCGTTGTTTCTTTTTCCTTTGTTCAGACCGTTTAAATTTTGGCCTCCGCGTTCAATTGTTGACCTGTCCCCTGAGTTGCGGATCTTTTTAACCGTTATGCTTGGGGGCCCCCTGAGTTTCTAGACGTTTCTCGTGACTGAATTCAGTAGTACGTCTGACAAAGCGTAGCGTTCTTTCCTACCAGTTAATTAGGTAAGCTGCCTTGCATCTTTGATTGATTAGTCTCCCAACCTCCTCCATTTTGATTTCACACGCCGGTCCTACTTGCCTAGCCGCGTTAGGTGCTTGAGGTCCCGCGCACCTTTTAGTTAGGTTGGTGTAGTACCCGGCCCCTTCCTGGATTTTCGTTTTTCCCGGTTTCATGTCTCGTGGACTTTCGTCGCCCCCTGCGCACGGAGCTGACGGATGTGTCTTTTTTGTAGCAAGTTGTCCGTGTAACACCTTGTATGGCCTCCGATTTCTTGGGCGTCCCGCGCGAACATTTCGTCCACTGTGATCCTCTTAGAGTATGGAGATGCTTCTGCCCCGTTCCGGGCGGAGTTCTGCTCCGCCCACCCTCTGACTTCCCCCCCCC
>Ga0179593_1683046_pt1 | contig 11838 bp, 12 predicted proteins | sample CZODoug2_1_08_16_FD_185931 | JGI IMG/M metagenome (GOLD analysis project Ga0179593, IMG submission 185931) | Vadose zone soil fungal communities from Angelo Coast Range Reserve, California, USA - CZODoug2_1_08_16fungal (PacBio error correction) | ecosystem: Environmental > Terrestrial > Soil >... | reverse complement strand
CCCCCCCTAGTATGTTTTCCAATTGTTATTACGTTGAAGCCGCTGTCCAAGTCTCCAACCTGAGCCATCCCTCCTTTTTTCTCCCTCCTTCTACATAGGGGGTGCCTTTTCTGCCACCACCCGGATTCTCGTGTCTGGGACCAGCTTTCTTGAAAGTCTCACCCTTGCTTTCCCAACTCTCCTCGACCTTCAGCTTGAGCCGGGAGAACGTCTTTGACACCCACCATTTAATTCTTAAACGGTTTAGCTAACTATTGCCGTACCACTTTTACATTTCCACCCAAGGCAGGTCCTGTCAAACCTCCATTTTCACCGTGACTTGCTTGGCCAATTAGGAATGCCTCCTCTCAACGGCCATCTTCCTCCCTGTATTCCTTAACCATCTCGTCTGGGGGTTTTGCTAAGCTGCTTCGAACTATGAGTCCCCCCCAGTTCCCTCCCTTCCTTTCCCCTCCAGGTTTCTCCCCAGGCAAGCGTCAGACCGAACCCCTTGACCTCTTAAGAAAAACCTGAAGCAATGTACTAGAGGTAATCAAAAATTTGCCCCCCGACTCTTTTTAAAGCGTCCCCACTATCTGGGACCCTCTTTTCTCGTATCGTCGCTCCGCGATATAAAACGCGGATTCCCTCCCCTGGGTAACGCCCTTATTTTTCCCACGGATAGAGCCTATAACAGATTTAGAACGACTTTTACAACCTATCCTTTCGCCCTCCCGAATTCTCTCACCCTCCCCCATTTGGAGGACCGCGGGTCATTTGTCAGTTTTCGGTTCCCGATAACTCACCCCTAATCCTTCCCCCCCCTCGGACTGGCCTCTTTTGCCCTGATTATCCACACAGACTTGTACAGTGTGGTGTTTGAGGCCGCCGTGCCAAGATACAGAAAGTTTGGCGGTACTTTGTCCCTTTATACCTCCTGTTTAGGTTCATGCCCTTGCGAAGCATGGCTCTGCGTGACAAAACACTAATTTCCTACCTCGCCACGTTATTCTTCCTCCTGGACGGGGGAGGCGATTGACTCTACGCGCTCGGATGTTCTCTTTTTTCGGTAGCCGGTCGTAGCGGGGGGCGGTAAGACTTTTTCCCCAGGCCCCTTCCTTTCCTCACCAACGAGGAATGCAGGCCTCTGTGTTTCGAGTCCCACCGTTCCCAGTAATTGGCTCAATGATGAGAGTCTTTTTGCCCTACATTCCAATTGTTTCAGACATCCTCTCCCGATATTACCGTTTTGAACCGATGATGTTGGTTTTCCCCCCTCAGGCCCATCTCCTTCGGGCCTTCACACACCAGGGGTTCTTCCTTATTTAAGTTTTCTGAAGGTTGATCCACTTCCTCTTGTTCTGCAGTTCGCAGCACATGCCTCGGGATCCGTCCCCTCTTCCCTATTCCTTCCCAGTCCCCCAAGGCTATTATCGAACTCTTCCGTAGCATCCTACGGACTGGGTTAAAGCAAACCCCCTAGAATTTTTCGAATTTTTCCTTCTCCCCCATCTCGGGCGCCTATTTAGTTTCTACCCCCCCGACTGCCTCCACGCCTGAATTGTAAATCAACGTATGGCCACACTCTTATATATTTTTCGTTCCTTCACTAGACTTACCAGAGGCACGTACCATCTCGTTTGGACCCCGCGTATATGCAATCTTCCCCTGCATAAGTCGCCTTCCCTCCCCCCGTACCTTCTCCCCCTCCCCCTTTTATCCTAACCAGTCAGAATCTGCGGCGCTGCCTGGCTGTGGAGGAATTCCCCCTTTCCTCTAATAAGTTTTTTTTCCTCGAGCTTCGACACTTCCCCCTAAACCCCGAGGTTAGGATGCCTTGTCAGCATGAGTAGACGACGGCTTGATATCGGTAAGGTGTCAGTGCACTTCTCCTCTTTTTTTTTTCTTTTGGAGTTATTTTGATAATTATACGGTGCGTTACAGAGTAGGTGCCAATGTTAAAACAGCGACGGATTCCTTGACCCCCCCTCTTCCCCATCACTAGGGTACAGTTCGTTTCGGCCGCTGTACTGCGAACGATAGGTCTGCTAAGCCAACAATTCCCCCCCCCCCCTGTCTCCCCCCATTTTGGTTTTTCGAACCCGGTCAAGTCTCTCCGCAGAGGATGAGTGCGGTTTGAACTTTTTTTTCCCCCCCCCTGGTTACGCTAGGGCCAGCGCCTATGAAGATGAGACCGACAGCAACGAGAATTTTTTTCCCCTACGCTTTTCCCTTTCTCCCCTGTCTCCCCGACATAAACCGGTTCGCTTCCGCCTTTCCGGCCCTCTAGTATTTACCACCACCCCTTCCCCGAGTCATATTTTGAATCACAACCTTACCTCTTCCGCTCTCCGGTCAGTTGACACTACCCATCCCCTCCGGGTTCAGACCTACCATGAGCCTAGCTCCTTTTACTTCCCTTGAGCCCGAGAGAGACCGCAAGAATCCTATGAAAGCTTTTCTTTCTTAGCATGGCACCTCTGAACACATATTTTTAAGTCTACACCCTTACGCAATTAATTGTCCCCCCCCCCTCCCCTTTGACCCCCCCCTTTTTCCGACTCCCACTGGAATTGAGATTGGTTTTTGTCCCCCACGCTCGCCTCGGAGACGGCCTTACCCAAGGGAAATGCATCTACTTCTCCCCAGCCCCCTTCCCCCCCCCTTTCGTGACCCCTGCACTGTTCATTATTGATTACAACCCCCAACAAGGCATCGCCCCCGGGTCTACGCATAGAGCGATAGTAATTCAAGCCCCTCTGTTGGATCCCCTTTTTCCGTATATTAAAATTCAAACCCTTGACCATTTTCCCCCTTCGGGTATCAAAATTTCTCTCCCCCCTGGGCTTTTCCCTCTCAGTCCGAGTCTCGTTCGAACGGTTCTTTCTGAGGAAAGAAGCGGGTAGTCGAAGGAGGTTTCCCCTTTGAAGGATTCCCCGTTTCAAGATTTTCTCTGTTTTTACAGAGCTAGATGAGACGTGCTCAGCCTGGTTTTCCCTCTCGGAATTAGAAACCCAACTAGTTCTTCCCCTTTCTTCCCCCACCGGCGTTGTTCTTTTCTTAAATTTTGACGGTTGGTTCCCCGCTTCATCGTCGCTCTAATCGTCTTATTGCATGTAGGAGAGGCCATTTGTTTCCCTTTTCATCCCTCCCCCTCGAGAGATTTCCTATATGCTCATTCTCATACCTCCCTCTCGTCTGGTCCGTGTCGAGCTTGACATCTTGACGGGACCTAATTACTTTGTGACTCTCTTGCTTTGTATTTCAGTGTTGGGCTAATTTCATACATTCTTATCTTCTGGACTGATTTACTACCCAGTGTACTTTCAAGCCCCCGTCCCCCTCCCTTTCTCCTTTTTCGCCATCCTGGTGGCCTCGTGCGGGCAGCCGGCTGTCCGCCCTACCCCATGAGCCCGATTCCTACTTAATCTCCTACGTTTGTTTTTTTTCTCATCTCTCCCCCTCCCCCCGTTTTTTTTTCTTGTTGTCTCCGGTTTGGGCACAACGTCCCCGATTGGCCCTCTTCGGTCATAGCGACACCCACGATCTCCCCCTTCGGACTTTCTCCAAACTTCCCACCCCCGGTATGCCCCGCTTACGCTGTCGGCTACCCCTTGGAACTTGTTGATGTTTGCAACCGCCTTCACTGTGGCACACGCTTGGGTATAGAGCACAAAGTCCCTCTAGCCCTTGTTCCTTTCTTAATTGCCTTCATCTATGGGGTATTTATACATGAACCACCCCCTATGAGGTCGTCATCCAATGGGCCTGATACCTCCCTTATTGCACGCCGCTGAGTCCGTTACATAGACCTACTTCCGACTTTCTAGTCTGAATATCAAAATTTTCTGAAAATGCCGAGTTGTTCATTAAATAGAGTGAAAAATGTTCGCATCCTGCGCTTTACGCCCTCCTTTTGTTGGATCACACCGCCTTAAGATTAATTCCATAAGGAAAGATTATCCCCCACTTACTCCCAACACTACGCCAAGGTCCCCAGATCCCTCTTTAACATTCAGCTCCCCCAGACCGGTTCCGCAAATCCAATGCACTGAGCCCGTCTCCGATGTGATGCAAGTTTTAGTTCCTCTCTGCACCCCCCCCCCCTTACCCTATACCTCAGGATAATTTGACCCAGCGCGCGACTTTTCTTTTAGACACTACGCGAAGTTGTGTTGGGAAGCTCTTGAAAGCACCCTCTCCCTTTTCCCATTTAATTTCTTTTCATTCTGACCTCTCTGAGAGTTCTCAGGCGAGCCGTATCGATGCTAGCGTGACAAAAAAGCGTAACATTACCCCCCCCCTCATTCTAGGCTCTTCCCCCCCCCTTGGTTACCATGTCCCCATTTGCTCCCCCTTTGGTCATAGAGTTGTTTAGTCGAGGATTAAGTGTCCCGAACATCTCCTGCATGCCCTTTCCTGAGGTCCTCCCTTTTCCTTTCCTGAGGGTTCGCCCCAGTAGGCGCCTCCCGGAGTTCACTGCTCGATGAGTCGGCGACAGGTCCGTTATTATTTGTTCCCCCTTATTCCAGCTGCCGATTTCGGACATGCACTGTTTTTCCGCTCCTCTTTTTTCTGGGGTCCTTTTCTTCTTAATGGCGGAAAGGAGGAACCTAGACATTGGACTTCTTCTCTGTCTGGTTGTCGTGAACCGCGTCGACATCTAGGTTCTCCCCCAGTCAACCATCGGCGATTCATCTCCCCGCTCGGCCAGCAGAAAACGCCCCTTCTCTAGCCTATCTCTCTTCTCTTTCCCCGTTACTGCCGAAGCCACGCCCAGTTTTGCCATTTTTCATTGGTCTAACAATCCCCCGGGAGCCCGTATGCGCCCCCCCTTTTTCCTTCCTGTCACTTTCCTCCTAACATTTTGAACTGGACTTATGGGTTCTCATTAATTTTGCCCCCAAGGACCCTTGATATCGCCACCTCCCCCCCCCGAATTCCTCATTAAAACCATAATTCCTACCGCCTTTAAGCCCCCCCTTGAGCCACGTTAACATGGACAGTTTGCTCCCGACCATATGTTTTTCTTTCTGGGTGAGTATCACCTTCAAGTTTTTTGCTCTGGATATAATCCCTCCCAGGCCTGATTTGTTCTAGGTCTACCCTATTATGAAAGAGTTTCTCATTAACTTCTCCTTTTCCCTAGGTTGTTTAGATTTTATCTCGGTTTTAAGAAGATCTTGTTCCTTTTGTGTGTGAGTAAAATAAGGGGTAAAAAAGAGGTAATCCCCCTCTACACACGAACTCTCCCCCGTGTCCATAGACGGGAGCGCGCAACTGTTACGGCTTTTGAGTTCTTTACATTCGTTTTTTTCTTTTTTTTCCCTTGCCAGCACGACGTGGGAGCGACGACATCAATGAAAATGATCTTGGCATTTACGATTTGGATTCAACCCCCTTGTCCTAATAGTCAGAGGCTGTACCTATCTAGAAGTTGGTGTGTGTCTCTCGAAGTTTCTTACGCCCCTTTCGTTTCCCGCTCAGTGGAATTGCTGAGACTGCCCCCCCCCTCGGATTTCCCTAGCTTTCTTTCATACCTCGCAGCACACTGTTGCTTTTTTGCCGCCTTGTCCGACTTACGCTTACTTGAAACAACCCATAAAGCTCCTCGGTCCATCCCCCCACCATGGCGCCAGACTGTGTACCTTCAAAGCCGGGAGTTCCTCCGCTACGTAGTCTTCCCTTCCTCCACTTTGTAATTTAGTACCTGCGATTACCGTGAACCACATAACCTTCATAATCCCCAGGTCCTTCTTTCGAAGTTCCATTTTCCCCTTTAAGACCTGCCCCCCTATTTAAACAAATAATCGTGGCTCCGAGGTCTTTTTCGTCCCCCCCCTAGTTTTCCCCCCCCTCTCCCCGATCTTTTTTCCTCCTCGTCACGGTGGCCCACGCTCGCCCACGTCCCCTGCCCGTAACCCCCCAGGTCACTCAACTCTTATCTTTCCCCTTAAATGATCACTGAATCTTCATGTCTCCGGCGGCCCCCCACCACCACATGTAAGATCTTGGCAAGCTTAAGCGCGGCGGCATGATCCTTCGGGGGAGTTTTAAAATTGTCGTCTCTAATCCCCAACCAAACATTGGTATCGGGCTCCAGCAAGGCAGTTGGAGTCCTCCCTCCCCAACCAGGTTGCTCTCCCTTCCTTTTCCCCCCCAGATTGATACGCGTTTCTCTGTAAAGAAAGGTAGTGGAGGTCCTTTAGCACCCGGAAGGCGTGCCGGCTGCCGGATTGAAAGATTCTCGGTCGCTCAAAACATCCGGTTTACACGCGCCGCTACCGCCGTCACTTTCCCCAGGAATGATCAACACCCTTAATTCGAGCCACCGGAGTTGGTCTCCCCGGACGAGAATGTGAGGATCTGCACAAAGTTCCTCCCTCCGGCTTGTGTATGTACCTGCCCTTTCATGATGTACGAAAGGTAGTGGTCTGAAGCTCGAGCCCCTGCCCCCACCCAGCTGATAATTCGGAACGAGACCGAGGCAGCTTCCTTCGAGTGATGCCTCCTTTTCTGCGTCAACATCCCGTTAACCTTGACCCTTCAAACGCTGTTCCTCTTTGTTTTGGACTTCTACTTTCCCCAAATAGCTGCGGGCCAGATTGTCCACTTTGACCCCCATGTCCTTTTTACCTTATTTCCGTTCTTTCACTTCTTGATCCTGTTTCGAGTGGAAGAGGTGGCCCAACCTTTTCTTTCTTGTAACTTTGAAATGTACAGCTCACACAGGTCAGAGGTTATCTATATTTTTCTCCACCCTTTGTTGTTGGCTATGCCCACCCATCTGAGGTAGCGTCTCCTTATTTGCGAGGTCCCCCCTCCACCACAATTAGGTCGCGACCCCCGTCAAGAGCTGAAACTGAATATGTACCTTTCCTTTCACCTTCCTCTATTTTTCAACCTTCCACCCCCTACTTCAACGCGTGGACCGGGTCCACCCCTCATTTTTTCACCGTGAGATTCAAGCAAACACATCTCTTCAAGTCCTCAGCTCCAAGCGCACTATACAATATGACAATAGGAGGTTTACCCTAGTCTTTCTATGACCACCGCCCCAAGCCTCCCTGCCGGGCAGGGGAAGATCAACGGATCCCCTCTTGACTTTCGCCAGGTTCCCTACCTCAGCCATTCCTCTCTTTAAAAAAAAATCAGTTGTCCGTTGAATTAGTTGTTCGAGAATGTACCTCTTCTTGGACTCTTATGTCCTGACAGCCTCGTGTGAGCTCTCCGTAAAACACTTTTGCATCTTCCTTTTCTCCTCCCTTCCCCCCCCAAAGCGACCTACCGCACGATCCCCGGGTGAACCTCCCGCGAGCATCCTTGTCTTTTTTTTTTAAAATCCCCCCATGGCCTTGCTTGAGCCGTCGCAGAGTATGAATTCTGTTAAATATCCCCCCCACTCCAAACCTATTGAGCGACCTATCGGCACTGCTCTATGAACACGCAGGTGTGGGGTTTTCCTCCCCTGTGCCCGCTTTTTACCGGAATTTCTCATATGACCCTGCGTAGCAGTCCCTTTTTATCTCGCGAGACTATCGATGCTCTGTGCCAACCCAATTTTCCCTTTACTTTAACTATTCTAACGCAGTGTTTCCACTATGTTTTACGAAGCGCCAGAAGCCCCTGCTCGTCTTTTGTAGCTCTAGCGGTTTAGAAATGGACACCAGCACCTACTGTCGCTTCCTTCTGTGATTTATGGGGCCATGGGCCCGTAATATGTTCACGTGGCTCGTAGTCTTCTTCCCGCCGCGCTAATTTTTAAAAGTTCCCCTCACTTTTATTTAAGCGGACTGGTTTTATTACATGGAGAAGTGCGTTCACTTCTTAATTTTTGTACCTTCTCAACATTTTGTTGCTGCTGTTAAGGTGTTCTGTGCTCCTATAGAGGAGCATTAATAGTTTGTCCCCCCATTCCCCTTCCCATGCCTCCCCCCCCTTTTGATGTACCTAGGGACTCCCGGGAATTTTTTCCACGGTCCCTTTCCAACCCGCTTATCTGGTTCTTCCCTAGCCCTTCTCTTTTATCTGCCCCCAGCAGAAATGCTGGGTGCCCTTTTCTGCCTTTTCCCCCGCTATTTTTGCCCCTTCCGCCACCGCCTCCCTCTGGTAAGGTCTTGGACTACTTCTTTTCTTTTCTTTTTCCCGGGCCCTCCAACTTATCTTTACCACGTCACCGTCGATGCAGCACTCACGCAACCTGGAATCCTAAAGGGACGACCCCCATTACGTTAGACCTTCCCTCGCCCCCCTACATGATGGAGAACTCTAATAGAAAGTATGCTGGATGATGCGGAGTCCTTCGCCTTTCCCTTCCCCCGTTTTGTGTGTTGAGACTTCACGCAGCAATCAGAAAGGAATAGGAGAATGCTCCTGTCCCCCCCTACACTCAGTCTCTGGTTCTCCCTCTTCTGATTCTCCCGGTCAGGGCTTGATTTATGAGTGGTCCCTCTTCTTCTATCCCGGTTTCAAAAGACTACTTTCCTCCAGTCCCCGATTTGACGGGCCCTAACCCCCTCTTTCAATCAGTAGAGATGGAGCTTTCATTGTTCCAGGTTTCTTCTCCAGCATACTCGCTGTTTCTGAGTGATACATTCAAATGAAAAATTGCGTCTCATTTTTCCTTTCTACCCTTTAAAGTGCGTCGAGTCTTGCAAGATCTAGCTAGGTTGGGGTCTATCCCGGAGATCCCCGGAGTCAGCATCTTCAGCGGGTTGCCCCTTTTTGGGCCGAAGAACCCGAATGTGGAAGAAGTATAGGTATCGAACATTACCCCTTTTTCGCCCTCTTCCAAGTTTCTCTTTTTGAAGTTTTCTGCAGCCATTACTGCTCCAGGGAAACCCCCCCCCGCTTTCCCCGCATTTCATCCCCCGGCCACAGCCGGTAGCCAATAAAAGGCCAGCCCCCCCCCCGGTTTCTTCCCTCGATTTCCCTTAGTCAGACGAAGAGTCCTTCCCTCCACGGTCTGCAACCTAGATCCCCCCTATTAGGGGGGGAAGTTCTTAGACGTGCTTGCAAGATGGAAGCCCCCTTCCGTTTTCCACAACCGAAGAAATTTAGATCACTGCGCTAGTCCCACCATCGAGAATATTCGAAGGTTTTCCCGTCTAGCCGCGTTATTTTACCCCCGCTCGCCCACCTGCAGCATACCTGTCCCTGCCCTCCTCTTTTTTCATTACACCACGTCCTCCAAGATCTCTCCTTGAGTCTGTGCACAACACAATTAAGCGTGTTTTTACTCTTACATTCTTCTCGGAGAATCTGTGGGTTATTTTTTTTCCCACTTCCTCTATCATTTACCACTAAACCACCGCTCGGGACCAGCACCGGCTTCTGCAATTGTTGGAGCGTTTCAGTCCTTTTGATTAGCTGTACTTTCCGGATACTGTCTTTTCTGCTTTTCCTCTCCACCCCCTTTTTTTTGCGTCCTTTGCCCTGACTGTTGAAAGCTTCTTGTGCTGTCACCCCGGAGGCGATATAGCCCCGCCTATGTTCCTCAGCCTTCCCCCTCGCTCCATCTCTTGACCCCCCTACTTTGTTTTACTTGCCCCCCAGTGAGTTTGTTGGATACACAGGCTCTGGTTTTGTCTTCGGGTACCCCGTGCACGTTGAGCTCACTTCTCTAGCCTTCTTGCCTTCGAAAGGGGGGCGAATTTTTTCCCCCCTTTACTTTTACCGCTTTTCATACCCCCTGACTTCCTCAAACTTCATAGAAGTACCTGCCTTCAGCTCCTGTTCGCTTCATCACTCTGCCTGACTTCCCCCGTCTGTACTGTGTTCCTTGTTCCCAACAAGCTGGTTGGAGATTAATTTTTTTTTAAACTATCGGCCTCCCTCACATTCTAAAAGGAGTTTTTCCCTCCCCTTCCGTATACTATTGAAGAGGTTACCCCTGAATCGATTTTACAAGTTTCCTTTCGTTTCGACGTTCCGCGCGCCACCCCCACTGAGCCCCTGGTGTCGGTCCCTATATTTTAATGAACGTGGTTTATTATCCCTGATACGCATCCCGCGAGATCAGTGTAGCGGGAAAGGCGCACGGTGCACATTCTTTGCCCGTCTCCTTCGAACCGCTCACGCTTATACCCTCGAATATGAAAAAAAATCCCATCTTCTATTCCGTATCCTGGCCCCAATCCCCCCCCCAGACAAAAGTTGACCGCGTTTTTTTTTTCAACACGCGTGACTGCCATTTTCACCCTTCTCTGAAAGGCTCTCTCAAGAAGGAGTATTAGCCCAACCCTTCTCGGCATCATTCTTGCGGGTGGTATTGATACCTTCCAGCTGCCCTTCTTGAACATAGAACAAACAGTTATCTAATATGAGTTTACCCCAATGGTCTCCTTTAATTCCCGCTTTTCTTCCCTCCATCCCTGAAGACCCCGACGCATTCCCCGCTTGCATATCACCAAACTCCCCTTTGCCAGCTTCAGTTCGTTCAATTTCCTCCCCGAGTTGTAGCTCGTTCTCTTGATACTTTTTGAGCCCCCCGAGATCTTTTCCACTGGCACGAAAGCACATGATAAAATGTGCCCTACTCTAAGCCCCCCCCCCCTGTCTCGCCCCTTCACCCTTAACTCCTTTCACCTAGCGAGCCAGCCCGGATTGCAACAATTCCTTTTCCTGAGACTCTTTTGGCCTCGTTAGTTTTCGGTTCATATATTAACACCCCCTTACGCAACAAGAGTTATCATCTATCAGATATTCTACTTTCTGAGTAGACCCAAAGCGCTCCCTTGTTGTGTTAAATTGCGCCCGTTTTCCGCGATGGTGAATGGTGATTCATTTAACCGGCTCCATTTCCCGTGGTGGCGATATCCGAGATCTCCGGCTTTTGAACCCTCCTTACCTCTAGTATATAATGGTTGACCCCATGTTTTTGATCCCTCGTAAACAGATTCATTTCCCCTAGACGTTTTTGTGTCGTAAGCCTACTCTAGTTGGTTTCTTCGTAAGTTGTTCCAATTGTCCCATCTTCCTTTTATACTCAACACCAGGGGATTCGTACCGTCTAGGGTAGGAATATTCCGTTGCCCTCACTCGATCGTCCCATTTCTCCGACCTTCCCCTAATGTGAGCGATAGCGCTCCGCATGTTGACCCACGACTCTCTTGATGGTCCCCCCAAACGTCACGTCCGATGGAAATTGGCACCAATGCGTTAATTAGTGTTGAGGGGTTTGTTTAGTAGCATATTAGGAAATTCTCCTGGTCAGAAGACTTTTTCCCCCTCCTTGACTTCCCATATTTCGTAAGCCATCCCGACTAGCCTCACCCTCCCCTCGTTCTAGAGCTGCTCCCATGTCTAGATTCTCTGGTCACCTCAGACTGATCTTTTTGTGTTTCCTCGTCATTCCCCCAACCCCCTATAGGGAGTTATCAAGGTCCGCCTTCACCAGGAGGTCAAGCATAACAGGTCCTGGATCCCTTGTCCGTTCTTGCTTCTTTATGATTTGCTGTTCCCCAGTCTAACCCACAAGATTATTTGCACCCGTAGCATTTGAACCTTTTAAAGCCGATTTGAGAACGGACGACACTTTCAGATCTTCCCCACTCTTTCTCGCCCTTGCGTTTCTGAACCAACTTGAACATAGGGTCTTTCTTGCCGCCCTTCCTTCTCCCATCCCTTTTTTTTTGAATAGATTTTGCACCAATCCCGAACGGACGCAAAGCGGTCCTTCTGTCTCCCGATTAGTATACTTACGTTATATCCTGTTACTGTGTCGCCCTTCGCGACTTGGCCTCTTGCTCGTCCTCTACTTTGCGTGTCAAAGAGTGTACTGTTAACCTAGGTACTTTAACCCAGTCAATCCGTCCCAGTCTCATTTTTTATGCCGCCAATTCATGCTGTCCCTCCCCC
>Ga0179593_1491253_pt1 | contig 11838 bp, 8 predicted proteins | sample CZODoug2_1_08_16_FD_185931 | JGI IMG/M metagenome (GOLD analysis project Ga0179593, IMG submission 185931) | Vadose zone soil fungal communities from Angelo Coast Range Reserve, California, USA - CZODoug2_1_08_16fungal (PacBio error correction) | ecosystem: Environmental > Terrestrial > Soil >... | reverse complement strand
ATCCCCCCATCCAATTCCATTTCCTTTTCTTAAAATTATTGACCCTTATGGCCATTGCCCCAAATACCTTATCGCTGTTGTAAGCTTTCTCTCACTCCTCTGCCTACGTGGCCAGTCTTTCTTTAGAGAAGTTATATTCCCCTTTTGAGAGGTACTAGAAAGATTAGGTCGTGTCCCCTTGGTTTTCTTTTTCTCCGTTTCTGGTCTTCTCCTAGCTTTGACTTCCCTATCTACCGTCCTTCCTTCCCCCCCCTGTCTGAATTATGTTTTCCTCTCCCCCCGCGGACACAGGCATCTCCCTTTCTTTTTTGCCCATTTCACTTCAAGTGTCACTCATGTCCTCACCGGTATTTTTCTTTCTTTTTTTTCTTTTTTTTATGTTGAATGACCACTTTTATCCGGTTTGCGTAGAGGGCATTATCCCCGTTTATGTCCCTCCTTCTTCTCCCTGCATATGACCTTCTCTTGCCATATTACCCCTTTCACTTCTTCCCTCTCACCCCCCCCTTCTTTAGAAATTTTTCCTAGAGAACCAAGGACGTCTCCCCCTCCTCCTAAACGAGACTTAGAGTTCGGTCTGCCCAATAGTTACATAATTCCTCCTTTTCCTCACCCCGTTCAAAACACCCTTACGAAATTTGGAAATATTTGCTTTTCCTCCTAGTTTCATACCTCCTTCCCTTCCTGCTTTATTTTCCCGTGGCGCGGCTTCATACATTTATTTAGTTTCTAGTATCCTTCCCTCTCTAAGAACCTTAGAAACTTTTCTTTTCTGAATGTTAACTATATCCCCTTTTAAACATCCTTACTGCAAAGGTATATTGTGTCCCCCACTCGTATCGTCGCCCGTAATTCCTCTTGGTTCGACACTCACCCCCGCCGTTAGCATAGTAAGATGTTTTGGAAATGGGGCTTGTTTGTTGACGTTATGTTAATTTCAAAGTGGAGTATTCGTTTTGCACCCCTTTCTTTTTCCATACGTCGCCTTGTTATGTTTCGTTCGCCCCTTCGTTCGTCCTCTCTCCGCCACTTTTCCTTCTTTTCAACGGTCCGTTATTTTCTCCCCTCTTAGACGGTCCCTTATATGTTTCCCTCCCCTTGTAGCTAGCGGAGCTGGAGAAAAATTCGGATGATAGTTGACCATCTTCCCTTCTTTTTACCCGGAATCTTTTATCCTTGCTTTTCTCCCCCTCCCGTTTTTACCCCCTCCTTCGTCAGTTAAGTCACTTTTTTAGGCAGTGACCTCGTATTTCAAGATCTTTGCAAACTTATCGCACTCTGTGGGTTGGTAGTTCTCACGACTACATTCCCTCTTTGCGTGCCTCTTTTTATTTTCTTCTCGTTACTCCGCGTAGTTCGTACTTTCCTCTTGAAGCCCCCACCTCTTCTTTTTCTCACGTTTCGGTAATCATCTTCTAAGTCCTTTTCCCTACTTATTGATACCCGCAGGGACGAGCCCGTCTGTCTAAAGCTTCCTCAGGGGGTACAGTGTTTAGTTTACAGCATGTCCCCGGCGTTGTCCCCAGGTTTTATTGAGATAAGTCCACTCTCCCCCTTCTTTACTCTGCCCTTTTTGCTGTTTACTCTTTGCTCTCTCTCTTTCCCCTGTTTTCACTGCTTCACTCGTGGGCCCTTTACTGCCCGCTCCGCTCCCTTGACGTGGCCCGACCAGTCCCCCTTTCGTAGATCGATTCTGTACCTTTTTGCCCCAGCGATCATGCGCCTCCATAGCTTGAGATCTCGATCCCCCCCGGCCCCGTATCTTTCTCCCTTTGGCCGGATTCCGATCATTTATCTATCCCATTTCGTTTTTCAGAACTGCGGCCTGATTAACCCTGGTACCTCCTTACCCCCAGTTCTGTGTGCGGTTTTCCCGAGACCTGGTGAAATTTTTTTTTGAAGTCACTTCTGGAACGCTGTTGCCGTTGGAGGTGCCTGTGCTCCCCACTTTCCCCGTCCATGGGGCCTATTTTTTTCCGTTTCTTCCCCCCTTTCTCGCCTTCGTTCTCCTGGTCCTCCTCAATTACTTCTACTCCGGCACAGGCTTTTTTAGGTTTCGATTAAACCTCTTGTACTTTGGGTGGGGCTATTACCAGCACCATCCTTCTGTGGGGTTTGCGCTTTCTCTTTTTCCTTCCTCCTTTCCCCCTTGTTGTTGTTATCTCTCTCCTCGATTTTCTGCCCCACCAACCCTTCTTGTGAGTGTGTATCAAAACACCACGTCACCGCCATTACTCGGGTTTCCACCTTTTGCCTGCTCACTATTTTACTTCCCTTCACCCCTTCCTCTTCCTCGTTTGAGAACTTACCTTGACCCCAGGGAACGAACACTGTTGCGACTTGACTCTATCCGGAACCCAGTGCTTTCCTCGCGCCTTCATGCACACCGAACCAAAAGTGCTTAGCTGGAGGCACGCCCCCCGGGGTTGTCCTTTTCGTCCACGTGTTACTCATTCCAGAAGTTCGTCACTCGTGTTTTTCTTTTCTTTTCCCTTTTGACTAACTGCCTCCTTCTAGTTTTTTTTCCTCTGTCGATTTCGTCCGCTAATGTGTCCTCCTATTTCGCCTCTTGCCCTCAAAGTTTTTTACCTCGCACCTATCGAGCAAGGACCCGCTTGGGACAATGAGTCTTCTGCCCTTGTCGTCCAGGGTCCCACTCGTGAGCGGCATTGCACGTCTCCGCTGCGAGCCTCTTCACTCTCTGCGTCATTTCGAGTTTCATCATTTTTTCTCTGGTTCTGTGACTCGCAGCCCAGCTTGTCTTGCCTACCCGGTTCCAGGTGTTATTTAGAAGGTACACCCTGCTGATCTAGCTTGGTTTTCTTCTTTGTTTTTTTTATCCATAGCTTTTATCTCCTTTTTACTATTATTTTTTATCCCACGTCTCCCCCCCCCTTCTGTTGGGCCTTCTTTCATTAGAACGTTTACAGCCCCCTCTAGTTTCTTCCGCAATTTCTCTTGGTGATCGTTGCTTGTCGGGCTACCCAAGACACCCCCCTTCGTTTATACTTCTGATAAGTTTTTTGCGAGACTCGATATGTCCAATACGTCAATTCCGGCCCTTCCCTCCCAATTCCCAAGATTACCAGGCCTTTGGTACCACGGGGCTGTGGCCCCCCATGGGGAAACCTTTTGTTCCCTTAGCATTGATCTTGCTGATGTTTAACTATTCATCCTCCGTTTTAAGTTGTCTCCAGCCCGCTTTTTTCTGCGATTTTTCTTCAACTGACTCCTGGGACAGATTATTTTGTTCTCCCGTCTTCACCAGCCGGCTTTTTGTCAAATCTCGACTCACTATTTCGAACGCCCCTCCCCTTTACCGGTCTTGAGTTCCGTGTTTGCAATTCTGACGCCCAGCAATTTTCATCGGCAACAAACAGCCCCAGACAAGTTTCTTTCCTAGTGGTGCGGGGTGGTTTAGTTTCGAACCCCCTCCCTCTTCCTTTTTCCTCTTCCTCTTGGGTTTTCCATGCAAATGACTTGCTTATCAAGTTTTTTTCCTTCCTCTGTTACGCGTCGAAGGCTCTTTTTTGAGCTATAAGGATTCTCCACCAACGTTCTTTTTTTTTTCCCCTGAACTAAACAGGATCTCTTCCTTTCCACTTAGAGTAATCCCAATTCTTTTCCCCCCACCATTTCGTCCCTTTTTTTTTAGTTTATTAATTTAGGACCCCTTAGTGTCCTCTCTGTACACCCTCTTTATTAGTTCTCTCTATAGTTGAAGTATTTTGTTTGCCCCTCCTTTGGCTCAGTCCACCCCTTTGAATAAGTTTTTCTTCATTACTTAATTTTTTCCTCCTGTCAGCTTCATTATAGGCCCCCTTTCTTCACTATTTTCCCTTCCTTTTCTTAATGCAACGTCTCCCATCCTTAGACTTTCTGACAAGTCGATCTTTTCCCCCCACCTCCCTTCCTTCAAGGGTTACTATTGAACAATTAAGGTATTCCCCCATAACCTTGCTTTGTCAGCTCGTGTTTCTCTCCTCTAATGCTACACTTTTGTGGCCCGGGATTCACGTCGTCTTATTTGAGGTCCCGTATTTTCTCTCTTAGGACCACGTTTCTCTCTCTTTTCCTCCCAGTTTGTTGTTTTTTTTTTTGCCCTGTGTCTTTCTTCTCTTTTCCCCCCCTTCGTGGGGACCTATATAGTCGAAAGCTAACTTCTCGCTTGTATACACTTTCCCCAACGGCATACCCTTTTGCCTTCCATACTGTTCCTAATTTTACTCCGGTCGTTAATGTGATTTTTTTTGTAGATAGCACTTCCTTTTAAACGAGACTTGCTTAGGCCGTTTCCCTTCTCAAAATTTTCTTTACTAAGTATTTAAGCACTTGGTCTTCTTCTTTCTGATGGAAATTCTCATTAATTAATTAGCTCACACCAATATTCCATTCAAGCTGTTACTACTTTTCCCCCACCTTCTTCCTCACCCATACTTTACACCTCTTTTCATCTTTAGACTCTTCTTCTACCTAGTTACCTCTTCAGACAAGACGTTCCTAAAGCTATAAAGTTTTCCCACCAAGTTACCCTCCTTGTCCCTCTTCTTGCCTGTGAATAATAAATGCTTTTTTCCTTTGGAGCCAAAGAGATTAATACGTCTTCCAGTGATAGTTCCTTTCCCCTTAAAGAGAACAACATACACCTTCTTTTTCGCTGTCCTCTATATCTTCCCCATAACTTATACGACCCCTATTGAGTTTTGCTACCCCCCATGCGTAGACATGTAATATCTTTCCGGACCTACACGCCGCGCCGCTTCATCTTTTTTTCTGAAACTTTTTTTTGTCTTTTTGTTGAGTCTTTCTCCTTCACTAATGGCTTCCGGCCTTCTCCCCCGTTCCCCTCCCCGTAGTCTTTTTTCTGTGTCTAGTGTACACCTCGTGCGTTCTCTACTTCGCCCCCCTTACTGCTTGGCACCATGCCGTTATAAAGATGAGTTCAAATTCTTACGTTTGACTCACCATCTTGTACCCTTTCTTTCTCAACAATATTCCCGGATGCTTCGTGACCCCTTCCGCACCTTTTACAACCCAATCCTCCGTGACTCCCCCCGTTCCGCCCTTTTAGTCTCCCCTCCCTTGTGTCCCCCCCACAATAAGTAAGGGGACCCTTTTTTCTGTAGTTTCTTGATTTAACTATGTATAGCACCCCAGAATCTTACGTCCTCGGTTTTTGTTTTGTCTTTAGCTCCTCCGGCCCATCCTCCTGGGAATTTCGCCTGTTGAGTTCGCCCTATTCTTCTTCGTTCGAGGCTAAGAACCATCTTTTGAGGACTGTTTCGGTATAGTTTTAGAACCGGACTTAATTAGATAAACGCAGGACGAGCCGTTGTCTAGTGCTCTTTTACGTCGTCGGACTACAGCCGTTACCCGGCTGCCGTCAAATTTTCTCTCTCAAGCCACGCCTCCAATTCTGCACTGAACTTGAGTCCTCTTACTTGATATAGAGATGTTTCATCTTTTCCCCATGCCGCTCATTTTCACTTGACGCACGGGTGCCGACGTTCTCCCCCTGGCCTTTTTGCTTCGATTCGCGACTGTTACCCTTTCTCTTCAGCCTGACTTCTGCGCGCCATTAGCCCTTTTGAGATATCGATTTTCCCCCCCCCCCCCCCGTAGAAGGCGGTCGCTTCAGGCTTCAAAGAAGGATCCTCTCCCGCGTGTACTCCCCCCTTCTTGTCTGAGTAATTGCACGAAGTACACCCAGTTCCTTTTTTTTTGGTTTTTTCCGCGACGGTCTAAAAGTTGGTTCTGCCTTTTTCCTTAGATAGTCGACCAGCTTGGTTTGGATTCGCGGGCCTTTGCCCCAACAGGTGCGCTTTCCATGGGGCCTGTGGATTCTTCCGGTTCCCCCCTTTCTGCCGGCGTTCATCATGTACGGCTATAACTTCTTGAAGAAAGGGCGTGTTTGCCTCTTTCCCCTCCGGAATTGGGTTGGTTCTGAGTCCCCCCCCAGCTTTGATGTTGTGTGCGTCTCGCTTTCCTTTCTCTTTTCCCCCTTTCCGTTTTTGTGTTGAGCTTCTGAATGCTCTCTCCCCCCCACCATAAACGCTTTTTGCTGTGAGATTCCCAACCAAAGGGTAACAGCTTCCGGCCGGAATAAACCCTTTGCCGTCTTATACCTATTTAGTTCCATGCTAACGCCGGCGTAAGAGTGGGCTCACCTGATTCCACAGCCCCAGACCCCTCAACCTGTGTGCTCCCTTCCATTCCTGGCAAAAGTATTACTTTGTGAATGCACGACCCCCACGGTTGGTTTTACCGTCGAGGGGCCCCCCCTCCCCCCTTGGTTTTGTCATTTCTTTGCCAGGTTACTATGACAGTAAGGGTTGTAACAGCGATTTTCTGTTTTCCTTATTTTTCAATCGGCAGCCCCGACGCCCTTCGTTTGGGGCCAGTCGAAGAGCTCCAATCCTTCCCTTCTAGGGTTAGCGGGCAGAACCCTTTTACTCTATGATCTTTTCCGTAAATTGCTGGGTCCCCATTTATCCGCCGTTGTTTCTGGTTCCCCCCACAGCGTGAGTCGTCTTGCCCCACGGATTTCCATTCCTCTAGCGCGTACGCGCTGCTGCCAGGTTCTCGCTCCTTTTGGGAGTAGTTAGATCTCAGCCCAGTGAGTGTTTTTCCGGTTTTCCTGCCCTCTTCTTAGCTTAGACGACCTTGGTCGTCCTGCGTTGTTTTCTTAATTTCTTCTTCCGTACTGTTTCTCATCTTTTCCCTCTCCCACGTCGCCCCCAACCTTTTTTTGTTTGCATTCTGAACGTAATCGAACCCTAGGGGTCCCTGTCCAACTGTTCCTCTTCCCTCCGTCTTATCGTTTCCGGCGTCTGTCCTTTTTTCCACTTCACACCCCCCCTTCGTGCGACGAAGGGTGTCCGAGTCACTAGAGGGCTTATCTCCTATCAACTACGAGTCGGTCCCCGGGTCATTTACTAATGCAGTTATTTTCCCACCTTGGCTTGATCCCTCCATGGGCGGTCAGTCCTGCGTCAGGAGAGGGATTGGTTCTTCTTTCCCCCCCTCGTAATCTTTTTCCTCCTTTCCGCGGTCGTCCTCCTCATGTTCGTCACCTACGCATTGTCCTCTTTTTCCGATGGTAGCTAAAGTACTTTTTTTACCAGGAGGACCTTGTTCTGTAATATCGCAGCCAAGAGTTCTCACTCCACCTCCCATTTACTTGGCTTTAGTTCCCGTTTTTCTCGCCTGACGTCACTTAGTGAAGTCTTCCATCCGTTAACCCCCAAACGCCCCTCCCTTTTTCAGCCCATCTGACTCCGTTGCGGAGTTTTCGAACCCGCTCTCCTGGCCATCTACGCTTGGGGTTCCCTGGTTTGCCCCCACTATAATTGTGTATCAGGAGTTTCCAGTCATAGCTTCCTCTACAGAGGAAAGTTTTTTTTTCCTTTTTCTCTTTAGATATTTCCCTTGAATTTCTCACTATCACCTTGTTTCTTCTTCTCCTCTTCGCCCCTGCCTCACGATATCCTATTATTCCCCTCTGTTCCCTACAATTACTTTTCCCCCCCCCATTTCGTAACGGGGTGGGAAAGTGACAAGTTCTAACTTAGTGTCCTATCTTAATTTTGATCCCATAGTCTTCCTGTCTTTCTATTTTCTTATTATTTTGTTTTTTTTTTTGTTTATCTTCGCCCCGTCTTGAATAAGTATTTTTTGCGTATTAATTACTTCTTTTTTCTTTCCTGTCAAGTTTAATATATGCCAATGTCGTACCTCCTTAGGGCATAAACGTTTCTCCTTGAGTAGAAGACCCTTGATAAGTAATTTACAAGTCTCTACACCAAATCAAATACTTTTCGTGCCTTTAAATTCCTTTCCCCCCTGGACTTTGTGCCCCCCTCATGATATGCCCCTTGTCTCCGTGTGTCGCCCCTATTCCATCCCCCTGGTGGCAGTGGATTATAGATAAGTGATTTCCTGATACGTTGAGATGAAATCTCGGGCGCTATTTTTCGAACTCATTGTGTTTTGGAGAGACCGTGTCTTCATTTTTCTAATTAGCTTTGACCATATAAACTTTTCCGATCTTGCACTCTCCCTTTTTTTCTTCTTGCTATACACTCTTCCACGGCTCTCATTATTTTGTTGCATGTCCCTCCTGTTGCACTACTTTCTTTCTTTTTAATTTGAGTTTCTGTTATATAGAATTCGGCATGACACGGAGAAGGAGGAGGAGAAGGGGCGGAGCCAGAACAAAAACACTGACTCCTCACCCCCCCACATTGCAACACTTTTATGTACTACTTATTTCAGGCATTGCATCGATTTCCTTTGACCTATTCCCCCTCCTTTTCTCCCTCTCACAAAATACTTATTCCAGACATTAATAAGATTCCCCCAAAGCCTGCGAACCCCAATAATCCCTTCCCCCCTTTAAGACTTCTTTTTAATCTGATCATAGGGATCAGTTACAATCCGACCACCTATAACTTCCAACCCCCCCTGTCCCGCCCTTCCCTTTTTCTTAATTTCTTGTCATCATCATGAAATACTGTTTTTTTCCTTGGCGCACGCTCTACCTACATGGTCTAGTGATAGATAAGTTCAATATCTGAAGATACCCCTTGATCAATTTTTTTCCCCTGTAAGGCCTTACTATTTCTCCCAACTCTTCTTGCTCTTTGAACCCAAGAGCCTCGTAGCCATGTCCTCTCGTTTTCCCTCAACCCTCCACTCCTCCTCCCGTGATCAGATGGTCTGTGACGTGGCCGGTTGCTTGTGAGGATGGGCCTTCTACGTCGTCTTCCTCTCGTCACAATTTCACCTCAATCGGAGTTATTGGGGACGTCTTCTCCCTCGTTTTTTTCTTCTCTCCGCCCAATTGCTTCTGGCAAGGACGTTACTCCCCGATGATACTTTCCCCACTTTTGTAAAGTTTGACTCATAGCTTACCATCTGCGCGTCCGACCCCCTTTCCTAAGGCTGATTGTTTGACAATACAATCCTGTCCGTGACTCCAGTATCCCGCCTTTATTCTCACCTTTTTCACCCACTGCAGTACGTAATTACTGGTTCGGATTCTCCTCGGTTTATATGCTTTTGTCTCGCCCCTTTATAGAACTCTTGGGGTATTTTTTAGACTCCTTTGAACCTAGAAGAAGGTCAGTTCTCCGACCAGTCGGTTCCTCCTGATTATGTTCTTCCCTTTCGATTGTAAGCACCCAGAGATTGTTGGTTCTTTTCCTTTAAAATAATATCTCGAACCGGCGCGGTAAAGCTCTTGATTAAAAGCATCTTCCGCTCCTCTTTTTATTCTTCATTAAGGTTTTCAATTTTGCCGTGATACTGGCTGTCCCGTCCTTCCTACTGGTGCGATCCATCCCCGCTCACCAGGATGCTCGACTTGCGACTTCGTCTTTACTTGATCTCTCGCTGTCTCCTGTTGGAGGGCCGGCTCATCTTTTTTTACCCCTTTCTTTTCCCTGAACCTGACGTTGCCAGGCCTGTCGTCTCTCTCCTGCGATGGTTTTTTTTTTTTTTTTCTTTTTTTCCCTGTGCTGGTTCAGGCATACTGCGCGGCCACCTCGGTGCAGCTCTAGAATTCCACAACGTTACGGCGTCGATGGGCAGGTCCCAAGAAGTGTAGCTAATCCATCTCTTGACCGAACTGCGGAATGTGAGGAACCGTGCCCACGACGGCATTTAGTTTTTTTTTTTTGCCTCTTTCTTTTTTCCTCCAACGTTTGGGGGGCGGTGCCTCATTCTCGGGTCTTTTTTCAGAGCGGCGTGCTCACACAGGTTATTGGTCCTGTTGATGTTCTCAACATTGATTAGCTTCCATGGACGATTCCTACGTTTCTAGTTCAAAAGGGAGTGTCTTCCGGTCCCCTGAGGGCCATCTTTTTTCGTGGTTTGGACTCCACGCCCGCCTTTGATTTGTGTGTTTTTTTTCTGCGAGCGTTTCACCTTCTTTTTTCATAATACTTTTGTCTCTTTGTTGTTGAGAAGCGAAAGCTTCCCCCCCAACAATCAAGGTTTTTTTTCGCTCCCCTGTAACTTCTTTCCCTCGTGTGCCGGCCTTTCCACCCTTTTCCTTCTCTATCTTTAGCGTCCTGCTCACCGCCGGCGCTACGCTTTTCCCACTCCCTTGGTCTTTTCCACTGACCCCCTTCCGCCCATTTTAACGGGAAGAGCGCAGGAACCCCAGCTTCCCTCGTGCCCTGAATCTCACCTGACCCCACCGTTGGCGACCTTCCTTGTTGCAAACCCGCCACGAAACGGGCTTTCTTTAGTGCAAGGTTACTCAGGCTGGAGTAACTCTGGATTTTTTAGGTAGCGCACTTGTCTACTCCTTTCCAGCGCCGCCTTCTACGTTTTTTTTCCCTCTCGCGAGCTCACCGCTAATGCCGGTCGCAGTACTCTTCACTAACAGGTTCCATTAGCTGGATCGAAGCCAAGGAATGGGGATTTTCCCATTTCCTGCTTCGGCGGTTACAGGTAAAAAATTGGGTCGGATGCCCCCCCTCTCCTTCCTGATTCCCCTTCTTCCCGCGAGGCTTCAGGTCGAGTCATCCTTTTGGCTGGGGCTTTCTTTTCTCTCCCCGTGTGGCCGACCGGGCGAAGTTGGTCCTCTGAACGGTACCCATTTTTCTCCTTATGAGACTGGATCTAGTAATTCGTGCCACAACATCGCTCCCCTGCTCTTTTTCTTGATTTCCGAAACCGTTCCCCCCCCCATCCTCTGTGGTGCTTACGTATCGACCCGTCCTCCGAAAATTTTTTGTGGAGTTAAGAAATTCCGCCCCTGCGGACTCTTTTGAGTCGGTTCCCTTCCCCCCACTCGTGCGATATTTTGCTCTCACGGACATTATGCAATACGTCGGACTCCGAACAATGTCCTTCTGCCAGTTATTTTGGTACACCCCTTTGGTTTTGCGTCCTCCCTTTGCCGGACCTCGTCCCGGCATGATGTCGTCTGGTCCCACCCTCATCCTGTAAAAATTTTTGTACTCCCCCCCTCCCGGTTCGCGATTGATTTTGATTGAAACACTAATGGGACTTAATTGGTAGACACGTCATTGGTCCCCGGGCCGTCCTTGGTTCCCCCTCTCGCACGCCCGAGTTTTTTCCCCGCACGGACCCACCTTTCACGGGATTTAGTCCCGTGTTTGCTTTGAGCCACCAGGTGAAGGATCATCCTTCAACCCCAGCCATACCCTTTTCTAGCTTTTTGCTGCGGAGTGGTTGATGAACCCCTCGATTACCTGGCTCCCTTCTATTTTTTTGTTTACTTCCCCTCCCCCTTGCGTTCTCTTATTTTCCGCATATATCTTTTCCCTTGCAAGAGAACTTTTCCCTCTTTAGCTTTCGGTATTTCAAGATTAGGCTTATCTCCCAGCGTATGATCTCCTTGGGCGCCTGAAGAAATGATGTCCGTTAAAAGAGGATACCGAAAAATCTTGCCCCTCCTTCCACTTTGTTGTTTTTTTCCCTGTTTCCCCCCCTCTTCCCTTCGCTCCCATCTGTCCACTATTGATTCAATTAATTCCCCTTCTTATCTTTCCGTTTCTTTTCTATCCTTTGGTGTTAGTTAACGTCTGGTCCTTCTGTATGTGTGGATTGAATTAATTTTTAATAAGTCAAGTATTTATCATCGTGCAGGTTTTAAATACGTAGTAAATAAATTTATCCTGCAACGTCGCATCACTTTACCTTTCCCCTTTTCTCCCAACATCAAACCCTCCGTGCGTCAACGTATTGTCCCCTCCCCAATCCTGTCCATTTCCCCATAAATGATTAGCCGTCCTCTTTATAGTTCCAGCATCTGCCTGTTGGGCAGGGATTATTTATAGCTTTCACGTCTGCCTATCTTTCCTG
>Ga0179593_1458957_pt1 | contig 11838 bp, 21 predicted proteins | sample CZODoug2_1_08_16_FD_185931 | JGI IMG/M metagenome (GOLD analysis project Ga0179593, IMG submission 185931) | Vadose zone soil fungal communities from Angelo Coast Range Reserve, California, USA - CZODoug2_1_08_16fungal (PacBio error correction) | ecosystem: Environmental > Terrestrial > Soil >... | reverse complement strand
TTAACCGACGCTCACCAAGTTCACTTTCCTCCCCTCTTTCTTTTATTTCTATAGTAACCTTTGATTTTTTTTTTCTTGCTTGAGCCCTCGGTGGTTGTTATGTCGGGACGTGCTTTTCCCCGCAATTCCTCCTTCCTCTTCCCTTAGTCTTTGATCTTCCCCTTTCTTTTCTCTCTACTTTGCCCTTTATCCCTTCGGCGTCTTAGCCGCTTTCTAATAGGCGGCCCGAGCCGTTGAGAAATTCGTAAACCAAACCGGATGTTGTCCCATGCGCAACGCGGTTTTGAGTGCAAGGGCTTTCCGTCCGATAAACATCCCTGCGAGAGACTGTAATATTCCGAATTACGTGGCATTCCCAGAAAACCTTACCTTTTGGCTCTTTAGAACTTCCCTTCATAGCTGTGCAAAAGCATCATTGTCCAGACGTCGCTTAGCCGACGATTTCTCCTGTAGGTTAATGCCCCCCCTTGATCAGCTCATTCGTGCCGCGTAATCGCTGAACTTCGGGGGTCTCCCCTGCGACTTTCCAAAAGTGTTTCCTTTTCGGTTTAACTCGCCCTGGTCGAATCTGCGAGTTTGTTCTCTTTTCCTCGTGACAGAATTACATCTGAAACTCTGTTTTTTTTGGTCCTTCTTCCCTCGTTTTTTAAACTCTTCACCAAACTCCAGTTGCCACTGTCCTCAAACGTTTATTCGGCATCCCCGGCAAGAGTTGCGCGCGCGCAACTTTCTCCTTCACCCCCACTCCCCCCGACCCCCGCAGCGCCTTTCTATTCCTTTCCTTTGCCGCCGCCGGGAACGCATATTAAGTTGGGCGGCAGGCCTCACCTTCACGTCCTTTCCTCCTCCTCTCGGACTCTTCTTTACAGGGTCCATACTTGACCCTCTTCTGCCACTTTTTCGGTTTTTGTTAACCTATCCGAGTCATGTGCCGGCGGTCGCGCGTTGCCGTTTCTAAATTCTTGTCTCCAACCCTTTTTTTTCCCCCAGACCTTCCCTTTTCTTGGATTGCGTCTGCCGTTTGATCCTTGTTTGATGATGGACCCATCGAACTCTCGGGATTCATGATGGTCTTTTTCTGATTATCCTCGTCCCCCCCCCATTCTCAGCGCCTTTTTTTTTTTATTTCCTTTGTTCTTGCATTCATGTACTTCTCACTGCCTTTTGTTCCCAGAAATACCTTTCGCCTCCCCGTCCGAGAATTTGATACATTCTCCTCCTACCTTACCTGCATTCCGCGAGTTTGCTGAGGGGTCACCGATCAGATGGTTGCAACGGAAGTATACCCCTCTCGCACAGTTCCAAATTCTTTTGGCTCCCAGATCTATTCCTCCTTCTTTTTTGTTTTTTATCTTTTTATTTTCTTACAGTTCCGGTGCGCTCTGCAGTTACTGATTTGAACCGTTGACGTTAGATGCTTGGACTTTCCCAGCCTCTTCCGTTTCCTTTTGTTTTGCCTATCCCTCCTCCTGTTCTCTCACCGTCTTCATGTTTGCCTTGTCGTTAACGCCCATGACTCCGTTGTTCAACTTCACTGAACCGTGTCGCCCTTTCACCCGCCTATTGCTCTTTGACTATCTTTCCTTCTTTCACCCTTTTCCCCTCTTATACTTTTTTTCTTTTTCAGTGTTGTCCCATCCCAGTCATTTTCTAACGAGCCCGATAACGGTTCCCCCCGAAGAACACAGTCCCTTTTTCATTTTTTCCCCGCTATTCCTTTTGCCCACGCCCGCGCCAGTCTCAGTTCTCGCGGGATTTTGAATTTTCCCAGTCTTGACCCATTTTTACTGGTTCCCCCCTTGGTAAAAGGCTTTTTTGCCTTCTTCATTCGTGAAGTTCGCCGAGACACAGAAGCCCCGCATGATCCTGTTGGATTCCCCACATTTTCCCTCATTTCTTCACCCTGGCGAGCCATTTTTTTCGTCCCCGTTTTTCTTCGTTGAGCGCGACGAATATGTCTTGCAGGGTACTGTCCTCCCTTCTTTTAGTACCCCTTATTTCTTTTCTTTGCCATAGGCAAACTGAGAAAGCAAGTCGTGACCTCTCTTCCCAGCCCCGCGGCCCCCATCATTTTTTTCTCTTGGCCCTTGCGTTTCCCATCCTGTCGTCTTAACACAACGCGAGATCGACTGAGGGGAAAACTCCCCCCCTCCCCTTTCCCCTTTTCCCCCTAGCTGTGTTTGTGTTTACAAACTGATCCGCAGTTCCTCTTCAGGTTCGCAAGTCTTAGCCCTTCCCCCGAACACTTCTTTGTTCTCCTTCCCCCAACAACCCCCTTAATCGGGGACCCTTCTTCGTTCCCTGCCGCTATCCCCCGTGTCCCCCTCAATTCCCGAGTTAATTTTAGAGAGCTCCCGCCCCCATTCGCTCTCTTTTGCGTTCTTCTTCCTGAGTCTGTGCTTTTTTTTTTTTTTTTTTTTTTTGTTGTTTTTGTTTTTTTTTTTTTCTTTTCTTTTTTTTTTTTTTTTTTTTTTCTTTTTTTTTTTTTTTTTTTTTTTTTTTTTTTTTTTTTTCTTTTTTTTTTTTCTTTTTTTTTTTTTTCTTTTTTTTTTTTTTTTTTTTTTTTTCTTTTTTTTTTTTTTTTTCATTTTTTTTTTGCCTTTTTTTGAAGACGACTCCAGCAAACTCGTGCGCAGTTGCACCATCACTGAGTTCTTTTTTCCGACCTTTCCCCCTCTTTCCCCGTGATTGAGTCTTGTTTATTTGAATATTCTGACCCCTTGGCTCTCCGTCCTCAGCCATAACTATTTTGGCTGCGGTCCTCGCCTTCAGGCTCTCAATCTTATGCAGCGTCCTGATCGCCGGCCTCCCTGAAGTTAGGAAAGTGAAATCAACACGGCTGAACTTTTTTTTTTTTTCCGTCTCCCGGTTCATATCGTATACGACCCGAGGACAAAAGGCCTTTTAACCCCCTGTGAGCTTTCCTTTCTTCTTTTTCTTTTTCTGAGGTGACTTTCTTTGTTTGTTTCTAGACCCACATACATCAAGTGAAGTTCTTTTCCTAGGATTTGCCTCGGGGTCGTTTAGTAACGAATCTTGCGCGAATGTGTAGGGTATGAATTTGTGGTTTTTCTGTCTTTTTCCCTTACTCTCTTTTTTAAGTCCCTTCGCCCCTGGAAGCTTTTTTCGTTATTTTCACTTCCGCCCTAGGCGAGCCGTCTCTAGCTTTCCCTTTATTGCTCATCCTAGAATTTTACTTTTCCCTTTCCCGTCGATCTGGTTTTTTCTTAACAATTCGTCCCAAAAGAGGAAAGAATCTTCATCTCCCCCCCCCCCTCCCCCCCCCCCCCCGGTTTTATTTGTACTGTCCAGTCTTTTGATAACTTCCCAACCCCCCCCCCCCAATGTTTACTCGACTCCCTCTTCTCTCTCTCAAGAGTTGATGCACGCCTTTCTTAGCTCCCCTCTTTCCGGGTCGATTCCTTGCGGGCTCCTGAATCAGCTCATTTCACGCCCCCCCCAGTCATAAGTGTCTGATCCTTTTTCCGACCTTTCCTTCGCTGATTTCTCACTTTTTCAATGCTGCGCCTGAACTGCCCTGCTGGCTTTTGTACCTCCATGCCCCCGCTGCCGAAAACCTGGGTCCCCTTGTTGCGTGGAACATTCCAAAAACTACACCCACGCAACCCTGGTAGCTCTCTTTTCTTCTTTTCTTTTATTCCTAGTAGTTGCCCCGTACTCCACTCTACATCAGCCCGTTTTCGTTCCGCTATCAGCAATTTTCGCCGATGGTCCAAAAATCCCCCCAGTTCCCCTTCATTCCCCTCCACAGGCCTTCCCCTTCCTGAATCCTTCTCAGCGCTGCTTTTCCTCGCGAAAATCCGCAACGCGATAAGTGTACTACTTAGGTTCCCGTCCCCTTCCTCTCTCTTGATTTTTTCCCATTGGAGGTTTAGTACCCTGGCTTGTCCCTTCAGACCTCACTCTCCTTTTTCACTTCCTGCCGTTCACACGACCTTCTTCACCACTTATTTCCCACCCTTCCTTCTAGCCCGTGATCCACATGGAGCTTCTCCTTGGCCGTGGCACCCCTTCCCTTCCGTACTCTTTGTCCAAATGGGCCCCTGGTGTCTCGTTGCCGTTTATCCTTTCTTTGCCTTGTGCTGATTCCCTCTCCTGGGCTTGGACTGCGGCTTTGAGATATCGCGACAGTTGAAACAAACACCGCTCACAACGCGCGTTTGTCCTTTCTTCGTGAACCCCCCCTTTTTTCCCCTTCAGACCGTTCTTCTTCTCGTCCTCCACGGACTGCGAATTAACCACGACGCGACTTTCTCAGAAGTTGCTCCTCCAGGTCCCCCCCTCCTGACCCCTCTCCCTTTTCCCTAGTTCCGATACCCTAATTTTTGTCAAAGTGTTCCCAGCCCCCTCTCCTCTTGCAAATCTTTTCCTCCCCCGATCTGATCCTTTTCTCTCACCCGTTGAGAGATTTGACCTTTCCTTACCTTGACCCCCTTTTCTTCTTTAACCTTTTCCGTCCCCCAGCATCTTTCTACGGTCGTAAGCCGACCGTCGGGGTCATTCCTTTGATTTTCTCTTAGTAATTCAGCCGTCGATTACCGCTCTCTGGTCCTGCACGTCGTTTTTCTCCCCTTCACTTCCTCCTTTCGTACCAATTCCAGAACCCTCCCCGTTCCCTAATTTTCCATGCAAACATTTTGTCTTTTTTTTTTTCGAGATATCTCCCGTCCCCCTTGTCCATACTCGTGTTTCAATCACTCCAGGCATTTTTAATCCCTCCTCCATGATAGCCCCTTTTTTCCAAGAAGAAACTGCTTTTCTTTTCTCCCACCTTTTTCTTTTTTGTCTTTCCCAACTTTGTCACAACGCCGCTTCGACCACCGTTTAAAGTTATCGGGGTCCCCTTCGCGTAAAAGCTCTTGCCCCAATAGGTATTCTTGCTGAACAGGCGGAAAGCCTTCCCTCTTCGCGTCCTAGTGAAGTTTCGATCCTTTTTTCCTCAGCCTTCTCATACATGATTTCTCCCTTATGAGTGACTTCTCATTTAGCTCACTAGTCTTTTTTTCTGTATTTCCTCGCCTTTTAGAGTCAGAGTCCCTCCCAAGTTCTTTCTCTCCTTTCTGCCGACTTCCTGTTTAGGTCCCCCTTTCATTTGTGGTTGCCATCTTCCCCCTTAACCGAACCTTAGACTTCTCTCCCTCCCCGGCAAATTAGTTTCTCTTTTTCCTTTTCCCCAGCGAGTTCCCCTTCACAACACCTGCTCCCATCGTTTCCTGGGAGGATTTTTACACTCCCTACATGTAACATTGAGCCTCCCCCCTTGATTAGTGTCCCCCACTGTCCTCCTTCTAGGTACGCAGTCTTTTTCCAGATTAGCCCTTTTCATCCCTTTGATGTCTCCGTACCTTAAATAAGACCTTCTTTTTCCCCCTTTATGAGTTTGGCTGCCCATGATCTTTTTTCCGGTGATTAGCATCCCCTCCCCTACTGTCCTTTAGAGGTCAAGTAACACCCATTTCGCTCTATGCTTTCCTCCCCCCCCCCCTCTTCTGTTATCCCGTATTTATGTCGTCTATTCCCCTCACTCGTTGTTCATTCCTCCCAATTACTCTTTTTTCCCTTCCTTTTTTCACCGTATCGAGTTCATGGGTCGTACTCTTTACCTGTTCTCTTGCTCTAGGCTGCGCGAGTCTTTTTTTTCTCCATCAGCTGCATTCTTCCTCTTAGAGTTTGGCGGCCTCCCTTTCCCCTGGTCACCTTACTCCCCTTCCCATAGTCGTCCCCCTCCCATTTACTTTTGATGCTCCCCTTTCTTCAAGGCCACTCTTGTTTTTCTTCTTCACCTCTGTGTTTCCTTTTTTATTTCTCATCTTCTTTCTTCATAAAAGTTTTTGTTTTGCTGAGAGACCACCCCCCGAGACTTTTTTTTACAGCTTGCAATGAGCCAGACTTTACCGATTTCTCCCATTAACCCCTCTTTCCAAGTTGTCTCCTGAGGGCCCGACCAATTGTTTCCTTCCCTTTTTCTCACGTTTGTTCCTCTGGCTGTTAGTAAGTAAACGCTTACCCCGGAAGCGGACTGCGTCTCCTCATAGGATATACCCTCATCTCGTCTTCTTAGGTTTTCTCCTCCTGACCCTTTTTCCTTCTTTCCCACTTCAGAGCCTTTTTCCTCCCCCCATTTCGGTTAACACATATCCTTTCCCGCTCCCCCCCTCTTTTTCTTTCCCCTCCTTCGAGCTCTTATTCCCCAAAATGTGACTCCCTTTTCTCGCGGCGCGACACTGCAAATCTTTGCCTCCCCCCCTTTTCGGGATCACGATGACCCTCACCTCCTCTTTCGTTTATTTCTCTCCTAAGAACTCTTTTTCCCCCGCCCTTTCATTTCTTTTTTTCTTTCGTTGCTCAATTTATTTCATCTCCCGCTTGCGGTTTTTTTGTCACAACTTCTGGATATAATATTAGACATTTGTTACCGTCCTCGTTGCCCGTTTTTACCTGACCTCAACTCCCTTACCCCAATCCCCGGTCATGTTTATTTGAAAATCCCCCTTTTTCGCATATCTTCGCGTTTTTAGAGACCCTACTCTCTCTACCTCATTCCCCTCCCCCCTCCCTTTTCTTCCTTTTCTCCCCCTCCCCCTTCGTCCATTCTTTAAGTTTTTGCCTTTTGGAACCCCCCACAACAGAAATGTCTCCTACAAAATCCAGTCTTCTCCCCCCCCCTTCCCATGAACTCCCTCTGCTCGCTCCTACACCGTTCGCTTGACAAACTCCCCCCCCCCCCACCGCCTATAAGTTTTAACTTTACACCTCAGAAGGACATTCATTAAAGGCTTCTCTGGACTGTCCAAATTTTTCTCTACCTAACTGACACTCCCTCTTCCCTGACTTCCCCCCTTTCCTCTGTTCCCCTGACGACCCCTCGTCTTCCCATTTCCCTTCACAATCTTTTTTGATATACAGAGAATGGATGAGCTTTCTGAGGATTCCGTTTGGCCCCCCTTTATCCCGAGTACTTTCCCCCTTTTCTCCCCCAATCTGTCCTTTGATTCTTTCTTCTTTTTTGATCTAGTTTGGCTTCCTTTAGGATTTCCCCCTCAAGAAACTCGTTCTTGTCTACCGACTCTTGTCTGGTCGCCTCTCCCTCCCCCACAAATCTCCCCTCCTTCGTTTTGACTGGATGTACCGGTTTTTTTTCAGGCCTGTGTAAATACCTTTTGTTCCCTTAATCCCCCCCCTCCGTTAGCAGACCCCCCTCCCGTTGGAGCGTTATCTTTCTCTCCTGGCCGAACGTCTTCCCAAAACACCTAATCACTCTTTTTCTTCTTCCCTGTCCCTCTTCTTCCCATCGCTGTTTACCCTGTTCCCACCTCTTAATTAAAGAGCAGCCAACCCCTTTTTTCCCATATTTCTGAAGAATTATTTCTTTTCTCCTACTCTTTTTTTTGGTTGGCTCTCTGCGGACTTTGAGGTCCAATCATTTTTTGGTTGAGATCTTTCCTTCCTTTTTGAACCTTTCCCTCTCACCCCCCCTTTTTTATCTTTTTGAAATTTTCGCCTGACTCTCTCTTTTGACTGTGTGTTTTAGTCCCTTTTTTCATAATTTATTTCCCCCTTTTCTTCCCTCCCCGTTTGTGGTCTTCCTCCCTTTCTTTATTACCTCCCCCTGACCTTTTCACCTTTAATAATACCCCCCCCGTTCATCAACCGTCCAAACAGTCGCTTTTGCTCTTTTTTCTTTTTCTCCTCCCTCTTTTTCTCCCAATGACCTCGTCTCCTTGAACTCTGTTAGTGATTGTTTAAATACGCATTTGACCCCCTCGCTCCGCTCCAAACTTTTCCCTATAACAAGGCCTTTTCTTTGCCCCCCCCCCCCTTCCAGCAACGACTTTTTCCCTTTTTCACTTGTACCCCTGCCTCCGGGCCCTGTCCTTTTTTATATTCCATCTGTGACACACTTTCTTCATCCATTTAAGGGTGACCTTTGCCCCCTGCTGACTCATGACTCCGTCTTTTTTCTCCTTGAGGTTTTTCTCCTCTCTTCTCCCCCAACCTCAGAAATTTACCCTTCTTAAGTTTTTTCCCTTAAAGAAGTGCCAGCGCGGGTTCTTAGGGTTAATCCGAAAGTTCTTCTTCTCAATACTGGTAGGTATTTCCTTTTTCTTCCCTTCCTTGTTTTTCGGCCCTTTCCTTTTTGTTCAGATTCCCCCCGCTACTTTTTTTTTTACTCCGCTAGCGAACGAACTTCTCCCCAAATCGTTTTTTTACTTTCTGTCCCCCTCCCCTATTACGAGAAAACCTCTCCCTGCGTCTTCGTCCGTCTTTCAACGCAGCCTTTCCAAATTGATTTCTTCGGATTTTCCCCACTTGCTCCCCCCTCCTTTCCCACGCTTTTTTCCCGTGTAGTCCAGCCTAGTTCATTTTCCCCACTTCACTATAGTCCTCTTAAATTAAGGACAAGCCATTTTTTTAGCATGGCCTTCTTCCTTGTTTCTCTGCCCGCTGTATTCCCTTTCATTCCCTCATCTCCGGTCTTGGCGCGGAGAGCCATTCACCCAGGTCCTTTTCTTTTTCTCTTTAAGTTTCCTCCCCTTCTCTTCTTGTCACAAGTTTTTTTTTTTTAGACGGCCTCTTCACTGAACGCGTCCTCATTTGACACTAACCCCGGTCTTTTCAGTTCCTTGGTTTTTTCCCCCCAACACTTTTTTTTTTTTTCCTCCCTATTCCCTAGGCTTGCTATTTCCCGACTTTCGTCGCTGAATTTCTTTGTCCTGCCCAGTCTTTTCTTTTCTTTCTCCTTCGCGTTGGTACCACCCACTCCGCCATCTGCCCTTACCATAATTTCTCCTCGTTGGTTCTCCCCCCTTTTTCTTTCCCCCCCCGTTTAATTCTCCTTCTCCGACAAGAGGCCCCCCTTTTTGTCCCAGCTTTTTCGCTCACTCTGATTTGGTCTCTCTCTCTTTTATCCTCCTTTTTTTTTTGTTTGTTCTTCTTCACATCCCCCCTCCATTGATCCCCATGTTGAATGAGTGCACTTCTTTTTTTTTTCCGTGTGTAGTAACGATTCTTCCCTGTTTGATCCTGTCGTTTAACTACTTTGCTTCTTCTTTCCTTCCTTTCGTCGTTCTCTCTTCGTTCAAGTGACCCCCGTCCAAATTTCCCTCCTTCACGTGACTGCTGCCCCTTAGGATCCGCCGCAAGAACTCTCTTAGGATTCCTTCGTAGACTCCCTCCCTGTTTCTACTCTTCTCCCCTTCCCTCCCTTCGTTTTTGAGATCGTTCAAACACGGGAGACTTTTTCTCCCCTTCCTGACCCTCGTGGTGTTGCCCCTTTCCCCTGTCTGTTGCCTCCAGGCAAACTGGATATCACAATCATCGCTCTCTCTCCCTGTCCACCGATTATGGAAGAATTTTTTCTGTTCCTCCGCGTTAAAAAGCTTTGGAGTCTGTCGACTTCCATTTAACAGCTCCTCTCATGTTCCACGCCGCCTCCATCTCCCGCGTACTGGTTTTTCTTCCTTTACGGCTTTCCTCTTTTCGTCTTCCCCCTTCCTCAGACCCCGACTTTCGCCTTGAGTCCCGATGCGATAATTTGCCCGAAGAACGCGGCGACATTTTTACTTTTAGTTTTTTTTTCCCCACCTCCCCCCGTACCCCCATTTTTCCCCTCTCATTCTACCCCTGGTTTGTTCCCTTGACAGCTGAACCCCGAACCTAGGGGCCATGGGTCGATTCGATATCCTGAATTTTTCTTCCTTTTGACTTCTTGACCACCCCCCTCCAATTCCACGTCCAAACTACCGCAGACCCATTCCTCCCGCCCTTTCTTGCGCGCTCTCAACCGTTTCGCGTTTCCCCAATTCCATACCCCCCCCCCTTGAGACGTTCACTACTTCCGGTGACGGCCACCGCGAGGCCTAAGGTTTTCCTTCCCTTTGCTTGCTTTCGTCCCCCGGCTACTTCCCTTTCCCCACCCCCTCACTAAGTTTGCAGTCCTTCTAAGGTTTTACCATTCCCCGCGGGATGCAACTCACTTTTCGGTAAAATGGACCGTGAAAATGTTCCGGCTTTTCGCTTATTCTCCTTTGTAACCAGTTCCCCCCTTGTCCGGTCTTTGGCGACACGGCACGGAATTTTCTTTTAGTCCTTTGCATCTCTGTCTTCTCGGGTCTGAACTTCCTGCTTTGACCCAACCTCCGAACCGATGAATTACCGGTCGTTGAGCTTATCCGCGCACCCCCCCCCCAGTTCTCACGCTTCCTTTTCCCTTTCTTTTTCGTACCGTCTCCTTGCGATGTACGGCTGACATAGTTAATTTGCGTCGCCCCTATTGCGAATCACCCTCTTGAAACGTTGCGCCCTTTTTGCCCTTACTTTCCTTCAGGACGACCCCCCTTCCCAACCCCCTTCCTCCCATCACGTAGGCTGTTGTCTCTAAACGAGACTGGCCCACGGTTCAACGCTAATTCCTATCTCCCCCGGAAACTTTTCCGCACGTTCGCCATCTGGCCTCGCCAAGTTTTTTTTTCCTCTAGGCATTTGCGGGAATTTGTTGCGCTCTTTATTCTTTGCACCGTGCCACCAGATCTTAGTGGCCCGTCAGCCTGATCGTTGCCGTCTGTTTTGCCCCTCTCGTCCTTACTTTCCGCCTCAGTCTAAAGTTTTTCTCCAGGTCGTTTTTTCCCCCCTCCAGACTACGTCGCAGACTCTGCAAGAAACGCGGTTACTTCCTCCCAGGCCCCCGTTTGGTCGTTTTCGCGATCAGCCCCGACCGATTCATCTTTTCTTCTTTTTTTCAAATGCAAAATTCTTTAATTCCCTCTTGATCGCACGTCTCCCTGAGCAAAGGCCGCTATTCGCCCCACTTTTAACGCCCTTTATCCCCTTTTTGACCCCGCCGCGCCCGCCCTCAGTTCTCTTTTTCTTTATCCTGTCCGATGTACCTCAACTTTCTTTTGAACCTTCTTTTCGTATGTTGACCCTGCGACTCGTCCGATGACGCGTCCTTTCGTTTTAGTTCGCCATTTGCCCCTGCCGCCAGCATACTGAGATCCTTCTTTTGCTTTAACTTCTTTTACCCCTCCCGCTCTTTTTTTTTTTCGTCTTTTTCTCCCCGACGTTGCGCGCGCACTTTCTGTCTTGCATTGGTTGCCGTTCGTTTAGGACAGTGGTTGTGTGCCCGATTTGCAAACGTCCCGAACCTCGCTCGCGCCCACTCGTCCCAAACAAGAGGGCCTCTTTTTTTCCTTTTTTCAAGCTATTTCACCCTTGCACGAGATGCGACCCGGGTGCGCTTCACAACGCGTTCCATTGCGGGCGCGTGCCGTTGTACAACCCCCCTTACTCCTTTTCAGACGGTCCTCTTCTCCCCTCCCCTCCTCATTTGTCAGTTCCATCTCTCGTCGAGTAAAGTTCAACCCACTCGGGTCCAATTCTTCTTCATTCGCCGCTGACATGATTTTCTACATTTTCTTCCTCCAGTGCCCCTGTATTTCGCGGAGTCTAAAAATTGTGCGCTCTATTTGCAGATTCTACGCTCGCTGATGTTATCCCATGTTTCTGACTACGAACCTCCCCCCCCCCCCTCCTTTGTGCCAGTTGAAGCAACAATTCTCGTTTCTTCAGTTAATTTTCCCCCCTCTGCCTCTCCCCCCCCTGGAGAATAGCCGTTCGGCTTCTAATCGCCTCCTTAGCTGGGGCGCATAGGGGCAGTTCTCAATTCCCTGACCGCCATTCCGAAGCGTTGGAAGCGAAGACTCGACTAGTCCCGGAATAACAGTACACCAAGAGGGTTCCGTAACTTTTTACTTGGAATTTCTATTTCCCATTGCCAGAGAGCAACCGGCTTGCCTCCTTTGCTTAGCTAACTGATTG
>Ga0179593_1453927_pt1 | contig 11838 bp, 17 predicted proteins | sample CZODoug2_1_08_16_FD_185931 | JGI IMG/M metagenome (GOLD analysis project Ga0179593, IMG submission 185931) | Vadose zone soil fungal communities from Angelo Coast Range Reserve, California, USA - CZODoug2_1_08_16fungal (PacBio error correction) | ecosystem: Environmental > Terrestrial > Soil >... | reverse complement strand
CGAAGACCGTTTACTCCCCTTTCCCAGGCCAGCTTGGTACGAATTTTTTTGGTTCCCTGATCATTGAGCCGCTGCTAAGGATTCCTGTAAGTCTTTCGATCTGATCGTAATTTTTTTTTCCCCTTTTCGTGGTATTGAAAAAGGTATGGTTCCCCCTTCCAAGTACCCGATTTCTTTGTCTATCTTGTAGAAAGAGTAGCTCTTTTTTTCTCTTTCGATAATCTTAGGTTCGGGTTAACATTACTTTTGCATTCTCTTGACTTTCTCAGAGTTCCACCGCCGACATGATGAGCTTCCTTTTTGCCTCACTGACTGTAGACGTTTTTGCAGTTGCCATGGATCCGAGTTGTCCGGTCATCATTTCTCCCTATGTTTTTGACCCATTCTCTTTTTGTCCGATTCGACTTCTCTCTGAAGTCCCTCTTTAGACCTTGAAGGGACGCTTGCAAACCCCCGGTAGAACATACTGACGATACGTTTACAGCCACGCCAACTGGCGTGCCTTGAGCTTCTCCTTTCCCTTTTTATCGTATCCCCATTGTGATTCTCTTGGATGGGGCTTCTTGCCCGATTTTTTTGAGTAGGCATCGGACGAGTCTTTAAGAGTGGTCGTAGTGGTTTTGACTTTTTCTGCGCACTCTGTGACCCCACTGCTTTTTAAGGCGGTTCTGCCTAACTTACTGAGTATTCCTCGTTTATTTTCTTTTTATTCGCCCTGGATCTCTCCCTCCCAGGTCCTTTTTTTTTCTCCTCCTTCCTCTTTTTGTAGTTTTCTTTTCCTTTTGCTCGTACTGCGCGATGACCCACTGTTCCACTGCTTAGCCCTTCCCTGGATATTCCTCAGCTAGTATTCTGAACTTTTTTTTGCTTCGTTTCTCCTTTTTTTCTGTTGCGTTTTTCGTCAACGTGCACAGTGCTCTTTTGATGTGTCACGACTTTTGCCAGACCCCCCCGACACAGCCCCTGTCCCTCCCCCTGCCTACTTAACTTTCCCCCCCTCTTCGCCTGATCTTCTACCTGAGGTTCTTTCCCTGAACCCCACTTTTTCTCCCGCTGTAGTAAGTCTTTTTAGTTCAGGTCCCTCAGTCTAGCACCTTCTCGCGTCAATATCCTTGCCTCGAAGATTCTGTCTTCTTGCCTTCCTTTTTGTCTTTTTTGTTTTTTTTTTTTTGGTTTTGATGGTTCCTTCTCCCCCGAACCCCCGAAAGTGCCCCCGGTTTCCGATCATCCCGAAAGCCGGTACCCCTTCAACTTGCCCCGAGACCCACTTCTCACCCATCCGGCTAACCCCTCCTTCCGGACGCCAAGCCTTTCGAACTTTCACCCTCTCCGCCCCATTTCTCCACTCCTTTGGCAACTCCCCCATTCTTCCATTGCTTCTCTCAAACATTCAGCGCGCCCTTTCCTCTTCTCCACGGGTCTGGGCCATTTTTTTTTCTTTTCTTAATATGTTCCGGACCCCTGTTGCCGCCGCGGCCTTCGCGGACGTTTCTGACTTTACCATCGATGAACAATAGTCCCCTTTCCGCCGTCCGCCGGAACACCATTCTTCGTTCCTCATCTTTTCTCTCTCTCCCGCCTCCAGCGTCTTTGAACTCCCTGTGATTCTTTTCCCTTGACCATCGGTCTCGTCCGGGCAGTTATGTCCTTCTTGGCCCCCAGTCGTATTTACTGCACCGCTTTTGGTCGGTGCTCCCTGGTGCCAAATTTTCTTTGAATTTTTTCCTTTTTTCTTGGTGCACACCGTCCCAAACCCTGACCCTGCAGTCACGGGCTGTTCTCGTTTTGCTCATCTGAAGCCCTCCCTCCTCTTCCTCTCCGTCCTTTTTTCCGTCGCCGTTTTGCGGCCATGGCGCGAAAACCTTCCCCCACTGGTGACCCATTTTTATATCCGTGTGGTTGTTGAGTCCTCTGGCCACGTGTGGACAATTTCTTCCCCTCTGAGACTCTTTTCCCCGGACCCGGTAGCTGGTTACGGCCACCTCAGCCTGAACTCGTCACGCTTTGGTTGAACCCTTGAGTGAGTTTTTTTCCTGCCCTTTTTTCATTTTTTCATGTTGGTGCACGTTATTCATCGGCGGCCCACCCCTCTCAATTCGTGATCCCCGCTGTCAACCTCCCGCCACTGGCCCTTCTACGCACACTCCCCATTTGCAGGCGTTCGCCCAACTTCTGGTTTTCAGACACACTAACTCTTTTTTGCCGTTGCGACGGGGCCGACCTCGATGGCCCAGTTTACTATTTTTCAATTCTGCGACTCCTGTCCGTTGAAGTGATCAGGCTTTAATCACCTTTCATGACCTTCGTCCCCTATTTGTCGGCTGACTCTTCCCCACAGAAAGTTAACCTGTGTCCTGCATTTTTGCCAAGCCGAAGGAAGTAAAATCACCACTCTTCCCGTCCGCGTACCGTGAAGTTTTCAGGACAGTGCCCTCCAACAGTGCCCCTCCAACCTTTATAAGAGAACCTTTTTATGGCTGCTGGGAGTCCGTCAAGCCTCCTTCCTTCCGTTGACATATTTCGTGGTCCTCCCCCCTTTTGGGCAACGTTTGGCTTGATGTTTGTATCTTACCGACCTCTGGTTCGCCGTTGCTCTTACCCGTTCAGGATGGGTCCGTTTTTGGGTTACTGGGGTCGTCTTTTTCCCCAGTTGTCTTTTCCCCTCGGTAATCCCCGTCGTTCGGGATCTCTAATCGCTACGGCGTTTGATGGGGCTGATCTAGTCAAAACCGCCTTTGCATTTGTTCCAAAGTCCCCCGATTGCCTCGTGCCAGTGCTCTTTTCGCTGAGAAGTTTAGATGGACCTTCCAACGTAAGTATACTTTTTTTTCACGCTTCCCTCTGTTGCCACTTTACCCCCTGGTCTTCACGGCGCTTGGGAGTCCCTGGTATTCTTGATTTTTACTCATTTTTTCGGTGGACGGGAGGCTTCTTCCGCTCCCTGGAACCTTCCTTTTTCCCGATCACCTTTTCCTTGTGGTCCAGTCACGTGGACGACCTTCCACTGAAGGGGAGATTCACTTCAATGAACTTTGTCTTACGAGTTTCAGCTTGACGAAGACGCCCCGCGCGTTCCTATCCCGTGTGTCCCCCCTACTTGTGTTCGTCACCCCACGATCCCGGATTCATATTGCCCCCAGCACCCGGCTTTTGTTTCTGACCTTCCTGTCCTCTTCGTTTTTGTTTTTTTATACTTGTAACCCCCTCGTTATGGCCAGTCTGATATTACATCGTCCCCTTGACTCCTTTGGCGTGGTCAGCTGCCTCCCCGGTCTTTGTCCCCCCCGGCCCCCAGCTAACTTGAACGGATTTCTTCTGAGGCGCTCTTGCAGATCCCCCCCATGCGGTCAATGAACAAGTTTTCTTCTTCATGCCCTGAACTTTCTCCCCCGGCCTGATCTGATTTGTCTTCCCCTTTCGACAAGTCAGTTTTTTCTACCCCCCGTTTTTCGAGGATCGTCCATTCTCCTTCTACTCCCCCCTCCTCCCCCCCCCTCTTGTTTTCCCCCGTTCTGCGCACTCTTCTCCCCTTCTCTGCCTCACTCCTTCTTATTTCAACCATCTCTCCACGAGACCCTTTCTCGAAATATTCCAGGGTCAATTCCCAGCGATCCCCCTGTTGGAGCCCCTCCGTTATTGCTACTGACGATAGTATTGGGTGGTGACCTCCATTCTTCGTCTTTTCTGGCGTCAGTCAGGAGGCCACTCCTTTCTTTTTTCCCCCCTCAGAAGGGCCTCTTTCGCCTCCCTTGCGGGAGAGACACCGCCGGACTCCTTTTTTGCTTCCCGAGACATCCCAGTTGACGTTTTTTTAAATCTGGTTTCACAAGTACCCCGTTTTTTTAGGGGTCTTTCTCTCTTTCTGATACCTTTTTTTTGTGAACTGCTCTGTTTTTTATGTCCCCCCTTTTTTATCTGCAGGATGCTCCTGACCAAGTCGGAGTCAACTCTACCTTGGAGTGTTTTTTCTCCGCTTCTTTCACTTGCTTTCCAGTGTCCCGGATTTTCAGTCTGCATTCGTAATACCTTCTTGTTGAAGTGCGCGATTCCCCACTAAGGGACAATTTTGTCCTCCCTTGCTTCCGATATAGTATCTAGGCATGAAATACCCCCCCCCGTTCCCATTCTTATTGTGTGGTTCCATCTGACCATGATCAGACAGACCCGCATGACTTCTGGCTTGGACCCCTTTTTGCTTGCCGTCCTCTCCTCTCGAACTTTTTAATGACACAGGCTCTAGGGCCCTTATCATACAAGTCGTTGTGCGCTCCCCCCTCCCTCACGCACTCTCCTACCAAAGCGTCCTGTCCTTTCTGCTTACCCAGCAACGACTCCTCCCCCTCAGAGTCACTCCCGTAATACACCTTGGTTTTTTTCGTTGGTTTCGACTTTCCCTCTCTCGTATACCTTGGATTTTTTTCCTGCAGGAACCTGTTCCCGTCTATGTCCTAGGAGTCCTGACGTTTTTATTGTTACAACCCACGAACGGTTCTTATTTTCGACCCCCTTCCTACACCCCCAGCCAGAGAACTTCGCGGACTTCTTGACCCGTTTTGCTGCTAAGGATTTACCGACTGAACTTAACAACGGGCAGTGGGTGAAACTTTTCCTGAGTAGAACCCCATGAGTTGCCTCCCCCTTCCCTACGCCCTTTTTTTTTTTCAAGACCTGCGGAAGATTGGAATCCCAGCTGTAATTCATTCGCCTTTTTACTTTACAACAGGGAGTGTCTGATCTCTGTCTCTTTCATTCACCCATTATTTCTTCTTTTTTATCTTTTTTTGTAGTGGTTCAGAGAAAGGTTTGTGCTTTAAAGAATCTTGACATACCCTTCCAAGTTACCCCCTTTCCCCCACCAGTGGTTAAATTCTTGGCCCCATTTTTCGTTCAGATCTGGGAACGTCCACAAAGGCGAATCGAACCCTTCACCGAGAACTCTATCTCATTTTGGCATTTTCGAGCCGGTTCATTACCCCCCCGAGGTTTTCCGTTTCCTTTTTTTGTGCCCTCCCAGCACGTCCCCCCTTCCGCTCGTCGATCTTAATCACGCCCGTTTGCCCTCCCGTTTGTATGAGCACAGCCCACTCCATTGCCACCCCCTTTTAGGCTTTCGGCTTTATCATTATAACTCGAGCCCTTGAGCCGGTGAATAAGTTTTGGTACTCAGAAGCGTCCTTTTTGCTGCCATGATTGTGAATTCTTCTGAGTTTTTTCGTGCAGTTTTACGCCCTGGTTGTTTATCTGACCACTCCCCGTTTCCCCGTCATGTCCCTTCCCCCCCCCCCCTGTCGGGCGCTCACTTCGGAAAGAGGCCCACACCACGTATGAGGTCGGTTTCGCTCCTTTTTTTTTTCGAATAGAAGCAGCCGATGTCCCCCCCGGGCCTTCCTTTTTTTCCTTGTGTAGTCTTTTCATCCCACAGGTGTGCGACTTTTGAAGATCTTTTGTCTGAAAATTTTTTTCATCCTAAAGTGAAGCGCCCAACTATGGACTCCCCCTTCCACGCCACCTTTTCCTGATTCCGTTTTGTCTTTATCTTGTTTCTCCTGTGTTCGGCCCGTCCTTCGGAGCGGGCAACCCCCTTGACCCGGGGGAGATAGCCAGGTTTTTTTGCAAGGTTTGACCCCGTGGACTCCGTCCTGGCTGTTGCTCGCCTACCCAGGTTTTCCCGTTTGTCCCGTCACACTCGTTTCATTCCACTGGTCCCTGCCAGGATCATTGTAAGGTCTACCGGTTCCGCGTTATTCATGCACCTTTTTTTCGGCTTCTCCACGTCTCCACCCGGTCATTTTTCTTTCGTCACTATGCACCCGTGTTTTTCAGTTTTTTGACGCGTGTAACACAGTAAGTATCCCTCCCAAGAGTCCCCCGGAGCATTGCCCCCGCTCTCTCTCGGTCTGTTTTACGTCTTTCCCGCCATCTAAACCCCGTTGTTTTTTTTCTCCACGACCCCTTTGTCATCGCAGATGCTTTTCGAAAGCTCAGTTTACTTTTTCTTTACTGTCTCTCTTTCCACTGCCTCCCCCCTGCTACCCCCCTCCCATCATTTGGATTTAATTGAAGATCTTCCCGAGCGTTTTCCTTTGTTGAGTCGCACGCCCAGTCGTTGATTTTGGTATTTGGGTTTTTTTCGTTCTCCTTTCTTCGGCGGGTTTGCTCCACTCGTCTGTGTTTTTGATTCCCCCCAGTTTCCACTCCTCGGTTTTGTTTGAGATACGAAGGTCTTTACTCATTATTTCCTCAGTCATCACCTTTTTGGTACACTAATGGTTAAGTCCTGGACTCCCCCTAGAGCTGATACGATCCGTTCCCCCTCGAAAGGTCCCCCTTTTATTTTCTTTTCTTCCCCCGACGTACGATCTAGAAGTCGCGTGATTAACCTTTCCTCTTTCTTTGATCACCGTACTTGGTAAGATTTCCCAGCCTTAATCCGTTTCAACTTCTTCTCCGGTGCACCTCAAGACCGGTCTTTTTTCTCATCACTATCCTGGTTCACACGCTGGCGTCCCCTACAAGAAGTTGTTTTCACGGTAGTGTATTGACCCGAAGTGTTTTCCCTTCAGCCCGGCTTTTCATCTTAATCACATATTGAGCATACTTAAATCCGCCTCCACGGGGTACTTGCCGGGTAGTTGAAACATTCCCCTCCAGAAGGTTGCCGAGGATTTGCCGACCACCGCATCTTTTGCTCCTCCGTTTATTCCCCTAGTTCCCATTCGTTTCACGTTTCCTTCACGTCGTGTCTGGTGTTTGCTCGGATTTTAAGTAAATGAACGATTCCAGGTCTTTCGTCTGCGCTCCTTCTTGCCGACTCCTCCCCCTCTCTTGTTTCATTTGCCCTCTCTGCGTTCTTCATCCCCTTTCGCATCTCTTTTTGTTTTTGACCTCCAATTCGTCTCCTTCCTTTAGCGCCGTAGACTTTTGATTATCGCTTGAAGGTGGACGTCCTCCGCACGCCCTTTTTTTTCTACTCCTTGAGAGCCTTCCCAGCCCCCTGAATCCGCTCTTCTTTGCCTGGAGATACATTTCCCTACCTTGTTCTACTTGCTGTTGCCTTAAAGAGGATCAGATCTGTCCTAAGTGTTCCGAGGGTATCTTTGGTGAGGGTCAGTCCCTGTGTGATGAAACTTATTTCTATTTTTCAGGTTTACGGATATAGATGAAGCGCCTGCTCTCCCGTCGGATCTCCTCCTCTCCCGTTGTGGTCCATGCATTTCTGGAGTTTTTGGCGATTTGGGATCCGGTTGATTCCGGCCCACCGAGAAAACTTGTTTTTCAATATTTGATTTGCGGCTGTTTTCTTTTTTTAAGTTCCATTAGTCTGAACAGTTCTTTACTTCGTCGTTTTTTTTTTGATTCCCTTTTCGTGGGGCTTTTGTGTTTCTGCAATTCTTTTTTTTGGTGTGACTGGGTTGGTGATTTTTTCACGTTCCCCTTTCCTGTGCCCGAAGGTCTCGCCAGCCAAAGACCTGCTCCGCCCTTCCCTGCCTCTATCCCCGGCACATGGGACTCTCGGCTGCACTTTTTTGAAGTAAAAGGTGCCTCCCTATATCGCCCCCCCTTTTTCTCCCCCTTTCTTGGAAATGATGAGTCTCACGTCTCTCTATTCTCCTCATTTTTCCGCCCAGCTTTTTGAGATCTTTTTAAGGTTTACGGTAGGGACCGCTTTTTTTCCCGTAGCTCTCCCCATCTTCCCTTGTGACTCTGCTGTCTCGAGATAGAACGCCGATTAAATCTTTAATCTTGTCCTCTAGCCCGCAATCCAGGCTACAAGACCGTCTCGAAGCCCGTCAACCCCCCTATTCCCCCCCATCTCCCCTGGGTCTCCACTTTTCCCTACCCCTTCTAACAGAGTTCTGAACCCCCCTCCATTTCGTACTTCTGATTGATCGGCTAAGGCATTTGCTACTTGGAGAGCGATAAGTTTAGGTGAACGCTGTTGCGGTCGCGAATGCTGGCCGGCTTTTTTTTTCGCCGCCTTCCTGTTTCTCCCTGATGAGTACGGACTGCTTCTTGCCAACTCCCTTCCTACTTCTCCCCCCCAGATTTTAAGTTTCCGTGAAAAAAGTCTTACTTCAGTCCGTGAGACAGTTCACCGACTGCCCGTTCGTTATTCTTTCTGTTACACCCTTGTGTTCGTTTAAATCCCTCCCCAACTTCTGGCGTTTCCTTCCTAGTTTTCGTGTTTCCTTCTTTTTTGAAAAAGTTGGGGAGAAATGCGCTGCTGTCTTTCTTTCAACGGCATTCTTCCCGTTTTTAATTCTTGTTGGGTAGCCGATTATTTCCCTCCTTCCCGACAAATGCCCCTCCTTTTTTCGCTCTATATGCGTAGATTCCCCGATTCTTCTGTGAAAATGACTGTTAAGACTCCGGCCGGGGCAGTTGGTCTCTTCCGAACCCTTTTCCCCCCCCCTCTTGTCCCCTTCATTCTCCCCAATACTGTTTTGTTGTTTTTTAGAGAGATTCTTCCCCGCGGTTTTAAACTTTTCGGACTCTGTTCGATACCGCCCCTCCGTTCGGTTCTAGGCCCCACTTTTCCAGTTACAGCAGTGCGTTTGACCCCTTTATGCATTTCTTTGCTTCAGAGTCTCTACGCCCCTCCCCTATTTCCATTTCTTTTGTGTAGTGCCCTTCGTTGATATCTTTTCCCCCTTTTTTCCTTTAGCACCGATGTCAACCGAAGCAAGGCCTCCCGAAAAAGACTCCCTCGTCAGCTTCTACCAACGAACTGGTGGCCCCTTCAAAACCCAACCAACCCCCTCTGAAATAAGATTTGCTGCAGTTTTTTCTTATCGCTTAAGGATTTCAAAACAGATTTTCAGAGCATCGTTCCCCTGGGCCCTTTTGAAGACTTTCCCCTTTCTTGTTATCTCCGTTTTTGGGCCTGCGTTGATTCCCCTCCTTTCAATGTTCCCCATTCGCATGTTGGCAAGTCCGCCGGCAGTAATCACGCAGTAGCTTGACTGAGTGGTCCCCGAATTCTCCTCCCGTCATCCCCCCAGTCTGTTTTTTTCCCCTTCGACCCCCCGACCAGGCGAGTCTTTCTGTTGGCGATTCAACCCTCCTCCTCATACTTGGCTTTCATATTCTTGGGTCCCTCCTGATACTCGGGCAACTTTTTTTTCTGTTCGTCGATGTGGGTCAAGACCCATCTTTTCCTGGCGTTCGTATGTGAGCCGGAGGTTCTATTTTTTCGGATGTGACACTTTTTCGTTTTTCCCCCAGTTCCTGTTTTCGGGATTTCCTATACATCTCGCCTCCTCCCCTTCCGGTTAGACGCCCCGGTTAAAGAAATTCCAGATGAGTAGGGCGCCGGGATATTCCTCTAGACCCGTTCTCTAGTCCTTTCCCAACAAGTTCCCCCCCCTCTCTCCCGGGAAGCTCCCTCTTTTTTCCCACTTTCGGTCCCCCCTCCACATGGCGGCCCGGGAGTAAACTGTGGTTCCCTTCTTGAGACGAGGATGCTTTCGCCTTTTTCTTGCTGGGCTTCTCCCCGTTTCTCCCCTTCCCCAGGCTTTGACAGATTGGTTTTTTTCAGTCACTTTTTTCCCTCCCCCCAGACAAAGCCGTTTTTAGAAACGAATACTTAAAGAACCTGTTTCAGCTACTTTTTGGGATCTGACTTAAGTCTCCCTTTTTTTTGGTGATAATTTTGACAAGGGGGTTTGGCGTTTTTTCCCTTCCCGATCTCTTTCCCCCGTCCAACGCCAATCTCCCATCTCGCCTTCGATTTGTGTTACACTTTTCCTTCTCTGAGGCTCGTGCGTTTAGAGAAATATCTGAGGAGCTTTCTACAGGTAAATCACGTATTCAGTTTCTCCCCCCGCCTTCGAACCTTTCTTTTTTCCCTCCTGACCTCCAGGAGTGAATGGGCCCTCGCCCCTTCACGTGAAATTTTATCGCATTAGTTCCCTCTACTAGGTTTCCCCCTTAACTATTCTTCATCACCTTTTGATCGATGAACAGCCTTTCCTCTCTTCCCCGTCAAAAGATCCCTTCTTTTTGTCCTTTTCTTCCCGTCTTTTTCTACTTTTGGTGTTTTTTTTCCCTTCCGCTTGATAAGGCATCGGTTTTTCTCCCTGCGATATCCTTTCTGACCCTGCTTCGCCGCAGGAATTCTTTCAACAGCCGGACCACTTGCCAATTTTTTTTTGCCTTGATTGCTCCTTTTTGCAATTCAACAAGTTCGCCTGGATGGGGCATCTCGAGTAGTAAGATGATCGTCTTGGCGGGGTGGACTTTCTTTATCCTGGCCTTGAAGCATCCTTAACTACTTTCTTTTTACCTCAATTCCCGTGGCTGCTATCGGAAAAGAAGCCCCCCCGCTTAGGTATTCTTTCGCAGTCCAATACTTCGCGGACGGTTTTCCCGTGAAAACTCTTTGTCCGTCCCCCTTTGTAGGGCTCTTGAGTTAATTATCTCCTCTCCTTAATTTGATGCCTTTCACCCGGAGTTTTGTTCTCGGCTTATGCTGTCCTGCCCCACCCCCGTGGAGGGAAGAAGTCCAGGTCGTAGTCAATTGACGGGTATTTCTTTTACCCCGTCCTTCTTTCTTCCCCTTGTTCTCTTTTTTTGAACTGGTTTTAAGGTTCCATAGGTCAGAACTTTTGTTCGCCCTGGAGAGATCGTTCCCGTCCGTGAAGTAAGTGTCCCTTCCTCGAGCGATTCTCGCTTTTGATCTCCCTCTTTGTGCCCCTTTTTTCGTGTTGACTGAAGCTCTTTTTTGGTTGCTTTTTCTTTTTGTTTTTTACCCCTTTTTCTTATTTTCTGAATCCCCCCCCTTTCGTCCAGGACTCCTTCGGGGTTCCCAAGGTTTTCTCGATTCTTCTCTTCGTAGAGAAACACTCCCTCAGTTTTCCCCTGGTTTTTTTGAACCATTCGGGTTTTTCTCCCCCCCCTCCCTCATCACTTTCCCTCCTCTAACCTCGGCCCTCCTGGCGCTTTCGACGTAACACCCGATCTTCGCCCCTCGAGATCCCTTCCGTTCCACATGGATGGGCTTTATGTAGTTTTCGACTCAAAGAGATAGCACCCTCTCAGGATTTGCTTGACTTCGGTCCAGATTTGCTCCCCCCCCCCAAGCCCCTGGATCGTTCCCCAGTCTTTTTTTAAACCGAACGTGTTTGAGCTGAGCGCACCTGGGCGTTACCCCCCATCCTGTGAAGCTAGCGGTTTTCTCCGACCGCTTTTCCGATTTTTTTGTAACCCCTCTCCACAACGCCGCAGTCGTTTGCAATCTTGACTCTCCCGCCCCATTCTAGGTTCGTGCCCCTTTTTCTCCTCCGACTGTGTGTTCACCTCAATCATCCCTGGACTAGTAACAGAGTACTGAGACTGTCCTGGCCCCCGGTCTTTTTTCTGTCGATTTAGATTTTTTACCTCCCCCATTTCGTTTTCCGGGCGATCAGCGCCGGATGATGGGTGAACAGGAAGTCCCCACCAATGATAACTTCTATCTTCACTCTCCCCCCTTGGTTCACTTTTCCCCTCCTTTTTTTTTCCTATATTTTTCCCTCACCGGCGACATATTCCAGCCCCTCGACCTGATCGAGGCATGGTTTTTGTCGATCCTTTTTTTTTTATCCATCCTTGTTTTTTGACCTGGTCTTGAGAAACAAATTTTTACAGAATTCTGATTCGTTAATATCTTTCATATGCCGTTCCTTAACTTTATTGAAAGAAACGAAACCAGTCAACCATTACAGGTTTTTCTTATCTGCTCTCTAATTAATCCCCATTCCTTTATCAAGGCCTCCTAAGTGCTTTTAAGATGTTCAAGCGTACTGCGCCTTACTTCTGGTGCCCTTCTTTTTCAGTCTTTTTTTGGGTATTGGACCC
>Ga0179593_1335339_pt1 | contig 11838 bp, 16 predicted proteins | sample CZODoug2_1_08_16_FD_185931 | JGI IMG/M metagenome (GOLD analysis project Ga0179593, IMG submission 185931) | Vadose zone soil fungal communities from Angelo Coast Range Reserve, California, USA - CZODoug2_1_08_16fungal (PacBio error correction) | ecosystem: Environmental > Terrestrial > Soil >... | reverse complement strand
CCCCCCCCATCCTCAAACCTGATTACGCCGAGTGCACCAGGATGTTTTGCGCCCTTGAACCAATACCACCCTTTCAATTTTTTCCTGTCCCCTCCCCTGCGACCAGTTTCTAAGGTCCCCCGCTTCCTTTGTTACCCCCCCCACTAGCCCTTCTTTTCTTTTTCCCCCATGGTAGTAGTTCCCAAAACCATCACGAACAACTCGCTTTGCCCTGAGGACTTTTTGGTTTCTTTCAAGCGGATTACGTTTGTCCCCTAACATCTGTTAAGCTAAGTCCCGGTGTTCCAATTCTTGCTAGTCTCTTTTGCAAATCTCTTTTTTTTTTAATCCGGTTGTTTCTTCAATTTCTGATATAGGTGGAATCTGCGGTGTTTTCCAATACATTGCGCCGGGTCCCCTTTTCCGGCACATCAATCTCACGAATTCGTGCCGCACACTTCCCTAGGGTTTCTTTTTCCCCCCCCCCCATTAAACGCTGCGGGTCAAGCTTAGACAGAAGTTTACCGCCCCCCTCGCTTCTTTATTTTCCCCCCTCCCCGTGAGGTGAGAGAGGCTTGAAACCGGCGTCCTTTCAATTCATCGTTTTCCTTTGTTTTTTTGCAACCTCTTCTTTCCTTTTTGTTTAGGTGTCCATTCGGTGTGTGTGTTGCGCTTCGGCTGCACTATCTTCCAAGAACTCTGATGTAACGCCCCCCAATCTCTTTGCATTTCTTCTTTTGCCGGTATTACCCCACGCTCCCCTCCTCAAAAGAACCCCGCCCCCCCTTTCAACGTCCGGGTTCAATGCACCCTTTTCCCCCTCGTTCAAGAGGCTCCCCGTATCTTTTTTTTTCCAAGTACTAAGGAGGCTCCCCTAAACCCCATTGTTCTGCTGTTGGTGGGGGGTGACAGAGGCATGTAAACACTTTTCCTCGCCCCCATGCCCTTTCCATCCTGGTACCAAAGCGCACGGTGATACCCGTTTTTGCTCTTCTTCGCCAAGTGGTTTTTCCCCAAATTCTTAAGTTGTGCCTCCCCCCTGGTACCCCCCAGTTTTCCGCTGTACCCGCACTTGTACTTTTGAAGCCATGGTCTGGTTTCTTTCTTTTTCTCCTCCCAACCGCAAGCCTCGGCGTGTAAAAGGCTCGTTCCCTTTTCCTGCACTCTGTAGTTTGGAATCTGGGACAATTGAGCCGGTTCCCGCCCCTGGCTTTTTCCTTCTCCCGATATAAATTGATACAGTACCCCCCACCACTCCCCTCTTCCCCTTATATGGCCAGCGCCATTTCATCCCCCCCTTTACGGAGGTCTTAACACCAAAAAAAAATCGTTCCGACCTTTATGACCCTACCTCCCCCCGCTGCCCCATTTTCATATCTTGCTGTGACGTAAGATCCTTCGAAGTCACTCTCCGTGCTCGACGCTACCCAGCCTGAGGGGCCCACTTTCGGGTTCAATTCCCTGGATTGCCCATGGGTTCGGAACAGACCCCCCATTCCTGTCCTCTCCCCTCTGAGTTTACAGTCGTGTAGGCCCATACGTTACGAGACATTTTTCTCCTCGAAGGTCACCCAATTGGAATATTTTAACTTTTCCTCAATTATCTATTTCTTTCTTCTAGTGCGCCCCCCGTAATCTTCCTTTTCTGCCCATTTGGTCTTCCGCCTTATCCATTCCCTTGTTCCATGCAACCTTTCCGTCTTAACTGAAAGGAGACCTTCCTCCACCTCCCGTTCTCCTACGAATAATCAGTTGTGGGCTTCCACCTGAAGCCCGCCCCTACCCCCCTCAGCTTAGGATAATAATAGGACCCAATACGTATTGCCGCCAACTGGATGGCTTAATTTTAGTCAAAGATATGCGAAAGTCTTTTTTTTCGCCATGAATCCTTGCCATGGGGGATTAGACCACCTGTCACCACACATCGGGCATGTCCGCTCTTCTATTTCCCCTCATCCATGTAATCCTTCTCCCTTGAGAATGTATTTCCCGGTCCTGTCATACTCCGGCATATCTCTCCTTTTCATATACTCGTTTTTTTTTTTTCTTTCGTCTCTCTGAAGTGTATATTGTGCCACTGTGAGCGGGCTTCTGCGCTCGCGGACCCTTGACGTAATTCGTCTCCCTGGTCCATGCCCCCCTTTGGGGACTAGTCTTCCAAATTTTTTTTTCTCCCTGGTCCACGCCTGTTCTATTCCTGACCAGACAACGCCTCCCTTTTTTTTGTCCACGATTTTTTCTCTTCCAAACTTCAGCGTTGGCGGGCCCCGGATTGTTGCTCTTTCCTTCCTGCTAATTCTTCTGTTTCTTTTTCCGTTTGGTGGAGCCACAAGCCTGGTTCCGCTGTTCTGCCCTTCTCTACGATTTCCCCTGTTCAGTGAATTCCGGTTCCCTTGCCACATCTCCTGGCAGAATGAGGCTTAAGCGCAAATTGCCGATACGCCTCTTTACATCCTGAGGTTTTGCGTCCTTGGACAAGAACCCTCGTTGAACAGAGATAATTTATTGAAAATTGGTCACCCCTTCGGTACCCCCCCCATTTTCCTTTCGCAGCGACGGGAAATAACGTATTCCGCATCCTCACTTTTTTTACTTAGAGATTATCCTGATTTCTAACCCGGGGGAATACTTGAATTGGGTCCCTTATTTTTATAGGATTCCCTCAGATTTGGTAGAGGCGATATTAAAGTATGAATCCCCCATTCTCCCTTCTCCGAATTATCATGTGAATCTTTGGATTTACAGGCATCACAATGTCCCCTTTTCTTTTTTTTTAAGCCAGCGAAACCGTTTTGAGAGGATTTCCTCCTCTCCCTATAACGTTGCACTTAAAGTTTTGTACGGTATCAAGTCCCTTCTGGGATACTCCCACTCAGTTCTTCCACGCTCCATTTGCTTAAATGTCCTCCATCCCTATTTAGTTCTTAACCCCCACCATCCCTGTTTCCACGCCGGAGCCGGTCGTCTTCCGAGGGCATTTCCTCGGCGCGTTTGTGTACTAATTTCTCTCTCCCCCCTGGCCCCCCGATAGCGCGGTAAAGCGAAGCTTTGCTCCTTTTATTTTTAGGCCGCAATTTCTGTCGCTTAAACTGACCCATAAATTTTTCTTATTCACCGTTCTCTTCTGTCCTGCCATTTCATGAGATGACTTCGTTCGGCTCCTCGGTCAACCAAAAAAAAGTAAGGAACCCTTTCTTATTTCCGAATGTTCATTCCCTCCCCCTTTCCCACGTCGGGGACGTCCCAACTTCGCGGAATTGTGTTGCATTGGTCCCTTTGCACCTCTTTTCCGTTCTTTTTGATCTTGGATTGCTCTTCTTCGTGGAATACCGACCCAGAATTGCCCCCCATCTCTTTTTCGGGGTTTTTAGACACTTTTTTTCATAGCATGCCAGCGAAGCCCTTCAACCCCAGAGACCCACCCATGGCGCACTCCCAATTGTATGTTAGGTCCAATCTGCATCGGCCCCATGTATGCGATTGAACAATTCTTAGTTTCTCATCTTTGCTTCTCCGCCCTGGCGATTACTCCCTTCCCGACTTTTCTTCTATTTCCGTGGACTAAGTTGGAGTCTTTGAGAAGGGGGGTGAAACCCCATGGGAACTGTCGAATTACCACGATTCCCTTAGTCGGTGAGAGGAATTTTATAACGGATTTCGAGCAGGATTCCGACAAGTTTTTTGCACCGGATTTTATTCCAGAATCTTAATTCAGTTACCCCCCCACGGATGCCCCTCCATCCTTCTCCGTTGTGTGACGACTTGAAAGATTTATAGTCCTCTTTTCCTCTTTTCTTCTTGCTTTACCTCTGACAGGGCCAACCCCCCCCCCCTTCATGACGAGAGGTCCTTGATTGTTGTTTTCTAGAATACAATGTTCAAAAAGCTTTCCCTTTTTTTTGGATTTGGGGGCGAACAAGTTCCTCCTATGTCTTTATACCCTCTTTATTAGAGGCTCCGATTTGCGACTCCTTCATCCTTTGGGGATGTATCTGATGTTCGGTTTTTTTTTGCAACTTCTTGTGCCCCTCGTGTATTCTCACATGGGGCGATGTTTGATTCCCCTTTTCTATCTCCTTTTTTTTGTTTTTGTTGCGATATCTATCCCAAGATCGCCCTGTGAATACGCATTGCAACATTTTTATTTTCTTTTCCGTCCCAGATCTTCCCTCACCGGAAAGGTCAGCATCACTGCGGACCGTCTTGAGTTAGTTTTATGTCCCTGTTCCCCCCCCACCCCCCATCTTAAACCCTGAAGTTGTGGCAACCAGTGTGTGGGTAGCATATCACCACAACCCCCCTTACCGCTTACCCCTGTCTCTTTTTCCCAAAAGCGGATTTGACGTGTTCATACCACTCCTTATGACTATTCTTGAATGAGACACTTGCGTTGAGTCCCACAATTCGTCCACAAGCGTTCTGTTCCCAAGCCTGGGAATTTTAAAGGTCATTTTTGGAGAAGTTCCGTCCTACTGAGCTTTCCTCCCGTATCTTCCCTGTAATCCCTTCCCGAATAATCTAGTGCACGTTAGTCGACCCCTTAATCCGTTTCAAAACAATTATACCATGTGTGTCCAATATTTTCCCTGACCCCTCCCCTCAAGCGCTGGGATGTACAATCGCCGTGTCCCTGAGATGATAGCGGGATATGCAAACCCCCAGGGCAAGCTCCTTTTCACCGTTTTCCTAGTTCGCTGGAAACCTCGGAAATTTTTCGTGATTGAGTTTACCTGTGTTTGAGGCTTCGCTGCTGCTCTATGCCTCCCCTTCTTCCGGTCACGAACTATCTCTTTTTTTTTTCCTTTTTTTTTGCGGTATTGCCAAAACGCCTCCACTTCCCCAAACCACACGAATCAACAAGTACGCAAACGCAGTTTTTCCACTAAAATTCTGCCTCCCTTGACCGTCCTTTCCACCTCATGCGTTGGGCCAGATGTCCAGATTCCTCCTTCAACCCCAATTGTTTCTGTGTTGGTTGTGTTGTTGCTGCGCAGGGAAACACTTAGCTCAGCCCCGTTTAATCCTGGACACCTCTCACTTGTAATTACGAAACAGCTTCCCTTCCCTCTTAAGCGACAGTCCCCTCATTTCCTCCCCTCACCTTAGACCTTCTTCACTCGCGCTACGCGCTCTTGCTTTCTACTTTTTCCCACCCCCTTTGCTTGTTCTCCCCCCGCTCAGTGTTGAGCCCTAGGCAGTATTTACTTCTTCATTAGTTCCCCCCTTCTTTTCCTGGCTTGTTCTGGCGGAAATTTCCGGAATGTGGGTCCTTTTTTCCAGACACTGATTTCGTATTTCCCCCCGCTATAACCCTTTGCTTCAACTTACAAAAACTTGTCCGTTCCACTTTATATGGCACATAGCCCCCCCTTCCCTCCCCATTTTTGGGGTACACACCCAACTCCTTTTTTTTGAACCTTTCCCCTTGATGCCGACTTTGCCCCCAAATTACTCTTTTGCTCCTTCCCCCTTCTTCCTACTAATGAAGATCTTCCCGCCCTCCCCAGCTCGGGCCTAACCTCCAGTTAGTTTCACCAATCACCGGATCCCGTTTTCTCCCCCCCTCCCTTCCTCTTTATAGAGAAGTCAGATTGTGCGCATCTGTAAGAGTTCCTTTCTCTGAACCCTTTGTGGTTTGCAGTTTCAGTACCATTCTTTTCCTCTATGTCTCATCAATTGCTCCTCTCTGCGGATTTCTTTTCCTCCTCTCCCCCCTTTTTCCCAATGTGGGTCATCCCTCCGATCTTCACATCGATCCATCGTGCTCCCTCCTTTTTTCCCGAACCCCCCAGATTTTTGTGATCCACGGAAGCAATCCCCCCTCTCAGAGTACTCCCCAGAGGAACACCGGAGGGTTACCAAAACTGTACGGGCTACTTTCGTTCCCCAGATCTGCCGAATTGATGGGGCGAAGATTGCACTCTAGGGGAATGGGTGGATTCGCATGATCACCCTTGATACACACCTAGGAGTCAATCTTTCTGGATACCCCCCAAGGACAGTCCTTTCCTCGATTTTCAGAAGGCGAACCGCGAATTCATCTCTCTATTTTACCTCCCTTCTTTACTCCGCTCCCCCTTATTCACTGTATCCTCCCCCCCCTCCACGCCACTCTTCGGTCCTTTCCTTGTCCCCCTCTTCTACCTTCCCCCAACCTCCCCCCTCCCCCCCTTCACCCTTCCCCCCCAGCTCCCTCCCTGGCTCCTCTATCCTCTCTCCCCCCTACCCCCCCTCTCTACAACTTCACATCGTCACTCCTCATTCGCACCCCCCTTTCCCCTCCCTCTCTATCCCCTTACCCTCCCCTCCTCCCTTCCCTCACACAACTCCCTTTTCCTCTCGCCCCACCTTCTCCTGCCTCCCCCCACTTACCCCCCCCTTCTTTTCTCCCTACCTCACTGTCCCCTCGCCACCGCCTGCACTTCCCATCCCCCCCTCCCTCCCCCTATACCTATTCTCTTTTCCTACCCCCATTTGCCCACGTTTTAACCGCCCCCTACTCTTTCTTCCTGCCATTTATCTGCCCTTCCTCCCCCCTCTAATCACCCCCCCTTTTATCTACTAATCTTCTTTTTTGCGCTTATTCTTCTCTACTCCCCCGGATCTCCCTGCTCCTCTCCTTCACCTAATCGTCCGTATTCCTCTATCCCTCCCCCTGCTACATCTCCCGCCTCATCCTTCTCGTCTTTCCCCTCCCCTTTGCCCCTTTCGCATCTGCTCCCCCCGCTCCCGCCCCTTTTGCCCTCCTCTACTCTTTACCACGCGTTACTTCGCCACCTATCGTCCCTCCTTCCCATTCCACTTCTTGCTTCCCTTCCTCATCATCCCCTATCTTCCACTCTCCTCGCCACTTCTTCACCTCTCCTCACTCCCTAGTCTTCTCTCGGCCCCTCTTCCAGGCCTCACCCCACCTTTGTCTCTCGCTTCATTCTCTCGCCTTTTTCATGTCTCCTATCGCATCCCCGCCTCGCACCGCCTCCCTCGCTGTGCCTTTCCTCTCCTCTTTCGTGTCCCCCCCACCGTCTCCCTACACCCCCCCTTTTTACTTTCTCCTTTCCCCCCTGCCGTCCCCCCACTTACCCCTTTACGCACCCCCTTTCCCCCTCAGTAATCCCTCCCACCTCCCTTCCCTCTTCCTTCGCCCATCTTCTTCTCCTCTTCCTCCCTCCCCTCCTCCCCCCCACCATCTCTTGCTTGCACTCGTCTAAGCTCTCACGCCGTTCCACCTGACCCGTCTCCTTCGCCTCCGCTTCCCCTCCGCCCCATACCCGCTCTTACACCCCTCCGCCCTTCCACCGTCCCCCTGCGCACCCACTTGTCTCCTTTCCACCCCTCTTCACTATCTCCAGTCCTCCCTTCCAAATCTTGCCATCAGGCGCCCCGATTTCACCGCTCGGCTCACCTCCTCATCTCATTCTCCCCCCCAGGCCTTCCCCCCTTCCCCTCCACCCCTACTTCAGATCCACCCCCTTCCCTCCCTACCCCCCCCTTTTCTATTCCTCGCGTCCTGCTTATTGTCTCCCCCTTTCAGTCCCTTCTATACCTCCCTTCTCACCCTTCCCTGCTGGTCTTAATCTCCCCCTTCAACTTTCTACTTGCCCGTTTCCGCTCCTTCCCCCCCTCTTCGATTTTCCTCCTTGCCCATTCTTCCTCGTCCATTTCCACTCTTTTAGCTTTTCATGAATGCTCTACATCACATCCCTCCTCTATTCTCTCTCTCCCCCCTCCTTTAATCCCCTGCTCCTTACTTTCCCCCACCTCCCCTACCCTTTCCTTGCCTCCCTACTCTTTTTCTTTGTCTCTCCCCTTTTCCCCCTGTCACTGCTCCCTATCTTTGATCGTATCTTACTACTTCCTCTTCCCCTCTTCCCTCTCCCTCTAACCCGTTTCCCCTACATCGCTTTGCCCTTATCCCCACCTCTTCCTTATACCCTCTCCCCCCGCCTCTACCCCACCTCCTCACTCACCTGAGCCACTCTCCACATTCCCCATCCCACTCTCCTCGCTCGCCCCCCCTTCCCCCCCTTTTTCTCGGTCTGCCCTCCTCCCTCCTCTTATCCTGCTCTACTCTTATCCCTCCCCCCCACCCTCGCCTCGTTATGTAACTCTTCCCCATTACCTTATTCTTCCCTCCGCCCGGCTCCTTTTCCCCTTGCTCGCCCCGCCCCCGAGTGCCTTACCACTTCTCTCTCTTTTCCCTGTTTCGCATTAGCCTTCCTTCACGCCCGTATCTCTCATCATTCCTTCCACTCCCTCCACACCAATCCCCTCCTCGCTCTCTCCCTTCCCGATTTCATCCTTACGTTTTCCTCCGCGCCCCGCCCCCTCTTCCCTGCCCTTCCCTTCCCACCTTTTTCACTACTTCTATCGCCTTACTCTCCATTCTCCTCCTCTTATACCCCTGGCCCCCCCTCTTCTCTCCCCCGCTACCACTCCCCCCGTCCCTTCCCCCCTCGCCTTATGCCCCCCTTCACCCTTGCACTCTTTTCTACAGCCTCCCTACCCCTGTAATCTCTCCTTCTCTCTTATACCCCGTGCCCTTACTCCTTACTACTCTCTCCCTTCCGCCTCTCCCTCTCACCGTTTCCCTTATTCCATCCGCTTTTTCATCTTCCTACTACCGGGCCCGCCTGTTTGTCCCCCTCTTACCCCTTTTTCTCTGACCATACCCCATTCCCTCCTCCCAGCCTTTCCATCCCCATCCTTCTCTCTTCCCTCCCTACATCTAGTCCCCCACCCCCCCACTTCACCCTTCTCTCCTTTTTGACATCTCCCTCCTCCCACCTATCCCACTCACTGCTCACTCCGAATCCTCGACCGCCTTTCTTCTCATGCCCACTTTACCCTTCCATGCTCTGCATTGTGTTCCAACTCCCCTTCTCTTCCCCCTCCCCCTTCCCAACCCTTTCTGTCCCGTCTCCCCTGTTTTATTTGCCTCCTTCATTCCCCCACCTTCATCATCCCCCTCATACCCCTTCTTTCTCCCACCATCCCCTTCGATCCCCCCGCCTCTCAAATCCTCCACTTCCTCCCTCCTCCCATATCTCCCTTCTTCTCCCCCCACGCCTTCTTCATCTCTATTTCTTGCCTCCCCCCCTCCTTGTCCGCTGTCTCCAACTCCCATTCTACTCCTCCCCCCGTCTTTCCGAAGTTTCTCACTCTGACATCCTCACTCTCTCGGTACTCGCCTCCACTCCCCCCCCTCCACCCACCCCTCCCCCTCCTCCGTTCGCGGCCCTCCGTAGCCCCCACCCCCCGCACTTGTTCTCTTTTTCTCTTTTCGTCCCCCACGCTTCCCCTGCTCCTTCCCTTCCCCAACCGACACTCTCTTCCGCATCCTGCTCCCATGTCATCCTCTACCCTCTTTTTCTTCTTCCCTGTTTCTCCTTTCCTACACGCGCTTTTCCTTGCTCCCGTTACTACAGGACCTCCCCCCTCCAACCAACCCCCCACTCTCGTTATTTCCCTTTTTGTGACGCCCCCCCGCCACATCACCCCCCAATTTTCTCTCCAATCCTTTTTTGACCTCCTTCCTAATCTTCTGCCCGCCGTCTTACCTTCTCCCCCTTCCTTCCCACCTCCCATCACTCCGCCATTTCTCCCGCTTCTCCTCCTTACCTGCCCTCCACTACTCCATCAGTCCCGCTTTCCGTCCCTTGTTCCCATTTACTACTTCCCCCCCCCTTTTTCTCCTCCCCCCCTCTTCCGCTCTCCTCCTTCGATCCTCCCTTCCCCCGTCGTTCCCCCTACTCTTTCTCTTCTCATCATTTTGCTCCCCTCCACTAAGCCCCCTTCCACTTTTTCCCCTTTTCCCCTTCCTCCCCCTTCGTACTCTCCCCGCTTTCGGTTTTCCCGAGGCAAATATCTACGGCTCTCCTTCTTTCTTTTTTCCCTTACCTCCTCCGTATAGGAATGCCGTCGATATTTCCGAAAATCGAGGGCTTCCTTCTGCTCCCCGACTCCCATAAGTCAATCTGGACGTGTATCCTCAGGACATGACCGAGGTGGTGACTTCTATTCGTTTCCACCCCCTGGACCGAGTGGCATCTCGCCGAACGCAGGTTATTCGCAGATCTGGCGACTCACATTATCCCTTCCCCCTGTGACTTCACTCCTGGGATTTCCTCGTGCGGAATCTTCCCTATTTTTTAGGGGACTTACGTTTTTTCCCCCCCCAAAGATTGTGTTTCTTGGCCGTCGGACGATTTTCGCTTTCTTCAGTGGAAGATACGTCCTTAAGTTCCATTCCCCCTTCCAGTGTGACCCTTAGGTCAGCAGCCCCTGCCGATCATGATTTGCTGAAATCTCTTGGTGACTTTTCTCCTCGGTTTTAGCATGTGAATATTTCGGTCCTTGCCCCCCCCCTTACTTCCCCCTTCGCCAGAGACACTGTCCCCTTTGACCTGAGTCTTTTCCTCCCTTCCTGAAATTCGGACTCTCACTTCAGGCTTAACCCTGTGGCATCCGGTGTTCCTTTTTTTTGGGAACCGTGAGAGAGGTAGGCCCCCCCTATATTGGGAGATTTCCCTGCCTTCAAGGTTCTGCATACAATACTCTGCCTCCCCCCTTAATCCTATTAAACTTGGACAATCGCTTTCTTATCGGTAGGCCTTCATCCCTTCCAGGCTTTTCGCGAGTGTTTCCGTATTAACATTTGGATTGAAATTGTCCGTGTTCCATATAAAAGTGTGCTTCCCTTTTTCCCGTGAGTTCTTGATATCGTGATCCGACCACCTCCAATGGGTATTTTTTTTTAACTGTTAACTTGAGCCTTAAACTACCACAGAGGTAGCCGGTACCAAAATCGGGTCCCCGCCGGCCTCTGCCGTCCCCTATTAGGGCGTCTCGGCGTTTTGTGTTCCTAAATTGGCCCAGTAGGCCTGGCTCTCAGTGAGTTTCTTCGGGTACAGTCAACGTCTTTTTCTCATTTTATCGGACGATTTCTTCGCGTAAATTCTCTAGACACATTTTTCTTCTCTTCTCTTTTCGGCCTTTTTGCCGTTGTTGCCGCTTCGTGTTTCCAGGGTCCTCTTTAAAAACCCAAACATCCTGCCCCCTTTTTGAGGAGCTGAGTGAATATGGCCCCCTTTCTTTGAGGAAGTTGCCCGGATCGGAATTGTGCTTGCCCCCCCGGAGTTGAAATATGTTTTACTTTCTTTTTTTTTTTTTTTTTTTTTTGAGGGCGCTTTGGAATCCCGCCAACAAGTCAGAATTCCAACCTCCCTGAGTGATTTTTCCATGGGGCCCATAGAGCATGCAGCGCAGAACTAACACAGCTCCCCTCCTGGAGCAAATAAACATTGTAATTTCCTCTTTTTTCTGGCACCCCGTCCCCTTATCCCGGAGATTCATTTTCATCTCTCGATATAACCACTGGGATTTTATTCCTTCGCGCGGATTTTCGTTTTAAGCTGGACACGGATTATTCAATGTTTGAACCCCTCTTTTCTTTTTCAATCCCGCGGCACTAGATTCGAGTGCGTAATGAGATAAGGCTTTCCCCCCTCGAAGGAATAACTGCTTCCCCCGTATGCTCAGTGCAAATTTCAGAGTCCCGGCTTCCCCCATCTCGTCTTTGCGTGAAGCCCCTCGATCTTTCTCTCTTTTTCCTCTTTTTAGGTACACCAAGTACCAATCCGCTTTGACAGTAGCCACGCTTTTTTTATATGCTTGTCTTATTGTTGTGGTGCGATACCAGTTTTTTCCCCCCCACCCCAGCCGTTGTTTTTGGACAAATTCATCTCTGTGGCTTAAACTCCCCCCAATACTGTTCCTGTTTTTCTTCCTCAACGTTTTTGTGGATGTTATCTGATGGCTTTTTTCCGCGCCCCATAATGGAACTTAGGCTTATCACAGGGG
>Ga0179593_1681350_pt1 | contig 11839 bp, 22 predicted proteins | sample CZODoug2_1_08_16_FD_185931 | JGI IMG/M metagenome (GOLD analysis project Ga0179593, IMG submission 185931) | Vadose zone soil fungal communities from Angelo Coast Range Reserve, California, USA - CZODoug2_1_08_16fungal (PacBio error correction) | ecosystem: Environmental > Terrestrial > Soil >... | reverse complement strand
ACGTCAGCCGTACACTTTTTCTCCCTTTTTTTTTTTTTCCTTTTTCCCCCTTGCACATAGTTTTCCTTTTTCCCCCCTTCCCTCTCTCCTTCTCAGGGGCTTCAACCGCAATTTTAATATATATATTGTAAATAATAATAGATTCAGTTGTTGTTAGAGAGTGCTTCTCTTCCCTTCCCTTTCCTCCCTCCAAATGTCTCTCTTTTTCCCCCCCCCCCCCCCCCCCCCCTCTCCTTCCTCTGGGGCTACAACCACAGCAGTTAGTCTCTCTCCCTCCCTTTCTTTCCCTTCTTTCCCCATCGGTCCTTTTTTTTTTTTTCCCCCCCCCTCTCCATTCCCGCAACACGGATAAAACGATTGTTAGATCTCCGGCGGAAGAGAAGAGTGCCGCGTGCCCATCTTTCCTTCCCTCCCCTCTCCTTTCTTTTTTTTTTCCCCGAGATTTTTTTTTTTTTCTTTCCCTTTCTCCCCTATGCAAGAGATTGCCCCTCTTAGTGAAGAAGAGCTCGACAAGAGCGCATCCATATCCCTGCATGCTCAAAAATTCCTTTCTTTTCCCCTTTTTCCCCCTCTCTTTCGGCGCCTTTCCTTTTTTTCCCCTTTCTTCGCCGAGCGAATGTACGGGAAGTCGGGGTCTTCTACTGCAAGGATTTCCCCGTTCTCTTTTTCCCCTCTTCTTTCTTTTTCCCTTTCTTTTTTCCTTCCTACACTTTTCCTCTCTTCCCCCTCCTTCCCTTCCCCCTCCCCCGTAGCGCCGACCGCAAGGACGTGTTCCTGAACAAGAGCGTCGGCCCCTCCCCTCGTTCTTTTTCCCCCTTCCTCCGGGAGAGAGAAGACAGATGTTGTCGCAACTCTTTTTTTTCCCCCCCCTTCCCCTCTCCCCTTTTTTTTCTTTGGCACCTTCCTTCTCTTCCCTCCCTTTTTTTCCCCCTCGATGAGGAACTGCCTCGACATGATTAGAAATCGAAGCAGCTGTTCTTTTCCCTTTTCCTTCTTTTTTCGGGGCTTTTTTTTTTTTTTTTTTCTTTTCCCTTATTCTTTCCAGCCTACGCTGCGACAGGAATTAGCAGAGGAGGAGATGAGGAAGGATGGTGCAAGCCTCTTTCTTTTTTTCTCTTCTCCCTTTTCGCGTTTTCTCTTTTCTCCCTCCCCCTCCCCCTTTTTTTTCTTTTCAACGAGCTCTGAAAATAAGAAAAAGAAGGAAAGTTGGGTGGAAATACTCCCCCCTTCCCCCCCCCCTTTTCGGGACTTTCTTTTTTTTTCTCCCCTCCCCCCCCATTTCAGCGCGAAAGAAGAGAGGAGAATGAGACCGTTCCCCTCTTTTCCCTATCCTTCCCTCCCGTCGTTTTTTTCTTTCCCCTCCTCCTAACTCGCGGTTCGAGACAGAGAATAAGGCGAAGGGAGAAGAAACAACCACCCCTCCCCCCCCCCCCCCTATCTTTCCCCCCCCCCCCCCCCCCCCCCCCCCCCCCCTTTCCCCCCCTTCTCCCCCCTCGGACCCTTTTTTTTTCCTTTTTTTTCCCCCTCCCGCACCGAGGACAGTTGCAGAGTGATCCAACGCCTGACTTTCCTTCTTCCCCTCTTCTTTTTTTTATAACTTTTTTTCTCTTGCAAAAGGTAATAGTGGGGTATGGAAGACGATCAAGACACTCGAGGATTCCCTCCCTCCCCCTTTTTTTCCCCTCCCCCCCCTCGATTTTTTCCCTTTCCTTCTTTTCCGTGCTGACGTCGGAGATATAAGATGAATACGCCGAGAAGAGAAAAGGCGGCCATCCTCTTTCCTTCCCCTTTTTTTTTTCTTTTTGTGTCTTCCCTTCTTTTTTTTTTTTGAGGCGAAGATGACTACGACGCGTCCGCCCCCCTTCCTCGGCTTTCCTTTTTCCCTTTTTTTTTCCTTGCAAGAGTATGAAAGGTGAACAATGTCAGTCATGAGAGAAGAGAGGACCTGCACTGAATTCCTTCTTTTCTTTCCCTTTTTTTTCTTTTTCATCCCCCTTTTTTTTTTTTTTCTCTTTCTGATACGTTACGATAGAAAAGTAGGAAATGGAAGGGATATGGAGAGGAGACAGAAGGAAGACAATGAGTTTCCCTTCCCCTTCCCTCTCCTCCCGTGAAACTCCCCTTTCGCACAAGGAAGAGAGTGTAACAAGGTGAGGGAACCCCTTTTCTTTTTCCTCCTTTCCTGCGAGATGAATGAAAGAGGATGAAGAGTAGCGCTATGCCTCCGAGGATCAGTCCTTTTCCTCCTTTTTCCCCCCTTTTTTTTTTCTCCGGGATCTCCCCCTTTTTCTTCTTGAACAACGACTGCGGTGACCTCGGTTTTTCCTTCCCCCAGTTTTTTTTTTTTCCCCCCCCCCCCCCCCTCTTTTTTTTTCCCGTTTGCCCCGACCGACCAAGGGCGGGGATACCCTCCCTTCTTTTCGCCGACGAATAAGGAACGGTGGCAGTCACTCGGCCCCCCTTTCCCTTTTTTTCCCGACAGCCCCCTCTTCCCCCCTTCGAGTTAGAAAGTTAGGATATATGAGAAGTCTAAAAACCTTTCTCCCCCCGCTCTTTTTTTTTCTCCTAGAGAGTATGATGATTAGAGGCTATTCTAAATTCGCCTTTTCTCCCCCTTTCCCCTCCCTGAGCTTTTTCTCTTCTTCGCCGCACCGACTGTGGGGGGGGGGACAGATCATGGAAACGCGACCTTTTTTTTTCTTTCCCCTTCGCCGACCCCCTCTTTTTTTTTTTTTCCCCTCCCTCCCTTTCCGTGGCCAGATGGGGCGATAAAGTAAATCATGGGCGGGGTTCTTTTTTTTTCACCCCCTTTTTGGGGAAAAAAAAAAAAAAAAACAAACCTTCCTCCTTTTCCCCCCCCCCCCCAACTTCTTTCTTTTTAGGGCCCGTAGGACGTTAAGAAATGCTAGTACGATCACGATTGTCTTTTTTTTTTTCCCTCCCTTCCCCTTTTTTTTTTTTCGCGGTCCCCCCCCTTCCCACCTCCCCTCGGTCTTAACACAAAGAAGTAAATAAGAGAAATAAGCGCGAAGCCTTTCCCCCCCCCTTCTTCCCATTTCTTTTTCCCCCTCATAGTGTCCCCCCTTTTTTCCTTCTTTCTCCCGTCCCTTACAGAGTCAGAGAACAACTGGAAGAGAACGAAAAAACCACTTTTCCCTTCCTCTTTTTTTTTTTCGATTTTTTCCTTTCTTCCATAATAGGAGGGGAAAGAATGTCGTTCAGGACCTTCTCTTCCCCTGATCTTTTTTTCCCTCCCCCTTTGATTCGAGTGATGATGCGAAAAAAATAGTGAGCCGCCCCACCTTCCTTCCCTTTTTTTCTTCTTTCCTTCTTCCTGTTCTTTTCTTTTCCTCCTCTTTCGTTGTATAAGGAAAAAAGTAACATATTGAGCGATATCTTTTCTGGAGTTCTCCTTTTTTTTTTTTTTTTTTTTTTCCTTTTTTTTCTCTTTGCTGCCAGACGAGTTGTAGAAGCCCTGCAAGAGGGATAAATAGTCATCGGTGACCCCTCTCCCCCCTTTCTTCCTCCCCAGACTTTTTTCCCCCCTCTTTTTCTCCTTTTTTTTCCCTACGAAACTGTGAAGAGAAGGAAAGAAAGAGGGAGAAGGGTTGAATCGCCCTCCCTCCCTCCCCCCTTTTTTTTCCCCTGGGAGATTCTTTCTTTTTTCCCCCCCCCCCCCCTCTCCCCTTTCACGCAGAAGAGAAGGAATATGACTGGATAGTGCTCACGCAGAATGAGCGACAACCCTCCTTTTTCTCTCCCTCCTCGAAGTGTTTTCTTTTCTTTCTTTCCCCCCTTTCCCACCTGCTTGCGAGATCGAAAACGGTGTAGCCGTTGTTGGCTGAGGATTTCGTGTGTTGACGATCTCTTTTTCTTTTCCCCCCTTTTTTTTTGGGGGGTTTTTTTTTTTTTTTTTTTCTGTTTTTTTTTTTTTTTTTTTCCCCCCCCCCCAACCAATCCCCCCCCCCCCCTTTCCTTCCCTTTTCCCCCCCTTTTTTTTTTTTACCCTGCGACTTCTAGAGGAAGGTATACCAGGGTGCTTACACCGCCTCTTTCCCTCCCTCCTCTCCCCCCCTTCCTTCCCTTCCCTTTTTTTTTCGAGAGATAAGGAAGGAGGGTGATGAAAGCACCTTTCTCCCCCCCTCTCCCCCCCCCTTCTCCGTTTCTTTCTTTCCCCCCCGTTGCCAAGGTCGGTGAGAGAGAAGGAGAAGGAGAAGGGAAAGAAAGTAGGGGAAGTCGGACTCGTCAACAAGATCTCCCCGCCTGCACCAGAAAAAACGGATACACCGCTTTTTCTTTTCCCCCCCCCCTTTTTTTTCCTCTTTTTTTTTTATAACCCCCCTTTCCTTTGAAACCAAGATAATAGATGAACCAATAAGAAAGCGTAGAGATGAGCAAGCGATCGGCGTTTTGTCCTCCTCTTTTCCTTTTATCCCTCCCCTCCTCTTTCCCCTCTTGAGTGGCATCTTTCCTTCTCCCCCTCCTTCCTCCCTTCTTCAATGCTGGATAATAGGATCGCCCCTCTCTTTCCTCCCCTCCCCCCCCCCTTTCCCCAAGGAGATCAGACAAACAACGCCCGGGCGGTTTTTTCTCTCCCGGGGCCCCATCACCCTCTCCGTCAGGTCTACCCCCCCCCTACCCCCTCCCCTCCCCCCCCCCCTCTTTTCCCCTCCCTTCCCTTTTTTTTTTCGGGAGGCAGACGCAATAAAGACTTAGGTGGAAGGAGGAGAGGCGGCGTACTATCTCTTTTCCCTCCCTGATTGCCCCCTTTTTTCTTTTTTTTTCTCTCTGGACGCGCTGCAGGGCGGAAGAAAGAGTAAAGACAGAGATCTAACGATCAATCTCATCTCCCCCTCCCCCCGTTTTTTCTCCTCTTCTTTTTTTCCTGAACACGAGCGCGTAGGAAAGGAAATCCGCAGCTCCCCCCTCTCCCCTATTCTGATCCCTCTTTTCCCCTTTTCCCCCCCTCCCCCCTATCACGAGCATCAAGGAGGAAGAAATTTGGGAAAGAAGGTACTGAAACGGTCCCCTTTCCCCCCCTCCCCTCCTCTCTTCTCTTCTTCTCGAACCCCCCTCTCTCTTTCGCTCTCCAGTGGGCAGACGAGAGATAGGCGACGGAGTAAATGGGAAAAGGGATGTCCCCCCACTTCTTTTTTTCCCCCCTCCCACTCTCCCCCGCATTTCTTTTTTTTCTTTTTTTTTCCTTTTCCTTTTAGGTGAACGCGGGATGTGAATAAGAAAAAGTTATTAAAAGGAAAAAAGGCCGTCGGCACCTCCCTTTTTCTTCTTTTCACGAGCCCCCCCCCCCCCCCTCCCCCTTCCCGTTTGTGAGAAAAGAAAAAGAGAGGGAAAAGGAAAAGAGAAAAGGAGGGGACGCGGAGCGCCTTCTTCTGCATCTCCCCCCTCCTCCTGCCCTTTTCTCTTATGAGGAAGCGGGCTCTCCTTTTTTTCCCTTCTCTTTTTGAGATTTTCTCTCCTTTTTTTCTCCCTTTTTTTTAAAAAACAGGAGGGGGGGGGGGGGAAAGGGGGGGGGGGGAAAAAACACCCCCCCCCCCTTTTTTTTTTTTGGGCCTTTCTCGATGTAGAAAAACCCCCTTTTCTCGACTCCCCCTCCTTCCCCTCCCCTTCCTCCTACGCGACTCGCAGTGAGTTAGAGGCGCTAAAGGGAAGAAGGGAGAATCACCTCTCCCTCATTTTCCCCCCTTTCCTCAGCTGTAGACCCCCCCTCCCCCCTACCTTTCCCCTCTTCCCCTTTTCCGCAGTGCAGATACAAAGAAGAGCCAATTGTTCTCTCTCTCTTTCTTTCTTTCTTTCTTCCCTGGGCAAAAAGGTATACCTGCCGGGGTAGTCCCTCCTTCCCCCCTTCCCCTCGGACTTTTTTTTTTTCTTTCTTTTTTCCCCCCTTCTTTTTTTCTCCCCGACCGAGGAGAGAAATAGAATTGCAGAATGACGTCGCGCCTTCCCCTCTTCCTCCCCCCCCTTCTCCCCTTCCCCCCCTTTCCCCTTCCCCTACTCTCCCTTCCCCCTCTTCCTCCTTACTACGCGGTCCGCACAGAAGGAGAGCCGGAGAAGAGAAAGAAGAAGGAGGCAGTATTTTTTTTTTCCTCTTCACCATTTTTTTTTTTCTCCTTCCTTCCCCCCCCTCTCCCTTGTAAGGAAGGTCGACGAGCGAAGTATAATAGATATTTTAATACTCCTCAGTTGTTTTTTTTTCTTTTTTTTTTTGCAGATCCTCCTCCTTCCTCCCCCCCCCCTTCAAGTGCACGGTAATTAAGGATGAGACGATAAGGAAAGAAATGGAATTCACCTTCCCCCCCCCCTTCGCAGACCTCCCCCTCCGGCCTCGCGAGAGTGAGGACCACCCCCCCCCTCCCCCCCCCTCATAGCTAGATGCTAATTAGATACTAGGCTCTTTTTCTTTTTTTTTTTTTTCTTGACTTTTTTTTTTCTTCCCCTCTGCTATAGAGAAGAAGTGATTATGACATAAGGATGGAGACAGGCTGGAACATTGCTCCCCCCCCTTCCCGTTCCTTTCCTTCGTAGCGCATAATCCGGGAAGACAAGGCGGAGAGTTCTATCTTTTTTCCCCCTTCTAAGTGCAGAATGTGATCCTCGCAGAATTAGAGGACAGGAAGAAAATAAAAAAAACGAGATACCGTTTTTTTTCCCCCCCCCCTCCGCTTTCTTTCCCGACTGGTACGGTTTTTTCCTCCCTCTCCCCCCCTTTTTTGCGCCACTAGGGGGCAAGAATATGCCTCGTCCTTTTCTTTTTTCCGACCTTTCCTTCCCCTTTTCCTTAGTAGAATGCTTAAGTCGTATAGTAGCCTTCCTTTTTTAGCTCCCCCTTCCGTAAGGTAGAAATTTGAGGGAAAACATTCTCCCTTCGTCTTTTTCCTCCTTCTTTTCTCTGTATTCTCCCTTAGCAATTGCTGGGACGCAAGCCCCTTTCTCCCCTCCCCTCCAATCCCCCCCTCCTTCCCCCTCCCTTTAGACGATCTGGGGCAAAACGGAGAGAAAGACAGTCGCGACCCCATCTCCCTTTTCCCTCCCCTTTTCCTCCCCCCCCTGGACCCCTTTTTCTACTTGGCTGCTCCCGTCACCTCCTGCGCGGGGGGACTCCAGTGCCCCCCCCATAAATAAATAAGAGAAAACCCCCCCCCCAAACCCCCCAAAAAAGGACGAGCCTTATATTTAAAAAAAAAGGGAAGCGATTGACGTTAGTTTTTTTTTTTTCGCGAGTGCTTTCTCTTTTTTTTTCCCCCCTCTTTTTTTCTGTTGCAGACGCTCTGGGTCGGAGCGTATAAAATAAACCGTTCCCCCCCTCCCATCTCCTCCCCCCCCAAGCCCCCTTCTTCCCCCCCCCTTCAAGCGCGACTCCTTTTTTCCCCCCCCCTTCTTCTTTCCCCCCCTTCCCCTTTGACCATCCCGTTTAGTAACTCACGAGACCGGAAAAAAAGAAGTCAGCCCCACTTTATCCCTTCCCCCTTCTTTTTTCGTCATCTTTTTCTTCTTCTCCCCTCGCAACCCTATGGGGGAAGAAATGTCCTTCCCTTCCCATTTTTCCCCTCCGTGCGCCGCCGACGGGGAAGCGCCGGCCTTCGACTCTTGTCGAAAAAAAAGGATCTTTTTCCTCCCCCCTTCTTTCGCTCCCTTCATCCGTGCGCCCAGATGAGGAATTGATAATTGCCGACGCTCGCTTTCCATTCCCCCCCCTCCCCCCCCCTTTTTCCTCCCGATTTTTGTCGGGATGATGATTGGGCCAGTTGAGTCGCGGCGACGCGTTTTTCTCCTCCCCCTTTCCCCCCTCCCCTTTTTCCCATCCGTCTTTTTTCCCCCCTTTTCTCCTTGCAGTAAGAAAGAAGACCCACACGACTCGTACGCCCGCTCCCCCTCCCCCCTCAAATTTTTCCCTTCCCCCCCCTACCGAATGGGCGGGCGACGTTACTTTATGATAGCCGCGCCGCCGCTTTTCTCCCTTTCGATGGATCTTTTTTTTTGTAGAGATAATGAAAGAAGAGGAGGGCATTCTTCTTCTCTTTCTTTTTTTCCCCCCCTAGCACCCCCTTTTTCCCCTTCCCCCCCTACCTTCTATTTGCCTTCTCCGAGAAGAATAAAGTGTAAAAGAGAAAATGAATTGCCGAGATGATCGAACACATGGTGTGTATCCCCTTTTGTCTTTTTCCCTCTCGACTCTCCCGGCTAGTGACGTCGCATGAAGGAAAAAGTTTTTCCCCCCTTTTTTTCTTTCTCCCCCCCTTGCCCTGGTCGTTAGTAGCAATAGCGGACTTCTCGATTCCTCTTTTCCTTCTTTCCCCCCCCTCTCTTATACCCTTCCTTTTTTTTGTTTGTTGAGGAAGAGAGGAATAGAAGGCGCGTTGGTGGATTTCCTCCCCCCTTCTACCTCCTTTCCCCCCCCCTTTTTCCCTACCCCAAGGAAAGTAGTGCATAGCGACAGATGTATACTATTCTACTCTTTTTCACCCTACCATAGGGAACTCCCCCTCTCCTACCGTAAACAAGATACTATAGAAAAAAAAAAAAACGGCTCACCTTTTCTTTTTCTCTCTCCCTTCTTCCCTCCATTGAGGTATTCCTCCCCTCTGAGGAGTACGAAGTGAAGCGAAGAGATTAGGCGGGCCTTAACGAAGGTCTCTCCTTGGCACGTTTTTTCTTTCCCCCCTTCCTTCCTCCCCTTCTCCTGTGCTCATCGGCCGGACGCGGCGAATAAACCGCCGCTTCGGGCCGGCGAGCATGTTCTTCTTCCCCCCTTCCCTCTCCCCCCTTCCCTTTTTCCCTTCGGCGTCCTTTTTTTTTTTTTTCCGGGTCTCGAGACGGAGGGAGCCGCTGCAGGGCAGGCGACACGCGTCGCTCTTTCCCCCCCCTTCCAAGCTTCTTTTTTTTTCACAGGACGTGTTCCTGCAACACGAGCGTCCCTTCCAAGGGGCCCCCTTTTTCCCTTTTCCCCCCCTTCCTCGCGGCGCGCGCAGCGATGTTCGCCACATCACGCTATCCCCCCCTTCCCTCCCCTCCCCCCCCCTTTCTGGGGGAACTTTTCCCCCCCTCCCTTCCCCCTCGCTGAGGTGCTCGTGTGGGACCTCTCAGACCTCGAAGCCACGATGTTCGTCTCCAGATGCGGAGCCCGGACGGCGGTTCCTTTCCCCCCTCTATTCCTCCCCCCCCCCTATGTCGTTCACAGGAGAGTTACAGCATACGCTGGCCCAGGCATTCAGAGAGAGGCAGATGAGGAGACGGTCTTCTTTTTCCCTCCTCCTTTTTTCCCTTTCCTTTTATATACCCCCTCTTCCTCCGATCCTGAACCCTACGCCCCAAGACGACACAGGTGAATGGAAAAAGACGCGCTTCCCCTTTTTCCCCCCCCATTCTTTTCCCTTTCGAGAAATCCTTTCCCCCCCCCCTCTCCGCGACGAGCGGCGAAGGCTCGAAGTAGTAAGAGTTACAGGATCTTTTCCACTTCTTCCCCTCCCCTTTTCCTCCTCGCAGGTTTTTTTTCTTTTTCTCCCTTTGCGAGATACAAGAGAGAATTTCTAATCGAATAGAGACTCGCTTTTCTCTCCCTCTTCAAGTTTCCCCCTTTTTCCTTCTGTTTTTCGCCGAGCTCCGGTATCCACGCGACGCGTAGGGAGCAACGCGTACCTTCTTTTTATTTTTTTTCCTCCTTTCAAGATCCCCTTCCCCCTCCTTCTGTTCAGGATACATAACCGCACGAGCGAGGCGGAATAGAAGAATTGAGGGGCGCCCGGTTGCTTTCCCCCCCCCCCCCCCTTTTTTTACTCCTTCTATATTCTTTTCCCTCTTCTCCCTTCTAGCATCCTCGCTGCATCATCAGCAGGCGAAAGAAGTACTTACGCGTTCCTCCCCCTCCCCTTCCCTCTCCTTTCCCCCGGAGGTCCTTTCCTTTTTCACCATGTCTTCCTGAGACGCAGCGAAGGAATGCAATTGAAGGAAGGTGCGAGCGAACGTCTTTTTTTTCCTCTCTCCCTTTTTTTTTCCCCCCTCCCCTCCTTTTTTGTTCTTTCTTTCTCGCACCTTCCTTCAAGTGCAAGAAGTCCTTCGCATGAAGATAAGGAGCAGACATGGGTTCACCCCTTTTTCCCCTTTCTTCCCCCCTTTGCTCGCCGGACAGGTGAGAAAGAACGGCGTATAATCCTTTTTTTTTCTCCCTTTCCTTTTCTCTTCACTTCTTTTTTTCCCCCCCCTCCCGTGCTATGCTAGGGGGGAAAAACCGATGAAGTTTCTACGGCCAGAAAACACCCTTTCAAGAGTTTCTTGAGAAGCATCAATAGAGGAGAGGAGTGGCTATCTTGGCTAATTTCCCCCCCCTGAGCCCGTGAAATAGAGATAGACAGGAAAGAGAGCCCATACCCCCCACCCCCTCTTCTCACCTTTTTTCCCCCCCCCCTCCCAAAGCTTTTTTTCTTAACTGAAGAGGTTCCTGTTCTCTTCCCTTTTTCTCCTTCCTTCCCCCCTGTTTTTTTTTTCCGCAATCGGCAAATGCCTCGGAGAAGCATCTTAGAAAAGCGCCATCCCTTCCTTCGACGTAGAATGCCTTCGCTTGCTATTATCCAATTCGCCTGGAGATAATAGAAACCGGGCGGTACCCTTTTTTTTTTTCTTCCTGAAACTTTTTCCCCCTTCCCCCTTCCCCCCTACGTATCGACAATAGACGATCGTAGCAGAGAGAAGGACAAAGAAAATAGTCGGATCGCGACCCCTCTTCTCTTCCCCCCCCCTCCCTGGATTTTCTCTTTTTTTTTCCTCCCGCCGATAACATGTTCCACCAAAGTGAAGAGAGTTATTGAGCCCGTGTCTTTTTCCCTTCCCCCCTCCTCCCTCTTTTGTTTTTCTTTTTTTGGTAATAACCCGTAACATGCCCCGCGGAGTAACAAAGAACGATCCCTCCCTGCCCCTTCTTTCTCCCCTCTCCTCCTTCCTTTTTTCCCTCAGTTCCTCTTTCCCCCCCTTTCCTTACTCCGCCCGGACACGCGTCCGCCCCCAAAATGGAGACGAACAGATCCGTCGCCATTTCTTTTTTTTGTTTCCCCTTTCTCCCCCTCATCGAGGGAAAGAAAATGTGTTTCAGGTCCCTTTCCCCCTTTCCCCCCCCCCCCCCCCCTTAAATTTTTTTTGGATCGCGTACGATCGTTGCGAAACATCGATGGGCTCCCCCCTCCCTTTCTTCCCCCCCGTTCCCCCTCTGAGCGAATGTCAATTGCCGAAGATGCGTGATTCAGGAAAAACTTCCTTTTTTCCCCCCTCTCCTTTTCTTAGCTTTGGCACGTCGATTGATAGAGGAAAAGAGTGTCGCCGACCCTTCCCCCCATTCCTCCTCCCCCTCCTTCTCTCCGATTTTCCCCCTCTTTTCCCTTTGCAGTAGCTTTTAGAAGCCCGAATCGTAAGGAAGCTCGCCGTCCCCCCTCCCCCCCCCCTTTTTTTTTTTTCTCCCCGAACCTTCTTCTTTTCCCCCGCGATGAGCACAGGGAGAATGAGATGCACGACAGTTTTTTCGTCTCCTTTCCCTTCCCCCCCTTCGATTTCTTTCTTCAACGAGCAGCGCGGACAAAACGAGCGCGTCCGCACCCCCTCCCTTTATTTTCTTTTTTCTTCCGATGAGTAGCTCCTTTCCCTTTTCCCCTTGGAGACGATCTCCCCTTTTTTCCTTCTTTTTTTTTGTGCTGAGGATAGTGTGTGAAGAGCGGACTTCCCGATTCTTTCTTTTCCCTTTCCCCCCCTTCCCCCCCCTTTCTCCCCCTACCTTGCCCTGCAGTGTAGCCCTCGGCCTCTTCTCGGGAAGGTATAAAGTGATTAACAGACCTTACTT
>Ga0179593_1642926_pt1 | contig 11839 bp, 12 predicted proteins | sample CZODoug2_1_08_16_FD_185931 | JGI IMG/M metagenome (GOLD analysis project Ga0179593, IMG submission 185931) | Vadose zone soil fungal communities from Angelo Coast Range Reserve, California, USA - CZODoug2_1_08_16fungal (PacBio error correction) | ecosystem: Environmental > Terrestrial > Soil >... | reverse complement strand
CTTTTCAGTGGCTCTTCGTCCCCTTTCCAATTAGCCGAGGCAAGTGAATCTGCAGTTAAGGACGCCACGTCCTGAAGTAGAGATTTCGACTTCTACGAGGGTTTAGACGTTACAGCGCAGTCGCGGACTCCTTGACATTAACCCCCCCACCCCCTTCAACTCCCGAGTCCTTTTTTTTTTTCTGCTTTTCCCGCAGCTGTTACTTCAGCTCACTTTTTTTCGTTTCCGTTGACGATATACTTCATTCAACGAATGATTTCACCTCGTAGTCACCCTGCTTCCGAGTGATCCTGGATTGCTGACTGAATTTGCTTTTGGCCTTTTGTCACTACAGGCCCCCCTCCGGACGAAGGTGGCTTGTTGAAACGGGGCCGTTTTCCTGAGCACGTTCATTCCCTTATCCGGCGCCCACCAAACGGACGTCTAGCCGCGGGATAACTCGCTAGACGCTTCTCTTCTCGTTTGATGGCTTTCTCCCCTCCCCAGAAATTATTTCTCAGCCGACTTTTTTTACACGTACTTTTTCGCAGCTTTTCAAAAACGATGTCCCAGGAAAAACGCTTCCTCACGATGGAAGACGGCTGCATTATTAGTTGCTCACGGCTTGTAATCTTTTTCTCTTTTTCTCTCGTTTTCTTCCCCCCCCTTTGACTTTTTTCCCCCCCCCACCTCCGCTCTGCTGCTCCGTCAATTCGTCAAGAGAATAAGAACGCCCCAGTGATTCCCCTGGATCCGACTTGAGCGTTCCTTCCTGGAGAGGAAATCTTCTCGCAATCCCTTTCTTGGCTTCGAGTTTTCAGTCCTTTTTCTTCTTCTCTGCACAATCGCACAATCCCCCCCCATTTGCGCTTGAGCTGGATAGGATCGACACCATGTCCGGACCACTGCCCCCCCCTACCAGAACCCCCATTCCTCACCCCAAGTAGCCCCCCTTCAACGGGAGTTGCAACGGAGATTTACCAGAAGCTTCTCCAGTTTTTCGCGACGTGGTATCCGTGGTGATCCTCAACTAATTCGCACCTCAAGGCTTTCCTACGCCGTCTCAAACTTTTCCTCTTCACACCTTTTTTTAGAACTCCCCCCTTCCGATTTTTCATGGCCATTTCAGAGTGCTTGTGCAATACCGACCATCCCCCCTTAATCGCCGATGTAGATTCGACTCTTTCCTTGCCCCCCACTCTTCCCTATCTTAGTCCCACTTTTCGTAGATCCGTTGAACCTCCCGTTTGCAGTCGTGCTATAGAATGCCCTTAATAGAGACGCTGAGCGTTTGCGGTGTCATTTTTTTGACCTCCTTTTTCTTCCTCTTCTACCCCCCTTCTTTCCCTGGCGGCTTTGTTCGGGTCTTGCTGGCGAAATCGCCATTACCTTGGTTAGACCGAATGCTTGGGAGCGATTTTAGACGTATCGGGTTTTTTCCTTAAGGGCCTTCCCCTCGCTTTTTTCCCTTCCCCACAATGCCAATCACTTCGGCCGGTGATCGGGATCCTCGCCGACCGCCACGTACATCCCATAGTGAATCACTTCTGTCCTGATGTTTCTTTCCTTCTTTTTTCTTCTAGACCTCCCGTGTTCTTTTTCCCTGAGCCCCTACTTGCTGCATCGCATTTCTGTCAAAGCTGTAAACCCAAGCATCGCCTTCCGAACCCGCGGTCCCTACCTGTCCGTTTTCCGTCCCCCCCTTGCCCCCTCAACACTGTGAGTTACCTCCCAGGACTTATTAGTATCTTGTCCATCCGCGAAAACTGCGCATGCGGCATTGGGATTCTTATCTCATATGTTCCGCAAGTCCTTCTCGAGAGGACCCCCTGCCCTAGGCGCCAAGGGTTTTCCGATGGCAAGAATCCCCGGAAGATCACTGTGGACCGACCCGAGCCGGGAGTTACCTTTTTTCCACTTCCCCCTCCCGCGCTATGCGGTCTTTTTGTTGCTAAGAAGGTACTCGGAGGCGGGATTATGTTTTGAGAAGATTTGACTCCAGGCACCCGGCCCGATGTTCTCATTTTCGACTTTTTTTCTTCTCATCCTCAAAACATTATGACCCGCGCGACGCAATAACATCATCGGCAACGCCGGTTTCTATGGACTTGTGTACGTGATAGGCGAGATCCACTTCTCATTGTGGGCTTTATCCTTTTCCCCCAAAAGGTTAGCGAAGTGTTAGCGGTGTCTTACACACGGATCCGTAGACGAATCCTATAGAATCCAACTGCTTATTATTTTCCCCCCGTTCCTTCCCGGTGCGAATCGCAATTTGGCATACAGGCGAAGTGACTTTTCAGAAACGGCGACGGACGATCGAGTCGAAAGATTTTAAGAACGATAGTTAGCTGTCGACTCCTTCCTTCCCATTCTTCCAGCTCTCTCGACCTCCCCAGTTTAATTGGAAGGGACATGCTATCCTGGACTCGTGGGGATATTTGATCGTCGACGGCAGGTTTTAGGCGATGAAGTTCCTCCTTAAAGCAACCGATCCGATTTTCGCGAATTGAAATTTGAAAACCCAGGGCGGCGCGATGAACCCGTTCTACGGCTTGAAGTTTTTTTTCCAAATGGGCAACTTAGTGTTTTTTTGACGCCCTTGTTTTTTTTACTCCTTTTGTGTTCCCCCGATTGATATTAGGGTCGTAGGAAAACGATTTCCACGTCACAGGAGCAATTTTGAGATGTTTTTACCTTATTTCATCCCCGGTCCTTTTTGCTTCCTTTTTTTTTTTACTTTCCCCCAGCAGAGTTTTTCCCCATTGTGACGGAATAGGTTTTACTCCTCCGATCCATCTACGCTAACCTTGATTGAGAATGTTTTTGTCCTTTTCCGCCTCTTCCTCTTTTTTGTGCCCTCCCTGAAACTTTCTGTGGTAGCAGCTTTATTTCTATTTTTTCGATGGCCCTCTAAGCCTGAACGCTCACATGCCTTATCCGGATTTTAGCGTGCCCTTCTGCTTTTGCTAAGTTTCAAGATTTTTTCCTGGGTCGGTTACTGCCTTCTTCCCACCTGTTCTTAAATGGGGGAAGACTGAGTCCGTCGCCCGAGCCCGATTTTCCTTTCATTTTTCTCTCCCAGATTTTTTCGCAGTAGAGTTTTCCCCAATCGTGATTGCCCTTCTTTGCGACCCTTTCGCGGCCGGAATCCCTGTTTTTTTTTTTCAACTTAGCATTAGATTTGCCCACGTAGAAGCCGACTGGCGCTATTTTTTTTTTTGTTTAGGCCACGAGTTGCCCAGAAGGCCCCTTTGGTTTTTTCGGGATGACCTCATCCTTTGACCTTTCCCCTTTTTCCAAGAAGGAGCCCCCACCTTCGTCTTTTTCCTCCGTCTGGATTGCAGTCGGCTTTCGCTAGGACCACCGCCCTCAAATTTTCCCTTACCCGTCCTTCTTCTAACCTTCTTTGAACGTTCTTGTGGACTACTCCGTTGATGAATACATTAAAGTCTCCTGTTTGAATTCCGCGGGTTCGCACCTGAAACAGTGAGATGCCTTTTTACATGGAATTACTCCTTTGTTTTCCTTTTTCCCGATTCCCTTTTGACGATGACTGAAAGTGGGCTGCTTCTCCCCCCTTTTTTGCACTGGTTTTTTTTTTCCTCATGGTTGGGCATGTTAAAGGGAGACCGCTTTAACCCCTCGTTTTTTTTTTTTCCCCCATTAGTCTTACTTCTGCCCGAGCAACCATGCACTTGATTCCCTCCTCTGGGCTTTGTTATTTGCGCCAATCCGATTTTGCACACGTGATTTATCCTGGCGACAAGAACGTTAACCGGCCCCTAAGTTGCGGATATCTCCTTTCATTTTTTTTTCTTCCTCTCCCAGCAACCCTTTTCAAGTGCCCATTTCTGATAACTCTTCTCGAATCGATTGGCGCCCGAAAGTAACTATAGCCGAGTCGCCCTTCGTTTTCTCGTTCCTTTTCACGTCCTCCTTATCTCCCTAAAGGGTTAGTGTCCTTAGCTACGTTCCTTGAAAGAACCAACACACAAGGGCAAAAGGCCTCCTCCTACACTTTCTACCGATGGTTGGCATCGACGCGGAGTTGAAACCGTCAACTTGATTTTTTTTTCCCCCTCTGTTACCCTTCAGATTCCTTTTCCAGTTGTCCCTTCCCCTTTCAATCACCCTTTTCCCGCGATGTATCAACTCGTATTCCTCCAGCAGTGATCCTTAGCCCGATAGTGAATTCCCCCGACTAGTGGCGTTGACCCCTAACGTTTCGCGTTTGTCCCCACGTTTCCCCCTTTTTTTCAAACTTTTTTCCTGCCTCCTCATGTTTCTCATTCGGCGGGAAAAGGGGCCGTTTACAAGAGAGACTCTCTGAATCTTCTCCGGTTCACAAACAACCCTTCCCCTCTAGCCGCGGTCCCTTTCCCGGTTTTCCTATTCCTTCGACCTTGCACCTCGACCACCTTGCTCTTCCCTCCTTCGCTGGCCTTTCCCGCGAAAGTAATTAGCAGAAATGTCACTCCCGTCTTCTTGAACCCCCCCTTTTTCCTTCTCCGCCAGGCCCGAATTCGGTGTCACGGCTTTTAGAGCGGCGATTCTATCGCGCTTGGCTTACCCGAACTCAAGTTCCAGAATAACGAATTCCCTACTCCCGGTCCCCCCTTTCCCTCTTGCTGCTCCTGTCCCTTTCTTCAACTTATACCCCACCGGACCTTCCTTCCGTTCTGAAGTATTCCTTCCCTCTTCGTAATCGCCAATAGAGCTGTCTATACCCGATCTTCCTTATCCTTTTCGGTGTCCCCCACCTTAGACCCCCCCCCCCCCAAACTCTCAATCCCCCCTTGTGAGCTTGAGATATTACGGCCCGAACCCATCAGGGGACAAACTTCAACATCAAAGTCCCCTTCCCTTGCCTCACCATTCTTTTATTTAACTCCTTTGCGCAACGAGAGGACCTCAGTAATCTCAAGTTTTCTCCAATCTGTGTATCATTTTTATTCCCCCCCAGTAGACAATCGTCCCCCCCCCCTTGCTCTTCTCCCCACATTCTCCTTTTGGTTGACACTCTTGCCCCTGACCTTATCACTAATATCGAAGCCGATTTCCATCTCCCCTTTCTAGGCCGATTTCTTTTTTTGACCCTTCCGTCCACCCCTTCTCAGACGTCCAGCAGGGATTCCCCCACGCCGATAGAATGTAGTCCTTACATTAAATTTTACAGTATTCGTCTTTCCGGAAGTGGACACAGCTGAAGTAGTTGCCCTTTCGACTTTTTTCTTCCACGTTTTTGGGATCCTTTCGTTGACTCGATTCCCTTCTCAGTTTCTGATCCCTTAGCTGTAGGTGACCCCCCTGGAGGACCACTGTTGTCGGATCCCCCCCCCCTGGCCCCTACCTCCTCCGTTTTGATTTTTTTTCCAGGCCAGTTGAACGCAACTCGGGCATCACGTCTGCCGTCGCGCCCCTTTTTTTTTCTTCCGGAACCAACCACCCTCCTACTTCTCGTCCCTAGCCTCCGCCACACACCTGCCTGTCATCAAAGGAGCTTGTTGATGTGTGAGCGCTGTTCCGCTTTCTCATCTAGGATTACCAGCCCTCTACTCCTTCCTCTGACCCGTCATTCAATCTTTTCCAAAAAGACCCATCAGCCCCCTGCCAACCATGTCTTTTTTCCTTTTCCCCCGCATTTCCCTTTACGAAGTCCTTCCTATGTGCACAACGTCCCACATTCAGTAAGTTATCTTCACAGGATACTTCTTAGTATCTTCTAGAGAAAAAATTTTCTCTTCCTTCATTGGTTTGTAGCAGGTTTTTCAGTTTGGTTGTTTGTTCGTACAAATATGCCGTCCTTTCCCAAGTTTTAGCGCTTCCCCAAGAATACCCGATTTTGAACCTCCCAATAGACTCTTACCCCTTTTTTTTAAAGTTGTAGACCTCTATGTTATCTGGGGGTTTTTTCTTTTTTCCCCACATTAGCGGAGCATGGATGGTTGTACATCTTTGATAATTTGGATGATGGACTTGAAAGTTAGAAGCTCTATGGAAATTCCTCCTGCCTCAGAAACCCCCCTCTCAATCTACCCTCCGACTCCCAAATAATAGACTGCCCTGATTAAGATGTAAGTGTGTTCCGTTCTGGGAGATTCCCCCCTCAACGGTTCCAGGTGATTTTGGTCAATTTGTGGAGTTCATGATCATTTAGAAAACTGAGATCGTTTGAGCCCCCGGGTTTTCGTTGGACCGATCGTAAAGAATCGATCCAAGAGGATCAGTGGTTCTGAACAAGGGCGCTTCCCCTCCGGCCTCCTCAGTTCCTTACTTCTTTTCCCTTTCTCACGGCTCGGGAACGTGTCACCTCCAAGATGCACCACAGCGAGTCTCTTTCGTGAATTTTCCCCCGTCCCTTACTTTCCTTCCCTGACGCCTTCCTCCCTCGACCGAAGACTCTCCCTGTGAATTGGACGTACTGCCTTTCTTCTTCCAGTGGTCCACGCTGATCGTTCTCCCTACCTTCCTTTTTCTGGGGCCTTCTTCTTTTTCCCTCCCTCCCTTTTTTTTCTGATGAAAAAATCCTTGCGGCGTTTTTGATCAAGCGTCTTTATCCCGGTTTTTGCAAGTCAAAATTGGCACAATAGTGTGTACACTCCTTGTTGCTGGGCACGTTATCGTTTTTTTTTTTCTCCCTTGGTTTCTCTTGGAAATTCGTGAGACACATCGGCACCTGAGACCCAACTTTTCTCTTCTCTTTCCACTCGGTTGCTCCCCGTTTTGGTTTTCCTCTTACTTTTGAGTTTTTTTTTTTGATTCCCCCTTTTCTTTGTCGTGGGTCAGGATCATGTTAGATCTATCCCCCCGCGCAAATTTGTTGAGGTTGTGCCTCCCTGATGAGATTTGTACTTGTTTTTCCCCCCCCCTTCCAGCACCTCTTATATTTACTCGTGCCTTACACCTCGATTGCGGATACTAAGATGCATTCCAGTACTTCTCCCTTTTTATCAGGCTGGTTTTTCGCGTGCGATGATGCTTCGTGACCTTATTCTCTTCTCCTCACAGATTTGGCGATGCGGTCAGGTTGATTCGTGTTCTTTTTTCCCTTGAGTTCGTCTCCCGCGCTTCCCCCATTCGTTGAACTCCAGGTACTCTCATTGACATCCTGAGTCATTTCTCTTTTCAAGAGTTTGAAATCGTGCTTTCACTGGCCTTCCTCCCCCACTATTTCCTTCTCAGAAATTTTTTATCTCTTTGTTAAGATTTAGACAATCACGATGACAACGCTCGACGACGCGCCTTGGGGTTTAGCCCTCCTTCATATCCCCGGCCTTTTTTTTGTTTTTCCTCTTTTCCCTCTCATTACTTGGAACAACGGCCCACGTTTCAGACCCAGAGAGGACCCAACTTCGTTTTTTTGTTGGGGCGACGTCTTTACTTTTTTTTCCCCTCGCTCCCGCTTACCACTGGTCTTTCTATCTCTTCCCTTCTTCAGGATCGAGTGGAATGTTTAATAATCGTTGAATTTCCCATTTTTTCTAAGAGATTTGGAATTTCCGTATCTCTCGCAAGCGTTCTTTTCTTTCCTTCAATGATCAGTTTTTCTTTTTTCAGGCCCTTTTTTAGGCCACCCAGCCGGTGACCTCTGAAGGTTATGATTTTCCCCTTTTTGCCGTTTTGAGTTTTGGTTTCGGTTCATGGTCCCCCCCTTGAACGTAGCGACTTTTTTTTCTTGTCCCCCGATCGGCCCCCCTTTTCATCCTCAGTTTTTTCAACGAAAACGCATTTGCCTCTCTCTTCCTATATGGTTCCATTGTCGGGGCGCCGCCCCAAATAGTCGAGTCCCATTTGAGTATCAGAATTTCTACCCTTCACTTTTTTTTTCTCCCTTTTGATATCCTTTTGTGAGCTATTTCCCCCGTCCGGGTGACCGTGATTGTAGCCCTTTCTGACCACACAGTGTTGAATGACTTGGCGCCCTCAACATTCTCTCCTCGTGCAATGCATGAGTCTTCGTTCAGGACGCACGTCCTCTCCCTCCTCGTTCCCCTTTTTTCCTTTTTTCTTCTTGACCCCCCTTCCTCCACCGGGCCCAAAAGGCAGCATCCTCACTTAAGCTTTCCCCTCTGGTTGGCCTTTCGACCGGAACCGTCAACTGATACCTTTCCGATTTACAATCAGCTCACTTTTTCCCGGTGCGAACCTATACCCCGGTCAATTCTCTTTCTTTCCATCGTTCCCCCCTTCTCCGTCTCTCAGGACAGATCTTGACTTCTGAGCCTCGTGGATTGTCACGAAATTTCTTTTTTGGGACTCGCGAAACTCCTTTTCCCTCCGCCCTCTTCCTTTTTTCTCTTGCTTGAACGGGTTTTCAGAGTCGTAATTTTCGTATCTCCGGGACCCAACCAACTTTTCCGTCATAAGCGCGGGCTCCCCTCCCGACCCTCTGCTTCGCCCCCTGCCGTTTTTTCCCTTCTTTTTTTACGCGCTCCCCCCCCTGTCCTTTCCCCTGGCCAGTAGTAATTTTGCAGCAGTCCCCCTCAACGCCCCTTCCCCCTTGACTTCTCGAGGGGACGCCCCCCCTGCCTTAGCATTCGGTTTCTCCCTTCCTTTTCGGCTTTTTCTTCTCCTTATACTTTTTTCACCTTTTTTCCGAATTCCCCGCCACGCAATCGCCCTCTTGATTCCTTCTAATGCGTCCCCGCTTCATCTTCACGCTCTCATTACGGATCCGCATTGAGTTCGTATTACTTCTCTGTCCCCATGAGTACTCCCCCTTTTTTTTTTTGAGTACCCCCGTCCCGGTTCACCAGTAGTTTTTCGTCGACTCACTCTCCCTCACCAGTTTCCCTTTGAGATAGGATCGGCCCTCACCATGATAGGAACACAATGTTCCCCCCCACATCACTCCTCGCTTTCCCCCCCAATTCAGCCTACCCGGGGAGCAATTTAGGCCCCTCGCATCTCAAATTTTTTCTATGTGACCTCTGTTTTTGTTTCTTTTCTCTCTCAATCTCCCCCCCTTCCTATTAGATCCCTTGCCAGCACAAGTTGGTTTCGTTCAAACCACTTTTATTGCCCCTGTCTTTCGCAGTAGAACGGCTACAGAAGCCCGATTTTAGTCCCCCCCTTTCGGTCCCGATTCTTTTCCCCCTCCCCTCCCGCTTTTTCGACGATCATGGGCGAGGCCCCCTGTTCCTCTCTATGTCTTACGTCCAACCACTTTTCCAGTTCTTCGTCGAGGCAGTGGAACCACCCCCCCCGCTGCGTCGTCCATTATTCTCTGCCACTTTCCCCCTTTTCCGTTGAACTCGATTTCCCCGTCTCATCTGATCCCCCCTTCGCCGGGTTACTCCCCAAATGGCGGACTTCGGCTTTCGCCGGTCCGACCCTCCCCTTTCTCCTTGCCTGCATCCGCTTGGGTTATTCCTCGACGCCTTACCTCCTTGGCCTCACGTCGCTGCCGTAGCTTTTTCCTCCTGATCAATTTCCACCAAAATTCCCAAAGCCGTCGCGTGCTTATTTTCCTTTCCCTCCCCACGTACCCCTCCCATTCCACTTCTTTCCTCTTTCGCGAGTCTTTCTCCTGCTCAGTTTTCGGATGCCCCCTGCGAACCCCAGAGCCACTCTATTGACCTTGCCACTTTTTGGAAGGATCAAAGCTTTTTTTTTTACACCAGCCCCCCTTCCTCCGCTTTTTTCCCCCGCGGAACTTCCCCTTACGCTTTTTTTCATGCAAACTTAACCGTTCGGTGATCCCTTCCCAGGATCTTCTTCCGTATATTGTCCATCGTTCTTTCCCCAAAACATTGGTCGCCTTGCATTGTTTCTTTTTCTCTCTTTCCCTTCCTCCTCCCCCCCCCCTTTTTTTTTTTTCCTTTTCCCCCTTTCGCAGGCGCACATTTTTTTCGCGGAGGGACACCTCACTAAGAATGATCCTGGCCCGATAAATCTCTTTTTGTTAAATATTTTTCCTTCCCCCCCTTGTCTTTTTTTTTTGGAGTTTTTTGGGCGTGCTTTTTTCCTGTTGGAGGCGGCTGGTTGTTACAGCTTGAACCCCGGCTCTGGCCCTTCCGTCCCCTCCCTTTGGACCTTTCCCCAAAACTCGTCTGAACAAGCGAGACGCCACACTTTTTTCCGGACAAGGCGAGTGATTCACGATGGATAAGTGGCCCCCCCGGTTTCTCTTACTCGCACTTCCTCTTTGGCATTACAAAGCTCGACCGGCAGCGACCTAGTGTTCTTGAGATGCGTCACCCCGGGGCGATCGATTTTTTCTATTCATCTTTTTCGCAGATAATGGCGATTTTTCGCCCGGAATCCGAACACGGAAGCAGGCACTACAGCGATTGTTTCAGAACTTCTCCTTCCGATTCTTTTCCCTTTATTCTTTTCATGGTAGTCGCGAAATTCCAGGCTTTTTCTATCAATTCGGACTTCAGCGGATTGTTCCCTCCACTCGACGCAGAAGAATGTTCCCCCCCCTTGAATTGGCCTTTGAATGCTATCCTTTCTTTTTTCTCCGTCCCGCTCTTTACTGCGATTAGATGGGGTCTTCCAGCCTTATTCAATCCCTTCTTGCGTCTCCGAATGTTCGATGAAAACCCCCCGGCGGCGAGATGAAGCCTTTTGCGAGTCAAATTGTCATCTCGTTTTTCCACTTCCCCCTTGTGCTTCCCCCTTTGATACATTTTTTGCGATTCCGATGGGGACGTCTTTCCCTCACCACGGTGAGAACACACTGAGGTTCACAGACTAAAACTTTTTCTCTGATTATTTTAATCTTCCGTTGTTTTTTTCCCCCCCCTGTGTCTTTTTTTTTTCTATTCCAGTTATGCTTTTTTCCCGTTTTTTGGTGGTTCCTTTTTTCCGTTGGTTCGATCCCCCTTTTTTTTCTCAAGCGCCACCTTTTTTGAGAGTCTGTCGGACCCTTTTTTCTCAACTGCTCTGGTACTTTTCCCAAGCCGATTGCTCTTCCTCTCATGGCATCGCAGTACTTGGAACGCTCAAGCTTACCGGATTTTTCTTTGCCGCTGAGTCTCTTTTTTGACCAGACGATTGCCCGTCCTTTGTTCCTTCTTCTCGGCAACACTTCTGGAAAGCCTGAGACGCGCCGACGACCATCCTCCCCCTCTCTCATTTCAAGCCCTTGGGCACAACTCTCTAATGACTCTGCGTCCATCATCGCAGTCAGATTTTCCTCCTTGATTGCCAATGGCGGCCTCATTAATTTCGCGGCTTCTCGGCTGCTGACCTCCTGGTCCTTTTGAACCCCTTTCAATCCCACGGCTTCTTCCGACGACGCTTTTCGATTTTCTGCGGTCTCTCCCCCTCGGGGCTTTATGAAGGAGGTTGGTGGGCGCCTGTAGAGATGAATCAGTCCTTCGCTCTGGTTCCCCTTGCCCCCCCCCCCCGACCCTTCCTCCCCCTTAGTCTTTCTCCGTCCCCTATTTTTTTCGGAGTGTTTCCTACGATAAAATCACCTTTTCTTTTCCTGCACCGGTCGGCTTCTTAACTCTTCATCTTTGCAGGTGAATACGATGTTTTTTACTCTCCTTTGTTGTGACTTCCTTATATCGGTTTCGCACCGGGAACTCTTTTTTGGTTTTTGTTTCGTTAGATGCACTTTTCCAAGCTTCACTTCACATTTTGCTTTCTTTTCTGAGGACCAAATTCAGGTTCCTCTCTGCCCTGAATCGATGCTTGCTTTGGTGGAGTAATGTTGTTAATGGTCCAGGAACGTCGCACTCCCCTCTAACTAGATCGCCCCCTTAGGGTGATCGACTTTCCGTGGACGTTTTTCCTGCAAGAGAAACTACTGAACTGCGACCAGTCTTTGGTCTTTTTCCTCCCCCTGATCCCTTCCGGTGATTCCCCCTGCACGTTCAAAGGTGTCCGAGAATCAAGTTGCTGC
>Ga0179593_1604573_pt1 | contig 11839 bp, 13 predicted proteins | sample CZODoug2_1_08_16_FD_185931 | JGI IMG/M metagenome (GOLD analysis project Ga0179593, IMG submission 185931) | Vadose zone soil fungal communities from Angelo Coast Range Reserve, California, USA - CZODoug2_1_08_16fungal (PacBio error correction) | ecosystem: Environmental > Terrestrial > Soil >... | reverse complement strand
GGCCGGTCCTTTTCTCTCTTCCAATCCCAAATTTCCCTCTGCCTCCGGAAGACGAAAAGACGCCCCCTCTTCTCCCCCCCCTACCCATTCCTTGGGAGTTAGTGCTTCTGTCCGGCAGAGCTCCTTTTTCTAGTCCGGCGTACCGGAGTATTGGACGAGCCCCCTTTTTTTTCTATGTCTTGATCTACGGAAAAAAGTGATTGCAGCCGCTCCCTTCCCCCCTTTTCTCCCGCCAGGGAGAGGCCAGACGCGCTCCCTTTCCCTTTTTCGGTTCTTTCCTTTGAGCATTGCGCTGCGATCTCACAGGGAAACGCCGCCCGATCGCTGTCTCCCCCCCCCCCTGAGAGGCTGCTCCGCAACGAGCCCGGCCCTTGTTTTTTCTTTCCCAAACGTATGATTTAGCGCCCGGTCCTTTTTTCTCGTCCCCCTTCTTGGAATGAACACTGTTTGGGGACTCTTTTTTCATGTTTGGTGGTGAGCGCCTCAGCCGCAAGGTGGCCTCCCCCTTTTCTTCCTTATGAATCTTTCCCCCCTACGAAGCCGACAGCACAAGGAGGCCGATCCTTTCCCCTCATGGACGCGGAGCTTAGAAAGCTCTTCTCCTCCCCCTCCGCTTGCACAACGAGGCGATTACGAGACTCTTTTCCTTCCTGAAGCAGAAGGTGGAGATGATCCTTTCTTTTTTCTTTTCCCCTTTTTTCTCTCGAATAGAACTCACAAAGTAAAGGCATACCTCCTCTCCCCACTTCACAGGAGCAACGAAGTCCACAGAACACTCAGACTTGACTTTCCCGGTTTGCGGGAAGAGGGTTTCATTTCCTCTTTAATCTTCTCCCAGGAGGTGACTAAAAAGATGCTCTTTTCCTTTGTTTTCGATGCTGGTTGCCACCCCGATAAGGCCTAATCGGCCAATTTTCCCCTTTGCCTCGGCGATTGAAGGGGATAAATCTCTTTTCCACCAACTTTTTCTCGCATGGGCAGTGTTTTGGCACTAAGGAGGAATCATTTTTCCCGCCTTACCGTGCCCTGACTAGAAGGGGTGCTCCCTTTTTTTTTTCCCTGACGGAGTGGGGGGGGGGGCAGGGGGAATGGCTGTTGTCTTTTTTTTTCCCTACTCTCCCAGGCCGCGTAGTAACGGGAGGAGGTTGTTTTCTCGGACAGAGACAGGCTGGTCCCTTCCCTCCCCCTGTTTCCACCTGTCCTTGACGTTGGCACCTGCTTGCGGCGCTTTTTTTTCTCCCCCCTCCCCCCCCCAGACCAAAAAGACTGGCCCTTTGTTTTTTTTCCTCACTCTCAACTCCCCCTCCGGGACCGTGGACGCCGAGGCATACATGGGACGAGCTCCGTTTTTCCCCCCCCCTTGTCGAGGCAGAAGAAAGGAGACCCCCCCCCCTCCTACCTGTCCCCCCTTCGCTGGGAGGGCCCCCCTGTTCTTCACCCCCCTGCGTGGCCGCCACCAAAAAACAACGCCTCTTCCCTCAAGCTGGGGCGGCAAACATCACCTTGCGTTTTCCCCCCCCCCGCAGGTCCTGGAAGAGTGAGCGAAAGCCCTCCTTTGTTTTCTTTCCCCCGATAATTTGGCAGACCTTGCGATCCCCCGTCAAAGGAAAGGAGACTGGGCTCCCCCCATTCTCGCGGAAAAGGCAAAGCCCTCCCCTCTCTCCATCCCCCGGTACCGCAGAGTGATCTAAGAGCTGTTTCCCCTTTTTCCCCTCGATAGATAGACTCACCCTTCCTTTTCAGTCGTCGTGAGCCCACTTCTTTTTCTTTCTTTATCCCCACGAAAAGGGTTTTCCGAGACTCTCCCAGCTGATCTCCCCTCCCCCCCCTTAGCTTATTCCTGTTCTGCAGAGCCTGTGCGAGGTTCTCTCTCTCCGCGACTCCTTTCGGGGCACGGGTTTAGGGGGTACAGGCGTGGTCGGCTTTTTTTTTTTCCGCTTTGTTTTTGTCGTTGGTGGGTCAGGAATGAGTCTTTCTTTCTCCCCTCCCTTTTTCTGAAGGGCCAGCGAAAAGCTAAGATGACCAGGCCCTCTCCTCTTTTCCGCCCCGAAAAAGGAGGCCCTTTTTTCCAATGAATAAGAGGCTTCTTTGGGGTGGGATCCCTTTCTTTTTTTCCCTTCCCTCGGAGATACTGGGTTTCCCCATTCGTTTCCGTTGTGGCACTTCTTTTGGCGCAAGCTCTTTCCTTGCGGTTCCTTTTAGATTTTCGGTCGGCGAGGTCGTCATCGGCAGATCTCTATTCCCAAATGGTGGAGCGCCCCCCTCTTTCCCTTCTTGTGACCTTTTGGTTCCTCCGAGACGGGCAGATGGGCCCTTTTTTCTCTTTCCTTTGCAGGTCGTAAGATCGGCGACTATTCCTTTCTTCTTATCTCCTTTTTTGTTTAGCGGGATCCTTTTTTTTCGGGGCAGGAGTCGAAGAGTTTCTGATTCTTGAGGGAAAACGCGGCAAAGACTGCCTTTCTCTTCCCCGCATAACCTTTTCAAGATCCTGCCCCTTCTCCCCTTCGATGAAGACTCTCCCTCCTTTTCCCTTCCATTCTTTTCCGTCTTTTCAAGGACACGGGTCCCCCTTCACCATTATAAGAATTTGACCCCCTTTTTGGTTGTGTCATCGAACAGATCCCTTTTTTTTTCCCCCTGCTCAAGGGCAAGATAGAAAAAGCCGATCCTTCTTTTCTGCACATTTTTTGCGCTGGGCGTGGAGGCAGGAAGCAGATTCCTTTTCTTTGTCAGCGGAGATGGTCCGGGCCCCTCCTTTTTTTTCACTCTGATTTGACCCCCACACAAACGAACCTTCCTTCTCCCCCTCTTCATCCAACCCTGTGGGCAAAGAATGTCGCCACCCCTTTCCCCTCTTTCCGGACCTATTTTCCCCGGACCCGCCACAGATATAGACCATCACCGGCGCTTCTCCCCCTTGCTTTCCTTCCCCTTTTTCGAAGAAGAGCTGAGGGTCTCCTTTTTTATGGTTCCCATCTTTGTTACACCCCCTTTTCTTGGTTAGATGAGGCGGAGGTTCTCCTCTCCTTGGTAGAAGTCCCCGGTGTTTTTTTTTTCTTGAACATTCGTTTTCCCTGGGTCGATCAACGCTCGGGTTTGAGTTTTTTTTTCGCGTCTTTTTCCCCTTTCCTTGGGGCTGGACGGGGATCGCACATTTTTTCCTTTCTCCTGCTGCGAAGGGAGTAGGAGCAATTCTTCCCCTTTTTTCCCCCTCCGTTCTCATCACTCTGGCCAGGGACATGCTGGCGTGGCCTCCCCTTTTTCCCCTTTTACCGCGGGAAGTATGCACGCTTTTCTTTGGTTGGTGGCGGCCACGAAGGGAAGGCTCGGACTTTCTCTCTTTTACGAGGCGGGCATCGGAGGGGTCGCGGGCTTTTTCCCTTCCGGGGCGGTCGGGCTCCCGAGAGAGTCCAGGTAGGCCTCGGCGTTTTCTTTTTATTTACTCTTTCTTCTCCAGCTCCGTCTCCTTCTCCTTTGCATGCCGCCGAAGAAGGTGCTTTCCTTTTCTCTTCTTCCCCAGCGTCGAGAACGATAACACCGCCCTCCTTTCTCTTTTTCCCTGGGCTCCGCTCTTTATCCTTTTGACGCCCTTTCGCACACGAAGGCCCACCGCCATTCTCTTTTCTCGTCGGGGCAGACAACGACAGAGTTGCTCCCCCCCCCCTTCTTTTTTTTTTCCGGACTTTGGTTGTGCCGTATTGCCGACGCTTGCCCCGGCGTGACCGCCTCTCTCTTTCCTTCTCCTTGGTGGCCGAAGCACCGCCCTCCTTTTTCTCCCCTTTTTCGGTTGATTTTTCTGTGAGGCCTTATCTGGGTGGCGTCCAGGACTTTTTCTCCTCCCGAGGGACCCCTTCCTCTTTTTTTTTGGGACGGTTGCTTCTGTGTCCTCGTAGGCCAACATCGCGTCCGTTCTTTCCCCCCTTTTTCCAAAGGTATGTACACAGAGTGTTTTTTTTTCCCCCTTTTTTGTTTTCCATCCCGGCCGTGCGTCGGGGATGCGGGAAGTGGAGGGAGTTCTTCCTCTTTTTTTTTTCCCCCTGTCGTCTGGGAATATACACCGTATGATTTCAGCCCTTTTCTTTCTCCCCTTCGCCCCCAAGCGTTTGCCTGGCGTGGTCCTGCCTCGGAGCTGGCGACCCTTTTCCCCTTCTTCTTGTTTGGTGCAAGGTATTTTCTCCTTTTTTTTTTGCTTGGTCCTGCCTAGAGCGGCAGCACATGTCCGAGAGGGCGTCCCCTTCCTTCTCTCCAACAAAACAAGGGCCGGCCCTTTTTTTCCAACCCACATTCCTTCAAGTCCAGGACCTCAGACACACGGACAAGTCCCGTGACCGGGCTGCTCCCCCCCCCCTCCCCTCTTCCCTCCCCTTCCCTTCCGGAGCGTGGCGGAGCAGACTCTCCCTTTTTTTCAGCTGCAGCCCCTGTGACGATCGAATCGCACATGCCTCCACTGGGAGCGTCCTTCCTTCCCTTTTCGGGCGAGCGCTTTTTTTTTTTTAATAATCCCCCGAGGAGCGGTCAAGAACTTTTTCGTAGATCTCTTCTTCCTTCCTTTGTTTCCGGGTGATGCCTCTTTCCCTTCCACGGCCCATCGTTGAGAGGCAGAGGCTTTCTCCTCCCCTTCCCCCGAACTCCAAGCATGATTGGCAGAGTCTCCTTTCCAGGTGACTTCGAAACGCTTTGTTGAGGGAACTTCTTCACAGCCTGCCGGCCTTCCTTTTTTTTTTTTTTGAAGAGAAGATGCCGGCGGCTTTTTTTTTTCTACCTCATTTTCTGAGAAGACGCACTCCTTCTCGAACCTAGGAAAAATCCCTTCTTTCCTCTGCGCGCCTCTCACGCCTACGCTGGACGTTCTTTCCTTTAGATATGAGATCTCTTTTTTTCAGCTCTTCCCTGGATCGGATCTACGAAGAGTAGTGGGCTTGATCCCCCCCCCTTTCCTCCAATCCTGCTGATCCGACAGGGCGAGCGCCTCCTTTTTGGCTTGCCCTCCTGAGCATGGCGATGCAGATCTCACGGGAACGCCTCAATTCCTCCCCCCCTCCCCGTTCTAGGCTGCTACGCAACGATCAGGAAGGATGGCTTCTTTTTTCTTCCCAACGTCCTGTGTTCACGGGACCTTGTCGCCTCCTTCTCTTTGGAATGACCACTGTTGTGAATATTGTTGTTGTTTTTATTCCAGTATTTTTCGCCTCAGCCGCAAGGTGGACTCCCTTCTCCTTCCCTTTCTCCTAGAACGGGAGGATCAAACTACCCCACTAACATGATGGAAAGAGAAGTTGAACCCCTCCTTTCTCGGTGACGTCCTTTCTTTTTTTTCCTAGCGTTCCAAGAGGTACCAAGGAGAAAGGAGTGTTGCTCCCCCTTCGCTGTTGGAAAGGAAGATGAACTCTCCTCCCCCTTCCAGGCCAAAAGAAAGTACGCCTCTTTTCCTTCCAAGCACTTTCGGCTCCGGGGCTGCAATAAGGAAAAAAGGGCACCGTCTTCTCCCGGACCAAATCAGACCCTTCTCCCTTTTAAGTTCCCTGTGCGGCGCCGCTTTTCCCGAGGAAACAGAGCAAAGTCTCCCCCTCTCCTGCCTCTGGCGAGCGGTCCTTTTTCTCGGTTCGGGGAAGAAACAACCCGACTCTTCTCCTGGTCCCTTGCCGTTTTGCAAGCAAGGAGTGAGGTCTTTCCTTTTGGATGAGAGGAAGGGAGGTTTCCTTTTTTATCCTTCCTTCCTCCCGGTGCGGCCATGAAAACTAAAATGACCGACTAGTTCTCCCTTTCTCGAAAGGATGGCTTTTTTGGGAATGGATGTGGGCTTAGTGGGATTCCCCCTTAGAAATATCGCTCCTTTTTTTTTTTTAATTTTTAGTTTGTTATCTTTCGCAGAAGGTGGGTCTCCTTACCCTTCCTCTCCCACCAGACTGCTGAAGAAAATGATGAGGAGTGACCCTCTCTTTCTCCTCAAGAGCTGTTTCTTATTCCCCTCGCACTCCGGGAGGAGGGCACTCGCCGTTCCTTTCCCCCCCCCCTTTCTAGGCTCGGGAGACTAGCCCTCCTTTCCTTCAGACTTCTCCCTATGCCCCGCAATCGGACAAGCATCTGTCCTTCCCTTTCCTCTCCTGACAGGCGTGGACGCCCCCCCCCCCCCCCCCCCCTCCCCCCTTCAAAGTCCTTGGGGATGGCAAACCTCACTTTTCCCCCTTTTTCTTCCAAGAGGCTGAGAAAGACAGCCATCTTTCCCTTTGCCCTCCTTCTGCCGCTTTTCCCCCTTGCGATTCCCCTCGCCAGGCCACGGAGGACGGCCCTCCTTTTTTTCTTTGGCCCATGGAAAGCCTCAACCCAATCTCCTTTTCTCCTGTACCGCATCTTGCTATAAGAGCTGTTCCAGGGCCTTTTCCTCCCCCCCTGTCATTCACCACGGTAGTAGTGAGAAACGTTCTCTCTCTTCCAGACAGGGTTTTCACCCCCGAGAGACAGCCAACGTCCTTTTCCCCCCCCCCTCCCCTCAGCTCTGCATTAGGAACAAAGGGCTCTTCTCCTTCCCCTTTTTTGTTGGACTCCCTGTTCCACCTTGCTTCTCAAGAGATGATCCGGCTCAATTTCGGGCCCTTTTTTTTTTCGTGCCACCGGGTTGCTGACGTATGCAGTTTTTTTTGAACTGATTTTTTTGTTCATGAATTCGGGACAGGTGGCGAGAAGAGGCCACGCAGGGTGGCGAATGCCCCCTTTTCCCCCCCTTTTCTTCTTCCCTGACTGTCGGGAAGAAGAATACAAGCACAAGGCTCCTTTTTCCTATAAAAGGGCTTTTTCCTTGAGGCACAGGCCCTGGGTACAGGCGAGGAGATCCTGGGCGATGGCTTCCCTCTCATTTTCTTGTTGCGAGAACAGTGGTAATTGGAAAAAGCGGCTTCCCCCTCCCCCTCTTTTTTTTTTTGGCGTGTCCTAGCCGTGCAGGTTCGGTGAGGAACACGGGTAGAGGAAAAAACTCGGATCGAGCTGTTTATTCTTTTTTTTCCCCTCCTCCAGGTGGAGAGGGCGAAAGGCAGGAAGGTCTTCTTTCTCCTTCTTTCTATATTTCATTTTTTCTTCGTCTTCTCCGCCGAGCTGACCGAACTGATAGAAATATCCACCGGGGCCGTCTTCACCCTTTTTTTTGGGGGGGGTGTGGGGGGGGGGGGTTTTTTTTTTTCTTCAAAACTCTGCCTCCTTTCACCGCCCTGCCGATGACAGACGATCTCCTACCTGGAGGACGCCCACCGCGTTTTTTCCCCCTTTTCCCTACTTGCTGCGCAAAATCCCCTTCTACGAATTGACAAACCCACTTTTTTTTCTCTTTTCCATGTCCCAATGTTTTTCCCGCATATCCAAGGGCCTGAGGTTAATGGTCTGCACATGCCGGGCTTTTTTTTTCCCTCCCCCTTTTCCTCGATGGAGGAAGAACTGGTCTCCTTCTTTTTTTTTCTGAGTTGTACCCTTACCACCCCAACTAACACAGGAACTATCGGCAGTTCAACGCGCTAAGCATCTTCCTCCCCTTTCCCTCTCTTTACCCACGGAAAAACAGGGCACGCACTTTCTCTTCTCCCGACAACCCAACTTTATGACGATCCGGGATAGCGACCCCTTCTGGTCCGACTTCTTTCATTGGGAAAGGGAGTGGATTTTTCCCCGTCGGTTTTTTTCTCCTCGTCGTCTGATACGGGACGACTTTTTCTTTCTCTTTTTCCCCTTCTGTCAGGAATGGAAAAGTCTCTTCTCGGTTTTCTCGCTCTGGTTTGAGGCGTGAATTGGGACCGCGATCTTTTTTTTTCTTCTTTCCGTCTCCGGGGATGGGACGGTTTCTTCCTTTCTTTTTTTATGGCTTCACTGATCTCGCCGGGGTCCTGCACCTGCTGGAGGGGAAGTGAGCAGCACGCTGGCTTTTCTTTTTCTCCTGACTTGCGGTTGAAAAAAGAGTTCTCTTTTTCTTTGGCCAAGACGGGCAGTCCCTTTTCCTTCTCCCGGAGAAGAGGATTGCCTCTTTTGTACAATTTGGTCAAGCCGGAGGCGAGGCTCCTATTCCTTTCTTTCCTCACTTCTTCGAATAATAAATTATTTTTCCGCCCATACACCCTCGCCCAGATATGTGGTCTAGTTTTCCATTCTTGGCAGCAGTCAAAGAAGGCCTTTCTTCTTTTTTCTCGGTAGGAGACCTTTCTCCCCTCGAAGTATGAAGGACCCTTACTCCTTTCTTTTTTCAGTAAGTTCCGAGGGTAGAACGGGTTTTTCCCCTCACGTCCCAAAGACAGGCAAACCCTTCCCCACCAAATTCTTTTCAGACAAAGCACTCTTTTTCCTTTCATGGTGGTGGGAAGCGGCCTCTTCTTTTTGTCCTATTCCCGGAGTGAAAGCAGGCCTCTCTTTTTTTTGTGTGATTTCTTTGGGTTTTTTTTTTTCTTGGTTTAGTTTTCTCCCTCCTCCCACTTCCTGCTGAGCACCAAAGGCCAAGCGCCGTCTTTTTCCCCCTCCTTTTTTTTCTCTGATGGGGTGGAGTAACCCGGAAAGCTCTCCTTTTTTTTCAATTTTCTTCCTCCCTTCCTTCTTTAGACTGATAGGTGTCCTCGTAGGCCACATCCTTTCTTTTTCTTCTTTCACGTGTATAGGAGATGGGGTAGGGGAAATGGCCCCTTTTCTCTTTTCCTCAGGCCGTTTTCTGCGGGAGTGGGAGTTCTTAGGAGAAGGGATGCTCCTTCCCTTTTCTATTTTCCCCCAGTCTGCTCTCAAGCAGGGCCCACCTTTTTCTTTCCTCTCCAGCCTGGAGGCTTCTTTTTCTCCTTAGAGCTGGCTCCTCTTTGTTTCCCCCCTTCTTTGGTGCAAAAGGCTTTTTCTTTCTTTTTTTTCCTGTGAATGAGAAGAACGTTCTCTTCCTTTCTCCCTTCTCCTTTGAGGCCCCCCTTTCCCCCCCTTCCGTTCCCCTGTAATCGAACAGAACCTTGCCCCCCCCCCCCCCCCTCTCCCTTCCAAGTCCCGTGACCGGGCGCTAAATTCCCCCCTTCAGTCCCTTTCCCTTCCCTGGAGCGTTGAGGAGAAGCCGATCGGGGAGGGTAACTCCTTTTCTTTTTTTTTTTTCCTCCCTGCTCAACTGAGGGCAGAAAATCGGCGCCGTCCCTCCCCCTTCTCTTTTCTCCCTGGCTTTTTCTATTTCTTTCCCCCCTCTGGCTGATTCCCAGAACTTTTCGTAGATCTCTCGCGCCCTTTTTTTTTTTTTCCCCTCCCGGTACCGAACGTCCAGGGTATTCGGTGCCGTCCTCTTCCCTCCGGCTCTCGCCTGGCCTCCTTTTCCTGCCGTTCGATCAGATCGTGCGTATTCTCCTTTTTTTTTTTTTTTCCCGCTTGCGGGATTATTTCACCTCCTTTCCCCTTCCCTCGTTGTTGGTTTTTATTTTTTTTCAGAAAAGTCCTCACATTTTATCGCATTCAGGAAAGACGACGAATCCCTTCTTTCTCCCTTTCTGCGGGGTCTTTTCCTCTCTTTCAGAGGAGACGCGCCTCTTCACTGCCTCCTTTTTTTTTTCCTTTTCGGAAAAACACATGAAGACTTTCTCTGTTCCTGCTCTCTTTTTCTTCCTTTTTTCTCATTCGGACCTCGCACCTTGAAATTCACACAATCCTGCTGATCAGCCAGGGATTTTCCCCCCCCTTTTTTCCTTCTCAGAAGTTGCTGCAAATAAAGTGGAGAGGCGTCCCCCCTCTTTTACTTTACTCTTCCTTTGCGAGGAATTTTTTCTCAAAAGATAAAGGAAGGATGGACTTCTTTTGCGGAGGGGGTCCCCCCCTTTCTTTTCCTTTTTCTTTTTCCGTGTGTATGAGGTCCTGGAATTGGAATGTTTTCTTTTTTTTTGTCAGTTATGTTGCCATTCTTTTTCAGTATTTTTCACGTGGCCTCACTCTAGGACATGTGCTTCCCTTTCTTTTTCCCTTCCTCTGCAGAGATACGAAGGAAGACAGACAGCCCCCTTCTTTTTTCACCCCCCCGCTTTCCTTCCTCTTTCCCGCGGAGCTTCGGCAAGCCCCCCCCTTCTCTAGTACAAAGAGGGGGAAGCCGCCTTTTCGACAACTTTTTGCCAGGATGAAGCAGGCTTTTTTTTTTTTTCCACAGAAAGTAGCTCCATTCTGCTACTTCCCCGACCTCCAGTTCTTCTTCACCAAGGGCGAAAAGCAATATTTCTTTCTTCCTGAAGATGTGGTAAAGGTTTCCTTCTCCTCTTTTACAAATCTTTCTATTCTTTTCTCACCCGATGAGTAGAGGTAAAGCGGGGTTCCCCCCCCCTCTCCCCTTTTGGAGGATTTCTTTGGCTCCCCCTTTCTTTCTCATAGGTCTCTTCTTTCCATCTGGCACGATTTGAAGTGGTGCTCCTCCTTTTCTCTTTATGTGGGATGTTAGGCCACCAGATCTACTTTTTTTTCTCCTAGTTTTTCCCTCTTGGAGGACATAGTAGGAATACTTTCATTCTGTTAGGAAATTCCACCTACCATCTCATGATGCGTACGGTGTGAGAAAAATTAGGTCTTTTTTTTTTTTTTAAGGGGGGAATGGATGTGGGGCCTTCCGTTTTTCTTCTTCTATTCCTTTCTCGGAAGGGGATTTAGCCCTTCCTTTACTTCTTCGGGGTGATACGTGAGCGACGGCTTGTGTCTCCCTCCCAGTAGCCCTCCACAAAGGAAAAGACTTTCTCCCCCCTCCCCCGATGACAAAGAGATTATCTGAGGCTCCCTTTTTCCTCTTTTTTTTCAGGGGTATGTGAAAGGATGCCCCCCCAACTTTTCTACCGGAAAGTGGACCCGCCTCTTCCCTTCGTTCCGCTTTCCCCCCTTGTCGAGAAGACGCCCGGCTCCTCCGAGGCCAGTTTTTTGCGAACTATTCAGGCTTCATGGAGCTCCTTCCCCCCCAACCACAACGCCGAGAGGAATAGTCCCGCTTTTCCCTTTCATTTGGGGGTTTTTTTTTTTCCCCCCCAGCAGTACTGAGCCAGTTTTTTCTTCTTTCCCCCTTCGAGTAAGGCACGAATACTTGACGCTCTCTCAGTTTTTTTTTCTTCTTCCCGGAGATGGACAATCCCGGGATTCCCCCTCCCCCTTTTCCTCCCGAATAAAACAGAAGCGGGGATCGACCCGTGCCCCCCTTTGTCTACGAGTTGTTTTTTTCCCTCCCCCTTGGAAGTCTAAACGTCGTCGTGGCAAATCCTCTTCCTCCCCTTTTGGTTGGACAAGAGACCGCAAACGCCTGCCCCTCCTCGAACCATTCCCTTTTTGAGCTAGACCGACTCTTTTCCCCTTTTTTGATGGAAGAGCCTGTGGCGGTGCGTTTCCCCCCTTTCCCTTCCCTTCTCCCTGCTCCATTTTTCTCTTTTTTTCTTTTTTTCCTTTCTTTTTCCCACAAAGGGTTGCTGCGTCTGAATGATGGCTTCTCTCTCCTTTCCTTTCTTTGGTGGGTCAGAGGAGGGATAAGGGTGCGAAGCAGAGTTTCCCTTTTTTCCTTCCTGGACAAGTTATTTTTTTTTTCCCCTTTTTTTTGGGGAGAGAATCACAGAACCATTTCCCCTTCTTTTTTTGGATGGCTTTTTTTTTTTCCTTTGGGTAAAGGCGAGGAGATCATGGCTCTTCCCCCCCCCTTTTTGGCAAATAGTAGAAGGGAGGTTGCGCAGGCCCGTGTTCCTTGCCACCTCCGGCTTTTTCCCCCCCCTGGCTGGGCCCCTTTTTCTGAGAGGTAGTAATCGGCAGAGGTAAGGTTTCTTCCCCCTTCTTTTTTTCTATTTTGAAATGGGCACAGGGATGCGGTTCCTAGCGCCGAGATGGCCCGGGGCCTCCTTCCTTT
>Ga0179593_1466161_pt1 | contig 11839 bp, 10 predicted proteins | sample CZODoug2_1_08_16_FD_185931 | JGI IMG/M metagenome (GOLD analysis project Ga0179593, IMG submission 185931) | Vadose zone soil fungal communities from Angelo Coast Range Reserve, California, USA - CZODoug2_1_08_16fungal (PacBio error correction) | ecosystem: Environmental > Terrestrial > Soil >... | reverse complement strand
GGGCAGTTAATTTCCGCCCCTCCGTCTGCGTAACGGCATGAGCTTCTGATCGCGAGACCTCGATGGTTTCCCTCTTCTTCTTTCATGAATTCTTTTTTCCCTTCGCTCCCGGTTCTCTCTTCCTTCCAAGGCGATTCTGGATGAGAAAGATGGACACGTCGCATCACTTGTCCAGATCTTGCCCCCTTGGCCATTTGTTTTCGATACTTACTACTTTTTCCTCGTGCAAAATCATCTCCATGTTGGAGCCGTGGTTTTCTTCTCTTATTGGCGACCCTCAGTTGGTTCGTTTTCGTTCCACGACGAGGGCTTTTGATCCGTTGATCCTTATGGGTCCTCTATGACGCTCTCCTCTTTTTTTTGGCGTGCTTCAACTAAGCCCCCTCCTTTGTTTTGACGGTCCGCCTCGTTTGTTTCCCTTCATTTCGTTTTTTTCGTGAATACAAGGTTGAAATCGAGATTGTTCGGTTGTTTTTTTCTGCAATCCTGCCGCCGTCCCACTCATCCGGGCCAGCAGGTCTCGCAATCTATTTTTTTTTTCATCCTCACGTAATTCTCGTGTACTGGGCGCGGACTTTGTTCACCCGGCGTGATGACTGATGTCCTCGACCCCCCAGCGCACGACTCACCGCTGTACGCCTTCCTTCCCCCTTTGACAACAGAGTTTTTTCGCCGTCCTTCTTAAAGGTAGCGCCCCTTTTTTCCCCCCCCCCCGTGCGGCACATCACAGGGATTCAGGGTTCTCCTCTAGTTTACGACGCGCGTGCTGTTCCCCGGCGCGAATCTATTGTAGAGGTGGTATGTTTACTTTTTTCCACGTTGTTTTTGTCTTGATACGTCGGATTTTTCCCGTCGTTTCCGCTGTTCCGTTCCCGGAGACCCACCTCATTCCGTCATTTAAGCGGATGCTGTTTCCCCTTTAGTTTCCCTCGTCTTTTGACGCCTTACGACTCCCCCTACCCGATAAGAATTCTTCGGGCCGCACTGTGTTGAGGGGGTGGTTGGTTGTGCCTTTCCGCTGAAACCTTCCGTTTTTTTTGTGCGGAGCCATTTTTTTTTTGAAACCCTTTTTGTCCTTTTAGTCCCGTCCGAATTCTGGTCTCCTCGAAACCTCACCCGACTTCCGAATTTCCCCAATGAAGTCTGTTTGCATGTTGCTCCGCAAGCGGTTCTTGCTTCCTTTCTCCCACTGCATCCCCTCAATTACTTACATCCTCTCATCGTCCTCTCCCGCCCATATTCGTACCCGATTTTTTTTTAAAGGATTCGTGCCGATGCCACCCTTTTTCTGGTCGGAGTTTTGTTATATATTGAGTAGTCCCTCTTTTCCCGGGGTGCTCGTATTCTGGTGCGCCGTTCTGGTGTTTTTGTTTTGCGATGCATGAGGCGTCCTGGCGTTTTTTTTTTTCCTTCTCTGAAGGCTTAGAGGAGCTGACGCTTGGGTTTTTTGCGCTTTCTACCCGCTTTTTTCATTTCCCGCCGAGTGTAATAACATCATTTTCTTCGTCAACTTTTCGGTACTTTTTTTTTTTTCACTGACCACGATCCCCCCAGCGGCCGAGTTAATTCTTTGGTCTCCTCCCCATCGTTTTTATCGACAGCTCCATACAAGCGATTCATCGGGGTTGATTACCGTTTGTCGTCACCGTCTGTCTCCCCATTGCCTTCTTCCTTGACCCCGAGTTCCCCCCCCCCCCCCACGGGGTTTTCAACTTCGCCGTCTTTGACAGGCTTATCCCGCACATCCTTCCCCGAGTTCTTTCCGATCGTGAAAAACGCAACGCCCGCCTTTTCAAAGGCTTCAGCCTTTTACCCCCCGCGTGAATGATTCTAATTCCCTTCCCCTTTGGGGTGAGTGGATTCATGCGTCCTTTGGTCTCGTGAAGCAGGCCAGGCCGTTCTTTTTTGTTTATAAATTTATCGGCTCACTCGGGAGGTTTGATGGCCTGATTTCTCTCTTTTATCAACGGCGTCTTTGGCCACCATGCTTTCGCGTGTTGTTCCGCCATTTTTGGGTCGGCCTTGAGATTGTGTTCTCCCCATTCCTGACGACTTTGCCCGCGTCTCCCCTCATTTCCCCCTTATTGTCGCCAAGGCTTTCTCTGCGGTTCGGATGCCTTTCAGCTTTGTTTTTTTTTTTGTTTCGACACACCCTCCACGGGATTGGCCTTAATCACCTTTGTATGTGATGTCACCGCTTTTTAGAGATGCGATCTTGTCACACGAGGTTTTTTGCCCATCCAGTTTCATCTTTTCAGTTTCCTTTCCGCCTTCCTGTCCTCATGACCTCTGCGCCCAGACGCTGATTTTTGGCGCTTGCCCATCCATTTTTCCGGTCTTTTCCCTTCCAGTTTTCCCCCACTCACTTCCACACGACTTGTCGAATGTTTATCCTTTTCCCGACCGCCGTGCGATCCCCCTTCCTCCCTTCGGACTTTAACCGTTGAGTTCTTTTTTTTTCGTTTTTTAGGACACCTTGTGTTTTTTTCAGAGCGCGGGAATATTCCTTTTCCAGCGCTTTGACCAAAATCACTCCCTCCGACTTCAGTGGTTAATTCAGCTTGTTGCCGCTTCCAACAGTGTTTGCGTTCCCAGTCTTTGCGGTTATCAGGCGTGTGTGTCACTTTTTTTCGACGACTTGACTGCCTGCGCTCCTCACGTCACACTTTCTCGTTTCTCTGAAGGGCACAGTCCCCTGTATTGTCTTTGCAACCCCCCCGTAAATCAACGTTTGCAAAATTTCTCATGCCACTCTCACCAATGCGCCGCCGCTTCGGTCTCTTTTTTTACCACCTCTTCCTGTGAAAAAGGGGTTGCGCTCCCTTTTTCTTTTGACTTTTTTTCTCCGCTACTGGTCACGCCGTTTTGTTTGCAGTTTCCCTTCTTTTTATTTCTTTTTGAGCGGGATTCTGCGCGTGCCGTCATATCACCGGTTGTTTGCAGCGTTTACTCCCCCCCGCACCCCTCCTTCTTCCACTTTTTTTATGCCTCGGCTTTTGGTGTTCAACCCCCATCGTGCGTGTTTCCCTGTATTTAGATTGCCGGGGTTATCCGGTACTTTTTCGGTTATTGAATTTGCCCTCCTTTTCCCAACCGCCAATATCCCCAGTGTCCTCAGAACAGGGCCCTGGTTTGTCCCTCCTTTTCCGCTATTTTTCTCCGTCCACGCCTTATTCCATCTTGTTTTTCCAGACTACCCTGATTGCGATCTTCATCGATTCGCCTTTTTCCGCCTATCTTTTTCCAGTCTTCGTCCCTTCCGTTTGACGACCCCCCACTTTTTTTGCGCTGTTTCGTTCTCTTTCTTTTCGCCGGCTTCAGTTTTTTCGGATCTTCACTGAGGCCTCCCCTGTTTTCTTTTTAACATCTCCAGAAGGGTGTTCAGTCAAACATTTCCAGGTATTATGCCTTTTTCCTTTTTGTGTCCCGCAATCTCAATTAAGTGTTGCCTATATGGCCCCCCATGGTGTCCGTCATCTCTTCCTAAGTTACTGCCATCTATGCCTGATGCTTTTTGTTCCAGTCGATCCTTGCGAGCCGCGTTCCGAACTTCGCTTAATGGCAGAACCCTCCTTTGACGTGCTCGTCGCCTCTTGTGTCGATAATGGGTTAAAACTTTTCAGTTCAAGTTTACTGTATCTTTTTCACAATTGGGTTTTGACTCTTTCCCTTTTTCTGTGGTCCACTAATAAAGGGATGGCCACCTTCGTTGAATTTCCCCCGTAACCCACGGAATGTTTTTGCTTTATATTTTTAAGATGAATTAGCCGCCGTCGTTTTTTTTCCCCCCGGTCGACCCTTTTTCCGGTGTGTCCCCTCGCTTCTTTTTACCAAAATCATTTTTTTCTTAATTTCGCCTGCTCGAGGCTTCTTCCCCCCCCAGATTTTGTGAGGCTTGACAGACCCCGAAAGTTCCTCCAGTCTCTTGCTTCGCCAACCTGTTCTTGGAGCTAGACTGGCCTCCAATCAGGTCGTGTCCGGATTCGGAATTTTGTTCCTCTCCTGTCCTTTCGTCCCATTTTCCGCCACTTACCGTTCCTCTTCCTCTTAAATTGTCCACATCGTTCCCGTATCCCGGTCTTAATTTCAGTTTTTTGCCAAATATGAGCTCGAAATGGTCTTCGGAGCTCCACCCATGTTCGTCCGTTCACCCGCTCTGCCTCGCGTTTTTTTGCGCTTTTCCTGTTTTTGGGACAGCTTCCATCGTTCCTCGTTACCCACCACGCTTGCAGTCTTTTTAGCTCCCCCTTTGTGGATCTGTTCCGTTATGCAAAGTATGGCGCACCCCCCCCCCCACAGTCTTTTCCAAGGTCTTTGCCCAAACCTTCAGATTTCTTACCTTTTGCTTTTGAACCTGATCGTTGCTCCGGTGGTGGCCATTACTCGTTCGTCTTCACGGGCCACCCTCTTCAGGATTTGGGGTTGCTCTGTCCGGCAGTTAACCTTTCGTGGCGGAAATCCTCTTCCGGGGTCGGCAACGATCACAGCCCCCGCGCAGTCCCCTCCTTCGAGTCTGCCATTAAACAACCATCCTCTCTCTTTCCGTTTGTTTGTTTCCGGTTTTTTTTTCTTCATTCGAACCCTTAGTTGTCTTTTTGCGTCCGGGCCGACGCGGCCCGTTGTAACGATACTTGAACATAATTTCGTAGGACTTTATCTCCGCCATCTCGCTTTATTGCGTGAGTGTCGCCCCTGCCCTAGTTTCACCGGGCCCGACTCCTTGTCAATGGTTACGTATTAAGGCCTTCTTTTTGTTCTGCAGAAGCTTTGCACATCCCCCATTTTTTGGCCCTGCTTCCTTTTTCACTGTTCCCCCCCTATTTTCCCCCCCCTTCTCCCCCCCATGTGTTTCAAAATGTGCGGGTTCTCTTGTGGTTTCCCTATTGCAAATTTGAAAATCTTGTACCTTTTTTTTTTCTTGATTGGCGACGGGGAGAGTTTGTGGGCGGCCTTCGCAGCCCCCCCATCTTTTGTTTTCATATTACAAACGTTTTACGCGTGAGAGTTTGGGGCCTCTGTGTAAACCCGGCCGGTCGTAAGGCTTGGCTTTATGGCATATTGTTCCAGGATGCCAAAGTTATTTCGTCCTCTTTTCCTACCTTTTTGCCCCGATGTTTCTTTCTCCGTTTCCTTTGATGCATTCTCGACCTTTTTTAACTATCGTTTTCCCCTTTCACGTAACTACATCGGTTCCGCCCTTCCCTCGTGCTTCTGACAGCAACCCCACGTTGATGACTGCCCCCGAAGTACCGCTGGAGCAGCGGTGTGCCTTTTTCCGGTGTTGAATATCCGTCGTTCCCCGGTCCCCTTTTTTCCCCGCGGTTTTCAGTCTCTTTTCTCCTCTATGCGATTTCACAGAGACCCCTTGGGCTCTCCGACCCTTCTGCCCCAAATCCCAATCTGACTGACTCCCCAAGCGGCGTTGTGTTGAAGTGCTCGGTTGTGCCAGTCTCTGTAATCCCGTATTGCGTTCCGCACGTTATCGCGTTTGCTGCTTGCGGCCAATGTTTTTCTCTGCTGTCAGGTGACCCCTTCGCCCTTGCCGCGATTCCCTATTCGGCACGCTATTCGTGATCCCTTTTTAACCGTCTTGAGATCGATTTACGACCCCTGGTTTCTCCACAGCCGTTGCTTTTTTTCGATATGAGTTGCTCGCCCGACGTCTTTGAAGTAGACATGTTTTTTTTTTTTTGTTTTTTTTTTTTGTTTTTTTTTTTTTTTTTTTTTCTTTTTTTTTTTTGTTTTTTTTCTTTTCCGCGTTGTGTTTTGTTTTCCTTCTGATAGTACGCGACTATGACGCTTGGTGACTTCATCTTTTCCTGGTTCGGCTGTCTGATTTTCCTGATTTGCGGGGCTCCCGTTTCATCTCTCATGTTTTTTTTCGCAGTCCACGTTTTGTCATTTTTTGGGGTCACCGTCGTCTCGTGTCCTGTCCCTCCACTTGCGTTACTTACAACTGGGCCCCCCTCGATTGCCGGCGCCGGAGGCCCCAAATTCAGCGCCCACTCCTCGGGCTTCCCCTCAGGTCTTTCCATCCTCTGATGGACTCTCTTTTTATAGGTCCGATGTCTTTCTGGCGTTTCCCCACCACGGTGATTTGCGGCTCCTGTCCACGCACGAACCTGGCCTACCGCTTAGTTTCACAGTTTTTTTTCCGAGCGCTCATTCGACGATTTTTTTCTTTGAGCTAACAATACCCTTTCCTTCCCCAGCTTTTAGGGTTTGAGGACGCCGCGCCAGGCGGCGCGCATCTAATTTCTCTTGGTCAGTGTTTTTTCACGTTTTTTTCTGGCTTTGGCCTACGAAGGCTTATTTAATGCTTTTTTTTCCTTAGGGATCTCTGCTAGGTTTTTTTGACTCTCTTTGTCTGCCATGCCCAGCGCGGTTGCCATGTCGTAATCTTCGTCGAGCATCCAGCGCGCATCACGAAAGTCGTTTGCCTCCACTTGTTAGAGGACCCATCCTTCGATAAACTGCCGCGTCCTTGGAGAAAGTGTTCGACCCGGGAGATCCCATTCCCCCTAGATGCCCCTTATCCGGTGATCCTGACCCCAACGCTCCGCTGTTCCTCACCTCTCCTTGCCGTGTGCTCCACGCTCGCCTGTACTGCGGACTTTTTTCTGAACCTCTTTTCTTTCCTTTGCAGCGTACTTGCGTTTTTTTTCGGCATTTCTTTGCTTTTCCTCTTCTGTTTTTCTTTGGTTGCCCGCGATTCAGTGTTTATTGCCGGAGGAATTTCTTGAGGTTAGCGATCGTTTTTTTTCCCTGCTCTCTTTACTTACCTTCCTCTTAACATTCTACAGCGTGGCATCAACCAAGTTGGATTCGTCATTTTTTTTATTTTTTTTTTCTTGACCCACCGATTTCCCCACCCTAGGATATCGTATTTGCCAGCACCTCTTTTTTCCTTTTCGCAAACCTTCCCCCTTTAGTTGAGTTACATCAGCTTTTTCTCATCGTTCCTTCAGTTGTATCCTTTCCACCCATTCAGGGTTTTACTCTTTGTTCCCCCACTCCTTCGGATGTTGCCCCACTCCTACACTAGCATTTTTCTCCAGCATCCCCTCGTGATCGATTTCCGGTGAGCAAAAACGTCCCCCCCTCCATGTCTCACTTTTTTTCTGCCCGGCTTTCTCCCCCACTCTCGCGTTATCTCTTCTTTTCCTCATCCTCCTTTTGGTGTTTTTTTTTTTTCGACTATCCCTAGTTGGCTATGAATTTTTTTCTGTTGAACGTACAGGCTTTCTTCCTCTTCCTTAGGACCCTCTGGGTCTTATTTTGCGGAATGCATGATGCCTATTACGGCTTTTTTGTAAATTTTCTGTTGTTGACCTCACATTCCTCACCAATCTGCTTTGTCCCCCAGCATCGTGCAAGCCCGATTCCGCCCGGCGTTCTTTCTCCTACGCTGTTGTGAACTTGTACCCAGTTCGACCTCTTTCCGGTCTCCTCATTAGTTTCCCGTTTTTGTTTTTACATCTTTGGTTCTTCCCCCCCTAAAACGACAGGCGAGTTTGCTTCATCACTTGCGTGTGTCCGGTCGATTCGATTTGATTTATTCTTTTCTAACGAGTGTTAATCTAGGAATCCCCCGAGAGCCTTCCGGTCCTCCTTTAAATTCACTCCTCGTTTCCCCCAATAGCTACCTCTCCGAAATCCTCCTAGCCATCTTTTTAGCTGTTAGTAGTCCTCAGTTACCCCGTCCCACGCCGACCGAACTTTTCCAGTCCCTTTCCGCGCCTGTCGTGACGCGTAGTTTAGAAACCCTTACTTTCTTCTTAGGATTCGAACACTTTTCCTTTGCTTTTTTTCGAGGTCCATCTTATTTTTTCGCTTTTCCGAGGTCCTCGATCCGCGCGTTTTTTCAACCCCAAACAAGCTCTCCTGCAGCGGGGTTAATTTTTACGTTTTTCGTGCCCCTCCCACAAAGTTTTTTTGTTTTGGAAACGCGCCGAATTTTGGATCGTATTTTTGTGCTTCCTTCGTTTTCTGACTCTTAAGAACGACTCATCAGTTCCCGATTTTCCCCTCCCTCTTTCACCCTTCTTTCCGCTGTCCGTTTTTTTCTTCCGCTTTTCCCGCTGGAAGATGCCGAACCCGCCTTGCTTACCCCCCCCCTCACAGAACAAATCACTCAGTGCCCCCAGCGACCAATCAAACCTTGCTAAGACTTGTCAGTTCGGCGGCATCCTCGAGCCCCCCCCTCGAGCCTCTTTTTCCCTGTTGTCAGTGGTTAGGGGTGCTAAACCCCTTTCATTTTCAATTAGCTAATTCATCAATTTCACGCTGCTGTTTGCGTCCCCTTTAGCTCTCGTTCTGTCAAATTTTTTTTTGACGTTCTCCTTTCTTCTTTTGTGGGCATTTTTTGTACGCTGCCCTGGAAACCCCTTCTTCCCCCTCTCCCCACATGATCCCTGATGGTTTTCCCCCCCCAACCGGTCTTTCTTCTGGGATGCTTTCGCCTGTATCTGGTTATTTTTTTCTGTTGATTGCATTCCTCCCGAGCGCACTTGCCATCTCTGATTTCATTCTCTCCATGCTGGGTATTTCATCCAGAAGTACGCGCCCCGTGAAAACGCCGAATGTCACCTTCCTTTTTGCGCCTTCTTCCCGCCTGCCAAAGACGAGATTGAGACTTTTATCTCTTTCTCTTCTTTTAATCCATGACGTCACCTCCGATTAGTCCAGACCCTCTCCCCGTCCCCCCCCCCCCCATTCTGTAGATGCCCGAGGTCGCTCCTCTACTCCTTAACCCACGGATGCCTGTCTCTTTTGATATTGTCACTCTTCTTCGTCCCCCCGTTTTCGTAATTATAGCCCAACAGCCTCTAGTGTGTAGTCCCCTTTCCCCCTGAATTTCTGTTACCTCTTTCTTTAATACTTGCCTCATATCCGGCCGCTTTGCCGTTTCCGCCTATTTTTCCGAACTGAATTTTTTCAGGAAGTTTGCTTCCCCTTTCCTTTTCCAGCTCCGATTCCCCTTCCGAGGGGTTGATCCCTCCGCCGCCCCGGTGTGCGCGCGCTCTTCCTAATGCCTCCTTCCTTGCCCCTCTCCCCCCCCGCATGCTCCCCCTCGCCGCATTGCTGGCGATCCGGTGTCTGAAAATTGATGTTTCTTCGACCGCGGGTCTCAAAAACATTCGTTCCACCCCCCACTTTGGCGCCCTTTTAACCTCTCCGGCTCGGTTATGCTTTCACCACCCACTTCACTTCCATCCTGTAACTTCTCCGGCCCCCAAGAATTCCTGGGCGCGCTATGTTCTCATGCCTTTCTGCCCTCCGATTTCTTTGAAAAACCCTGATGTTCCCTTTAGAGGGTCCCGCGATATTCTTGACGAAACGGCCGGTTGAGAACCTTCCCGAGTGTCTTCTCCCCTCGAGTCTTCCTTGCCCCCCTTAGTGTTTCTACGTGTAGTCCTTCAGCTCCCCCCCTTCATTTTTGAATTTGTGGTTTGTTCAAAACCTGTTTAGACTCCTTCTGCCTCGGAAAATTCGTACACTGTGGTCATTCGGCCGGCTATTTGTCCGACCCCCAATGTACGCGGACCTTTTCCCTCTTTCAAGCCTAGTTCATTAGTCTACGCAGTTACCCGCTTACCTTTACCCCAGCCCGGGTCGTTTTTCCAACGGGCCCCCCACCCCGGGGGTTTATGGAAATATTTAGCGTCCTCCTATTACCTGTTTTCTTCCCCTGCTCTCCACACCCCCCGCACGCTCTCCTACCTTTCTTTTTACAAGGGGACTCTTGTAGAGTGCCTGGCCGATTTGTCCTGGATTCACTCCCCCTCTAACTTCCGGCAGATTTTAGCTCCCCAATTGTGGATCTTTGGATGGGCGCTCTCCTATTTCACCTTTTCACCCCCATGCTTTTGGGCTATTCCACCCCTCTGTTCAAAGGTCTTTCCCCCCTATCTTTCCGCCCCTTGCGGCCTTCGTGGTACCTGCTCGGCTCAACTTTTTCCTTTAACAAACTCTTTTTGAAACGCGTTATTCAGTTATTAAAGGAGAGGCAAAATCTCAATCCCTTTTCGCCTCCTTTCTGGATTGCCTCCCTCCGCGCCGAACCATTATTTTTTTCCTCCTCGGTCCCATCGCTTGCCTTCCGCTTCCTTCCCCTATCAAGGCGCAGGCCCGACCACTCCTCCCTCTACCTGAAATAATTAAACACCCATCCCGCTCTCTCTTTTCCTACTCACTTTTTTTGTTGCTCTCTGATGTTTTTCTTGTTTTTTAATTTTTCTTGCCTTAACTCTCCATCTTTGTCTTGGATTCGGAATTATCGGGTCAGCCGTGGCCCTGGCAACGATTCGCTCCCTAAAATCTTCTTGCTTCTTGGAGGTCTCCTCCCCTTATGAGAAGGACCTTGCCCTCTTTGGCCTAACTGAGTGACCGTCGCAATACGCGACAGTTTCCTTCCCTCGTTTTTTTCCCACCTGCATCCCCTATCTTTCCGCGGTAAGCCCAGGTAAGCATCTAAGGCCCGCCCCTTTGTCCTGGCGAAAGAATCTTTTCCAAAAGTCATTACAAGGATGGGTTGGTTTTGTTCTGGCGCGCGTTTTTCCCCCTGGTGTAACTCTCTTCGCTCCCCCCCCCCTCCACCAGATCCACAATGTGCAGATTAGACCATCTCCTTCGTTCGATGGGTTTCAGCAGTGAATCAGGAAAAGGACAGCGACCACGAATACTTCCAGGGAAATGTGTCGACACCGTCTCTTTTCTTTTGCTCCATCTCCTCATATACGGCCGTTTTTTCAGAGGGTTGGAGTCATGTATCATGCCTTTTATTCGTTGTATACTGTTCCCTCGGCGTCATTTTAGCTTATTCTCTACTCCTTTTGCCATAAAGAAACCAACTTTTGCCCCGATTCTATGCGTGATCACGAATCTCAGGGGCTCTGTATTATACACGTAAGGTTCAGCCTTTTCTATTGTCATGTCTTTGTCAGCGGTCTTGGCCCTTTTGTGTCCATTCGTCGGTCGTCCCGTTCCTATTGGTTGGCGCTGCCAACTCCTCTTCATCCTCCTGCCCTCCACCTTTTTTACGAAATGCCGGATGGCCGCGGGCTCTCTCCCATACCCCTGTTTTTTCCCCGACGCCCGCCTAGACTTGCGAATAGGGTGCTGCTCCCTCCAGAGCGAGCACTATCTTTGTTGCCCGCCGGCTGATTCGATCCTGCGCATGCCTTTTTGTTTACAACAACCGTGTTAGCGTTTTCCATGTTATGCAATTTCAGCACATCGAGGCCGCGTGATTCCGCCGTTTTGCCCCGCCTCCATTGAGTGCGAATTTTCTTCGCCTTTCATCTCTCACAGTTGAAGTTGTCCGGCTCCAGTGTCTTTCCATTAATGAGGCACTGTCATTATTTTCAAGTCCACCTCTCCTGCGCTTCAAGCAGCCGACCCCCATCACGCAATAGTTGTTGCCTCGCAAGACTTGGTGAGACATGGCTGGCAAAATCCTTTTCCTTCCCCCTTCCCTCCGCAAATGTTTCTCGGTGGTGTAGGAAGGCGGCACGGCGGCGGCAAGTTTCCTCTAATATCCGGCACGCCGTTACCGCGCGCCCGGCTTTACGAGTTGGCTTCTCGCGGCACGTCTTTCTTTCATAGGAGGTGTCATTTACTACGTTAGTCCCTGTAGTCCGGCCCACCAATTAACGTGTCTTTAGATCCGGGCACGCAGGTTTTCTTTATCATATCGCACTGATTACGAACTCCGACTCCGTCCCTTGAAATCTGGACCATTTTCTTACCACCGCCGTGCTGCTTGTCGCTACTTCCGACGTTTCCTCTCAGTTTGGAACATGCCTCTCTCTCATTGCGGTACACCGGGGCGTGATCG
>Ga0179593_1432206_pt1 | contig 11839 bp, 15 predicted proteins | sample CZODoug2_1_08_16_FD_185931 | JGI IMG/M metagenome (GOLD analysis project Ga0179593, IMG submission 185931) | Vadose zone soil fungal communities from Angelo Coast Range Reserve, California, USA - CZODoug2_1_08_16fungal (PacBio error correction) | ecosystem: Environmental > Terrestrial > Soil >... | reverse complement strand
TTCTTTCAAACTTCGTCTGCCCCCCACCCCCTTGTCACACAAGGTTTTTTTTTGTTTGTGGGCCCCTTCGCCTCAACCCCCTCCAACGCTCAACTTGTTTTCCTCAGTGTCACGTTCCCTCATCGAGCTCTCCCAAATTCACTTCTGGGCTTTTTTCTCACATGGTTCCTCCCAAGAACAAACGAGCGGAAGCCAAACCCCGCAACTTCATTCGGGTTGCACCCACCACCCTCCTTTCTCTTACCTCCGGCTCCTTGTCGTGATTCGCTAATTACTTATGCCCAAGCAATGTCTTGTTCTCTTCAGAATTTGTTCCCATGAATTTCACATGCCCTCTCCGAACTTGCATAGGCAAGTGGCGTGTCCCCCTATTCTTACTTGAACCTTTTTATTGTTTTCGGGTATTCTTTCTTTTTGTGGCGCCCCTTCTCCTCCACGTCCACTTGCTTCTTTCCCCCTCCAACAGTCCTCCTGTATGACCGACCTCGTTCTCCACCTTGGGGGTTGTGTGCAGTTTCCTGCCAAAGGCAGTACCCCCGCGGTCATTGCACCGGGAAAACAGTGGCAGAGTTCCACACCTCTCTGTCTTAATTCAGCTTCATTTTCGATTGCTTTTCCCCTTAAGGTTACCTCTTCTTCTCTTGTAAGCCCTCTTCTTTTCTATCGGTACGGCCACCTCCCCTGTGTCTCCTACACTGGCACACGTTTTTTTTCCCATTGAATAGTTCGACACGAAGCTCAGGAGGACAATGGCCCCCCCCAAACTCCCCCTTTGAGCAGTCCTTTTTTAACTTTCGAGTTGTTTTTGATAATAGCCCCCCCACTCTTTGACCCTTTAATTTCTTTTCATCCAGGAGCGTCAGCCCCTCCCCAGAGCCTTAGTTGTCCGCCTTATTTCCCCCCCCCCCCTTTGCAAGCTTGCCGGGAGAATCGATTTTACACCCGGGACAATAACCAGGGCCGCCGGGTAGACCTCACTTTTTTGCACCCCCTCAGCCCCCCCCCCTCCCGCTCCTTCTCCCCTGATCAGGTATTACCTGTTCCAGTCCTCCCCTGACTCCTATTTTTCGAATTTTTCCTATAAAAGTGTTTCTCGTGCACAAGGACGGTGACAGTTTTTTTGACCTTTCCAAGAAGACTGTTTTCCCGTCCTTCCTCAATCCTGTTACTCACCGCTGGGCCACTCAAAAATAGCGATCTGCTGATTTATTACCCCCGACTTGCCTTGACCCAACTCGTCTTTTTCACTTTGAACCTTTACCCTTTAACCCTTTTTTTACACATTAGCGCTTTTAACATCTGCGTGGTTCCAAATCTCCGTTACCACTTCCAGTTTTTTCCCCCCTTTTTCTCTTCATCCACAATCCTTTCGCCCCTCCTCCTTGCTTCTTTCCTGTCTTCGCAAACTTTCCTATGTCGTTTTTGGCATTTTTTTTTCCCCACTGCCCCTTGCCACCAACCAAACTTGGTTATTTTTCTTCATTTTTACTTCCTCATCTTTGTTGTTTTTTTGAGATTCTTTTTTTCCTTTTTAGTTCCTTGCGAAGACCTCCCCACCATGACGATCCCCCGCAGTGCTTCTAGTGCTTTTTTTTTTCCCCAAATTCCGATCCCTTTTAAAGCCAGCAATTCAGGCGGTACTTGATTGAGACGCTGTCAAAAACATCTTTTCCCCTCCTAATGAAGGGTTTTTCTCTTTGCTATCGCATTGTACCCTTCCTCTGATGGTTCCCAGCTCATAAGTTTTTCCAACTTTCAACGGGTCTTCACCTTGTAGGTTGACCTAACGGGAGCAGTTTACCAGGTCAATTCTTTTCTACCTAGGCGAGTTTCTGCTTTTGATTCCCCTTTTTTTCGCCCTCCGGATCCCGCGCATCACTAGTTTCCTCGGTGAACTTGTGGGAACCCTTTCCCTTATTCACCCTTTTCACTGTTCCCTTATTCTGCACTCTGTGTCGAAAATTTTTTACTTATTGTTTTATAATCTTGCCCACGGGTCTCTATCCAGGTGTCTTTTCCTTGTGCGCCTTTCTTTTTTGTAGTATTGGTGCCCCCAATTTCTGTACCTCCGGATTTTTACTTTGACGTTTGTAACTGATCTGCATTCCCACTACGAAATTTTTTGCAAATTTTTTTTTTGCTTGTTTCCAATCATTGGCGGTTGCATGAATTCTTCTTTTATTTACGCCTTCTTCCCCCCTCCCCTTCAGCTGATGCTCCCCACTTGTGGTGTTTTATCCAACCCAGCCTCCCCATTTTTTCCCTTGACTCAATAGGGATTTTTGTGGCCAATGGCCGAAGTCGATGTCGCAATCCATTTCTCGGTTGCTTGTTTTTATCCCCTGTAGGTGCCGGACGTATCTTCCTATCTTCTTCCTCCACAAGAGCATTCCATAGATTTAAATCGACTGTGACCTCATCCCACGTTCGAACCTGAATCTCCATCCCCTCCCTCGTTCTGGGCCCTCGCATGTCTGTTTACCTGAGATCTTTACCACCAGTGTCCCTTGGTCCGCGTGGTAGCTGCACACATTGCACTTCGGCGGGAATTCTTTCTTTTCATCCTCTCCTTTGGTGATCCCGCTTCGCAATTTTCATGCTTGTTTTTTTGGCGCACACCCAAAAAAAACTAACCCGCTCACCCCCCGACTTCAATCCTATTTTTGTTTTCCGCCGTGCTTTCCTGGTCTTATCAGTTTGTTTTCTTCATTCATTTGCCCGGCCGGTTTTATATCGTGACCCGCCCCTTGGTTTTGTTCATCACGTTAATGTCTTGACCATCCCCCCTTTTGTCCGGTAGCCTCCTCTATTGTGTGTTTCAACTGATTAGGCTGTTGTCTTGTCAGGACTCGGGGGTTCTGGTTCCGCCCCACCTCTTTGCCACCCCGGCCCCTTGTAGGGCTTGTTACGCTTCGTTCCTTTGGAACTTTGTGTGGCCCTAATGATGGGTTGTGTTTAGATCTCTTCGCATCTGGCCTGGGCTTTTCCCCTTTCGCTTCGCCCTTTCTTGTGACACCCCGCCCCAACCTTTGACTGCGGTCCTTTTCGGTTATCTTTTTTTTCACATCCATTTTTTGTTATGAGACAGGGGATTTGTGGGTGTTGTTTTTCAAAGATCGACTCCCCATCCAGTGCCCTCCTCCTTTCGTTTTTCGCAGTTTTTTCCCCCCCCATTCCAAAAACCTGCCTCTTCCCTCGTCCTGACCATTACGATTTCAATTCCGTTCATACGGTAAAGTTCAAAATAATCGCAGCCCCCCTCTCCAAAATCCTTATTGGTTCTGGTTTTCACAGTTTTTTTCCCCTTCCTGCCCAACATCTCGCTGAATCTAACCACCCCTTAATCAATGACGGGAGCGGTGTTCAACCCACTAGGAGGTATTTATCCTTCGTACTGGGGATTTCCCTGCGCACCTTACCTGTCGATCCCCCCCCACGCCCCTGGTGCTTGTAAATGATAAAGAACGGCCGGCCCCCCATGCATTACGCCATTCAACTAGTCCGGCCATCCGGCACGTTCCCACTTGGCTTGTGGTCCCTTTCGTGTTTCGTTTGGTGACGGGGTAAAGGTTGATGTCTCCCCCAGCGATCCAGGCCACCTTGTTTCCTCGTGCCCCCCTCCCTTCGCCCGTCTGTGACGACCCTAGTCCTCCATTTCATTTCCATTTGCGTACCCTCCAACGGGCGACCGCCCATAAGTCCTTTTTACCTGCGTTTTCGCAGTCACTTCTTTGCCCTGTTTTCCAATAGTGTGGAGTTTTAGGTGGATTCCTTCCTTGGCATTCGCTCATTGTCCCTTCATGAGGAGTTTAAGTGCGGGGCATCTATTGATCCTTCGGTCCTTCCCCCGGACCATGCATGCTCTGCCTTGAGACCTTCCAACATCTAGGGCAACAACCGGCGTAAAATTTCCCTTCGCACACTTGCCTGGGCCCTTTCCCCACACGCCACCGTTTCATTCTCCAGGTGTGATATTGGTTCCCGTCTGTGTAATAGTACCCACAACAATATATCGTTTTAAACTCATCTGTGCGGCCTCTGTCCTTTTGTCTCAACTCCCATCTCGACTGGAAGTGCTCCCTCGTCCCAAATTATCCCCCACCCCATTCTACCCTCCTTGTGCACAGTAACTTTGCGGAGTTTTGAATTTTCCATCTGTTCCAACCTGCCCATTCCACTTCTTCCTGTTTTCTCTCACTTTTTGCCAGACCTATAAACACGACGTCCGACATCCCCATTCTCAGGATTAGGTTAGTCCGCCTGATTAAAGATTTCGAACGCTGTGTTGTGCCACTTCGTTTCCGAATTACCCCCCCTTTTCCGCTGCACCTTTACACCGGGAAATCCAACACGTCAGAGCACCCTCTCGGTCCCCCCCCCCGCCCCCCCCGCGAACGCCAGTACGCCCGCCACCGCCGCTTTTCACACCCAGCCAGACACCCCCACTGGCCCAGACACATCCACCCACCAATAGCACTCTCCCTATTCCACCTCCGATACACCATGCCACTTTCTTTTGCCCACAGCTCCACTCACTTCCTGTCACCGTTACTGACCCACCTCCTGATCACTGCCCATTTCTTGTACAATTGGTGTAGAGAACCGCTTACTGCTTTTCGACACGATCGGAGGAGGGTAAATCGCGTCCGCACCACCCCCGCCTCTCAACACCAGACACAGACGTCCACAATCACGCCTTCCGACTTTTTTTCTTCACACCTCTCCAGTGCCGTACTCCCTCACTACTCCCTGAGACGGGTGTCCGAAAAACTTTCACTTCTGTCGGTCGTTGTTTTTTCCTCCTTTTCCGTTCCCGACAGATCCACCCCCCACGAATAGTAGTCGCTACTCATTTCAGCTCCCGCCTACTTATAATGCGTGTGGTGTGATTAACCTATTAGTAGGTTCAGTTATTTTCCCCCTCTTCTGACATGCTCACGTGCAGAATTCCCCTGACGAACCTTTTCCCACTTATTCACTTACCCTCACCCTTTCCTCCTTCCATTCTCGGTCTGCGTTCTTTATGAAGTTCCCACAAGTCTTTTTCGTTCGTACCTGAAGTGGGAATCCGTGCCTTCAGACCTTTCCCCTCTCCGATGGTGACCCTCCCTCCGTTCCCCCCCCCCCCCCCCCCACAGGAAACATTTTCCAGGTGACATGAATTCGAGCTGTTTTATTATTAACTTTGCTCCTAAATCCCGGCGAGTGCCGCTATGTTGTTTTCAATATTCGGTGCATTTCCAACGACGGTGCGCCCACTCCCGTTCTCCGCTTCGTTGTCGACCTCTCATGTCACGTGTAGCACTGTCACTTTTCTATAGGCACTCCCGGTTTTCCTCTCTCTTGCGGGTGAAGTCCTTGCACAGGGTAATAATTATAAGTCTGGTCGGCTTTTTGCTGCTGTTTTTTGTCTTGGTTGTGGCCACCATTTTTCTTTATTCCCCCGTGGCTTGGACCCTTGGTCTGGCCTTATTTTCCAGATCGTTCCCCATTCCGTCATTGTCATTTGACCCCCATTCTTTGGTCTTTGTTGGAAATACTTTGAGGGAAATAATTCTGATGGTTCTATGACCCTCCTTGTCTGACTCCTTCTGATTGTTTTAATGTTTTTTTCGGCTCTCACCCCCCCAATTCCCCCTTCTGATGTCCAACCGTTTTTGTTTTGGGGCCATGGCCCATGTCCCTCTACGTTTTTCCTATGCAATTTTTCCTTCCCTTTCTGTCCTTCTTTATCTGATCAGTCTGTGCGCGGAATGATCATAGAGTGGCGCGTAAAGCGAATCACTCTGCTCCCCTTACTTTTTTCCCCCACGGTTCCCCTTCCACTCCTCCCCCTGTATTCGTCGCTATTCCCTAGCCTCTGTTTTCTGGCTCTTTTTTCACACATACTTTTTTAGTTTTCCCGCTGCCCACATTGCATTCTTGAACGGTCGTGAAGAAGTCAGCATGTGTGCTACCCTCGTCTCCCCCTCCTGGCTATATATTATTGTTTATACACAAAACCTATACTGTCCACTTCCCTCCACCCTCAGCTGTCCCAAATATTTTGGCAAGCAAGTTCCAGTTCTGTTTTGACGGCAGGTTTGTATTAGTGTGCGTGGCCCCCTTTTCATATTCGTGACAGCCCTTGCTTGGGCGAGGAAGTCTCTCCAGAACCCCTTCTTTTTCGAATCCTCTTGTGAACCACACGCATTTTTGTTCTTCATGTTGCGTTTTTTCTTTTCCGTTTTTCCCACCAGTGGCCCCTTTCCCCCATTGCTTGTTCTCCCCGTTTCGCTTTCTTTTTTTAACGTGTCCGTAGCATTAACACGCATTGATTTCTTTCGCCGAAGGTTCGTGCTCTTCAGGTTTTTTTATGTCCCTGTCTTTACAATTTTCATCCTCCCCCAACGTTTCCCCGTTTCATTTTGTTATCTCTCTCACATACGGTGTTGTTGTTGGTCTTCTCAGCTACCAGACATGACCGCGCCACTTTTGCGTTTCCCGACCAGTACGTGGAAGCCAACTTACAACAAAAACAGCCATCTCCCAATCCCGCCGACCTCCCAGCATCCCCCCTCTTTTCCTACTTTTTCCCCCCCTTTTTTTTTCAACAATTAGCCGTCTATAACCCCAATCACTTCCCCTTTTCTTTGTTCCCTCCTTTTCGGCCAAACCCCCACGAGATGCAGGCCCCCGCCCCTCCCTCTGACGGTTAAGTGACCACAGCCATAGCCTTGATTGCTCCGTTTCTGACGGGGTTCTTTTCTACCCTTAACCGTATGTCCCACCTCCCCTGGTCTGTTTTATCAAGTCCGAAACGGCCGGCACCCCCTGACGAACCCGAACCTGCACCTTCCAACGACCCCGTCATCCCTTCAACTTGTCGTTCACAATATGGTTGGCCCCTCGGTCGTGGAAGTTCGTCGGTATATTAGGGTTTTTTTTCGCCATTCTCCCATCGCCAGTTAATTTTTTTTTTTTTTTTTTTTTTCTCCTCGTGTCACCCCCCACCCTCTGTCGGAAGTATGATTAAATTACTCCACACTTCACGGTCACTCCCTCCATGGCAATATTGCTTTAGGACCGCCAAAGGCAGTTGTAACTAGTCTGCCTGGTAACAGGCGGTACCCTTCCGCAATTAGGCGACTTTTTTTCGGGAGAATATTGCTTTTTCCTACGGGATTCGTCGTCATTTCAAACCGCTTTTCTTCCCGTTGGAAGTGCGCGCAATATATTTGAGCCCAGGGACGGACCGATAGTGAATTCTATCCCCTCTGACCAGCACAGTAGAAGACACTTTTTTCCACATTGTTCTTTCCCTCCTGAATCTTCCGAAACGAGCTTAATGGGCCCATTCCCCCAGCTCCAGCCCTTTTTCTTACACCCTGGTTTTCTTTTTGTGCTAATCACCAATTATCGAAAACCCTTAATTGCAGTCCTGTTCTTTCCCGCACTCACAGAATAATCTCTTTTTTCTCGTTTACCCTTATTTCCACCCTCCACCTCCTTTTGTGCCCCTCCTGCCCGTGAGATTTCCCTTCGATCTTTTTCCCAAACACGGCCCATACAAGGTCCCTGCATGAGGTAAGGCGAAATTTTTCACCCCATTCCTCCCCAACGTAGTAAGTTTGAACCGCCTTATACAGTTCTTCTTTTCAGTTCCGCCCTCAGACAAGTAGACCTGACTTGCCTATCCTTGCATTGTGCACTTTCAGGACCCCTTCACCCGGTGACAAGACGACTTCTGCCTAACGCCGGACGCAAGCACCGGTCCCTCTCCAAAGGAAAAACTGGAAACAAAAACATATCTTTTTTTTGCTTCCTGATTTCTTCCCCCAGACTGCCCTTTCCTCGCTCCCTTCACGTCCCATTTTTTTCCACCGTTCCCCTTCCCCCTTTTTTTTCATGTTGAATTCCTCCTCTTTTAAGTCGGAGGAGTTCCATTTTTGATATCATCCCTAATCCCCCCTAATCCCTTTCCCATCTTCCCACATATGTTTCTCTCCCTTCATTCGTCCCGCCGTTTGAGTTTCTTTTTGCCTCCATTTCACTATGTTTCTTCGATCGTCGTCCGTCATTGTTGTTTAAGGGCGGACCCCCCAAATGTTCTTCCCTTCTTCTCCTTGTTTCCTCATATTTCCTTTGGTGTTGTGTGCTATCTGAAATAGACCTTTTGTTGCACAGGCGGAACTAAAACCATGTTGACTACCCGCCTTCACGGCCTTCTTTCCACGTTATCGGAATACCATTTTTTCTCCTCCAGCCAGCCCTCGGATCCTGTCTGCGTCATGTTGTTTTACGGCGGGTTTCCCCCCAAGATTGGTGAGCGATCTAACCTGAAGTTTTGTGAATCGCTGATATCAGACAGTTTCCCCCATCCTCTCTTTTTTATGACCTAAAGCAGATAAGTGTCAAACATTCCCCCTGTTGTACATGTTTCCCCTTAGGTTCCCGGTTTCCTTCATTGATCTTCTTTATCTATTCGCCTTCATTCTTGCCACCCCTTTGAGAGTGTCCAATAAGAATATGTTTATTTCCAATTTCGAGTCCTGCGTGTAAAACGGCGAGGTATTCCTGACTTTACCTTAGCTCAGTTGCTTGATCCTTCCTGTACCTTCCCCATTTTTGTTCCGACTGTCGCACTAGTATGTCTTCCACAGACACTCTTTCTCCCTATCTTGTATTCTGGTAATCCTTCTTCTCCTCCAGGTTGGCTTGTGGAAGCCCGGTTCTTTTTGTCTGAGGTTGATTGCAAAAAGTTCTTTCCCCGAGTTCCCCCTGTTCTGGAGCCAAGCCGCCTGGTTGAATATCGGACCCTATCTCGCCTTTCCTCATCTCCGGGGTCCCTTTTGATTTGCACATTCGTTGGCTTTTTGAAGTGGAAAATAATTTGCTTTTCACTGCATTCTGGCTATAGTTATAGGACATGGCCGTTTCATTCCTTGCTTTTCGCTCTTTTTTTTGTATTATCCCCCAACAATATCCATTTTCTGAACCTTGCTTGGCCATGTGCCCCCCCCCTCAGCTCAGTTCGACCCTGACAAATGTTGCTAGAGTTTCCTTTTGGTTTTCATAGCTCTGACGACCGATCACTCTATTGCGCGACTTACAAGATCCTCAAAAGGGGAGCTTTCCCTGTCTTCCGTCATTCCCACTTTCGACCTCCTCCACCCATCACAGCCGTCGCTCTGGAACTCGTAGAATTTGTTAATGGCGACGCCCAGTAAAAATGTTGTCTTGAAACTTTCCTCCCTTAGCCAGGTTTGTTGAGGTCTTTTTTGTTTTCCGCCACTATCCTTTGGATGGGCCGTATCCCCCTTTTCTTTTTCTTTGCTTTTTTGCGACACCCCCTTCCAAGGCAGAATTCCCCTCAGCACTAGACTTGCCCATGGGTTCAGCCCTTGATGATCTTTTTCTGATTTTTAGCCTCCCAGGGTACACCCTCCCCTTTTCCGGACGTCTGCGTTCCCAGCAATTGCTTGTGGGATACTCCCCGTTACCCCCATTCGTGAGCAACTCCTCTATAGGGGTTTTCAAAAAGTAATGAGGTTCTTTGGTTTCTGCCTATTCTGTGGTTTGCTTGTCTTTAACCAGCTTTGTGAAACTTCCCACTAGGCCGTGATTTTTTCATCGCCTTTCCGTGGCTTTTTTAAAAATTTCTTCTTCAATTACGATCGTGCTTTTCGTTCCCCCTCCGGGCGTCTGATATGTTTTGTGGCATGGAGATTAAACTTATGCTTGTCAAAAAGCACACAACTTTGTCTCGGTCCATTTTTTCTGTCCTCCTTTCTTTTCTTCCTTTTTTGTTGTTGTCGTCTCTCTCCAAGTCATTGTAACCGAGCCCCTTTTTTTGAGTTCAGCCGTGCGCATTACGTGTCCTACACCCCCCCAAGCGCATCCACATCCCCCTCGCTCCAGCCGCGCCGACCAGCCCTCCCACTCTGATTTCACGTCCAACCGTTCCAAAATAATAACCCTCACCCCCTGAGAAGTGTCCCGAGACAAGAAGAGACGGATAGAAAGACAATGACCCGAGGTCCTTGTTTTCTTCCCTCTTGGCCCCCTCTACACCGAGTACGAACCCCACTCCATCAATCGCTAGTTTGTTTGCCCACCCTAGCAGAAGGGAATTTTCCCTCCAGGCTTGACCCGGGATTGTTCGATACCATTCCTTTCTGCCAAACAATGTCCCTCTGCACTCCGGCAGTGTCAAATTTTTCCCTTTCCGCCCCGCAACGACCAGGACCGTTCATCCCGTCCCTGTTGCCGTTCAACACATTTGATTGCCCATTTCGGGTTGTAGTTCGGGCGGGCTCTTTTTTTGCACCGCCCAGCAGACTCCAGGTCATTCTTGTGCCATAAAACTTCCTATTTCTAAGGTACATGTTTACTCCCATCCATGGCATTGTGCCCTTTGCCCTCCAAAGTCTTTTTCCCGATTTTCTATTAGGAAACAGGTTCTAGGTTCCCTTTCTCCCTTGAGTGGAGGGACGACAGGTTCGTCATGTATTCGTCAGTCATTTCCCTCGCTTCTTTCTCTTGTACTTCCTTCAACTCCTATTGCTATTTCCCGTCCCCCGGCCCCCCCCCCTCCGATGCTACGACAACGGACCCTAGCCATTGCCTATCGACAGCGCTTCGTGGGCCATTCGCCCCGACCCCCAGTAGGACCACTTTTGAGTATGGACTTCCTCACATGTTCATCTTTTTGTTGCGGCCTACTGCCCAAGCAGCCAACCGACTACTACATCCCGGGCGGGAATGGCCTAAAGGCTCTTTCCCTCCGGAGCGCTATGTAGGGAACATAGACACGACATGTCCTTTATTAGTGTAAAAACCTATTTCCCCTCCGCGCCCCCGTCAGGGCGTTCCCCCACCCCTGCCAGCCCTGATTTTCCCCCCCATGAAATTGCAGGCGCGGAATTCGATCCAAAACCGGACAACTCGACCGACCCTGTTTCTCACTAGTTTCGAGAACACTTTCACCCCCCGACCCCCCCCCCCTCCCGTCCAATCTTTAAGGGATTACCTGTGTCAGGTACCTCTCCATATTTTCGACTTCGTGCCCCCAAAAAGTGCCCTTAGAAGAGTGAGCTTGTGACAAGTTGACAGGTGCAGTCCTGGTTGAATAACTGGGGGAGCCCCCCTCCCGGTTTACCTCCCCACCCGGACTTTCCCTAAAAACCCCATTTTTCTCTTCCTGTATTTACTTCCACTGAATGTCTGGCCCCCTTTTTCACTTGTTCCCCCGTCACCAGTTCACTGTACATGGAATGGCTAATGTGGTTTACCGACGAGGTTATCCGATTTTACCTGAACGTCCTTGAGGGTAGTACTTGGATGATTCTCTTTCCCCCTTCAGTTCCCTCTTCCCACACTTTGTTATGAAAGATTTCTCCAAAATAAGTCTGCCTGCCGCTTTGGATGTGACGGATTTTGAAAATTAAAGTGAGGTTTTTATTTTTGAGGTTTTATTTTATTTCTTGAATATTTTCACTTTTTTTTGTTTTCTTCTCTGGAGTTGGGCACGAATTGGTTTTATTGTTATTGTTGGGTGGAGGCGTGGTTTTTTTTTTTTTTATTTGTAGGATTGTGTGAGGACTGTGAGCTTTCTGGATGGTGGGTGAGTTGGGTAAGTCGGGGGGTTGGGGGCTGTTTCTTTTTTTTTTTTGTCGTTTGTTTGTTGTGGTTTTGAGGTGGGTTAGGTTTTTTTTTTTTTTTTGTGGAGTTGGGGTAAGGGCAATCAAGGGCGACTTGTGATGGCGTCAATGTTCTACCTTTTCCTCCGTTTCTTCCTCCCTTTCGTGTCGCCTTATGTTTTTCTTCCCCGCGCACCTTGAAACAAAATTGGTGTCTT
>Ga0179593_1521539_pt1 | contig 11840 bp, 19 predicted proteins | sample CZODoug2_1_08_16_FD_185931 | JGI IMG/M metagenome (GOLD analysis project Ga0179593, IMG submission 185931) | Vadose zone soil fungal communities from Angelo Coast Range Reserve, California, USA - CZODoug2_1_08_16fungal (PacBio error correction) | ecosystem: Environmental > Terrestrial > Soil >... | reverse complement strand
CGTGCTTTTTTTCCCTTTTCTTCTTTTTCCCCCCCCCAGAGACGGTCTTCTCCCCTTCTTTCCCCCCAACTTGCGTCATGGACGAGCAGCGGACGCCTTTCCACTTGGATGATAATGACCGCCAAGGGCTTTCTTTCCCCCTACCTTCAGTCGTTCTTCTTTTTTCCCCCCCTTTTCACAAAATTTCTGGCAGATGATCCCCACCTTCATTTTCCCTCCGGGAGGTATTGATGTGCCCTTTTCGAAACGGAGGATATGACCATGAACCCCTTTTTGAATTCTCCTTAAATCCGCTTCCCTTTTCCTTAAGAATTAGAAGAAGAGTACGCGTTCCCAAGCAGAAGGAGAAGATGCCGGAAGCCCCTCCTTTTTTTTTTTCTATTCCTCCTATTTTTCAGGTGTTTCCTTTTCCCCTCTTTTTTGGGATAGTTAATGGTAATATACTAACGTTTTCCCTTTCCCTGGATGATGGAGATTGTGGGTGAAGAAGATTCCCTCTTTCTTTCTTCAATGGTTTTTTCTTCATCCTTTTTTTTTTAGGATGCGTGGTTCTTGATAGAGCACTTTTCCTTGATATAACTTCTTTGCAGTATCCGCCCTTCTCATGAAAGAAGTTCGGCATCTTCTTCTTTTCTTCGCTTTTGTTTGCTCTGAAACCACCTCGGTGTTCCCCTTTTCCTTTCCCCCGACCACTCCTCGATGGGCTTTTTTTTTTCGGCACGCAAGACGAAAAGGGCCGTCTTTTCTCCCCCCCTGCAATGATAGACCGCAGCCGCAACTTTCCTTCGATTTTGGCGATCCCTCCGCTCCCATAGAGCAGCGGTCCGTATCGGGCTCGGTGTACCGAGGGAAGACCCCGTTGACTTCCTTTCCCCTGTCCTTTGAGTTCTTTTTCCCTCTTTTCTTTTTTTTCCTGATTAGGAGCACAAGGGAGAAACCCTCTTCCCTGGTTCTTTTTTTAGCTTCTTCCCCCTCTCCTCGCGAAAAAATGGCCCTGATCTGGAGGCGGAATCCCCCCCGTAAATTTAGAATTTCCCTTTCTTTCCGCCGCCCTTCCCCCCCAGTCCTCTTTATGGTCCTTTCGCAGAGGTGACAGACCTTCTTTCGCATCTCGCCGGCAGTTCACCACTTTTTTTTTTTTTTGATTCCTTCCTCCCCCGAGAAGAGGAACTTTCTTCCTTTTTCCTAGTCGAGAGGGTTTGGATCCCGGAATGAAGGGTTTGAGGCTGGAAAGGAACCACCTTTTCTTTATTGGCCACTCCCCCATTTTTTTCCCTTTTTGGAAAGAAAGATTTTGAAAAGGGTAGCTCTTTTCACTCCTCAGATCTTTTTTTCCTTCCCACGAAAATGAGATTGGAAGCTGGTTATCTCTTTTTCCCCCTCCTTTTTGAGAATACCTCTCCTCCCCGCCGATCGCATAGAAGGTGTTTGAACCTATCATCTCCCCCCTTTCCCCTTTTTTTCCTTCTCCTCTTACATAGAAGACATGAACACGCCTCTGGCAATGCTCGAAGGAGCGATTGGAGCTTCCCCTTTCTCTTCTCATTTCTTCTTCGGTGTTTTTCCTTCCTTTTTTGTCGCTGTCGGAGCCCTTTTCTCCTTCGGTCGTGAGCAAAGATCAGGCCCGTCCAGATTGGTCCCTTTTTTCTTCCTCTTCGGAATTCTTTCTCCCGACATGACCGACCTCTCCTTTCTCCGTTGAGGATTAGGGTTTTTTTCATGGTAATTTTTGTGCAAGAAAACAAGGGTCGCGATTCGCTCCTTCTTCTTTCGATGATCTTATTACCTTCCTCCCCTTTTCCCCTTCTCGTAACAAGAATAGGGAAGAATTTTTTCGACCGGCAGAAGGCGGGGTACCGCACAGGCCCTTTTTTTTCTTTTTCGACTCATCTTCTCTTTCCCTTTGTGTTTTTTCATGGGAAAAAGGGAATCGGGCATTCGGGGAATAGGGTAGTGGTCTACCCTGCAATACACTCTTTCTTCTCTTTCGGTCCCCCCTTTTTTGGATTGGATGGTTTCCTCCCTTTCCCCTTCTTCCTTCCTACTTTAGAAGAGGATAGAAAGTAAGCGACCTTTTTCCTGCCTCCTGATAAAGTAGAGGCCGCAATTTTTTTCCCTCCCTGCCCCTTTTCTTTTCCCTCTTTGCCCTTTTCCTCCAGGAAGTAGACCTACATAAACGCTTTGGTCTCTCCCGAGGCCGAATTTCCTCCCCGATGCCCTTATTCTCAGAGTCCGATTCCGTCTCCTTCTGGTGTCCCCTACCTCCAAAAAGAGACCACGATTTTTTTTTTCTTCCATTGAGGACCCTTTCAAGCTGCCGGCTCGGCATGCATTCTCTTTTTTGTCCGCCGACTTGACCGGCTTTTTTTTTTTGTGCCTGCCCCCACAGGAAGGTGACCAGGTTTCTTTTGATTCCTTTTTATTTCCGTTTCGCCTCTCCTTTCTCCCTTCCTTCCGGAGGTAGAGAAGCGACGGTTTCTAGGCGCCGACAATGCGTCTGGTAGTTTTTTTCCCTTTTTTTTTTTTCCCCTCTTTTGATTCCCTCCTTTTTTTTCTTCTTTCTCCGGCTTCATGGTGCCGCGATCCTTCGACCGCCTTTTTTTGAACGCGAAGGCGAGAGTAACATCGCCGCCCTTTTTTCTTCTGGCTCTTTAACCCCCCCCCCCCCCCCCCCCCCCCAAATTTTCAGCCTTAGTGCGAATCGGTTCTTTTGCTTGCCCGGCTTCATCCTCCTCCCTTTTATATCGTCTTTTCCCAAGAGTTCCTTTATCTCTTCTTCCCCTTCCTCCCCCCTCCCTTCCTAAATCGTGCCGGAATCTTTCCGTTTTTGTTTTGAAGAGATTTCAGGCACGACTTGGATCTTCCCCTTTCTTTTTTTTTCCTTCCGATCTTCCCTTTCTTAGACATCCTTCTCTTTCTTTTTTTTTCCTCTTGCCTTTCGTGAAGCCGGGCAAGGCCTCGCCGCTTGGCAACGAAGGAGGAAGTTTTCCCCAGCTCCTACTCCTTTTTTGAGGAATAAAGTTGCTTCCCTTTTCTTTTTCCCCTTCGCTTTCCAGGCGACACGTCCTCGATCCTTTTTTTCTGAGTTCCCCTCCCTCCCCCGCTTGCCGCCCTATATCTTTTTTCCCCGGCGAGAGGCCGACGTCCTCTTTCTCCCCCCCTCCCATTTTCTTTTCGGATTTCTTTTCCTTCTTTTTTCTTCTTGGGGCATTTCAAGAAAGAGAGGTCGCTTTTTCCGCGGATCGCGTGAAAGGTCACCCTTTTTTTTTCCCCATTCTTGTTTTCCTTCCTTTCCCCTGAAGAGAATCGCATGCCTTTCGGCGAGTGAGCCCCCCTCTTCCTCTCCCCTTCCCTCCCTGGATGTTCGGCTTGGTTGAGGTCGTGCCACCTCTCTTTTCTCGAGACAGGAGGACGGAATTAGTTAGCCCATTCTCTTTTTTCCCTTTTTATTCTCTCCCCCTTTTTTCTTTTTCCCTTTTCCCCCTCTCTACCCTGTTCATGATGGTCGCGCCTTCTCCCTTCATGAGGCATATGCGCATGAAATCGCGAGGCTTCCTCTTTTCTTCTTTGGGTTTGTCTCCCCTTTCCCCCTGCCCCCCCCCTTCAATCGGCAGTCGCCTTGCCTTATTGCATTGAAACAACTACCCCGATGCCCGATGCCGCGCTTTCCAGTTCTTTTTTTTTCCTCTGCGGCTCCGCGCGAGGAGCGAGATCGTTACTTTTTTTTTTCTCCCCCCTGCCTTCCTTCTTTCCCCCCCTTAAAATGGACCCTTCCCTCTCTCTTCTGTGAGAGAACGGTGGCGCCTCTTCATCATCTGATGATGAGCCCCGGAAGACTCTTTCCCCTTTTTTCCACCTCACTTCCCTGGAAGAAAACCGATCTTTTCCTGTCATGTCGCTTTCGGATGAACGCCCCCCCCCCCCCCCCCCCCCCCCCCCCCCCCCCCCCCCCACCCCACCCCCTTTCCTCTGAAAGGGCGTGACCTTCCTGTTTTTTTCATGATCGTGCTAAAGAACCGATCTTCTCTTTTTTCCTTTTTGCCTTTCCCTTCGAAACTACTCCTCTCTTCCTTTTTCTTCCCTTTCTGCTGCAAGACGACCCGAGCTGGATTTTCTGTTGCGCTGTGGCGGAGAGCTCAAGCTTTTTCTTCATTTCCCTCCCTTTTTCCTTTCCCCTTCTGGCGGAGATGATTTTTCGGGAGGAGAGCCGGTCTTCCCTCCCCTTTTCAGGTCTTCTCTTTTCTGTGTTTTTCTCTTTTTTCTCTTTTCTCCCCTCGGAAGATAGAAAGAGTCGCCCCTTCTTTTTTTTTTCTAGATCATGGGCGGGGCCCTGCCCCCTTTTTTAGGCATTTTTTCCAGCATTCCTCTCGACTGAGTGATACAGAAATACTTTCCCCGGCCTTGCCTTAACAGCCGGGTTTTTCCCTGAACTTTGCCTTCTTCCTCATAGAAAGAGCGACAGATTTTCTTCCCGGCGGCGCGGGGAAGATTCGCTTCCCCCCTTTTGAGTCCGTTTAATTCTCCCTTTCCCTTCCTTTTGAAAGGTTCCTACCGGAACCTGATGGCGCGGTGCCTTTTTTTCACACTTTATCTTCTCTCCCCCTTCTCCTTTTTTCGCGAGGAGATGTTCCTCCTCTTTCCGCCCAGGAGGGCAATAGCGGCAGAGCATGTCCGTCCTTTCCCCCTTTCTATTCCTTATTTACCTTCGTCTCCCTCTCCCTTTTCCCTTCTTACTGCCATGGCCATCAGCCTGAATCGGGTCGTGTTTCCCCGGCCTCTTTCCCTATCCCCCTCCTTTCTTTTTTCCTTTTCCACGATCTAAAGCTCAACGGTTTCTCGCAGTGCCGGCGCCTGCATTCTCTCCTTTTTTTTGCATTCCCCCTTCTTTTTTCTTCCGTCTTGTCGGCCAGAAGGAGGTCCTAGGGGGCGTCAGGCCCATCGCCCTCTTTCACCCTTTCATTTTTTTTAGGAGGCGCAATTGTCCCCCTGGCATGATCCTGACCGCCAGGGGTGCTCGATCGCATTTCCTTTTTTTTTCCTTTCCTACTTGATCCCATTTTTCCAAAAAGTTGCACCCACAATCGCCCCTTTTTCTTTTCTTCTTGCCCTCAGTTTATCCTCTATGAACATTTTCATTACCCGGAGGGAATTCGCCGCCCCCCCCTCCCCTTTTTTCAGAATCCTCGCGTCTGATTTTCCTCTTTTTTTTTCTCCCCCCTTCCTCCTCGGAGGCAACACGCATTTTCTTTTTTGCGGCGAATTAACGCCGGGTTCAGTTTTTTTCTTTTAAGTCCTCCTTTCCCGTTAGAATGTACGTTTTCTTTTTTACAAGGAAAGAAAGGTTGATTCTCTTTTCCCCCCCCCCCCACCCCCCCCCACCCCCCCCCCCCCCCCCACAGCGGAAGAGATTGGGGACAATTTTTGCGCACTTTCTTTCCTTCCTCTTCTTCCTTTCGATAGAGCACTTCCATTGATGCCAAGTATAAGCCACTTTTTTTCCTTTTTTTTTTCTCTCGGCGCTTTCTTGTCGATGTGCCGACGAGTGTTTTGGTGAACTCCTGCTGTGCCCCTACCCCCTTTCTGATGCCCTCCCCTTTCCCTACTCCGAGACCAGGGACAGTGAGTCTTTTGCCCGCAGCAGAAATGGGCACCGTGAGCTTTCTTTTCTTTTCTTCATGCTCCTTTTATCGTTTGGCTATTTCCTCTCTCCTTTTTTCCTATTCTGATGGAAATGGGCAAGTCCTGTGCTTCTTTTTTCCCGAAATAGGTGAGATGGCGATATTGCGTCCCGGTTCTTTCTTCCGTTCTTTTTTTTTTTGGGGCCCCCCTTTTCCCATGGCCTGGGTATGGAGGCAGGAAAATCCTCGTTTCTTAACGCCGAAAGCGCACCTTTCCGTGGTCTTAGGAGTCTTTCCTCCCGTGGCAGGATGGACCCACCTTTTTTCAACCCCCCCCTTTTTTTTTGGTAGGAGAGAGATAGTCTTTTTTTTTTTCGGGCAAGAGATTGGACCTCTTTTTTCGTTTTTTGCCTCCCCTTTTCTTCCTTGCGGAGGGAGGGGGACGGCCTTTTTTTTCGGCAGGGCTTTTCCCCCCCGTGTAGTTCTTTTAGCGTAAAATGGCGTTTTTTTTTCCCCCGCCAAAGAATAGATTTTTTTTCTTTTTTTTTTCCACGCGCTTCTCTTCTTTCCCCGGGAGAGAGTTTTTTCTTTCGATAGGACTTTTCTCCTAACCTCTTTGACGCAACCTCCCCCCTCTTTTTCGTCATTAAGAATGTTGAAAATCCTCCGCCCGCGAGATTAAAGGCGCAGCTCTCTTTTTCGTGAACTATCCTTTTCCCGTTCTCTCCCTTCTCCCCTTCCCCTCTAAAGGCGCGCTTGGAACGTCCGCACTCCTTGCATGGCGAGAGAAAGCTCGGGGCGACTTTTTTTCCCTTTCTCCCTCCGTCTAGCTTAATTCCTCTTTTTCTCCTCTCCCATGAACATCGATCGCACTTACGATCATGGCCACGTCAAGATGGGACCCTTCCTCGGTACTTACTTTTTTTTTCTTCCCTCTACATGACCTGAAAGCCGCTTGATTCTCGTTTCCATTCATGAATTTGTGAAAGCCCCCTGGCCGCTTCCTTCCCGTTTACTCTTCCCTCTTGTATCCCCCGGACGATATAGGGCCACCCCCCGCCTGGCGAGAATGCCTTTTTTTTTCTTTCGCCTATTGTGTTTTCCTTTTCTCTTTTTTGAGTCAAGATATAGCACGCATTTCTTTTCCTTAGGCGGAACTGGAAAGAATCGGGCCCATCTTTCCCTTTTTTCCCCCCTGAAATTCGGAGGCCTCTTTTCTTCTTCCCCCTCCTTACCGCGGAAGGAATCAAGTAAGAATAGGAAGCTTGATGGCATCGAGAATAGGCCTCCTGCATTCCTTTTTTTTTCTTCCCACAAGGTCTTCGTTAAACCGGTAGAGAGAGGAAAGGTTCTTTCCTGTTCATCAGGAACGCTCTACCCCTTTGTTTGTCTTTCCCCTCTTTCCCTCCCGAGAAGGGGAGAACGATGCTCTCCAGGAGAAGGAGAGTGGCCTCCATCCCCCTTCATCCTCGCGGAGGAAGGCATTGAGCTTTCTTCACGCTTACGCGATAGGAATTTTCTCGGTCCTTGTACGCCTTGACCTGCTTCCTTTCCCCCCCCTCCTTTTGTGACCAGTGAAGCGCAGATCTCTTCTCCGCGACCAGCTCGGAGTGAACTGCAGGGGGTTTTTTTTCTTCTTCCGTGAGCCTCTCCCCTTTTTTCTTTTCTCTTTTTTTTGTTGCGCGGTCGAGACAGTCTTTTCCCCTCGATATAGGGCGGAATCGGCATGGTGCGCTTTCTTTTCTCCTTCTCACGGGTCCCTCTTCCGTAACCGATCCCTCCACCTACATTTATCCTGACCGGGCGTCGCTTTTTCCACTCGCCTTAGGTGAAGAGAGGGACGATGTTCTCTCTTTTTTTTCCTGATTCACTTTTCCCAGCCCGTTCTCTTTTTTTCCCTCCGTCGCAATCGAAGGAAGGCTCGGGCTTTTTCTTTTTTTCCGAGTCGCTCAAGAGGGCGGAATCTCTTTTTCTATGACACCTGTCCCTTCTTTTTGTATCGGCTGTCGAGGAAGAGCTGCAGTAAGCGACGCTCTTTTTGCGCGCGTTTTGGAGTCCTTTTCTTTTCTTTTTTCCCTTCTCCCTTCCTCTTAGGACAGCCCCTTTCTTTTTCTTTCCCTGCTCGACGCCACAAAAGGTAGAGGAGGGAAAGGTCCCTCTCGCCTTCGGTTCCATGGCGCGTCCTCTTTTTTTTTTTTTTTTTTTTTTTTTCTAGGAGCTTTCCCCTGTCCGGCTGCCGCCCTCTAGCGAGTCCTGAGGAGACGGGCGCGCCGCGGACTCTCCCCCCTCTTCTCGGATTTGCGCCTTTTTCTCTTTCTTTCTTGCATTGCACGCACGGAGCTTTTTTTTTCAAGAGCCCTTTTTTCTTCCCCTCCTGTGTGGAAGGAAAATTAATGAAGGTTCAAGTTTTTACGGCAGAGAATCGAAGGCATGCCGATTCCCTTCTTGGGAGCCCTGGACCTTTCTTCTCCATGCCTGTTTGCGCGTGGTTGCGGTCGGTTCCCTTTTTTTTTTCCTCTCTCTCTCCGGCAAGGAGGACGGCATCGTTCTATCCCCCTTGAACCGAGATGTTCATGTCACCCACTCTTCCCTTTTAGTTTTCGCTTGATTCCCCCCTTTTCCCCCTCCTTTTTTCCCCTTTTCATGTGGTCAGCCGCATGTGCTGTCTCGTTTTCGCATGCCATCGCGACTGGGTTTTTTCCTCTTTTGCTTTTCCGGGTCCTCTTCCCCTTTTTTTTCTCTGGTTCAGGAAATGCGGCCTCCGGATTTCTTGAACCAAATTTTTTTTTTTCTTCCCCCCTTTCCGGACGAAGGGACACCTCTCGCCGCGAGATGGCGGCCTCTTTTCCCTTTGCCTTTTTCCCCAACTTTTCCTTCCCCCCTCCCTTTCAAAGGCATGGATGCCGAGGCTTTTTTTTGGCGCCGATATAGTCATGGGTAATACCCCCCTTTCCCCTTTCTCCGATGACTTTTTTTTTACACAAATTCATGAACTGGCCGCTTTTTCCCGGCTGCTTCAGTCATGTCGACGTCCGGCATTCGGCACCCAATGCGATGTTCCTGCCTTTTTTCCCGGAAGGAAATCTTTTTTTCTTATTGCTTTCCCCCTCTTTATCTCGAGGTTCAGGTTTCTCCGACCTGTCCTCTTCCTGAGGTTTTTTTTCCTTTCGCAGCGCCCCGAGCTGTTTTTTTCTGCTGTGTTGCGCTGGGAGTTTTTCTTTTCGCGGGCATTTTCAAAATTCTCTCCTCCTTTTTCCCCGGGCGGCAGATGATTTTCGCTTTTTTTTTCTCGCGCGGGAGCTTATAGACATTGATTTTTTTTTTCTTAGAGATTGTTTTTTTCCTCTTCTTAGGTGATGACTAGAGACGATCCCCTTTTTCCCCGGCGCTACAGGAGGGTAGGCCGCGTCCCTTTTTTTTTTTTTTTTTTTTCCCAACCTCTTTTTCTGAGGTGGCTTTCTTTTCGATGCGTGGAAGACACCGTACCTTCCTCTTTTTTTTTTTCAATCTCTTGTCCTTTCCCTTCCCGTCATAACCAGGAATGAAGAGGATCTGACTAGACGGAACGTTCTTGCCCGGTTTTCTTTCTATTTCGAGGAGACCCCCCACGTGTGAATGACGGCCTCCCTTTTTTGTTACTCCCTTCACGCTCGGGCCATAAGACCCTCCCGGAAAGGGATTTTTTTTGCGGAGACTTACGTTCTTGAAGGCCTTTAAATGTTGCCCCTCCAGAACCATGCCATGTTTTTTTTTTCCCGCCGCGAGAAAATACCGCCCAGGATTTTTTTTTTTCCCCTGCGGCCGCTCTCCTCCCCCCCCCCCTTTTCCGGCGTCGCAAAAGACGCATCACGATTCTTTTCAGCCGAAGGTCAAACGGGTTTTCGTGCCCCTTCCTTCCTATCACTTTCTGTGCTGCGCAAAGATATAAGCTCTTCTTTCGGCTTCTTTTCCTCTTCTCGCCTGTCACGGTAATGAGTAGGCAGGTCGTTTCTGCAACGAACGAGAGGTTTTATCTCCTTCTCGCCCACCACCACTCGTGGTTTTGCACAGTAGAAAAGACTTATACAAGCCGGCAAAAGGCTTTCTCCAGTGGAGAGAATCCGACCGGCGAGGATACTGTCAAAGGGAATTGCCTTTTCATTTTTTGCGAGTCGAAGTAGCCTTCCCTGAATCCATCTGCGAGACACCTTGTCATTCGATGAAGATGCGGCACCCCCCCTTCCTCGGGCGGTCCTGTTTTACGACATTCCGCCTTTCTTCTCTCCCAGAAAGAGAAACAAGGTACACGGCTCTCCCCGCCTTCGGAGGCATCTTTTTTTCCTCTCCCTCTTTTCTTTCCTCTCCCTGGCATTCCGCTTCCCCCTTTCCCTTCCTCTTTCTTCGGCAAACAGAAGGCTCGATGCCGTTTTCCTCATTCACGAAGGAGGGGTAATCTTTTTTCTCTTTTTGTTTGTCATTCCCTTTGTTAGACTTGTCCTTTTCCCCCTTCTTTTTCTGCGATTGTGGGGGAAGAAGGTCTTGACAAGGGTGCCGCCGCCCTTTTTTTTATTTTCTGCAGGATTTTATGGCCGGGAAGGATCTCCTTGATTCAATTGGAGAGTGCGCCCTGCCGTCCTCTCTTCCTTTCATGCGGATTGGAGATTTCAGAGAACAGAGATGGTTTTTTCTTCGCTGGCCTCCTAATCGTCTTTTCTGCCCCCTACCTGTCGCAAGACCTGGGAACGTGCAGCGCCGCCCCCCTTTTTTTTTAGCGACTTTTTTGAGCTTTCGATAGGTGCGCAGCACACTTTTTTTATCTTATAGCAGTGACCGAGTTGCCTCGTTGACTCCTGGTGATTTCCTTTTCTCCTTCTTGATGCGTACGGTTTACGAAAGACAATTTTTCTTCTGATTCCTTTTATCTTGTCCGGGGATTTTTAACGCCCTCCACCCGTCGAGGAAATAATGGGATAGTTTTGCTCTTTTTCCAATAGCCTCGCTGAACCAACTGGCGGGGGAGGGATTCCTCCTGAGAAGTGGCTTGACCTGCCCGCGCCGCCAGTCAGGGAAGGTGGAGGAGAGGGAGGTTTTTTTCGGACCCCCCTCCTTTTTTTTTTTCTTGCGCAACCCGCACCCGTCGTTACCAAGGGGGGTGGGATCTCTGAGACGAATAGTTCCCCCTTCCTAACATTGTTCCTGAGAGGGCTTTTCAGAGCGGGCGATTTCTTCCCCCCTTTAATGCCTTTTTTTCTTTTCCCCGGAAAAAGGAGTAAGGAAGTTGGCGGCTCCTTTTTTTTAGCACTCAGTCTTTCTATTCCTCGCGAAAATAGAATCTTAAGGGTCGGTGGGAGTTCCAACTGCCCCTCTTCCTATTGCCCCCTTTACCAGCCTTTTCCGGGGCGACTTTTTCTATAGTCGTTTTTCATCACCTAGGGCTCTTTTTTCCCCCTACTCCTTTTTCTCGCATACCAGGCCAGTTTTTGTTTGTGGAGGTCCAATCCATGGCGATAAGCTTTTTCTTGCATCTGATTTTGCCCGAAAGCGAGGCCTTCCGCGGTTTGAGGTAATTCCTCGTCCCTTTTCCTCCCCTCTTGGAATATCCTGGTTTTTTTTTTGCCCTTTCCCAGCAGTAATTGGCAGAGCTCTTCTTTTTGCGCCGGCAAGAAGAAGCACCCTCGTCTCGTTTCTCTTGGTTGTCAGGAGCCGATTCCGGTTTCAGACAGTCTCCTTCGCACTCTGGGACAGTATTTTTCCCCTTCTCTTTTTTCCAGATGGGACCTTCCTCAGACTGGCTTCTGTTCCCTTTCCTCCCTTCCACTCTCCATGAAATGAAAGCTTCGAGAGATCTTTTTCTTCTTGGTGCCCCCCCCCTTCTTTTTTTTTTTTCTTAATTGTTGCAAGAACGCTACAAGGTGTCTTTTTTGTAGTTTCACGCCGTTCCCCTTCTCTATTTCAAAGTAGGACTCTCTTTCTTCACCTCCTGGGCAGCCATGAAAGATTGACCCCTCTCGGCTTTATGAGGGCTGGGGGTGGTTCCTTTCTTTTTTCCCTTCCCTTGTGCGACCCCACCTCTCGTTTTTCCTCAGGCGGAAACTGGAAACCAAGCACTCGGGCATCGGTGCTTTTTGGTCTCCCTGCATAAGGCAATGCGCGACCGGCCGTTTTTTCTCCCCTTCCGCTTGGCCTTCGTCCCTTCCCCTTCTTCCTTTCCCCCGTAGAATAGAAGAGGTAGCCAGTTCGTTT
>Ga0179593_1815679_pt1 | contig 11841 bp, 24 predicted proteins | sample CZODoug2_1_08_16_FD_185931 | JGI IMG/M metagenome (GOLD analysis project Ga0179593, IMG submission 185931) | Vadose zone soil fungal communities from Angelo Coast Range Reserve, California, USA - CZODoug2_1_08_16fungal (PacBio error correction) | ecosystem: Environmental > Terrestrial > Soil >... | reverse complement strand
AATTTCCTTTCGCCCCATGTCTCGAGGGGCGGAAGGGGTTCGGCGTTTCCGATTCCTTTCCCCCCCCTCTCCCGAGGACCGCATGAGATTCCAACGTAAGATGATGCGCGACCCTCTTCCTCTCTATAATCGTTCTTCTTTCCCTTCTTTTTTTTTTGAAGATTTTTTCCCCCCGAGAAGGAGGAAAGGTCTTGCGCTTTTTGGGGGACGCCGGAGTATTACTTCTTCGGCACATCTTCCTCGGGAGAAAGCTCTCTCTTTTCTCCCTTTTTTTTTTCCGCGAAATTTCCTCTCGACACGATTTGCGAGCGGATTTTGAAAGTTGACCCTGTCTATCTCTTTTGAATCGTTCATGAGGGACGCGAAACGTCCCTCGGCCAACAAGCTCCAACGGAGCCCGTTTCGCGTTCTTTCTTCCTTTCCCTCACGTTTAAAGCCTTTTTTCTTTTTTCCCCTGAATGGCCAGCTCAATTCAAAACGGTGGTCTTTTCTTTTTTCTTGAGACACCTTATGAATCTCTTCTTCCTCTCCTGACCAGTTTGTTTTTTTCAAAGGCGTTCGGTTCCCTTTCCCGGCATTTGGGAGAAGTCGCTCTTCCTTGTTTCTCCGGATTGACAAGGGGCGGGTGTACCCTCAACTTGCACCTAACATCGTTCTTTCGACACAGAGTAGTTTCCCCTCTCTCGCTGTTTCCTTTTTTAGACGTCCCTTTCCTCCTTCGTAGCCTTCCTGGTGGATGAGGTAGGGTTTTTTCTTCCCTTTCCTGGGCGATGGCCTTTCTCTCCGATCTTTTTTTTTTTTTTTTTTTTTCTCCCAGGCAGAGGGTCCCCCCTTTGTAGGAAGCGGTAGTGCCCTTTCAGGGCGGCTTGGGCCGGGATGCCACAGTTTCCCCCCTTCTCCTCTGCCATTTTTTTTAACCACTTAGGCCCACCGTTGGGTCTCCTCCGGGGCTCGCGCAATCCGGTTTCGTTTTTTTACGTTTCGCCCCTTCCGGTCGCCTGTAAAGAGCAGTTGGCGTTGACACGTGTTTCGGTTTACAATCATACGGCGTCCGTCCTTTCCCTGCATTTTTTTTTTTTCCCCCCCCCACATTAGATATCATGCACCCTGGACCTCGCAAGCGCGGCTTCTCCTTCTTCAGTGCGGGATTTCTTTTTCCCATTTTTTCGTTTTTTTCCCCCCCCTCTCGCTGGGCTGCAGGACGCATTAGGTTTTTTTTTCTGTCTCCCGTCGTCCCTTAGGTTCCCATACAAGCAGAAGGCAACCGCGGGCGTTTCCCCCCCCTGACGAGGACCCTTCCTTTTTTTTTTTCTTGAATCGTTTTTCAAGCGTATTTCTTTTTGAGCGTGGGTCCTCCACGGGTCGAAAACTTTTTTCTTTCTCCTCCGGACGCCAGCCCCTCCCTTTTTTTGCGGCTAGTTTTTCCGAAAGGACATATAAGCCCTTCTTGGCAAAAGGTCCTTCCCATTTGGGCGAGGATTTTTTTCCCTCACACCCCAAAAATTATCGTCGTCCTCCCAAGTGGGCCCCCATTCGTCTTTTCTTTTTGTCCCCCTTTGCACTTTTTTTTTTTAGCGCCGTAGCTTTTTCGGACTTCCTTTTGCCCATTGTCGTCGTCTCCTTTTTCCTTCTTTTTATGACCTTCTTTCAAGGTCAATATCTTCGATCCGATTCCAGAACGGTTTCCGGCCCACCCAGCCTGCTCGCCCCCGCCCTGTGGGCGACCGCCCCCCGGTCTTGCATTGTCTTTTTTTCAATCGATGGCCGAATCCCCCCCTCCCTTCTTGCCGTTTTTTTTCCCTGCCGAGTGAAGCGCGACCCAGCCACACACAACCGCCTCCCCCCCCGGCAGGTGGTTCACGTTCATGTATTTTTTTCTTCCGAAGTTGAGTCCTTTTCGGCAGAACACGACGGTTCTCAAAATAGTCCCCGGTTTTTTTTTTTCTTTTCGCCTGTGCCCGAGCCCCCCTTTTTTTTTTTTTTCTCTCTATTTTTCTCCTGGAGAATTGTGATTCCCAGCGAGACGCTTTCTTTTCTCCCCTCCCGAACCTTGTACAGGTGTTTTGACTTTTCCTTTCTCCATTGCCTGTTTCCCCCGGCTCCGTCACGAAGGTCCCCTTTGTGGGGCCGCCTCATGGACTTCCGGTAACCCCCCCCCCCCCCTTCTTGAGACCGCCTCTTTCAGGGGGCCGGGGCTCTTTTTCGTGGACCTCTTTTTCCTTCTGGTTTTTTTCCCAGGGCGCGTTGTGCCCATTTAAGTATTTTAGCTCCGCGGTACGCGTCGTAGGCTGTCAAGATCCTAATTACTTGGGGGAAGGTATGGTTGTCAGTCTTTTTATTTTTTTTCCTCGTGGGCGCGTTCCTTTTTTCTTTTGTCCCTGCGGAACAGTGGGAGGTTCTTTTTTCTCGAAATCGGGGGATCCCCTCGGGTGTCGCCCTTTTTTTTCAATTTCCTTTTAGAATAATTATTCCTTTTTCTCCCGACGTCCACCCTTTCGCCTCCCCTCAAAATAAGTGTTCTCTTTCGCCTTCTGCGCAGCTTCGCTTAGTGCGAACCTTTTCCCCCCTCGGGAAATTGGCCGTTTTTTTTTTTTCCCCGAGGAGTGAGTTCTCTTGACTTTTCTTCCATTTCCTCCTTTTACCCCCTTTTTCCTCGATGCGATCGATTCCTACGGAACCCTCCAAAGGACCAACTCTCAGCCTTTTTAGTGTATCAGCGGGAACGCCCCCCTTTCCCCCCAGGGCTCCTAAGTATCTTTTTTCCCCTCTCCTCAGCTCGGCCTTTCCCCCCCCCTGCTGTCCCCCCCTTTCTCCCCCCAATGGAGAGCGCAGAGATTTTCTCTGAGATCGCCTCTCCTATAGTTGGATTTTTTGACGATTTGTATTCCTCCCGTTCTTTTTTCGATACTAGGTAACGCTTTTCCTGTAATAAAAATAGCCCCTTCCCCTAAAGTAGATCTGTCTGCTACTTTTTTGGTTTTCACCCCTCCCCCCTCTTATCGGAAGGAGTATAGTTCTTTGGAATGGAGGCGTTTCTTCCTCTCTCCGTTGTTAGGTTTAGGTTTAGAGATCTCAGTTCCTTATATTTCCTTAGAGAAGGAAGGGGTTTTCTTCCTTCTAGTACCCCCTCGATCTATTAGGTGAATTAGTAGGAGTTTTTATTACTCCTTTGCTTTTTTTTCTTATAGAATTGAAGAAACCCTCGACCTTCCTTTTTTTTCTCGGACCACGCGGGACCCTTTTTTTCGATTTATCCGATTTGTCTTCCCTGCGTCCGCCTTTTTCCCTTTGCACCATTTCCCTTCACGGCCGGAGCTGACGACTTTAATATACTGAGGAGGAACTTTTTCCCCCCTTTCGTCGCTCTACATACTCCCTGGGCCGGGGAGGACGTGGGGATATTACCAGGCCTCCAGTTTCTTTAGACGACTTTGGGGAGGGGGGTTTCCGCCCCCTCCTTGCCAAGGATTTCCATCCTTTGTCCCCTTTGGTCGTTTTTTAATTTTCGCGCTGGGGGACAGTCTTTTTTTCTTTGGGGAGAGGAAGGCACCGGGACCCCCCTTACCCCTATGTTTAGAATTTATTCTCATTTCCCCGGTGATCGTCCCCCTAGCAGGGATTTTTTTCTGCTCCCAACTCTTTTTCGGAGTCCTCTGCGGATAAAGGTCTGTGGGAATGAGTTAGAGCCCATGTTGTTAACAGAAAAGTGTGATTCCTTCCCCCCGTTCCCCCTCCCGCGCCCGTTCCCCCGATGACTGTCCTTTCTTCCACCAATATTCGTTTTCTTCACGAATAATGGATCCCTAAAGCCGGTATTCGGCTCGCCATAGGATTCATTCCCTTTTCCTTTCAAGATTAGAGAGGTAGAGCTTTTCTTCCCCCCCTTCGAAGTCTCGCCCCCTTCCTTTCCCTTGGGGGCTAACTTCTGGTTCGGCGCAGGGACTCCTAGGAGGGGTTTCATCGTATGTACGATTGTGCTCTTCAAGAGGGGAGAAGAGGATTTGGAAAGAGATGTCTTTTACATCTCAGGGCCTTCACGGCTCCCCCTTTTCTTACTTTGATTTCCCACCCCCCCCCCCGGACCACAATTCCGGCTTTCCCTCTCCCCCCTTGTCTTGGTTCAAAAAAGCCCGATGGACACAGTCCCTCCCTCTTCACACAAGAGGTCCTGCTTCTCTTTTCCTTTCAGGAATGGTCTCCCCTTTGCGAGTCGAATCTCCGAATGATTTGCTACGGGGGGTGTTGTTTTTCGTTTTGGCTCCCGGGAGGATCGGTGAGTAAGAATTTTTTCCCCTCGACCTTTCCCCCTCTTCTTGGGAAGCCTGCCGGGATTTTTCGGACCTTGGTGGTCTCCTTCAGCTTTTTCTTTTTTCTGACCTTCTTCACTTTGGGGCTTCGGCACCTTTTCTCAAGAAACAGTTGGACTACCCCCTCTCGGTTAGGAGATGGTTTTGCCTCTCCCTTCTTACGTTAATTCTTTTCCATACTTAGATTCCCCTTTTTTGAACCGTGATTTCTTTTTTCTTTTTTTTTTCACCTTTTTCCCCCTCGACGTCCCTTCCTCCTCAAATTTTTTCGTTCTACGGGGGCGCGATGAGGGACATTTCTTCTCCGCCCTCCTCATTTTTCCAGTGTCCCCCCCTTCCGATAAGGGGTGGGCCTTCTTTTTTTCAACCCCGCGCGCCTTTTTTTTTCTTTTTCCTTTCGGAGGCTCTTATGGCTTTTCCTTTTTCTTCCCGAAAAAGCCAAGGGACCGGCCCGCTCCCCTTTTCGTTCCTCTTTAGAAAAAAGTGTTTCTCTGAACCTCTCCCTTTCCCTTCCTTCCATCCAGATTTTTCCTCGTTGAAAAGGAAGGCGTGTCCACATTTCTTCTTTTTGGTCTTTTGTGAAAGGGAGCAACGATGCCTGCGTTTTTTTTCCACCCGGCAAGTTCCCCCCTTCCGAAGTAATCCCCTCTTGTACTGGCCGGGCTCGTTCTGAATAGATTCTCCCCACCTCATCCCCGAACCCTCTTTCCCAAATAGTGGCCTTTCCCGAAGCAGGGCGGGCTTTTTTTCTGGTCGCGGGTGCTTGATGCTAGCGATGGGACCGTCGTTTTCCTATTTTTCCTGGCAGTACCCTTCTTTCGGGTTTTTTTTCCCCCTGTTCGGAGGGGAAGACAAGTTTTACAAGGCTCGACAAATTTCTTTTTCTCCCGTGGCCCTCCGACTGAGCGACGAAACCCCCCTGGCTGCAAGTTTCATTTTTCCGATTTTCGCGGCTTCCCCATGGGGCGGGCACCCCCCTCGTTTTTTTTCTTTCAGTTTTGAAGGCTCACTTTTTCCCCTCCCTTTCGTGAAAAACTTGCAACGGTGGCATTTTTTTTTTTTTTTTCCCGCTACGAGGGACAGGGGCGGTGTTCCTTCCACCTCTCCCCCAACGGTTCTCTTTCCTGCTGATGTGAAGCTGCGAGATGACTTGGTCGAGGAAGTCCATCGCCCTTTTCCCCCCCTGGACTCGTAATTCCCGAAGCACCCCCCTTTTTTTCGCTTTTTTCCCTTCCGTGAAAACCGTCCTTCTCCCTTTTGCACCATTGAGAGAGTTTTTTCCTTGTCGACGAATAAGCGTAATTTTTCTGCTTTTCCACTTCGTTTTCTTTGAAAGTTCTTTCTTTCAAGAAAGCGCAACTTCTTTCCCACTCTGTTCCCCAAGCTTTTTTTTTTGGGAAGTCAATTTTTGAAACCGGCAAGTTCCTTTTTTTCCGGCTTCAGCAGCCCTCGTTTCTTTCCCCCCTTTCCTGTTTCTTCGCCTCGAACCACCCTTGGATCCAGCTTTTTTTTCCCCTTTAGGGGCTGGTACAGGGTTTTTCCTTCACACTCGATGACTCCCCCCTCTTCCCTTGCTCTTTTATTTTTTTCCCCCTTTTTCCCCGAGAAGTTTTTCTTTTTCCTGGTGTCCACAATGTCGTAGACCTTTTTAGTCTTCTCCAGTGTTCTTCTCCTTTTTCCCGGTTGCCCTTTCAAGAAGGGTTCCCCCTCCTTGGTCGATCTTTTTTTTTCCCCCTTTTTGGGCTTTCTGCAATAGAGCGCTTTTGATGGTTTGGGCGCGTATTCTTTTTTCTTTTCCTCCGGGAGTCCCCGCTCTTTCCTCCTTCCTGCGATCCCTTTCTCAGTGCAGAATCTTCCCCCCCTTTTTTTTTTTTCCATCGAGTAACTCGATTTGAACGTCCGGTCTTTTTTCTCCTCTTTCTCTTCTTCTGCTGGGAACGCTCAATTCTCGTTTTTTCGCTCCCCCCTTCTGCGCGGAAAGGCGATTTGTCTTTCCTCTCTCTTTCCCCTTCCTCTAGATGAAACTTCTCGTCCTTTATTCTTCCGGGTTGGGCGTGTGAATGTCTTTTTCCTCTCTCATGAGGGATCACACCTCGCTTCTTCTCTATTTCCTGAGACTTTTAGTCGTACCCCCTCCTGAACGGAGGATGTTTTTTTCCTAGGCACGGCTTTCCTTTTTCCTGTCGGATTCGGTGCTCCCCCCCTTTAACTTGAAATTTACTAGAGGAGAAGCTTTTTGAGAGGCGCCCGAGAACCTTTTTCCCTCTACTCTCCCCACTATTTTGGTCATCCCGTTCTTGCGCTGCTTTTGAGTGCCCCCGTTCCCGCCACCCTGGCGAGCGCTCTCTTTTTTTTTTTTCTTTTTCCTTTCCGCCATGGTGGACACCCTTGTCCCCCTGGCCTTTTTGTGGGCTTCCCTTTTTGATCAAACGAGGCCCTTTTTTTTCTCGAGGTAAGGACCCCTCCCCCCCATTTCCCCCGGCCGAAATTGCCCTCTCCCCCTTTTTCACATTTCTGCGGGAAAGACCTCTTCTCTCTGGGATTTGGCCTGAAGCTTTCTTTTCTCAAGTTTTCCCCTTTCCTCCCTTGGCGTCTCCCCCCGGAATGGAGAGTAGCTCTCATTGACCGGAGGGGGGGTCCCCCTCCTTCCCCCCCTTTCCACCTCGTGCCTTGCCATTTCCGCGTTCTGTTATTGCTAGATGTGAACGTTGTTTCCCTTTTTCGGCAAGGCTTCCCCTCCGTCGGAGCGTAATGCTTTCGTAAGGGGGCCTTCTTTTCACTCCTCCTTTTGACCTCCGTTTTCGCTGGGACCCCCGACCCGCGAATCACTTTTTGAGAAAGCCTTTTTTTTCCCCCCCTTTCCTTCTGTCCCCTTGTAGAAGAGTTTCTTGCCCCTCTTGAAGTCTTTTTCTGGAAAAAGTTGCTGCTTTCCTGCTGCACATTAGTCTTACCATCTTTTCTTTCCTCCCCTCTTCCTTACTCTACCCCCCACCCAACCCCTTTCCTTCTCTTCCCCACTACGTTCCCACATTCCCCTCCAACTCTTCTGCTACTCCTTTGTCCCCCGTTTTACTCTTCTTCCCTACCTCCTCCTCCCTCCCTCCCCCTCCACCACCATTCACGCCTCTCCTTACCTCTTTCTTCACCCTATCTTCTTTTCCCAGGTGCTCCCCCCCTTTTGCTATTACTTCCATCTACTTTCTTTTTATCCCCCTCCTCGCCCCTTCTCCTATCCTTGTCGACCTCCCCCTCTCACTCTTTCTCCTGTGATCATCCATCCTTTGCGTTTTTCAAGATACTGAGCTTCCCCTCTCCTCCTCCGTTGCCCCCCTGGATGTTACCCCCTCTCCCCTCTCTCTTTGTCTTCTGTTCCCCCCTTCCAGGCCACTTTCTTCTCCACTTTCTCCCCCTACCCCTCAATTCACCCTAACACTTCACCGCCCTTCTCGCTTTTATCTACACCCCCTATCCCGCCCCCCCTCCCACCTTCCCCCCAGTCCCTTCCTCCTATTTTTTCTTATTTACTCGTATCTCTTCTCTTTATTACTCTCTCTCACTTTTCCTGTCTTTGTCCGCGCCCCTCATCTCTCCCTCTATCCTTCTCTGTCGTTTCCTCCCCCCCCACCCCCTCCCACACCCTCTCTCCTACTCCCCTTCCCACTCCTCTCTTTTTTCAATTTTTCCTGGGGTACTCCTTTCCCCCCCCTTTTTTTCCCCCCCCTTCCCCGGTGCCGCCCATGTCGTATTTCCTTTTCCGGGTTCCCCTCTTGGGGAAGTGGAAAGAGGGCTTCCTTTCGCCGGTCTGCAGGTCTCCCTTTTCATTTTTTCTCTCCATTGTCCGTCTTTTTTTTTTCGGCAATCCCACCCCCTACTGGTGAAGGACTTTCCCCTCGAAAGCGTCATTTTTTCCCTCTTTTCTCCTCCCCCCACCCGCGGCCCCGCCCCGGACCTCTCCCCTTCCGATTAGTTTTTTCATTCAGGGAGGGAGGTCGTTTTCCCTTTCGTTCCCTGATCGATGAAAGTCCCTCTCTCTTCCTTTTTTTCTTTACGCATCGAGGGGCAGAGGCAGCGTTTACTTTGAAATGGACGGGTGGATAAACCTTCCCTCCCCTTTTTCCTACGGTGGCTCTTTCCCCTTTTCCACCTCGACGAGGTACCACCTTTTTTCGGGGCGTTCCTTCAAGAGAGGAGGGGCGGCGATTTTTTTTCCTCTCCCCGGGGTCGCCCAATTTTGGGACTTTCCTTCCGAGATGGCGAGGGTTTTGCTGGCGTTTTCTTTGCCCCCTCCTCCTCCCTTCTTTCCTCCCGCGGCCAAGCACGTGAGGACACCCCATTCCCTTTCTCCAATTCAGTTTCTTCGCAGTTCCAAGAGTCCCTTTTTCCCCAATTCGGCGGGACGCCCCCCTCTCCTTCCTTTCTGGCGGATTTTTTCTTGACATCGACTTGAGATGGTTCTTCCTTGTCAAGTCGTCCTCCTTCCTTTATTTCAAGATCCACGGTTCCTAGGGAGAAACGTAACCACCTCCCTTTTCTCCCCAGCGAAACCTTCCCCCCTCTTCCTTTTTTTCCCTTTTCGCCAGACGGGGTCTTGCCTTTCTTTTCAGACACCCCTCACGCCTCGTAGAGCGTTTCTTTCCTGACGAGGCTGATCTCTCTTCCCCCCACCAAGGGTCGCACACCCCCTCTTTCATGGTGGTTTCAACTTGTATTCGAACAGGTGAGCTTTTTCGATTGGGAGTACGTGCCCTCTTTTGCTCGCCCACTCTTTTTCTCACTCCCTTTGTGAAAATATCCCCCCCCTTTTTCCCCCCCTTCCTGCGCCGCCCCTCTCCTCACTGCATGGGCCTCGGTTTCTGCTTGTTTTTGTAATCTTGAGGCATTTTTCTGTTCTCTTCCCCCTATTTTAGTTAGCTGTCCCCTCTACCTTATTTTGGGACGGGTGATCAAGTGTTCCCTCTAGCGGTTCGAAGATCCTTTTTCCCTCTTTCGTACAGCTGGGTTACGTTCACCCGACGAGGTACCCCCCCGTTCGCCTACTAGTAGCCCCCTTCCCTCTCTTTTTTGCGAGAATTCGGTCTTTCAAGATTCCGTACATGTGCGTCCTCTTTTCCGTCCAAGATGGGCTATTTTTTTTCTCCCGGGGGGAGTCGAGCTGTTCCTTTTCCAATGTTGTCCGGTATGGGGAGTGTTCTCTCCCGGCCTTTTCATAGGGCGGGTCTTTTAGCGGTTCTTTTGATAGCGGACAGTGGAGGTCCCCTCTTCTGGTGCTCGAAATTCTGGCTTTTCCTTTTTTTTTTTTTTCGCCGAGCGCGAACCCCCTTTTGATAGTGGAGCTTCCCGACAGTAATTTTTTTCCTACCTTAGAAAAATTTCCCTTCTCGCCCATACGGCCTTTTTTTCTCGTCTTTCCTTCCTGTACCAGGAGGAGAAAATTCCCTTCTTCTGCAACGAAAGGCAGTTTTTCTTTTCTTCTTTTCGAATTGGTCCTTTTCCCCGTATTGGCGTGTCGATTTTAAGTCTTCCCTTCGAGAAGCCCCCCGTTCCTCCTTTTCTCCCCCCTTCCCCTCCATGGAGTGTGTCTCTTCTATGCAGATTTTCATCAGTATATGAACTCTTTTTTCCGTTCATCTCGGAGTCCACCCTTTCGTTTTTTTTCCCAAGGGATGGTGTTCCCCTTTCGAAGGGAGTTTGAAACAGATCTGAGATTTTCTCTATGTCAGAGGTCTTCTTTTCTTAGTCTCCGAAGAAGATGCTCTACTCTTTTACACATTATTCGCTCCCCTCTTCCCTTTCCCCAACAGAAGTAGATCTCAGGCGTTTGTTCCGATCCGGGGTTTCCTCTTTCTCTCCGAGGAGTCTCGTGAGCCTCCCTTTCCCGGTCATAGAGTAGTCTTTTTCCTTCCCTTCCAGGGGTTTGTTGAGTTCGCTGCCCTTCAATGAGGATCCACGAGGTTCTCGCGAGTAAAGGGCTCCCTTGTCCGGGTGGGCCGGATTCCTGGTTGACACCCCCCCCCCCTTCCTTCCTAGCGACGGCGGGGCCTTCGTCCCTTTTTTTGCTTCGTAGCTCGTGCAGAGTTCCTCCACCGGCGCTACGAAAATAAGAGCGTCCCGCGGCCAGATCTCTTGGCTTCCTCCCCGATACAGGGTTTCCCCTGAGACTGATTATTTTTGACACATCATTGTGCACCCTCCTTTCCCCGGTTCTCTTTTTGAATTTTTTTTTGAATTTCCCATCTGACGATCCTCCTTTTCTTAGATCCTTGGACAAAAACGCGCTTTCGTTCTGTTTCCCTCCCTTTTGTCGTTTTCCCCTCCTTATTAAGTGTCTTCTTCCAGCGATCGGGAGTTTATCTCCTTTCCCCTTCCCTTGCAGGAACCCCCCTTTTTTCTGGAAAGTGTCCCTCTCTTGACCGGGGGACGGGGCTCCCTGTTTTCTTTTTCCCTCCCCCCTGGAAAGTTCGCTCTCCTTTGGACAGATTTTTCTCTTTCCTTCCGCGAACTTCTTCTTCCCCTATTTTTCGAATTTTATTCTCTGGTCCCTGGGGGGTTTTTAGTCTTTTTTCTTCTTGAGTGTGATTCCCAATTCGACCCGTGACGCAGTTGTCCACAAAAAGGGGATTTTGTTAGTTCGTTGCTCCCCTCGTGTACAGCCCCTCTCCCCCCCTTTACCCCGCTCCTTCCTGAAACCGTTCCCTGATGACGAATCTCTGACCATGTTTTTTTTTTCTGTTCGGGGCTAAAGTCCCTCCCCTTTTATGGAACCTTCCCCCTCCGAGCTACTGTCTGCTAGGGGGCGCACTTTTCTCTTTCCCTTGGTTAGAGCATTCTTTCCAAGAGAATTATAGCCGGTTTCCTGGATACTCGTTCGTCTTTCTCTTTGGTTTGCCCCTTTATTTCATGAGGTCCGGCCCCGTTTCTTCTGACAGTATTCCCGGGAGACCCCGTCGGAAATTTTCCCCACGGGATTAACGTCCCCTTTTTTCGGGCGGCTTATCGTTGTCCCCTTTTGTTCGGAAGATAAACCCGGCTCGCTTCCCCCCCCCTTCCTTCACGGGCGGAATTCCCCTCTGAAAGTTTTTTTTTGTGGTTTTTTTTCCTTTCTTTTTTTTTCTTCCTTTTTCTTTTTTTTTTTTTTCTTTTTGTATTCCCTTTTTTCCTGCGAAGGAATGGGTTTTCCCCACGGGAATTTTGACTCTCTTCTTCCCCTTTAGTGGCCGCGAGCTATTCGTAAGGGAAGTCGGACCTTGAAATCCGTATATATTTCCCCATTCCTTTGGACCGTCTTTCTTGTCGAAATTTGCCTTTCCCCTGCTGCAATGCTTGTCTTTTCCTTCGCAAAGAGCTACGAGGCTTTCCCCTAGGCTGGCTATAGGTAATTTCAAGAAAACCTTTTGAGGTTCCTCCCTGTAAACAAATTCCTTAGTTAAGGAGGGTGGTGGAATAGCGAGTACGAAGTTTGATTTTCCTCCTCTTCCGTCCTTTCTCTTTCTTTTTTACCTCCCGGAGAGATCGTAACACTCGAAGCCAAAAATTC
>Ga0179593_1793365_pt1 | contig 11841 bp, 12 predicted proteins | sample CZODoug2_1_08_16_FD_185931 | JGI IMG/M metagenome (GOLD analysis project Ga0179593, IMG submission 185931) | Vadose zone soil fungal communities from Angelo Coast Range Reserve, California, USA - CZODoug2_1_08_16fungal (PacBio error correction) | ecosystem: Environmental > Terrestrial > Soil >... | reverse complement strand
CGAACCGACCGGTCTAACCCTTTCCCCCTTTTAGAATCCTCAGACGCGTCCCTGAAACTCCCTTTCGTAGTCCAGGCCCTCGTAGGAAGGATCACAGGTTCTCCTTGATTCCCCGACCTGCATGTAGAGATCGAGCGTTCCTTTTCATGCCCCCTTTCCCCGCTGCTCCCCCACGGTTCAGCAGCAGCCCGGCGCCCCGCTCTTTTTTTTCTCCTTTTCTAAGAATTTACAGAAAGACTCGCTCCCTTTAGTGTGGCGATCCCAGAGGAAAGACTATTATTGGTATTCTTTTCTTTTTTCTCGGGCCTGCTCAAGAAACAGCCGAACATCTTTCACCTTTTTCCCCCTAGGAGTTTCCCTCAGTAAATGGAAGCCATCGGTACTTCCGGAGACAACGAGCCCCCCCGAGCACTAACGTTCCATTTACCTCCTTTTTCCCGTTTTTTCCTCTACTTGCTCAGCCACGTCGAAGGAAGGACTTGCTCTTTTTACTTCCAGTAACGCTTAAGAAATCTCTTTCCACCCCAGATGAAGGTCACCCCCTTGTTCTGGGACGAGCTTCTCCTTCCATCCGGAGCTTGAGGACTTTCCCCTGCCCTTTGCAGGATCTGCGCGGCCCTGCGTGTTTTCCTAGACGTAGAAGGTGAGATTCATGCTTATTGCTGTTGACCCTACAGGGCTCTTTTCGATCGGTCGGCGTGTTCGAGCGACGTGAGCAATTGGTTTTTCCTTTTTGATTGATGGTAGAAACCCCGTTCTCCCCCTGACGCTCCTACCGCTTCCTATATTCGCTGCAACTCTTTTTTGTCTCTTCCACCTCGCTTAGACGGATGCTTTTTTCTTTAAATTCCGGTCGATCTCAAGTTTTTCCCTCCCTTCCGAGACATGGGCGCCTCTGAAGGCCACCCAGCACGCCCTCCCTATTTTTCAGCGTGGCGGTCGATCCCTCGGGCCGCTTTCTCCCTTTTCCTGACCCTAAAGTTCGGTCCCCCCGCCGTTCTTTCTTTCTGACAGAGCTGCGTGATAGAAGGAGTTCCAAATTCACTTTTCTTAGGGTCACAGTACTGGCCTCGTCGGGCCCTCCGGGTAACGGCCTGGCCTTAGTTCCATAATCCCGGAGGCCATTTGATAACGATGCCCATTTAGCTTTGCGCTCCTTCTAGGGTCTCCTAGTCCCATCCTCTCTTGTAGACGAAGTTGCCCTGTTTTTTGCTGATGGACATTGGCCACACTTTCGGCGTGCTGACCGACGTTTTTTTTTCCTTCACGATAATAGAGGAGATATTTTTGGGGGCGGCGTTGGGCGGGGCGGGGGGGTTTTGGTTTCCAGTTAAGACCTTTCCTTTTTTTTGCCCCTACGGCTTTAGGAGAAGCAGCTAGCCCACTCTAGCTTCCCTTGTCTTTGAGATAGGTGCCTTTCACTTCTGCATTCCGCAAAATGGCGCTTTTCTGACCTTCAATCCCATCCTCGTTGTTGTTGTTTCTCTTAAGCTCTTGGCCTGGTGGAGTGATCGTCACACCCTTCCCCCGCAGCTGACCAGCCGGAGGCTTCTTTATTCGCCCCTTGCCTGAAGACAGTTTTTCGATCCCATGGCGGTTGCCCTTGCCTTTCCTCTTCCTAGGTATCAGGGCTGGCTCGTGGTTCTCGTCGAGACAGTGGGACCCCCCCCTTTCATCCCCTTCCCCCATTTGACCTACTTCGTCTACACGCTCGAGGGGCCCCCGTCCCCCCCTCTTGGTATTCAGAGATCTTCCTCTGTCCACTGGCCAACGTGATCAACATGTCCCTTTTGCCAGGAGCCCTGAAGGCCATCCTTTCACCGGCGGGTTTGCCAATAGGCTCTGCCGTTAGACCCGAATAACTCGCGGGCGCTTTTTTATTCCAAGACTTCCACTTTTGGTTTGAGACCCATAGCCGGACAAGTTGTCACTGCTTGCCCCCTGGGAAAGAACTCTTCTCCCTGTATCTTAGGATACGACGGCCCCCCTTTTCCCCCTTTTTTTTGACTTTAGTGAAAACCTGGTGGCCTACAACGAGCGAACCCCCCTTGTCTGGCTATCATGGAAGATGATTACCCCCATTCCTGACCGGATCTCCTCCCGGAGCCCCCCCCAACTTTGAGGATGTGGTGTCATCCCCCCCCAAAAGAAGGCCCTCTTTTCTTTTGGAGAGAACGAGTTCGTTGGCAGGGCTCGTGATAAAGTTACAGAGGTTTCTGTTAGATGGGGCTCCCTTCTTAGCCCTTCTCTAGACGGCATCCCCCCCCCCCTTCCTCCTAGGCATCCAGGCACGCGATGCTTATGGCCCCAGAAGCGCAAATTCACGACCCCCGCGATACCCTCGCTACGGCTGGGTCTATCCCTGCCACCCTTTCCTTTTTTTCATAAAGAGTATCCAAACCTTCGTGGACATGTCTCGATTCAGAAACTCCCCCCAGGTCCCTATTTGGACCCGACAAGACAGCTGAGCAGGTCGGCGCTTGACCCCCTTTTCAGCTGCCCCCTTTTTTTTTTTTCCGGTCCGAAGGAGGATGATAAGTTTTTTTTTGATCCTTTAAAGGCGATCCGTTCGGGCGGCCTACCCCATCCTTGCCCCCTTTCTACCCCCCCCCTGGCAGTTTAATGATCTGTTGCCAGGTACTGCTTTGATAAGTCCCTAGATGTGTTGGCTGGTTTGATCCAACTCAAGCTGCTCCAGACTCCCCCACTGTTCCCTTGTGATCGCAAAAAATTTTCTCCCCCTCAGAGTTTTTTTTCTGTAGTACTTCGTCGTGACCTTTTTTCTTCGGCCTGACGCCCGAAGGGGTTTCCCTTTCCAACTTTAATTGGGAGCGGTTTTCTCCCCTCTGAGTCTTGAGAGGTTTTCTTTTCCCTCTTTATTGACCATGGGCCATGCCGAACGAGGCTTCATCGTGTTAATCAGTGACTTCCTCTTGCATATGAACTGGGGTAAGAGAGAACTCCCTTTTTTCTTTTCCCCTCTTCAGTTGTGGTTGTTGAGTCTCTCCCTCCCTTCCCGTCGTTCTCTCCACAGGTTTCCGCTAGGCGTGCAGCCTGATGCTTTCTTTTAGTTTTTGGATGAGGTGGTATCCCCCTCCTCTTTCCCTTCTAGTGCTAGCCCCGGCAGCTCCGCCCCCTCCGTTGACACCCCCCCCCCCCCCCCCCCCCCCCCCCCCCCCCCCCCCACCCCCTCTAACAATGAGATGTGCACCCCGGTTCCTCGACTTTTTTCTCTTATTACCAGAGATAGAGAAAGCCGCTCCTCGCGCTTAGTGGTCGATCACGAGGAAAGAGTCGCGAAGTTTTTTTGCGTACCCCCTCCCTCTCTAACTGAAAATGTCAATGTGATCCCTAAGTACTTAAGAAGAGTCCTTGTCACCCCCCTCCCTCTTTTCATGGAGAAAAAGGGAGTTGTATCCCCAACTTTTTGGCCCTAAGTTAACGTTGTCCCTTTTCCCTTCTTCACCCTCTTTTGAGGAAACCGACTGTTTAGGTTCTCAAGTCCACTCCTCGGTTTCAACCAGATCAGGTCCAATCTGTAATTTTAAGAGTTTTCTACCATCCCTCCCCTTTATCTAGTTGAGGAGTGAGCGACTGGTAGAAAGTGGCCTTTCTGAGCAGAGAAGGGTACTCTTTCCCCTACAAATCTGTAGAAGGGTTCCAAAGTACTTTCCTCTTTTCCCTTCCCTGTTTAGTCGATGCCGTGACCTTGGCAGTTTTTTGTCTCGAGAGTTCTCCCCCTCCTTGGCGGGTCCGTGCGCGACCTGCCTGCCCTCCCCTTCTCATCCATCGCGGCCTGTTTATCCACAAACCGATCTCTCCGCTTTTCCTTCGTCAATGATCAGGTTTCCAGAATCGGGTTGACCCGCTCTTTCTATCCCCCCTCAAGACTGTTTAAGTTCAAGCACGCACCTCCCCAATTTTTTTCTTTTTGCAGTGGCCAGTTCGACCCTTCCTATCCGGATACGGTCTGGCCGGCCGGAATTTTTTCCAAGTTCCTTCGGCCATGGTTTCTCAAATTCCTCTATTTCTGATTTTCTGCACGCTCGTGAGTAGGGTCGTACCCCCCTTTTTAATCGTTTTCCATGGCAAGAAGGTTTCTTCCTGGCCTCCTTCTTCCGCCCATGGGAGGGAAATGTTGATCCCCGCAGCCCTGTCCCTACCTTTCCCTCCGCTTATCCTGAGTCTTTTTTCTCTGGAAGGGGCATTTCCTCTCGTTTCCGTAAGGATGTTTGAGGTTTCCCCCTCGTGGAAAAAGGAAGGCGTGGACAGTTACACCCTAGAAAGACCTTCCCCTCTGCTCCCCCCTCTTTGGGAAACCCGTCAGCTTTGTGAGTTGGTTGGAGAGCAAGATGAGCTTGCTTTCAAGCCGCATGAGGCGCGGTGACCCTGATTTTCTCCTCGGGCGCATTTGTAATTTTCTTCCCCGACCGAATGTACTCTTCTCTTCTCTCTCTCCTCCTAATTCCCTTTGAGGATACACTATTTCTCTCCCAGTCCTTTTCCCTTGCTAGTCACTTTGACCCGAGCGAAAGCCTTTGCTGTGGAGATCTTCTCCTATTGACTCGTTTCCACTCCCCGAAAAAAGGCTTCTTTAAGTCTCAGCCTCTTTCCTTGGCCGTTGTTACCGTCAGGTAGCACATCCAAGTTCTCCTGTAATTCCATCACACGAACAACTTCGTTTTTTCCTTTCTCCCCTATAGAGGAAATGCCTAGGTTTCCCCCCCCCTTTTGAAAGAGAGGGAAAAGGTTTCCTTAGGCTTCTTTTTTCAAATGTCCTTTGTGCTGCTCAGATTTTCATGAGCAAGGAAGGCCCCCCCCCCCGGTTTTTTTTTTCAAATGCCGGGCACTCGCGCTCCCCACTGTTTCCCTAGCTTTTGAGCCCTGGCGGGTCCTCTCACCTCCTCTTGTATTCACTAGCGAAGTTTCGAACCCCTCAACTTGGAGGAGGCCCTGCACTCCCCGTTCCCCTTCCTCACCTCTCTTGGAACTGGCCACGGAACCCAGCTGGGAATATGAACATGTTTCACCCTCCGACCCCCCCTTGCGCCCTTCCCCTTAGTCTCTGAAAAAACGACTTGTCCTGACCTTTTTGAAGACCAGGAGACCCCTCTTGAGTCTGGGTGGGGTAGAAGGTTGGACGTAAGCAAGATCGTTTCATTCTTTTCGAGAGGCAGGCCTTTTGAGTTCTCTCAAGTTCGGATGGCAACTTTCTCTAGACCACCCACTCCAGAGTACTTCGAATTCATCGTACAGGAGTGCCCTCGACCTCGTATGCGGACATTCCAGACCAATCGTCCTTGAGAAGTCCTTCTCCTCAGTCAAATGGACCAAACTTTTACTCTCTCTCCTCTTCTGAAACCTTCCCTTCTAGATGGTCGACTCCGACTAGAGAGTCTGATTGTCTTAAGATCTGGTCTTAGCTTGAATTTATTGCCCGAAACTTTTTATCGAGGATTGCCTTTCTTTTACTTTTCTTTTACCGAATCCCCCCCTGGGATAGTTGAGCGGAGTGTCTCACTTTTCAAATGAACTGCTAGCGAAGAAGGATTGTAACTTTCATGAGGTTCCTCCACGGCCTTTTCTCCCTGTCCTTTTCCCTCTTTCGTGGTACGTGTCTCGGTCCAAACTTTTTTGATAAAGATCAAGGTTTTCTCTACGTCCCCCAATGAGAAACGACGACTCTCCTGAGGAGTAGCCTCGATTGTTTTCTCCTGAAGACATTTCTGCCGCCTCCTTCTCTGCACCGGTGCAACGTCTACGGGTCTCCCACTGATGTTTTTTAGAGGCAGCTGCTCTTTCCCTTTGAGACTTAATCAAATGAAGAACTTTTTCTCCCAAACTTCATTTTAATACCTTTCCCCCTTTATGGCCTCTCTTCTTAATCGAAGGATTATGTCAACTGGTCACTCGAATATATATATTAATAATAATATTGTTTCTGGAAACGTCCAAAGAGTCCACTATTACAATAGGAGGTCCCGCAGAGAACGAAGAAGTAACTTATCCGACTCTCCCATGCCATCGTTTCGGTCATGGATTCCGTCCGCTCCGAGATAAGAGGGCCATCCGCCTCTGTACAAGGTAAGAAGCAGAACTTTCTGAGCTCTCAGGTTCAGCATAGAAGGCCTTCCTCATCATCGCGTAGACTAGGGTTTCTCGTATAAAGAAGTGCTGTCTATGGTTTCTCAATTCGTCTAACGGACACCAGTACTTTACCACTTCCTTTTCTTCCAACTTCTTTGAGTCTCCCTTCCTCTTCGCTCTTCTTCATAGTCATAACGGATTCTCAAAAGAACGAACGGCCGCCCGTACCCCATCCGCCCGTCGATGCACCTTCCCCTGTTCAAGTCAAGAACTTCCCCTCTCCCGGCCTCTAGCGTAATAGTAGGACCTTTTTCCCCTTTTCCTTTACCCCGAAATGTACCCTTTTTTCGCTCTTTCTTCTCAGCGAATGTGCTCCCTTCTTCTGCTGCCCTCGCCTGGTCGTTCTCTCTCCTTGAAGGTGGTTCATGTCAAGAAAATTTTTGTCCAGTCCCTTCCGTAGACCAGTTCGGCGTGTCTGAGCCCCCCGCGGAGAAACATAGACTTTTTTCTTCCCTGACTCCCTTCTAGACGTATGCACGAATACGCCGAGAGAAGAACTCGACCTCCCCCCCCCTTTGTGGTATGCAGACACGTAGAAGCATCTTATATAATCATGGTCGCCTTTAGCAATGATAACTCTTGCCCCTCGTACAGAGTTATATTTTTTCTGAGTTTGGATAACGACCTCCCCCCTTGTCCCCAGACTGTTCCAGACTGAAAGCTGTTTAATCCTTGGTCCCCCCCCCCCTAGCGTAACATCGGTCCTATTCCTTTGCATAACTTAGATTCTGATCAACGGTTTTGTCTACCTCCTTTTGATGTTATCCTCAAAGGCACGCCGCGTTCGTTCGGGTAGTCCCTCCATTGACTTTTCTCATGCCACCCTGTCCGACTTGTTCAGCCTTCTTGTTCCTTTTCCGTGGCCAGTTGACTTTTTCCCTTCCATAGACCTCGCGGGATCTCTCCCTTCTAGGGCCCCGGGTTGAATTCTCGAGCGTGGAGCTATTTGATTTTTTTTTTTTACAAACGGTAGAGTGCCTGACCTATTTTTCACCGACACTTCGAACTCCTGCTACCCCTCTTCACTTTCGTTCACCCCGAAGATCAGGAAGGGTGGTTTTTTGAGCAAGTTCGTCTAGGAGCAGAGATAGCCTGACCCTTAGGTGCGTTCGCCTCTTTGAACTTTAATAGAACGTACGAAAGGCTTTCGTTCTATATCTATCCCCCTTTTTCGAGAGATAAAACCCCGCACGGCATGCTACGTGACTCTTCAATGCCAAAGACGGTCCTCACTTGAGGAAGGCTTTTTGCTTCGCCTGACGAAGTCGTGGCTCGTCGCACACACGCCTTATCGTCTTTCCCCCCATTTTTTTCCTCCCTTTGTATAAGGGATGCTTAATTCTTCCCGCGGTACGCAAATCAGGACTTTGAATGTCATCACCTCCCCCCCCCACCCTTCTTGAATAGTCTAAAACGTCATTTTTTTTTCAGTACACTTTAAAATAGACTTTGCAATCTCCAGATCCCAGATAGTAGCAGTTAGGAGTGCCAGTTTCTTCCCCTTCCCTCCCCTTTTTTTTTTGATGAAGAGGAACTTGAAGTCCCCTGCCGGTCCTTTTAATCGGTTGCGGCGATGAGACACGTGGAGAAATTTGAGGAGGCACTTTCAGCTCGCTATTTTGTCGAAATAGACGACCTTGTCCCCTGCCAGAAATTGCTCTTATGACCAGCACTCCTACGGATGTCCCTCTCTGAGGGGATCGAAATGGCAACGTGAACCCCCTCAGCCATTCAGGTGAACAGGGGCTCAGACGTCCCCCAGTCCTGTCTCCCTGGCTGCTTAATCCCCTGAGGATATAACACCCCCCCTTGCCCTATACCGAAGAAAGGAGACCTGTCGTTTTTTCTTCAAGACCCGAAGTCTCTTCTGCTGAGTTCTTCTCGCGGGGCAGCTTCCACCGAAGGAGGAGTGGACCACTATGGGATAAATCCCCCCCCTACAAAACCTCCTCTCATGTGTAGACAGTCCTACTCTGAGGCGCATCCTTCACTCGCTTCCTGCTCCCCTTCCCCTAGACCCCCCGAGATAGTAGAGTAGAAGCGGTCCTTAATCGCGGATAATGGCAACCCTTCTCCCCATTTTCCCCCGCTCACAAGCTTCTAAGGCACACCCAGTTATTCAGATGGAGAATCCGAATCCTTCCACTTTTCCGACTAGTGGTCGTATTGACCCGCATGCTTTCGGAGATTTGACCTTTTAAGAGAGATACGTCCCGGCCCTCCTTTCCGGCTTTACTCGTTGATACCTGCCCCTTTTTCTTTCCGGGAGTTTCTAACGCCTTTTCCTTTCCTTAGCTTTTACATCTCCGGCCTGAGGGTTACCTCCTTCCCCCTTCATTTGCATGATGGCGTTTTCTCTGCGCGAGGAAGCACATACAGCTCTCCTTCAGGCCAAGTAGTACTCGTGACCCCATAATGACTCGCTAAGCGATGTTCCATTAGGCGAGAGGCTCCCTTTTCCCCTCTTGCCCCGAAGTTCTTGCTGATGAACCCCTTTCATTCTCATTGGAGATTTGGCGGTAGTACTCCTAGACCCATGTCAGGTAGCTGTTTTCCTTTACCCATCTCCCCCTACTCCCTTACGTTTTCTTTCCCTCCTCCTTCCAGTAATAAGTTTTAGGTGCCTTCTCTTCTTCTTTAGCGTTCACCTGTTTCAGTCTAGAATGTTCCCCTTATCATTATCTCTTTTAATCCTCCCCTTTTCTATCTCCCCAAAGGACCCAGAGTTATCAGATACCACAAGACCTTCTTTCTAGAACTCCAGACGTCATGTTTTTTTTTTGTTTTCCTGCCCTCGTTTTCCTGGCTTCCTGGTCTCGTGTGCCCCCCGAGCCCGCTCCTAGCGGGACTATGCCCCCTCCCTCCCCCCCCATTGACATTTTCAACCGGGCATCAGCGGCATCCTCTTCGGCGAGCCGATCTTTGGCCTCGTTCCGCGTTCGTGCTCAGGGGTGCTCTTTCTCTGGAAAGCCGGCAGGGCGTCTTCTTATTTTCTTTTTGAGACTCTCAAGGAACACGCCCCCTTTCCGCCGTATCACCAGTTGTTGCTCCGCCGGTTTCCTGATCCTCGTCCCAGCGCGCTGGTGGCAGAACCGGCGTGAGCATTTTAAAGTTCCTCCTTTTTCCTTCCGGGTTCCTTTCCTCCCCCCCCCATGCTCATTCCCCAGTTCTTTTCATTGCGAGCGGGCGAGTAAAGAAATTCCCAGTTTTTCTTTAGGCTTCTTGTCGACGATCAGGAGGACCGAAGGAGTCTGCACGAGCACTTTCCGGTTCCTTTTCGGATAATTTACTGGAAAGGATTTTCTTTCTTCCGAGTGGGGACGAATGCTAGCTGACGCTTAATTAGTCACCCCCGTTTCCTTGATGATCAGGTATGGCCTTTCTTTTGAAACTTCTCCTTTAGTTTTTCCGATAGAGTGTTTTTTTTTCCTGATTTTCTTTTCTCCCAGAGCCTCCTTCCCAGCGAGACTCGGCGCCTCGTTATTCGCGCCGTGGTGTTCCGAACCCCCCCGAGCCGCATCAGATTTCCTGTTTTGGTAAATGAGACCCCCGTCTTTCTCCCTTTTAGCGTTGGTTCTAACCTTTCTCTCGTTTTTTTTTTTTTTACTCTTCCGAATTTTCCCTAAAAAAACCCAGAGCTTTTCGTTTCCATGCTACTTTCCCTTTTTTTTCGATCTTCTGGAAGTAAGCCTCAGTTTCTTGCCTTTCGACCAAAGGCGCGAGTGCCGCTTTTCGACCTTTTTTTTAGTTGAGTTCGGAGTAGTTACCCTAGGCCCTCCAGTTAATGCCGCCGGGGTCGCCTGGCCTTCCTGTTCCTTTTTTTGTCCCCCTTGATCCAACTGCTCCCCATACGGTCCCGCGCGGATATCTTGACCTCGTTGCTTTTTTCGAATTTCCTTTTGCATTGCAGTGGAGACGAAAGTGCGTTTTTTTTTGCAATGGGCCCACTTTGTTTCCCAGACGGGGACCTAAGCCAGCCCTGACCTCGGCGTTCTCCTGAGTCACCGGCATGAGCACCTTTTGGCGTTGCTTAGAGCACGAAGTGTACTTTCCCCCTTTTATTCCCCGATTCCCTCCATACATTCCTTTCGCTCGTTAGAGAAATCCCCACAGTCCTTCCGCAGTGGATCCCTAATATGTCCCCGTGTTTTGGAGAGATCCCACAAGTTTCCTTCTGTTCCCTTATAGTCAGGTCCCACCCTAGGCGACCGAGTGCGGCCCTCTTGTTTGATTTCTCTCGAATGGTCAAGTCGTGCTACGACAAACCCTTTTCCTTTAGTTCAGTTGCCCGGTTCATTCATTGTACTCCTCCAGCAGTTTCCTTGTGTCCGAGGGTCGTAGGTTTGCACGCATGACTTTTCCCCTAATCCCACTACCCCCCCCCACACAGCCTTCTTCCCCCCAGCGCCTGCTTTCCCTCCTTCAGACGCCGGGATCGAGAGATCCGGTACCCCCCCGGTAGCAGTCGTTTCCCGCCCTATTTCAATGGCTGAAAAGGTGATGAGAAAAGTACCCTTACTCCCCTGCGGCCATGGCGCGGCATAGGACATTGACTTCTCCAAAGTTGGGCGTTAACACTGGCGGTTCACGTCGCTCCCGGGAGCCTTGTCCCCTACCTCGTTTTTTTCCCCAGAAAACTATTACCCCCCCCTGGTCCACTCTAAGACCTGCCGCTGTTCCGAGGGGATCCTACTTCCCCTCTTCCCCCCCTTGGGTCTTCCCTTCTTTGCAGGTGCGGTTGCGGCCCCTTTGAGGAAAGGGGATATCCCAGATCCCTTTTCAACCAGATTAGATATTCAAAAGTACTTTCTCCCCCGCCACCAGGATCCTCTTTGTCTTCTTTGGTTTTTGGTTCCTCCCCCGGCAGGGTTTCCCACAGAGATCGGGATGCGAATATGAGCGCCCTTTCTCTTTTTCGGGTCCCCCCTGCGGTGGGGACAGTGCTTTTGGCCCTTAGCCCTTCCCACCAAGACGTTTCCCCCGTCCGTCACCCTACGACGAGACCCTTCCCCCCTCCATAGATCATGTTTGCTCAGGCGACCTTCGTACGATATATTCCTCTGCTAACTTTTTTCGAGGGCCGTTCCCTAACCCCCGTTATACATGTTCCTTCCCTTCCCGCCAACGGAAAAGGAGACATGGAGATTCAGCTTCTTCCCTCTGGAGGTCCGACGAGTGTGACATTCGTCGTGGGCCACCTGAGCCGGTTCTCTTTTTTAAGCTTAATTCTTTCCGGGTTCCCGTACGCGGCCTTTTCCGCCCCTTTCCCCTCCTTTTGGGCGTAAGTTTTGCTTTCCTTTTTTCTCCATGATGTCCCAGGAGTTACGAATCTTCTCTGGTAATTTGGTTCCGGGAAGCTCCGTTTATAACGCTTCGGTGCGTTGTTTTCTTATTTATGAGCCCCTCCCAGTCTCCGGAAAGCACGGTAAGTCGTTTATTCTCTCCCAGAAACCTTTCTCCCTACGAGATAAGTTATACTTACTTTAGAGAGCTGCGAAGAGGGAGTTTTGCCTTACATTTTTTCTTTTATTTTCATGGGCTTTCCCTACAGTCTGGCGGCGGAGATTTACGCGGCTCTCAAATGTCTTCAGAGGGCATTGTACCCCCCAATGCAGTACTCAGTGGAAGTCTGATCTTCTTAAGCCGAGAGGGTTTGACACTGTTTAAGTCTATCAACCTCTTTTCCGGTTTCGC
>Ga0179593_1592650_pt1 | contig 11841 bp, 19 predicted proteins | sample CZODoug2_1_08_16_FD_185931 | JGI IMG/M metagenome (GOLD analysis project Ga0179593, IMG submission 185931) | Vadose zone soil fungal communities from Angelo Coast Range Reserve, California, USA - CZODoug2_1_08_16fungal (PacBio error correction) | ecosystem: Environmental > Terrestrial > Soil >... | reverse complement strand
AATCTTTCCAGACCATTTTCCCCCCCTTTTTTTCCCTTTTCTCTTTTTTATGGCATCTGGGAGGTAGATAGGGACCTCCATCCCCTCCCCTTTGCGAAGACCTGGTTTTTTTTTCCTTTCCTTTAGGGCCGCCGGCAGAGAAGAAAGCTGGCCGCCCCTTATCTTTTTTCCCTCCCTACTTTGCTCAGAAAAGAAGTAGAGAGCGATTTTTCCTTTTCACCCCCCCCCCCCATTTTCCTTCAAGGCTATTTTTCCCTTTCTCTTTTTTTCTTTGATCCATATTTTAACGATTCCTTCCTGTGGCCCTCCCTTCTTTTCTTCCTCTCATGCCCTCTGGAGATGACGAGGGGACGAAGCTGGTTGCTTCTTTTTTCTTCTTTTTTTTCCTTTTCTTTCCTCTGAAGGTTTTTGGTTTTTGCTTTCCTTTTTCAGATTCTGGCTAGTTATGGCTGGTCTCTGCGTTTGGTTCCATCTCTTTTTTCTTTTTCTCTCTTTGCGAAGAAGATGAGGGTCGTTACTCCCCTCCCCTTCTTTCCCCCTTTTCTCTCGACCTTCCCCCCCCCCCTGCCTGAAAGAATAGGAAAAACTTTCCCTTGCCGGTCTTTTTTCCCCCCCCCCCTTTCCCCTTTCCCCCCCCTCCCTTTTCAATTCAGAGCGAGAGAGGAGCATCCCTCTTCTTCCTTCTTTGAAGGTTTTCCCTCTTATGGACCTGAAATAACTGTGCCCCGGTCTTTTTTCTTTCCCTTCCTTCCCTTTGAATAGGCCACTTTGGTTCTTTTTTTTTTTTCTCCCCGCACAGTGTCCCTAGCAAAATAAAGCAGCTTCTTCCTTTCCTCCCTTCCTCCCACTAGAACCCTTCTTTCCCCCCAGCCCCCTCCCTTTTTATGGAGAGGGTAATGCGTCATTGACTTTCAGGATGTGATAGAAGCTACTTTTATTTCTTGTTTTTTCTGCCAGACGGGATAAAACTCACCTCCTCCCCCTTTTTCCTTTTTCTCCAGATGGAGAAGATTTCTCTTCCCCCCTTGGACACCACTTTTCTCCTTTTCTTTGGAGGTAGAAAGGAAACGGCCGTGGTTTCTTTTTTTCCTTCCTTTCCCTTCCTTCCTGATAGGGGAAAAAGAAGCTCTCCTGTCCCCTTTCAGCTTCTTCCCTTGGTGAGGAGATGGGGAGTAGGATTCTTTGTTCCTCCTTCCCCTCATTGCCTAATATACAGGAAAGTCCTCTTTCCCCCCTCCTTTTGAGATAGTTTGCCACCTCTCTCCTTTTCTTTCAAAATTGGGACGTTTTGACCATACCCCCCCATTCCTCTTTTTTCGTGGCGAAGAGTAAAAGTGATTAGCTTCCCATCCGTTCCCTTTCTCCCCCTGGACCCTTTTTTTTTCCCCCCCGCAGAGAGGGTACCGGATAGCGACCTCCCCCCTTTTCCTCCTTTTTTTTTTAAAGGATGGGAAGCCATTTTTTTCTTTTCCTTCCCCCCCCTCCATTTCGTTTCTCCTCCCTTCCCCTCCGGAAGCAATGAAAAATGCTCTTTTCTGTCCAACTTACCCCTTCTTTCTGAGAGAGGGGAATCATCCTTCTCTTTTTTCCTCCATTTCAACCCTTTTTCCTTTTTCCCCCCCCTCTTTTCGCTAGGGGGGGAAGGAGGGCCTCGTACTGTTTTTTTCCCCCACTCCCCCTTTTTAGGTGAGGGAGGGTACACCTCCGACCCCTCCTTTTCTTTCGGAAGGTGAAAGCTGTCTCTCTCTACCCCTGGTGGTTAGTTAGGATCTTCCTCCCCCCCCCCCACAGAACCCCAGAGATCTTACTTTTCCCTTCGGGTGATAACCTCTTCCCGAGTTTTGAGCGGAGACGGAGGCTGCCTTTTCCCTTCCCTTGAAGATGAAGATCCTTCACTTTTTTTTAAAACCCCCCCCTCCCTCTTTTTCTTGGTCGAAAGATGGGTAGTGACTTCAACCATCCTCTCCCTTTCTTCCCCCCCTTTTTCTCTTTTCCCCATCAAAGACGATAAGATGAAGACAGCCTTTTCCAGCACCTACCTTTTTTTTTTCAGCATCTTACCCTTCTTTTCTTATGAGAAGCGAGGCGAAATCTCTTCCCCCCCCCCCCGGCCGACAAGAGCAACTCCATTTCCCCCCTCCCCCCTTTTCCGGAACCTTTTTCCCTCCTTCCTTTCTTCTCTCCTTCCGCGAAGGAACCGGACGTTGCTCCCCCTTCTCCCTGATGGAACAAGGGCGTTCTGTGCCTTTTTTTTTTCCTTCTTTCCTCCCTTTTTTGTGTTTGAGAGATGTGTTCTTCTGTCCACCTTTCCTCCCTTTTTCTCCCTTTTCGCCAGGTAAGAGATTGGCGAGTTTTTTCTTTTTTCCCCGTCCGGTGTTTTCGGGCGAGGGTGACTTAAAGTAGCAAAAGAATCGTAAACCCCATCCTTTTTTCGGTATTCTTCCTTTGACGTGGGGATTGGTCTTGCCTTTTTTTTTTATTTGTAAGAAGATTTCCTCGCCGCTTTTTTTTCCCCTCGAGAAACCTAGGTCTTTTCCCCTTTTTTCTCTATCCCTAGGATGAGTAGTGGATGGACCGGTTCCCCCTTCCTTTTACTGTGAAAAATTTTTACATCTAGGCTCCTTCTAATGTAATTATTTTTTTCTCTGGATGGTGTTGGTTCCCCCCCGTCGACAAGAAGATCTGAACCTTTTCTGTTTCCCTGATACGTTCAATCTTTTTTCCTCGTTAAGGAAGATCACCTCCCCTTCTCGCTACACCTTTTTTTCCCCCCTTTGTTATCAAAAAGAAGGATACTTAAACCGTCAGGTTCGTCCTATGTTTCTTGGAGGAGATGTTATTGCTTTTTTTTCCGCCGAATCACAAAAAGGGGTTAGAGCCAACCCCTTAGTGGTCGAGGACGTCTCTCACCAAAACCGTCGTCCTTTTTTTTTTTTTTTCCAAAGCCCCATCTTTTTCTTTTCTAGGGAAAAAAAAAAGGGACGAGGTCCCTCTCCCCCCCTTCCTTTTCGAACGCCTTTTTTTTTCTTCGAGAGTTGGGAAATTTCTTTCCTTCGGTAAAGAAGAAGATTGAGGCCTCTTTCTCCCCTTGGTTTTTTTCCTTTCGCAAACTTTCCTTTTTTCAGTCTCAGGGCTGGAAGAGATTTCTCGCAACTTTTTGTTGTCCCTTCCAGAACAAAAATGATACGCCAGCCCTTACCCCCCCTTTTCTTTTAGTCGGATTATTTCCTTCCTTTTCCCCCGCTATTTTTCTTCCTTGCTGGTTGGGATAGGGCCCGGTGCTGGTTTTCTTCCTTCTTTCTCCTAAAATAGATGGTGCCGACTTGCCTTTCCTTTTTTACCTTCCCGAAAAAGGGGCCAATTTTTTTTCTTCCCCCCCCCCCCCCCCCCCCCCCTCATTCCTCCACGAGGGAAAAAACCCTCCCTTCTTTTTTTTTTTGGACTTGTTTTTCGTCAGGAAGTATTAGAGACGCGTTTTCTTCTTCCTCGCATAAAATAGGAAAAGATTCCTCCTCCCCAGATGCCCTCTTCCCCACTCTAGGCGATCTGGAACTGAGACGGGGGCCGATCCCTCCCCACCCTCCCCCCCCCACCCCCCTTCCTTGAGGTATAACTAAAAGCAGGACCTTTTTTCTGGTGTCTTTTTCCTCCCTCCCCTTCTTCGACGGGAAATTGCAAACACGACTTTCTCTTTTTCTTTTGATTAAGATGGAAGAGGACCTCATTTTAGCCTCGCTGTTCCCCTCCCCCCCCCCTGCGATCAACGGGAACAAGTACTGCCGGCATGGTCCCCCCTTTTTCTCATATGCATGGCCGACGATTTCTCTCCGAGGGCGACGTTTTCTCCTCCTTCTATGGTGATAGGCACCATGGCGGCCCCCCCCCCCACTGTTTTTTCTTCCCCCCCTGCCGTCTCCTAGAGGAAAAAGTTTTTCCCCCCCCTCTATGGAGGGCATCCTTCCCCTCCTCTCCACCTTTTTTTTTTTTCTCCCTTTCTCTAGCTCATCGAGGGCTGCTTTTTTTTCCTCTTGTTTACTTATATGAACCGATTTTTCCCTCTTTATGACGTTATTTTTTTTTTTTTTTCCCCCCCCTCCTTTGAGGGAAGTTTGGCAGAATCTGCCGTTTCCCCCCCTTTTGGTCTCTCCCTGCGTAGAGCTGAAGAGGGCTGGCGTACGCCCCTCCCCCTTCTCTTTTTCCCTTCCCCTTTTTCCAGGATAAAAGATATGAACCAACGCATATTGTTCCCCCCCCCTTCTTTTTTCTAGATAGTTTCGTTTCCCCCCTCCCTTTTCCCCTCCGTTCCTCGGTATAGTAAAAACACGATAACGCCTCCCCCCTCCCCCTTTTTCGGGATTCGATGCTCCCCCCTTTCCTCTTCCCCTTCCTTCAGAAGAGGAAAAAAAAAAGAGGGATTCTCCCCCCCCCTTCTTTCCCTCCTTGCCTTTGCCTTCTTTTTTTTTTTACTGTGGACGCCTCGCTCGTCAGAGGATTGTTTTTTTCCTCGTCGAGGAATATGATTAAGAAGAAGACTCCATGTCTCTTCCCCCCCTTCAGCCGTCTCCCTTTTTATCCGTCGCCCCGGTCTTTTCCCCATTTACCCTTTTTAAGTGATGAGGGTAAAGAGGAGGACCTTTCCCCTTTTCTCCCCCTTATCGGGCTTTTTTCCCCCTTTTCTCTTTGGACAGGGCTGAAAAATGGGTCTGCACGATGATCTCTTCTTTTTTCTCTCTCCTTTCCTCCCCCCCCCCTGTGCAAGAGGGAAATACAGAACACTTGCGGGTATGCCCTACTCCCTTTTTTTGTCAGATAGTTCCCTCCCCCCCCCCCTTTTTTCCTGCTGGTGGCAGCAGGAAGAAGGGGCGTGTCGGCCTTCTTCTCCTCCTTTGGGAAGACGAATGGCTTCCCTTCCTTTCTTCTCCTTCCTCAAGTTCCTTTTCCCCTTCCCCCCTTCTACGGAGGCGAAGTGGCGTATAAAACCAGCCACTACGGCTTCCTTTCCTTTTTCCCCCCCCCCTTTTTTCAAGATTAAAATTGAAGGGAAAGAAGACGGAGCCTTTTTCGCAACCCCACCCCCTTTTTCCTGACGATGACAGTTTTTTTCCCCTCTCCCCCCTCAAGCTGGTTGCTGTCTCCCCCCCTTTTCCTCTTTCCCGAGGAAAGGGATGGTAGGCGATGAGGTCACTTTTTCACCTTCCCTTTCTAGTTCTTGTTTTCCTTTTCCTTTCTTTCTATAGGTGAGATGGCAAGGGGAAGGAGGCTTGCCCTATACTCTCCTCCCTTCCTCTTTTCTAAGAAGAGGAGGGGGAATTAGACCCCTCCACACCTTTTTTTTTTAAGCCCAGTTCCCCCCCCCCTTCTTTCCCCCCCAAATGGGCGATCATCACGTCTTTTTCCTTTTCCCCTCTCCCCCCTCTGCGAGCGAAGCATAGATGAGCATCTCATTTCCTTCTTTTTCTTGAGAGGCCCCCCCCTTTCTTCCCTTGACCGTTCGGTGTTAACTTTTCTCAGGATTTTCCCTTCCTTTCCCTTTTGGTGAATAGGAAGCCGCCCTGTTTCCTCTCCCCCCCCTCTTCCTTTCTGGCGGCTCTTTCCCCCCCCTTCGCCATAGAACCGCGCTCTTTCCTCCTTTCTTAAAGAGGTGATGGAGTCTTTTTTTTTCCATTCCTTCCCTTCCCTGTTTTTTATTTTCTTCCCCTCTCCCCCCTCCCGTGATATGAGGGCTTCGTCCATTCTTCCCACCCCTCTCAGAGTGTTGCAAGTACGTCGCATCCTTCCCTTTCTCCCCCCCCCTTTTCTTATGTAGACACGAACAAGCCTTTTTTCTTTTTCCCCTTTCAAGTTTGGCTTTCCTTCTTAGGACAAGAGGCGCTCATGGCATTTCCCTTCCTTTTTTTTTTTTTTGGAGGCGATGGGGCGTAGGGATTTTTTCCAAACCTTCGTTTTTTGTACCGATCGAGAAGCTCCTTTTTCTTTTCCTCCCCCCCCTTTCCCCCTTCTGTTGAGATAGGGGTAGATCAGGCAGTATTTCCTTCTCCCCCTTTTCCCTTCATGAAAAACCCCCCTTCTTCCATTCCCTTCGGCACCATCGAAGTCGGGCGCAGAGTCCCCTTCCTTTTCTTTTCTTCCTTTCCCCCCCAACAGCTGAATGACCAACGCTCTTTTTGCCTTATAGCGAATAAAGAAGAAGGTTCCTTTTTTTCCTTGCTGGAGGAGAAGTTTTTTTCTTTCCTTCTCCCCCCACGCCTTTTCGCTCCTTTTTTTTCCCCCTCCCTTGAGCCTGACCATGCTATTGAGAAAGGCGAACCCGGTCCCTCTTTTCCCCCTTCTCTTTTTTACGGAAAGGGAAATTTTCCCAACTCCTTCCCCTTCTATAGGGGTTTGAGTTTCCCCTTAATGTGGTTCCTTTCTTTTTCCCCCCCCTCCTTTTCTCTTTTGAGGAGGTAAACGCGTTGTCCTCTTTTTCTATTTCCCCTCCGAGACAAATAAAGGGTTTTTTTTCTTTCGGAGATGCCGAACCATCCTCCCCCCCCCCTCAAACTTTTCTTTTTTTCCTCCCGGAAGAGCAGGAGGGTGATAAAACCTTCTCTCCTTCCCCCTGCTGGATGAGAGAGCGGAGCGGCGTTTTCTTTTTTCTGAGGTCCGGCCTTCTTTTTTCCCGATCATGAACGGCAGATTCCCCTTCTTCCCTATTGGGGTAGTGTGACTCTCCTTCCCCTTTTTCCTTCTTTTTCATCGCTAGATGTAAAAAATGTGTCACAATTTCCCCCTCCTTTCCCCCTCCCCCTTTTTCCCAAAGAAAGAAAGAAGAGAGAAGCCTATTTGCCTTCCCTTTTATGAAGTCAGGTTTCTTTTTTCCTCAATCGCGTACATCAATTATAAAAAAACCGGCCGTCCCCCTCTTTTTCCCTCCCCCGTGAAGAAAATGGATGTCGAATTTCTTTTTCTTTTCCGAGAACGTCCCAGTTTTTCCTCTCCATAATGAAAAGGAGGACAGGAGTACCCCCCCTCTCCCCTTTAGTTTTCCCCCCTTTCTCTTCTTTTTTAATAATAATAAGTTGGTGTTGTGAGTGTTGATATTTGTCTTTTCCTTCCCCCTTCAAGCCTGGTCTAATGAGCCGGTTCAGGTCTTCCCTTTTGTTGAGGGAGAGGACCACTCTCCCCCCCCCCCCTCCTCGAACAGAAGGTCGGTAGGTCTCCTCTTTTTCTTTTGAGATGTAAGGAAGGTTGGAGAGTGATTACTCCCTCTTTTTTCGACTTCCTTTCTCCCCCTTTCATTACTGGATTACCTAGATGGATTCGTGCTGGGGACCGGTTTCTTCCCCTTCCTTTTTCGTTTTTGTGAAAATTTTTACATCTCGCCTCTTTCCTCCCTCTTGAGACTGGATGGTGAAGTAATACCCATCTGTCGACCCCTTCTTTTTCCTTTTTCCTGCTCGTAATATGCCGGGACAGTAAGGCCGCTCCACCTCCCCCTTTTTTTTCTCCCTTTTTCCTGCTACTACGGGTATTAACCCGCCGGCTCTTCCCCCCTCTTTTGTTTGAGGGTCGGGGAGTTGTTTCTTTTTCACGAACCCCCACTTTTTTTTCTTCTCTTTTCCCCCGGATGGTAGGAGGGGAACGGCGACCACCAGTAGTCGCTTACCCTCCCTCCCTTCTTGTAAGGGGAAAGGAACCACAATTTTTTCCTCCCTTTCCCCGCGAACCCCCCCCTCCAAGAGAAAGAAAAGAATTGTACTGTTTTTCCATGGGAAGTCCTTTTTTTAAAATGATCTCTTCCCGGGATAGGAAAGGGAGCGGGTTTTCCCTCTCATGGTCCGGTCTCCTTTCACGATTTTCTTTCCTGGGGTGTGGAATTAAGTACCAGACAAAACCTTCCCCCTTTTTTTTTCCCCCCTCCCCCCCCCTCCAAAAAATGCAACTTCTTTCTTTGCTTTCCCCCCTTTTTTTTCCCAGATTTTTTCCCCTTTTTCCGTTCAGCTGTGGGATATGCCACGGGCTGTCTTTTTCCCCCCCCCTTTCCTCCCTCACACTCGAGGGGGGAAGAAGGGAATGGGACAGCGTGTTTCCTTTTCCTTTTTTCCCCCCCAATTTCCCCTTCCCATTATGATAGATAGACACAAAGATATCCAACGCAGGCATCCCCTCTTTTCTTCTTCTCTTTCGGAGAAGATTTTACGCCGTCTCCTTTTCCTCATCAATTTAGATTCCTCGACTCCCCTTTTTTTCTTGCCCCATTTTTTTCTTTTCTCTCTTTCCCCTAAGAAAAGGGAAGATTACGCAGTGGACGGCTTTTTTCCCCTTCCCTCCCCCTCTTTGGAAGGAATAAGTGGAGAGAATTCTTCTCCCCTTTTTCCCCTGGACCTAACCCCCCCCCCAGGCGTAGGGAGGTGGAGTGGATTCCCTTTTTTTGCCATCCTCCTTTCGATATTAGATAGGAATAGATCACGGCCACCTTCCGCCGATCCCCCTTCCCTTGAAGATGCTGGAAGAAGATTGTTTTTTTTCTTCTTTTTTCGCTATTCCCTTTCCGGGACGGAAGTTGTGAGAAAGACCTTCCTCCTTTTCTCCTTTCAATGGAGGAGTAGATTCACCCACGTCCTATTCCCCTTTCCCTTCCCTTCGAGTTCAAACCCCTTTTTTTTTCCCCCCTAAGGTTACAGTTTTATCATTTCCTCAATAGAAGAAAAAGGAACATTTCACCTATTTCCTTTCTCCCCCCTTTCTTCATAAGTCATTTTTTTCGAGGATAGGGATACTGGATTACTCCCTTTCCCCCCCCCCTTTATTTATGAGAAAGGTGGGTGAAGACGTCGGGACTTCTTCCTTCTCCTACGTTACCTTCTTTTTTCAGATATAATAGGAGGAGAGATGCAGGTCGGTCTTGCCTCCCCCCCCCCTCCCCTGGCAGCTTCCTGCACCCTCTCTCCTTCCAGCTCCACCGAGATTTCTGCACCCCAACGTCCTTTCTTTTTCCTCCCCTTCCCTCTCTTCGTGAAAAGTGCCTAATAAGCCGGACCCATGTCCCCTTTTTTCGTCAACCCTCTTCCCGATCGTTAATAGGTAAGTAATAGGATCTCCTTTTTTTTTTTTTTTTTCCCCCCCCTCTAGTCTTTTTTTTTCCTTTGGAAGAGGAACCCGATTTCCCTTTTTCCTCACCTAACGACGTAGAGGAGAATTTTTGCAGCCTTCTTTCTCCCCCCTCCCCTTCTTTGGGGACTCTCCCTCTCTTATCTGATAACCTCTCTCCCCCCCCCCTCCCCATTGGCGGAGGCAAAGATTATGATCCGAGCGGCCCCCCCCCCCCCCCCCCCTTTCCCCCTTTCCCTTCCGGCACACCCAGCAGGGCCAACCCTTTTTCCCCCCTTTTTTTCACTTCTTTTTCCTTTTTTCCCGGAGGGGGAGGGACCTCCCAGATGCCCTTCTCCTTTCCTTCCCCCCCCCCTGGGTCTGCAAAGATAAGTCTTCTCTTTCTTTTCCCCCCCCCCCCTTTGTTGGTTTTTTTTGAGATTTTTTTTCCTTTCCCCCCCGGTGCAAGGGGCGGGCACTAGAAAAAAGGCGGGAGCCACGATTTAAGGGCATTTTTTCCTTTTCCCCCCCCCTTTTTTCCCCTTTTCCAAAGGTTGGCCTGGCTGGGTGGCCGGGCCGTACTCTTTTTCCCCCCTCTGCTCCTCAGTTTTTCCCCCTCCTGAAGCTTGGCGCGCAACCTTTTTTTTCTCCTCCCCCTCCTCCTAAGTGCTAAGAAAAAGGCCGTCGACTATCTCTTCTCCCCCCGCAACACTCTTTTTTTTTTTTCTAACAGAGTAGGTGATGATGATCAATCTTTTTCCGCTTCCTTTTTTCTTTTCTTTTCCCCCCCCCCCCCTTTCTCCGCGGGTGCTTCCTCGATTTATTTTTCCTTTCCCTTTTTCTCTGCGGTATGGGTGTAAGAGACAGAGGAAAGGGCTGGTCTTTCTCCCTTTCCTTGCTTTCTGGTCTCTGGAGTTGGTGCAGATCGTTTGAGTCTGGCCAAGGTTTTTTCTCTCCCTGATGTGGCTCAGTTTTTTCCCTCCAGGTCCCGCTGAAAGATCTAAGCCGAGGATCCCCCTTTCTTTCCTCTTTCGGAAAAATTACCAGGGAAGGAGTTCACCCCAACTTTCTCTCTTTCTTTTTTTTTTTTGTCACGCGGTTTTCTCCCCCCGCGCGCAGCATCGATGGGAGCTAATCTCATTTTTTTTTTTTTCCTTTCCTTTTTCTTTTTTTCCCTGCCATAAAACTGGACCGTCGGTTTTTTTTTTTTTCGGGGGACCCTTTTCCCCCCCTTTTTTCACGTGGGTGAATAGCCGCCGCCAGGGGCCAACTGGGCCCTTTTTTTTTTTTCCTTCCCCCCCACAAACGTCGCCCTCGGACCCCCCTTTTTTCGTATTGCCAAGCATCTGACACGCGGTGGTGGCTTTTTTTTCTTCCTGTTTGCAGTGATAGATTTCCTGATAGAATCCTCCGCGTGCTATGAGGGATAGGCCAGCGTTCTTCCCTCCCCCCTCCCTCAGGAGTGTTGAAAAAGTACAGTCGCATCCTGTCGTCCTTTTTTTTCCCTCCAAAGTTCGCCTTCCCCCCCTTCCTTCTGGAGGTAGGAAAAGCACGGGCCGGTGGTTTCTCCCCTTCTTTTTTTCCTTTTCTCCCGGAGAGGAAAGGGAGGTCTTCTCCCCATTTTTTTCCCCCTCCTGCAGCTTTATTTTTCTTTCTCTTTGGGCGTAGGAGGGAGCTGAAAACTATGGGCTTCCCCCTTCCCCCCTTTTTCCCCCTTCCGCGGGACAAGCATTTCCCCTTTGTTTTTTTGACCTTTTTTCTATTCAGGCAGAGATGAAGGATCACCTTGGCCTTTCTTCCCCCTTGCCTGCACCATGAGTCGTTCCTCCCTCTTTTTTCGCGGTCGGTCTTTTTTTCTCCCTCTTAATTGAACAAAGAGGAGAGAGGTCACGTCCCTTTTCCCCCTCAAGAGGTGAATGTCGGGCTACTTTTTGTTTCCTTCTTGCGGATTAATTTTTTCAAGTGATTAAAAAAGGGCCTTCTTTTTCTCCCCCTTCCCCCCCTCCTTGAAAGAATGAAAATGCTCTTGCGGTTTCCCTTTTCCAAAAGATATTTTTTTTTTCCCGGGAATAATAGGAGCATGTGAAGACGGGCCCCCCCCCTCTCTTTGTTTTAGGAGGGGAATAGTAATGTTGTTCCTGCGCCTGGACACTTTTTTTTTGAGTCGGCCCCTTCCCTTTTGTACAGCGGACTTCTCCTCAGTTTTCCCTCTGAAACTAAGGGTGAGGCGGCTTTTTCCTTTTCCTTTTTTTCCCCTAAGAAAAGGCGACACAGACCCTCACCCCCTTCCTTCTGACGTTCCCTCTTTGCCGGGCGGGTGATAAAACGAGGTTCTTTTTTTTTTCTTCGAGAGGAAAGGGATGGGCGGGCGTTTGTCTCCCCTTTTCCCCTTTTAAGGTCCTTTTCTTCCTTTACGGAATTTAATGACACGGGCCTCCCTCTTTCCGTACAGATGGGTAGTTGACTTCAACCATTCCTCCCCCCCCCTTTCATTTATTTTCTCCCCCTGTGGTCACATAAAAGAACGGCTACGATGACCGCCACCCCTCCCCCCCTCTCTTAAGACACGATGACCTAAGGTGCTCTATTGCTCCTTTTTTTTAACTTTCCTTCTTTTCACTCTCAACCGGACGGAACAAGCGCCCCTTCTTTTCTTTCAACGAAGAACTCTGTTAGAGGGGTTGTTTTCACTTCCTCATTCCCCCCGGGAGTGAGAATCGCCAATTCCTTTTTTTCTCCTTTCTTTCCCCAGGAGGTATTGTGCCGGGCTTT
>Ga0179593_1570647_pt1 | contig 11841 bp, 12 predicted proteins | sample CZODoug2_1_08_16_FD_185931 | JGI IMG/M metagenome (GOLD analysis project Ga0179593, IMG submission 185931) | Vadose zone soil fungal communities from Angelo Coast Range Reserve, California, USA - CZODoug2_1_08_16fungal (PacBio error correction) | ecosystem: Environmental > Terrestrial > Soil >... | reverse complement strand
AGCCCTCTGACATTGCTAGTGCTTTTCTTGTTTCTTCCCCCTTCTTGCCCCATTTCCCTCCCTCAGTGCTCTTGAGACGACTGAGTTGGCTGGGGGAAAGATGAGAACACCCCGCTTGCAATTCTAGGAGGACTAGCCCCACTGGAGTTCGCCAGACGAGGACGGACATTTTCGTATTTTGTGCCGGCCCTTGCTCGGCGTGGGTTTCTTCTGTTCTTCTTTTCCCACAAGTTCATCCTTGTTTTTTCGTACCTCCACTACCACTCTTTGTGCTTTTGTTGACCCAATCGATAACCACTGCGGCTGGACGAGCCATCTTCACCCTTGTGATTTTGCGTCTTTTTGGGGCGCGTCCGGAGTCCCCCGCGGATCCTGTTCTTCCTCACAAATCCTTCGCTTTTCTCAGTTTTGGTTCGTGAGGACCTCGGTAGAGTTCCACCCGATTGATAAGGGTCCTCATCGGGTCTTTGATAGTGCCTTTGATCTGTTCAGCGACTCGGTTGACTGCCCATCCTGTAGTCTCCTTTTGTTTTCTGTTGTCCGTTCCTGGTGTTGCTGGCGCGTAGTCTAGAGAGCGTCTTTGAACGTTCCAATAAATGCACGGGTAATTATAGAGGTTCCCCCAAGAGGTGGCGCAAGGACGCAATTGCTGAGGACGGGCTGGACGCGTACCTTCTCCCCCCCTGGTTTCTCCTCCCCCCCAGTGTTGTGTTTCGTTTTGCCCAGCAGCGGGAATTAATTAATAGCGGTCGACGTTTTTTTTTGCCACGTTTTAAAATCCCAGGTTTTTGTAGGGAAGAAGCAGAAGTACCCAACGATCTACCTAGTCAACAAGATTTTTTGTGTTTTTCTTTTTTTGGGAAGCGATTTATCTCCCCGGTGAATTTTTCCCCCTAATTTATGGTAGTGAGCCACCTTCCTTGGGGATTTATAGAAATTCGTTACACTTTACACAACCCTACCTAATAGAGGTAGTCTCCCCCTTTCATCCAGCCGCACATGGTTTTAGTGTTGGAAATTCCTTTCGTAGGAGGTCAGGAGGTGTTTCTTGCCCTGAACCCAAGCGTATAGGAAGGTTACGTTGAGAGTTGTGTGGTTGACTTGTTGTACCTCCTCGTCTTCTCCCTCCTCTTTCTAAGCGGCTTAATTGAACGAGAGGGATGGTGCGTGAAAGGATGGCATGATGCGCGAGTGAAGGGGCCCTTCTTCTCCCTGTTTTTTTGACGCCTCCTTCCTCCAGCGCTGTTTCAGTTTCCCGAACGGGAATCCGCCGGTTCCCAATTTGAGGGTGCTGGGCCCTCGCTGATCCCGGTCGGATTTGATTGGGCTCGGACGATCTTTTTGCCCACTTGATTTTGAGTAGCCGATTATGAGTTTTCGAACCCCAACCTTCGTTGCACGCCAACATTGGGCGGAAATTTCACGCTCCCAAGGTCCTTCTTTCCCTTTTTTTTGCTTCCCCTCCTCTTCGAATTGTACAAAATAAGTATCTGGCCGAGCATTCAAAGTCTCTTCCCGTTTCTTTTGAACATCTATCATCCAATTCTCGTTTCCTACTCCTTTCGTTCCTCGGGTATCCCCCCCCCCTTCAATACAGCGTGCATGGTTAACGGAATGTACAATAGATTATCGGGTTGTGGTTTACAATACCCCTTCTTTTTTGTGTGTTCTAGAACCACGAGCCTTGGCGTGTTAGGAACGGGAACAATGCCCTCTTTTTCTGATTTCTTTTCCCTTTATTTCCCAGCGTTTCTCTTCCTTCCTTTAAGCCCATTTCCTTTTTTGGTGATTTTGATAAACGGGCAGCATTGGCTGGATTGTACCCGGTGCGTCTTTTTATGACTTTAAAAAGTTTTGAAAGCGAGTTAGTTCCTCTACCCTCACCTCTTTAAACAATTCCCAGGTGTACTTTGAGCAGCGGTTATTCGAGAGAATAGTTTTCGGTGAGGCTGTCGGTGGAGTATCCAAAATGCCATATGAAGACTCAGACCTAAGAACAGTTTCCTTGCGACGAGGGGGACACTCTTGTGTACCCACTCAATCCCGCCGGGGCCCCGCTCCCCTCCCTTCCTTTGGATTTTTCGTTCCTGGTTGCACTTCGAACAGGCACCAACAGATGGGGCGGTTAACAAGTTATTGAATATAACTCCGCCCAGCAGTTTTCCGGAGACTCGCTTTTCTTTTCTGCGCCCTCTTATTCTTGACTCCCCCTTCCTTTAGTTTCGTGCCCCTGTACACAGGTCACCACTAAATCGTAAGACACCCTGCCTCTTTTTTCCCTGGCTGGGCGACCCATTGACAGGGAGTCTTACCCACCCTCTCCCCCCTCACCCCCTGGACTCGCCCCCCCACTTTTTCGATGGGTCATGTGCTCGTACGACCTGTATTGGTTTGGCAACAAACCGAAACTGCTGGCGAGCATATGTGAAAAAAATAAATTTGTTTAAAAAAACAGTGTCGTTAGGGGAAGGTTTCTCTCTGACTCCTCCTCGTTTCCATCTGTTTTTTTCTTTGTCTCGTTTCCCCCTTTTTCTCTTTTCCTTCCTATGTATTTAAGCTGTCTCGAGACGATCCCTTCTTCTTCACTCTGACGCACTCCTGAACTTCCCTCTTGTCAATGATTTCCTCCCTCCTTCTAAACGTGATCGCCACCGGGGTTTTGTTTTTGTCCCTCCCTCTCTTAGGATATGTCAGACAAGGCTTTCGTACAACTTGTTTCAGAAAAATTTATCCCAGTAGTGGCCCCCCCTCAGGTTTTCACGTACAATGTCCTTGTGATTTCTCCCAGCACAGGCCCACCCTGCTTCTCGGGGATGATTTTCCCTCCGACAGATGTCAATGGACGATAGCAGGCTGGAATCGCGAGGAAGGAGCTGAGGGTCCGGTGCCTGAATTTCTAATTAACCGTCTGGTTCCGCTATACGGAAACAAGGGTAACATAGGTTTCTTCAGACGCCTTTTTCTTTCTCTAGCCTTCCCCTCCTACTTGTTCCATGTGGGGAGTGCTAACTCCAAGGCAGGGCTCTAGCATGCGAGATTTGGTTATCGATTTTCATCTCCCTTCCCCACCTTCTGTTACCCCTGCTTTCCCTCCAGGATCACCGGCCAAACTGCGCGACCCAAAAAACAAAGATGACCAGGGTCAAGTCGACGGAAGACCAGCTGCTTCCTCGATGCCAGGAGATCCCCCTCCTCTGAAGCCGGTGTCGTCCAGTTTAACTCCTCCCCCTCGCAGAAGTTTTTTTACGTCCCCGTCCCCGTGAGGATTTTTTGCGGAACCTCGAAGGCGGAACTTATTGACTGCTTTTGCCTCAGCAGTGTCTTCCCCCCTCCAACCACTCTCTCCTAAGTTTTGTGCTCGGGAACGTAGACTCTCTTTTTAATGTTGTGTGTTTTTTCAGTAAGTTTGTGACCAAATAGGGAGTTCCTCGAGTTTGATGTTCATGCGTCCTCCCCACCGCCCGCGAGGTCGGCGCTCTCTGAGCCTCGCCTTCCCTTTTACAGTGGGAACTTCTCCCCCCTTCCCTTTTCTTAGATTTTTTCCTTTCCTGGAAGCGACGGTGATACATTAGCGATAGATTTCTGAATAGAGGACGGAAATTCCCTTCGGTGAGACTCTCGCGTGGGTCATTTCGGACCCCGGTCCGTCTCCCTTCTTCTTTCCTTTTCTCCGCTCTTCCCCTCTTTTTGCTTTTTGGAGCGTCCCAACCCCTCGAAACAACATGCTGCAAGAGACAAGCTTCACTTTGCCCGTTGTATGTTCATCGTGAACGTCGTTATCCGGCAGACCTCCCTCCTCTTCTCGTTTTTCCTTTTCCGGTAGGAGTAGCGCGACCAGGGTATTGTACTGCTCGATCCTAGCCCGAGGCATTCCCCGTTCTCCTTTGCAAGACGTTGCTTTGATTTCATTGCCCACATTCCATCAGGTTCAAGGTTGCTTGCCCTTTCCTTTTTTTCCGCTCCTCCGGTGACCCCTGTTGCGGTCACCTTTCTTTTTCGCTTTCATTTTCTACGGAACGCCATTGTCCGGCCGAAAAGCTTCCTTCTCTTCTGTTTCTTTTCACTAATGACGCTCTTCCCTTTCAACCACCGTGTTTTCGCGGTCAAGTTGAGGAAGTTCTTTCCCTCCAGGAGGCTGCTTTTGGCGGCGGGAAAGAGTGCGCAATGTTCCCCCCTCCCCCTTCTCGCCTCCGTCTCTTGTAAGAAGCACGAAGTAGACCCTAGCGAAGGGTAAACAGTCCTGAGAAGCGAGGGAGGCGAGAATCTCGCCACCTAGTCCCCCCCCCTTTTTTCCAGTGACACCCTCCATTCGGAGAGTTTTGCGGCCCGTTGGAATTTTCCCCCCAATCAAGGTGGTAGAGCAAGGGGTCTTTCAGGCCTCAATTGGGACCCTTTTTATTGTATGTTCCCCTACCCCCATTTGCCCTTTCCTGCCCCTCTTATTCTCGGCCGTTTTTTTCGCGGTTTTTCCCCTTTCAATTGGTGGCACTCCCTTTTAGGAGGTCCCAACTCTTGACTAAAATGGCGTCGTCTAAATATACGAGGTGATCGGTACTTACGGGACGTTTTTCTTTTCATCCGATAGTTGTGCTTCCTTTTGTCCCCTTCGACGCCGCCGTTCCCAGATGAGGGGGGCGGGGATTTTTCGCTATGTATCCCGGCGGATTGAATTTAGATAAGAAGTCCGATAGGCCATGTCTTTTTTTTTCGTCTTTGTCGTCAAGAGTGAGAACACAACCAAGGACACGAACGCCCCCTCGCGTCTTCCCTTTCTGACCTTCAATAAAATTGATTTTGCCACAGGGGGTGACTACCTGGTAGGTCTCGTTAACTCTTCAATCGTGACTTTTCCCCCCCATGGTAATTCCCTTCTTTTCTCTTAACGGCCGTCCCCCAGCAGAATGAAGTATGCGGGACTGTTATGCCAAAAATCTACCACAATTCCTTCTTTAGCAGATCGACGCGGGCATCCCCCTTCCCACATGCTCCATGCCACCCTTGGAGGCGCCCAAGACGCGTACCATGACATACGGGATCCTAGGGTGTGTGAGAGCCTCTTTCCTACGTCGTTTTTTTTTTTGGCGGCTTCTTCTACCCACCCCTGTAAACGTTGAGTCTTGATCGCATGCCAGTTTTCACAATGACGCGCGGTGTCCCTTTTCTTCTGCTTTTTTTCTGCTCAATTCCCTAAGCCCCGAGGATTGGATGGATGTGAGAAAACGGGCCGCTATGGGCCGTCCGGATGCTGAGGCGAGAGGGGAAAATACTTGGAACGTCGTGAAGGTTTTAGATTACCCTGCCACAAGCACAGAGCCCTTGACCTTTTTTTTTTTCGTTCATTCTGCCTTTCCCCCTCTTATTCTTTGTATGGCGTGGACTGAGTGGTTAAAATTCCTAGCGGCAGAATCGCAAACCATTTGCCCCAAGGGTTCTATTTCCCTCTCCCTTCAATCACTTCTTATAGCTTCGAGCGCCCCCCAATCTGCCTTGGAAACGGCGGCTCGTCTCTTTACCCGCCACCTCTTCGTTCAACCCACAATGTAGGAATAAGTTCTACCCACTTCCTACACAGCTTTGCATATTTTCGCCGCCCCTTTTTTCTTCTCTTTTCTGGCGTCACCCTCCCTCCCTTCTTTTTTCCACCTTAAACACTTAATTTTTCCAGTACTGCGTAAACAAGGCCGCTACCCCCTTGTTTCACTGGAAACATGGTGCGGGCGTCTACTACCCTGACCCTTTACACACCCTCCATCCACATTTTTCCCCTTGCTCCACATGTGCTCTCCTTTTTCTGTTGTGCCAAAATCCTTTCGTCCCGGACGCCAACCTCACATGTACTTGTCCCTTAAACCCCTTCCTTTTTTCATTTGTGTCGATCTTCTCCCCTTCCCCATACTGTTCCCTCTTCCCTCAAATAGGTCTTCTGTCCTTTATGTGTTTGTGATTGACCCGCTATCGAAGAGACTTCCTTTGCTAATGCTTTGGCACGCGAAATTCGTCTGCCTTCCTTCACCCTCTTTTCTTCTCACCACCGTTTGTTTTGGGGGTTGGTACCGTCTCTGTCAATTTTTTTATCCTCCTTTCCCGCCCCTTTCCTTTTCAGACAAGGTACGTCATAACAATGACGCATCAATCTTAAATCCAATGAGTTCTTCTTCCTGCAAACCAGCCCTGGACAGCCCCCCCTGCAATCATTTTCTTCCCTCCCCCTTCTTCCTCGGCTTCCTCCTTCCTGGCTGGCCAGTGAGGTATAAACAGCAATGTTCCGCTACCTAGTATATAGCCCGGAAACCAATAGCGCTCTATGCTTTCCAGGACTTGGATACGGCGTCTCGAGCTTTCCACCAGGCAAATCCCCTTTTTTTTTTTCCTCCTTTCTCTTGCCTTTTTTTTCAGAGTGTTCAAGCGACAAGTCCCCAACGTCTGGTCGCTGGCCGCCACAGGATAATCTCTGCGGCCGAAAATTCAAAGGATGCCACCAGGTCCTCAGCAGAGACGGACTCCCCCTTCTTCTCTCTTTAGAAGTCCTCCCCCCCCCTCCATTATATCGCGGTTCTTTTTTTCAGGAGAGGTTTTTTGAGGCAAATAGAAGAAAGTTGCACGGGCACCGTTCCCCTTTACGTCGTGAGGAGATATAAGCCTCGGCACCGGGCATTGGCAAGAAGTTCTAACTCATACAAACAAGCTCGCGCCGCCCTATTGTTTCTGTTCCTCCTCCCTTCTTTCTTTTCTCTCTTTTTTTTTTTTTCTTTGAGATCGCCCTTGAGAGACCACTTAGTTAGATGTGCGTTGTGATTGTTCACTTCAATAAAGAGAAAGTCGACGCGATTTTTACGCGACAGGTTTTGGAAGAGCACACCAGCCCCCTTTTTCAGCATGCAAATTCTCCTGCTTGCAATTTCCCTCATCCCCTCCTTCCTCTTCTTTTTTTCTTCTTCCGCAGGCTTACATTTTTCTGTCTCTGAAGGTCCTGGGGACAGCGGCGTGTTTCTTAATCCTCTTTTCCTCTGTTTTGGTCAATAGCTGTACAGCTTTGTGCTTTCTTTTCTGCCCGGACACATCGTAACCACTTCCTCTCCCTGGTCTCTTCCCATCTTCCAAATTTCTTCTTGTTGGAGAGGGCGACCTGCTGAAGGACAGGGAGGTTTCCCGCTGTGGAGCATTAAGTCGTCTGGCTCCGTTCCGTGTGGGCTTCCTCGTTCTGCATTCACGTAGTGTACAGGATGGAGGATGGCTTGTGTTAGGAGTTTTGAACAGGGCGGTATGGCCTGTCCTACCCTCCTTGTCTCTCTATCAGTGATCCCCTCCTTTTCCCTACGTCTCGTGTTCATTTGATTCCCAATTCCATCATCGCGGAGCAGGCTTGGGCTGGAAAGTTTGTCTGAGATTTCCACATGAGATTGGTCATTAACTGCTCCGGCCCCCCCTCGTGTCCTCCCCTTCCCCGGTTCGTTCCTGAGCCGGGCTAAGGATCCTAGAGTCGCCCCACACCGGGTGTCTTAGAAGCTTTTCTTCCCTTTCATTGTTTCCCCACAAGGAGTCGGAGTTTTGGATGCCATAGTTGCCCCTATTTTCCCCTGAAAAGGGATTTTGCCTCTCGTGTAACCAGAATTACATAAAAGAGAAACAGTCCTTTAATACAGATTGTCGAGCTTTGCGTTTTTTGCATGGTCGATCCCCCCTTATAATGGTTTTTTAACAGTGACCAAAGTAAAGTAACTCTGAGTCCTTTTTTCCTTTCTTCCTCTCTTTTTCCCCCCCCCCCCAGAACATAGGGGCGTGGGTTAGACAGCGCTGTTGTAGGTGTGGTACAATGTGCGTTAGCTCAGACCCGTTCACCAGTTCTGCACGCAATTGCACTGTTTTGGTTCAGCGGGGTTACGCTTATTCTTTCCCTGGTTTCTCCCCCTTTGGAGCGTCCGCAACATCCCTTCGGGAGAAAAGCGGGGAGTCGGACAGAAAGATGGGCCGCGGTGATTCGGGATACATTGATGTCGGGAGTATTTGATCTCTGGAATTTATGGATGTTCGGGCGCCGGAAACCTGTTCCCTCTGATTGCCTTTTCCTCTCCCTCTCTATGATCCGGTTCTTTTCCTTGGGGGCTCGGCCTGCTTCCCCTTTTGTTCCCATGTTTAGTCTGACGAGGATTGACCAAAACCACCTTGAACGCACCGCCAATTTTTCTAGGAATTACCTTCCCAGACCAATTTGCACTTCTTTTATCCCCCTTTCCTTCCTCCTCTTACCAAGGGAAAGTGCTTTAGCCTTTTTTTAGCAGGGCCCTGGTTACAGTGACCCATCGATGAGGCCGTTTCTAGGTGCACTCCCAAATCATCGTGGCCTTGGGATTCGAAGCAGCGGGAATTCCCTCTTACAGCTTCTCGCCTCCCCGTCTTCCCCCCCCTTAGTGTTCCCCGGGACCAACATCTATCTCGGTTTGGTGTGAGTCTATATAGACTGCCTTCCTTGTTGAGAGAGATCATTCACAACCCGCTTATGGAGTTAGTACATGCGTGCCCCGCCCCGTCTTTTCTCTCCCTTTTTTCTTGTCCTCTGCCGAGCGCCTTCATTCCCTAAGATGTGAATTTGGAGATAAAACGAAACTTTCCCTCACTTTGTTTTTTGTTGCGGCTTCTGAGAGGTTTGACAGTGGCACGCTGATGTAAGAGTTAGTGCCTTCACAAAGCCCCCTCTTTCCAATCCTTTTTGGTAGAGGGCCTTGAGCTCTCAGCATGTTGCTTTGTTCGTTACTGAGGGTTTCTCCAAACTCTTCATCGTCCCCCTCACAAAATCATTTTGCACTTTTAAGATTCGAGACCCACCCTTCCCCCTCCCCTCTTTCTCCCTTGTCGAGCCTCCCTCTCGCCTTTGAACCCTATTCTTTTTTAGTAACAGCCAACTTCTCCAAACTAGTCTCCATCCGACCCCTTTAGAAATGAAGGATCCCTTCGTCCCCAGCCGCCCCAGTATTTCTTTCCTTTATTATTCAGAGTGATGGCGGACCCTCATCTTCTTTCCCCCCTTCCCCGTCCCCCTCCTTTCCCCCCTTTCGTAACCCCCTTCAAGCTTTGCTTTTGGGAATTCATGGTAGAAAATTGTATTACTACTTACGCGAACATTTCCACCTACCCCATTTGCGTGCCCCGTGGCTACCCTTATTTTCTGTTTTGCAAAATCCCTTATTTCCCCCACTGGTCCCCTCCCCCTCCCCCCATCTACACCTCTTTTTTTTTCAACTTTGTAACCCAAAAAGATGTATTTTCTTTTGTAGAGTGGTTTTTGAGCCCTCGACCACCAGATCTCTTGTAATTTTTTCTACTTTTTTTGTCTTCTCTTTGCTTCTTCCCCCCCCCCTCTTTTTAGAGCGACTTTCGATTTTCACACTGCTCACTTTTTTTCCTGCCCCAAACCCAACTCTCTTTTTTTTCTACAATGGAACTTAGCCTATTGCCGCCGTAACCCTCAAACAAGGGGTGTCCGAAAGGCTAATGTCTTAGTGGTTGTTTTCAAGAACGGAGTAAAAAGCTTCAGCCCCAGCCGTCCTCCCTCTATGTCGCCACCTCCGATTCTTCTGTTTTGCGGGTATGACAGTTTTAGGACTTTAGCGGCCTCAAGTTTTCCTTTGACCCTCAAATGGAACGGCCCCCCATTCCCCTCCCCCCCCCTGCCTGCCTCCTCCCTTCTTTGCTGAGAGACAGCCATCGCTCGTAGGCGCAGGAACGATCCGGATGATTGCTTCGAAGCCCCCTGATTGAGGGCCTGTCTCTATCACACTCTTTCCTGACCCTCTAGCTAGGAGGGGCACCTGGTCCGATCTTTTCTTCCATTCCCCCTTTTTCTCGCGTTTTTTTTCTTTTCCTACCTTACTGACTTCCCCACCGCTAATTTGAAGTGGCTCCCCTTTGCGCGGTTGGTACTGAGAGAGCTCCAAGACCAGCCAAGTTCTGGGATATATCGACAACAGTGATCACTGTGCCCTCTCCCGCCTTCTCCCCGAACCCATCCTTTTTCCCCCCCTTTCTCCCTCAGGTAGCGGAAGCCTTCACCTGTGACCTACTTTCAGAGGAATCACCGCCAGCTAGCTCGGTGTAGTGTCTCTGAGCCTCTCCTTTCCACGAAGAACGTCCATGCTTTTTTTTTTCCCCTTTCCACTTTTCCTTCCTTCTCTATCTCCCTCGTACTTGGGCATTGCCAGCGATCCACAAAGATAAATACGCTCGAACTATTGTCGTCAGGAGCTTTGCATCCTCGGGGGTTTAGGAGATACTTCCTTTCTTCCCCCCTCTTTTTCTCGCGTTGCGTTTTCTCTTCTGCCCCCCCTCCCTTCTCTTCCCCGCGCCGCCACGCAACCTTCTTGGAGAGGGGAACGCTTTTTAACCAGCCCTTTTTGATTCCTTCCCTGGGAGCGCAGGCGAGGTACTCGCGGTTAGCTGGCGAGTGGCTGTCCCTTTGCCCTTCTTCTCTTTCTGGAGTACCTGTTTTTTTTTTTTCTTTTTCTGCGATGAAAGATGAATCTGGTTCTGTTGTCTGCGCTGTCCAGACTTTGTGCGGTTGGCTGGCCCAAGCGATGGACCTCGCGCAATGGCGTTTCTAAGAGTGTCAAATGATTTACCGTTACTGGTGGGCCGCGCCCTTTCTTTTTTTCCCTTTTTTTTTTTTCCACACCTCTGGAGACGTTCTCCTTGTTTCCGTAGACGGAAAGGTAGCGGAAATTTTTATTGAGTCTTCCTCGGCTAGCGGATCTTTTTTTGAGCCGCGAGACTTTTTATTGGACTGAAAGAGCAAGTTGGTTTTCCCCTTTCTGGGTGCAGGTCTCCTCTGACATGGAGTCCCCCCCTGAGGCTTGAAGTCGATCTATCTTCTACGGCCGATTTGGCGAAAGAGATTGGCGAGCCTTTTTACCTTTGCCTAGATTGTACCTGTGTTGCTGTCCCCCTTCGGCCGCCCTTTTTTTTTTAAATGAAATTTCGTTTGTTTGCTGCCAAAGATGCGACCCGGTTTGAACCCCCCCTTTTTCCCACTTTTTCGCTAGAGCGGGTCCCTCGCGTAGGAGAAACCAGAGCACCTTTCTCCCCTCTCTCCTCTTTAGCTTCTCTTCGCGGGGATGTTTTCATTCGTGGACCGTACACATACCAAATACGTTTTTAGCAAGTGAACCATCATTGACTAGAAGTACGGCCAGTGTCCCTCTTTTTTTTCACCGACATAAAGGGGTACGTTCTGGATTTTGCTTTTTTTTTTTTTTTTTTAGTTCACCCCCCCTTTTTCCCCCTGTTGCGCCAATGCCCTCGGCTTAGGCACGGGGTTTAAGCACGTTTTGCCCTAACCGGAAACTACGTGGAGGCGGTCCATCCTGGCCGAAGAAATGGGGTCGTACGCTTTTCTTTCCTTTCTTCTATTTTTTTCCCTTTTATTTGGGGAGCTTTCCTCTCTTTTGGCTGGTTTTTTGAGGAGAAGCCGCCGGTTTTAAATGGAGATGGGGGCGGGGTGCACCGCTATTTCTGTTTCTTGTGAACGAAAACTGGCAAGGCTTTTGAGTTTCTCCTTTTTTCTGACACCCCCCCCCCCTTCCGGTCCGCCCCTCCCCCCCATATAGGCGAGAATTAAATATTCAATGCAGTTGACCCTTCTTGTGGCACTCTTTTACGACCAAACGTTCCTTTATCTACAGCTCCTAGGTTTCCCCCCCTTCGAGGCTGTCTTTCTTTTCTTTTTTGCACAGTCTATCGACCCTTCATAGTGGGAATTTGCCTCGTCCTGAAGCGTGTTCCATCACGGACAGTCTTTTTTTGAATTCAGCGCAACTGAGTGGAAGTTCTCCACTTAACTCTTTTTGTTTT
>Ga0179593_1277567_pt1 | contig 11841 bp, 12 predicted proteins | sample CZODoug2_1_08_16_FD_185931 | JGI IMG/M metagenome (GOLD analysis project Ga0179593, IMG submission 185931) | Vadose zone soil fungal communities from Angelo Coast Range Reserve, California, USA - CZODoug2_1_08_16fungal (PacBio error correction) | ecosystem: Environmental > Terrestrial > Soil >... | reverse complement strand
TTTCACCCTGGTCTTTTTTTATGGCCTTTCTTGCTCGGAAAGGATCGGTACCCTCCCTTCTATCTTTATTAAGGACGGCCCTTGTGTCCCCCATCAACGCACGCGTAGCTGCTGATTCTTCCCATTTCCGCGTCGTTTTCCTCTTAGGACAGCCCGTGAAGCATCTCGCATGAGCTGCTCTGGGCTCTTCTTCAAATTTCTCTTCACTCCCTATTCCTCGGAGGGATATTTTTGGCGAGTCTTATCTTCGGTTTAAGCTGACTTAGAGTCTGCAGACCCTCCGCCCTTGGCAGCTGGACCCCGAACCGCCTTTCCGTAGCCTCCGCCGAGATGAGTTACGTCATCTCCCTTCCTTTCCGAAGGGTTGCCCTTTTCCCTGGACTTTATTGATGCTCCGCGTGCTACGTACGGAAGGCGCAACGCCTGCATTAAGTTTGACTCGTGAACAAAGACAATTTCTCTTCAGTCTATCCACGTGGGCGCACTTTCATCGGGTTCCGGCATCGTGATCGCTGTTTTCTCCCCTGGTCCCGGTATATTCCTTTCGTTTTTTCCCCCTGTTCGACGGAACACGTTTCAGGATCCCAGTCGGCAGTACGCTTTAACTCTCTGGCTCCGTTCCTTCCCTTATGTACGACGGCAGGCCTTTTTTTTTGTCCGCGGTCCCCATTTAGTACCCCTGCGTCCCCCCCTGACAGTTCTACTCCAACACCCTGTCCGTACAGATTCGAGCGTGACCTCTTTTCAGATTAGCAACCCACCCGACAGAACCACAGGTTCAGATGAGATACCCCTCACGCTTCTCTTTTTTTTCACAGTCAGCCCACCTCGTGATTCTTGTTGGCTGCCGTCAAGCTTTCTTCTTGTCTCTCTAGTCCCCCCATGAATGAAAGTTGATCGTCTTGTTTTCCGATTCGGCTGCGATCTGCACCCATCTTTTAACAAAATCCGTCTGGTCACCCCTCTCCCCAACTCGTTTACTGTGTGTTTTTCTTTTGGGACCATAAGACGACCCTCTCTTTTTCCCAAGTTATGACCGACCTTGAATTTTTTTAGGAGACCGGCTGACGACGTGTTCCTCTGCCGACCACGTCGGTCCCTCTCTGTGGAGATTCTCTCATCTGCCTGACTTTTTCTTTTTGAGGACCTGGCGGTTCGGACCTAGCACCACTTCCCCGTGTTCCTTCCCTTTTTGTCTCTTCCGCCTATAACTCCTAGTAATTTTAGTATTCGTAGCCAAATTTTGTTGAACTTATTTCGACGAGATTGTTGCGAGAGACCGTTCTACGCTCATCTCCTTTCTTGTTTTTTCATGACCCGAACTCCTGCAGCAGGAGTGATGGACCTTCCTCCCGCGTTCCGAACACTCGGCGCCTACGTCTTCACGAAGAAGACCGAATTCTACCACCCATCGCCGCCGCCCACCGGACCGTTTCGATTTTTTATTCTCTTGAGGATCGATACCGTGAGTTTTTCCTCTCTATCTTTTAAAAAGTCTTCTCTTGCCGTAGTGCTTGTTTTTCGACGGTCATTCTGTACACTCAGGTTTCCCTCCATAGGAGTGTTTGCGCCCAGAAGGTGGCCTCTGCTCTTTCTCCGAAGAGAGGTTCTCTCAGTGTGACCCCCGCAGAAGATGATAGCCTCCCCGGGACGGTCTCCCACGATCTCGGCCACGTCCCGAGTTTTGCAACCAACCTGTTCGCCTTCTTTCTAGGTCAAGACGTTGTTTCCTGGCACCGTATAGTTCACTTCACCCTTGCAAACTCCCGGGGGTTTCCCTACCGCGGCGGAAGACCCTGTCCTCCACCACAATCATGATGAGAATACCCCCTTCCCTGCCTCTCCTGCTCTCCAGTGCGCAGTCAACTTTTTTCCTGCGATCCCGCGACCGTATGCGCCGTTTCTCAGACGTTGCGATTGATTTGGCCCCCTCTTTGATTCGGGAGCGGGGTTTAATCTTTTTTTCCACGCGCGCGGACGTTCGGTGTTGCTTCATTTCGAACGGTCGGATGCTATATCTTCTTCATTTCCTCTTTTGGTTCTCTCGGACTTCTGCACTTCTTTTCTCCCGTTTTTCCCTTTTTCCTTTCTTGGATTAGCGACGACCGGCGTAAACCGTCTGGTTAGTGGAAACAGATTTTTCACCCTCTGAACTCTGCGCTTTTCGTGTCGGCCGATCCTTTTTTCCTGCTCCCGCGACGGTGGACGCCCTTTTTTTCCCGTGCGAGCCGTCTGGCTTTCTTTTGGCTTTTTTTTCTAGATTCATCTTTTTTTTGTCTTCTTTGGTAGAACAATCACTTCGAGTTGTAACTTTTGTTGCACGTTTATTTTTTTTTTCAACTGCTTTTGTGGTTGTTTTTTAGCCCGCTCGTCCGGCTATTTGCTTTTTTTCTTTTTACGAGTCTTTTTTTTGTTAGCTTTCTTCTATCATCAGGAGGGTTGGCCCCTCTGCAGTTCCCCGAGCGATGATAGCGTCATTGGCCCGAAATTGGCTTTTCTTCGCCTAAAGCAACGCGTGATTCTTTTTCCCTGATTAGATAGTGACTTTTTCCAACGATGCATAGATGACGTGTGTCAATTACGTAGTACCCAACTTTTTCTCTCTTTCTTGTCCAATGTCGAAAGGTTGGTAACGTTGCCCGTGGCGATGTGTTAGAAGTCGGGGTCGTCTCGAATTGGTCGGTCGTAGTTTTCTCCGCTTCTCTCAGAAGGTCACTCAGGAGCTTTTTTTTTTTTGAGCGTCCCATAAGTGATGTAAATTCGCTTGTCGCAACGCCTCTTCTCCCGATTGCGGTCCCCCCATTGTTACCCACTCCAGTTCAAGGGGGATCCTTGATTTTCTACGCGTTTGTCCCCAAGTTCTCTTCCCCACTGTGCAAATTTTCCGGCGCGGTCCGCAGCAGAGTTTCTTCCTTCCCTATTGATGACGCGCCCTCTTTAGGTCCCCTCTTCGAGAATCGCGAGCGCCCGGCCATCACCTCAGCGTAGTTTGACTTTAACACCCCGCTGAAGCCGTTTTTTTTTTTGTGTCGTATCCTCGCAGACTCCCTCCCCCACCCCAGAACTGAACGTCGCATGACTTCTCTTTCCCACTTTACAGGAAGGGCTGTGGGCTCTTCTTTGGTGAGAAATCGCCGAAGGGTTCGCCTCCGCGCAAGTGATTCCACTTTCCCTCCTCTGTGTCCTTGTGCCCTGGTCAAGGCTGCTGACGAAGCCCCACTTCTCGTACGCGATGCGGCTTACTGATGTTTTTCGAAGGATTAGGACCCTCAACTTGCGTTATTTTTTGCATTCGGACACGTGTATGCTGTTTTTTTGAACCCCTTCTAGTTGAGTCCCTCTTTTTTCCTCTGCGCACGTCCAGGTGTGTTGGAGCTTCTATCTGGTGCTTTGGTCCTACTTTCCCTCAGTTTCCTTCTATTAAGGCGGCGCCGGAATTCTGCTCGCCTGTCGTGACCGGCGTCGTTTTTTAGATAATGAGGGATTGTTCCGAGGTAACGGGTTGATTTTTACACACGGGTACCCTTTTTTTATCCCCTCTCTCCAGATTTTTTTTCCGATTCAGATCCTGTTAATATTGTTGTCGGGTTTTTTTTCAATGATAGAAATTTTCCTTTTTCGCTTTTCTGCAGGCGTTGCGCGGTTTGAGTTGCACGGCTGCTCTGCCTCCTTTTAGGAGTAGGCTTCCTCCATAGGGAAAGAGGTTCTTTCATGCCGGGGAGTCAGCCCTTCCTGAGCTAACTTTCCTCTTCCGTTTCCTTTTGACATCCTTTGCCGACTGGCGGCGCATGATTTCTTCCCCTTTAGTCAATTTCCTCCTCTGCCACATGTATCGAACTCGTCTCGTTGACGTTTTTTGCTTGTAATGGGTCCTATTTCAGAGAATTGTTTCGCTACATGTGGTTTTTTCTGGCCGGCATGCGGTTTTTCTACTTCCTTTCGTTTGGAGAAACTGTTACCAGAGTGTCTTTTTTGTGCTGGTGTCCCAAAATGGAATTCTAAGTCCTTACGAAACCTCTAGCCGTTTCCTTTGCTTTAAAGCTTTATGCCCCTTCCTCTATATGCTGAGGTCCATTCTCTTTTCTCAATACCCCCAGTTGTTTCGTGTGCGCCTCGTCTTCTTGGCCGGATGGTCCGTGGGTTCTTTAGGCCCGTTCCCGACTTCCTCGTTCGCGAACGGTAGTCGGACGGCATTTTGATCAGTTGGACCACCACCCCCCCATGCCCCTTACCTTAGCTTTTTTCCCCCCCGGTTTGTGTGTTTAAAAATTTTCGGCATTTCCCGGCATTTTTTTTTCTCTCATGAGCCCTTCTTTCGTGTTTGATCTTTTACCCTGTGCCCAGATAATCGTCCCCCCTTGTCCGAGCTTTTGCTCATGGGCGTTTCTTTCTCTTTCGGCATCTCCCTTTCTTAAGGGCGCCGCCGGCCGTTTTTTCCCACCGCACCGTCTTCATTTGACCCAGGATACGAAAGCTTGGACTTCCCAGAAACGAGGCTTGGCCCCCCCGAATTGTTTTTTTTTGACGGTTCAGCGCCTTTTCCTTCGTTCTCGTCACTTTCACAAGAATGTCCTCAGGGTTCTCAGCGGCCCACTCAAGGTCGATTCAGGCGCCCGACAACACGCGGGATTACTCTTCTTGCCCTCCCGGGCGACGCCCCCCGCGCGCGGTTTGCGGACACCTTCTTTTCCCTTTTTATGTTCTTTATTCCGCCGCCTTCTACCATGTTTTCGACCTCGGTTCACTTTGACCTCTCTTTCATCCAGCTCCGCCTTCCATTTTTTTTTCCCCGCCAGGATGTGTTTTCCGGTATTATGCGGACTCCCTCTTCCTGGGTGCCGGTAAAGAGTTAAATAGTTAGGTTACCTCTGCCAACCTCCATGAGAGCTCCTCACCACCTTACTCGATTTCCTCGTTGCTCTATAGAAGGTTATTCAACACGACTTGCAAACGGTTCCTCTTTCGATCCTCCCAAGCTTTGTTCTTCAGACTCCCTGTCGTTTCCCACCTCGCCGAACTGACTTGAAGCAGTTTACTTTTTGGATTGTCTTTCAGCTGCCGTCGTTCGCATATTTTATTCTTACTCCTTTCTGAGAGTGTACGCTTATAACTTCGGCGGCGATTCCCGGGAGGACAAACACTTCTGGCTTTTGTGTTTTCTTAACTGGACGTGTTTGTGCGGTCTTTTCCTCTTCTTTTTGGTGATTCTATCCCCACCGCACAATTTCTAGGTTTTTATATACGTTAGGTGATGCGGGACTATACCCTTCGTTCCGCCTATTGTTACCAACTACGACTAGGCCTATTGCGGTGTCTCCTTCGATCAGTCGATTTATAGATTTTTTTGACTTGGTATTACCTTCTCCCCCTGTAACAGTTCATCCCTTTTTTTGCACGCGATCCTCCGAGCACCAGGGATCTTTAGTCTCAAAACATGGGTGCAAACTTCGCTTTTTTGATCTAGTTGCTCTCCCGTTGCACCAATGGCTTTTTTTTTCCCGTTCCCCATGAACCTCTGCGTATTCTTCCCCCTTTCCCCCTCACTCACGAGGCCGAACCCCCGTTGCATCCGTTGCACGTTGCCGTACAACTTAGAAACATTTCTCTTCCTTCCAAACAGTTGTATTTTTTTTTCGAGTGGCTCGATAACGAGGGGTTGCTTTTGATTTCCAACCTTCACCTTCCCCCTCTTTGTTCGTTATGTTTTTTGGTTCGACGCTTACGATGGCGAATCTTTTTCAAATGAATTCACTCCTCCTTGTGAGTCGTTCCAGAAAAGTTCGGGACTATGCGCGAGAATCGTCGGTGATCTTTTTTTTTTTCCACCGCCGAACTTCTTTCGCTTTTTTTCCCGCCCTCTTTTCCTTCCCAACGTGCTACCTCGCTTCCCTTTTTCTTCGCGAGGCGTCTTTTTCAGTTTCACCAGAAGGAAGGTGAGGTGGTCCCCATCTATTTGACACCAAACTTCAACTATCTGTTCTTTGATTTCCACTCACGCGGATGCCCGAACCCCCTTTGGCCCAAATCATCGAGACCCTTACACTAAAGCCGTACTTTTTTCCCTTTTTTTCAGTTTCCAGTCCCACTTTCTCGAGGCACTGCGTCCGGATCTTTTCCGTTCGTTCCTCAGCAGTTGTTTTCACTTTAATATACGCCGGTCTCGGGTTACTGTCCCGGTAGTTCTTGTATCCACTCCCGCTCGGCGGTTGAGACATAAGAAACCTCTACGTTTATTTTTTACCAATCCTCCGTTTTTTTGTTAGCTGTATCTCTTTTACCATTTCTCCCCCTTTTTTACTGATCCCAAGATCTTTCTTTTTATTGTCGTCCGCGTCGGCCGTACCTCCTTGGTTCGAGTGGAAAACGTCCGTTGGCCCCCCAGCTTCCCTTTTTTTTCTGAGTCAACGTTGATTCCCGCGCTACGGTTTTTATCGGCTCGGCAAGGTACGCGGTGTACTCTTTTCTGACCCTTTTTAGTCGAGGCTTTTTTTTCCTATGACTTTTTTGAGATCCTCTTTTTTGACCAGCACGGGTAGTGACCCCCTCCCCAGCTTCTTTTCCCCCTTTTTTAAGGTAGCAATCTCCAGTTGTCCTGCCCCCCTGCCGGCGTGTGCCGCCTCCTTTTTCTTGACCTTTCTTTTCTTTTGAGAAGTGGCCTGCGGATCTTGGCTTCCTTCCGGCGGTGCGCCTCTCATCGTCTTCGTTGGTTGGACCCTCTTCTAACCTCCCTATTCTTTTCGGCATTTGAACCTTTGGTGTTTTCGCTTACTTCAGTCGGACTGGCCACCGGTTTTCGTTACCTTCGTTTTTCCCCCCGTTCTAAGCCCTTATTTAATTGAGGTTTCCCTTATAGCTCTTCCACCCCCTACGGTATCGGCTTTTCAACCATGAGTCTTGGTAAGTTGACATTCGTCTATTTTTCCAAGTTTCTTAGGTCGGTTTCAAGGAGGCAGTTTGTCTGCGTCTGCTTTGACCCCCTTTGATAATGTCCATAAATAACTGTTTTGTTGTTCTTCTAGCCTCCTCATTGACTGTATTTGTATCGCACGCGATCTCGTCGACATTCGAGTGAACTTTTCCGACTTCTACTTACTTTTGGATCGGGAGGGTTTCTTTGATTTTCCCCCCAGTCGATCTTTGGAGTTGCTAGTGTCGGTCGGCTCCCCTTCGCTCCTCGTCTCTGCTTCTCTTTCTTTCTTCCTCTACTTCCCCGACGTGTCCAGGGAGTACCCGCGTCTCAACTATTGCTCCCTGGGTCTTTTTCAAACCAGAGGCATCCTTGGGGTCGTCTCTTTCACCGCCCGTTTCCTCCGTCCAAAAAAACGCAAGTCCTGGCTTGCGTATCAGGACGGTTTCGTCTCCGTTTTCCTCTCCGTAAGTTCGCTCCGGATTTCCCCCCGCCCCTTCAGTTTGGCATCTGCGCTTTCCTTTTTTTTGAATTCCAGACACTTAGAGATATCGGCCTTCTTTATTTGGTTTTTCCCGGATTCTTCCGTCCTCAATTTTAGTTCGTACTTTTTTGTCTTTTGTGGTTTGTCCCTGTGTTCTAAATCGGCGCTTCTCATAGTTACTTCCGTGTTGAGGAGATCTATATCTTTTAGTCATTGTTTTCTGATGTTCGCGGTGACGGGCTTCTGGCTTTGAGTCAGAAATTTAACTCCCGCTCTCTTTCGTGTCCCTTCCCTTGTAGACTCTTCGGGCCGTGTTCACCTATTTAACGTTGCTTTTTTTGAGTCCTCCTAAACGGGGCCGCTGGTTTGGTCCCCCCCTTATCGCTACTATGTTTCTTCGTCAAGATGCGCTCCTTCTTTGCCTTGTGTTGTGGGCGCATTGATCAGACTTGGCGATGTGATTTCACCCCTTTCTAGGCGTTCTTTTCTTTCTCTTTTTTGTTCTGAACGTTTCTTTCCCTTGTAGGAGACGAAAATTTTAGGCCTTTTTTCTGCCTTCCTCATTTCTGGCTCACCTTTTGTAGATGATTACCCCCTTTAGGGGAAAGTTGTCCTAACTTCGAGAGCCTGCTCGACGTTGCTCGCTTTTTTTCTTGACTCTCCTGATACTTTCAAGATAGTAATCGTGATACTCTTCATGAACTGGTAGATTCTGGGCCACTTTCTGCGGATAATTCCGCTCTTTTCCTTTCATGTCCCGTTCTGAGAGTTGTTGTTTCTCCCTAATAGAACGCGGCTTTTTGTTAGACTTGCCAAGTCGATAAATTATTCCTTTTCGGGTGATGTTTCGCACTTGAGGATGCCCCGTCCCTCCTAAATCTAGTACCTGAGTAGCCTTCGGGCTCTTATTTTTTTTAGCGCTAAAGTCCTCTTGGAACCATCCTCTTTCCTCCCATATAAGTGGTTGTTTTTGATTTTATTCTTTTTCCCACTTTTCGGCCCTTTGATTTAAGTGGCCCCTCCTGTCTCGCCGGGCGATCGTAACTCATTTAGTTCTTTAGTAACCTTACCGGCATGGCTATTCGGACCCACCCTCACAGCCCTCCTTCGTCAGTCTGGAACTTTCTCAACCGTCCGAGGCTATGAGCAAAAACCGCTTTCCAGCCGGCTACCGGTCTTCCATTAGAAGGCTAGTGGAACGCTTTCCAGTGCAGAACTAGATCCTAGGACGAGTGGTTTAGATATGTTCTCTCTCTTCTTCCCCGGAAGATCTCCTCTCTAGCGCTTTCAGGTTCAGCCTGCAGCGGTCACTTTTTCGTCCCGGCATCCGTCATTTCTTCTCTGAAGCGCTTCATTCTCAGTCACCTGTGCCTTCCTCATTTTTGACTGATAAAGAATGCCTCTTGCCCCCCCCTTTTGCCCCCTCTTTTTTCATCCTCTCTGAAACGGCGCAATTGAAGGGGTTGCAAGCGGTTTTCTCGCCCTCTATTAAGGAGAACAGAAACACCCGAGGGCTTCACGCGGCTCTCGGCTTTTTTCTGTTTCAAGCTGCCCTTTTATCTCTGTATTGCAGCATCTGTCCCCTGTGTTATTGATGACGGATTTACCTGGTTCCCGGTGACAAGGCTCTTCAGCGAGGCCTCTCGTGTCAACGTCCAAGGAGTGCTGGCTTCGTTGTATGCGTTTTTTGTCGGCTGTGGCCCTTTCAAAGAGGTCCCAATTGTTCTTCCAGTCTAGTTTATCACCTTTAGTAACTTTTCTTTTTCCCCCCTTCTTTCCCCCGAGACTTTAGAAACCCTCCTTTTGACCTTTTAAAAGGTACTTTTTCCGATACCCCTCAATCGTTGCATTTGTCCGAATCCCTAGAACACTAGATCCCTCCCCCTCTCGAGCTACGTTGCTTGTCTTATCCAGCTAGAAGGCATGACCGGCTTCATAGGTTTCCATATAATCTTAAGAGTTTTTGATCTAAAAATGATTCTGGACTCCCACCTTTCTTCCCCCATCATGGATTTTTTCCCCCTCTCCCTGACAATGAGAGGTCCGTTTTCGGGCGCTTTGTTCTAATACGTCAACCCCCTTCTTTGTTTTTCCTCTGAAAGAGATTTCTCTCTGGTTACGGCGATCTTAATTGCGACGCTGTTCTCGCCGTTTTCCTTTTTGGTGAGGTTTGTCTCTTCTACCTCCCTCCGTTCCTTTGTAATCTGTTGTTCCCATTGGTCCGGAAGATCACCCTTCCCCTTTGGAAACCCTGTTGTCTCGAATTGTTAGCACTTCCCCCCGAGCACAGATTTTATTTTATACCAATGGTTTCCACTCCATCGGTCAGACTCCATCGTTGAAGCTCCCTCTGTCCAAGGACCTATTTCTGTTCTTCTAGCGCAGCAGCACCGCGCGCCGGGTGATGTCCTTGCCACCCCGAAGTAGGTCCTAACCCCCCCCCCTGCGCCGCCCCGCAACTCCGATAACAGAATTCGAACCCACCTCCGTCCCCTTCCCCTTCCCTACCAACAGAAAATGAGGCTCGTACCGTATTTCCATAATCACGTAACTTGCATTCAGTCGTAGACCTCTGGTGCCCTCCTTCTCCCAGCCTTTTTCCCCATTGATGAATCTTCCGTTGTGCTTTTCCCTCTTCCTAAGTTTTTTTGAAGTGCCCCATAGTCCGAGTTTGCCTTATTCTTCCCGATCTTATGATCTCTTGCCTCTTTGATTCGCCCTATAGGAAAAGGGCCGCGTCCCTCCCTTTCACCCTTCCTAGATTCCCTAAAAAAAGAAATTTGAATTCTTTTGAAGGTTTCGCACCTTTTATGAAAAAGTTTCCAAAATATAGGACCCCATTCTGTTCCTCTGATTTCTTCAAAGACTTTTCAGCCACCACACCCTCTCTTTCCCCCCCCCTAACCTCGCTGAAGGATACTCTTTTGATCATGTCCATCAGAACTGCCTTCTGCGGCGCGCCCGTAATAAAAGGTTCTCCTAGTCTTGAGAGGATTTTCACCCCGTGCCACCTCTCCTTTATGTTTAATGAAGGTAGAGTTTTCTTCCCCTCATCTCTCTGCTCGTGATCCCAATTCAGTCACTTTTCTGTTAGGCTTATATCTATTTCTCTTCCCTTTTGTGTTTTCTCGATATGCATCCTTCCCCGTCTGTTTTGTATGCTCACGCCGCCTATTTTTTTGCTTGGGTTTTCTGCACGGCCGAAAAAACGCATAAGGCTCTTTTTTTTCCCCCTCGTTGGCCACCCAGAAGTCTCCCCCTTTTTTTTTCCAGGATTGCGGACGGGGTGCGATCGTTTTTGGCTCGGTTTGTGAGATACTTTCCCCCCTGAAACCTTTAGATTTTTTTTTGCTTTTCTACGATTTTTCTTATCGTTTTTGGCCCCCGCAGCCTTTTAGTGACTTAAACGCGAGATCTCCGTTGGTTTCAATTCCCCATTGGTGGAACGACCATCACATTCCCCTGTTTTTTATTCTGACCAGCCTTCCCTTCGAACGTTTGTCGCTTCTCTTTTTTTTGATTGGTTCGCCCCTTCTGTCGACGATTTTCCCCTCTTTTGGGGCAACGATGGCGCTCCTCGATTCGTAGCCGCGTTGTAGTTGTTTCTTGCCGGCGAATCACGCCTGCGGTTTCTTGGCCCCCTGCCCCGACAATCTTACCTTCCCCTAAAACACTCGTAACCTTTTTTTCCTTGATTTCCCTCTCGCGATCCCCCTTAAGTTCCTCGTTTTACACTTGATCAAGGTTTTTGTTCCTTTTTTTGGTGTTTTATCTGTCGTTCTTCATTCCTTCGTTTTCTTTTTAGGCGCGGCCGTCTTTGGACTGTCTTTCCCCCCATCCCGACGGAGATGTCTTTCCGTCTCAGTGTTTTCCCCTTCAGGGTTTGGTCCCTCCCCCTCTCCTCGCAGAGATGCTTTTTTTTTCTACGAAGATCCCTGGCTCTAGGACTGACGTTCCTAGTACCACACCCTTCCCCGTTTCACTGTGACCCCCCCTTTTTTATTGTTCCTTCGGTCGAAGGCCTCGTGACTTTTCCGCTCGATTCTATCCTCATCCAGAAAGTCTCCTTTTTTCTGCTCCTTGACCTAGTCTAACGCCGATGCGCCCAGTCACCCCAGAGTCCTTTTCTATGTCCCCCCTCGTGCCTAATTTGGTCGGATCTTCTCTCACCTCATCCTCACAGACCCCCCCATAACCGCTCATTTTTATGGAGCTCCCACTCCCCTTCCGGTTTTTCTCCGCTGGTTTCATTTCTCCTCTCCTGTTTCGCTCGCGTACCCCTTATCTCCTTCAGTACTCTGTTGTCCCTCTGGCACTGGATGTTTTTTCGTTTCCACACCCGTAGCTTTTGGATTGTTCGCGATTTGGGTTGATTTCTTGGCCAAGCTCCTCCTTTTCTGTCATCTAAAGAGGAATTTTTTCTTAGGTTTGTTGTGATCTTCTTTTTTCA
>Ga0179593_1717190_pt1 | contig 11842 bp, 11 predicted proteins | sample CZODoug2_1_08_16_FD_185931 | JGI IMG/M metagenome (GOLD analysis project Ga0179593, IMG submission 185931) | Vadose zone soil fungal communities from Angelo Coast Range Reserve, California, USA - CZODoug2_1_08_16fungal (PacBio error correction) | ecosystem: Environmental > Terrestrial > Soil >... | reverse complement strand
TCCCCGTCGCCCTCTTTTTTTTTTTCCTGCAGTTTCTCGTTTCTCCTTCTCATGCACTCCGAAAGCGACGACGTGAAGCATTTTTCTTTTTTCAGGCGTGGAAACTAGGCGTCATCCTTTCGTGGCAGACGTGGTCTCGGATGCGCTTCTTCCTCCTCGACCCCCCTTCGGAACTGCGCAAAGAGGTCGGCTTTCCTGTCCACCATAAGTCTCGGTGATGCGGAAGCGGCTTTTTCACCTTTGCTTTTTTTTTTCAGAAGCAGAGGACGCCGCGGCCGTCTCCCTTTTCCCTATTTTCTTTCCTGCTTCCTTGCGTGGTGGAAGACGGAGCTTCCCCTTTTCATCATGCCCTTTTCCCTTTGAGTGCGCCCCACCGGCACTGACCCTTTTCCCCCTCCGCACACGAAGACGGCCCTTTTTCCAGCTTCATTTTTCCCGGTGCGACGAAGGCGGAGGGAGACGATACGCGAGCGCCTGTCCCCCTTTTTCCCTCCTTTTTCCCCCATCGGAAGAGTAGGAGGAAGGTCCCTTCCCCCTATGGGGGTTCTCCTCTTGTCGCGTCGGCAAAAAGAGAACCGTCATCCAGATCACCCCTCCTTCGTTTCTCGTTCGCGCGGCCGCCGGTGTTTCTCCCCGCGTGTGGTGCCGGCGCCGCGGAATTGTTAGCAGGCGAGTTTTTATCCCTAATCCTACGCTCTGGGAGCAGACAAGCAATCCTTTTTTTCCTTTTCGGATAACGGTTTCTTTTCCTCTCGAAGAGGAAATCGTCGGGGCTGTACAGCCGCGAGTTTTCCTTTTTCCTTGGTTAAGGGACTGGCGGCGCTCGCGGTGCACGTGTCCTTTTTTTTTTTTTTCAGTTGTTTTCCCTGCTCGCGATGACGAGTTTCCGCTCTTTTCCCTTCCCCTGGGCGACGGGCATGGCGATTGCGGGTTTATCTTTTTCCTTTCTGCGAGGTTTTCTTTTTCCCTTTCGGTGAGCTAGTGACGGTTGCTTGACCGTTCTGAAGAGATGCGGGCACATGTTCCCTTTACAAATGCTCGTTTTCCCCCTTTTGTCCCGAGCTGTGAGAGGGGTGGAGTGAAGTAGCGTGGCACCCCCCTCTTTCTCCTCCTTCCCTCCCGGTCCGGCTGGAGGAGCAATTTCGGTCTTTTCCTTTTCAAGCAGTCCCTCCTTTCGTCGTGAGGGTGAGGAGCTGGAGGAAGGCGACCGTACTTTTCCCCTTCGCCCCCTGTTCATGAAGCCGAAGTTCGACCCCAAGACAAGTGCTCTCCTCCTCCCCCTGTTCACTTTTCTTTTTCTTTAAACGCGGGTGGAGGATGATCGAGAAAATGCCCTCTTTTTTCCTCCACTTATTTAAATACTTTCAGGGGACAATGCCCTTTCCTTTTTTCAGACGATCTTTTTCCTCTTTCAAGACCATCGCATCGATCAGGGCGCGACGCGGACGATCTTCTCTCTCCCTCCCCCCAGCCAAAGTGCAGAGCGGGGGACATTTTCCTTTTTTTTTCTCGATTTTTTGCTTCTTTTCTAACAGAAGACAAAATTTACGCGCCATCCACCTCGCTTCTACCTTTTTTTGTTCAATTTCGCCTCGGCGTTGATCTATATATGTAATCCTCATCTTTTTTTCTCTTCCCCCCCCCCAGTTTTGGGGGGGGCTGGGCGCTCTCTCGCTCTTTTCCTCTCCACAACACCTGGGGGGGGGCATTAGTTCTTCTTTCCTTTCCTTTTTCTCACGGAGATTTACGTCATTTTTTCCCTTTGGCGTTGGCGGATAGATAGGAAGAACTCTCGTTCGAATTCCCCTCCTTTTCTTTCTAGCGCTGGTATTGAGAGTCTTTCTCTCTTTCCGGAAGGATGGACTTTCAATTGCAGGGTGCCCATGAAGTATTTCCCCTTTTTCCTCGGGCAGGTTATCGATCATCCAGCCCGCGTTTTCCTCCTTTTTTCTCAACTTTTTTTTTGATTCTTATTTTATTGGTATTGGGGTCGAAAATGCGGCTTCATTTCACCTCCTTTTCTTACTAACGTGAGTGTTAGAATTAATACAGCTACTCACCCCCTTCTTTTCTCCCTTGAAGAATTGTCGTTTTTCCTCTTTACAGCATCACAGAGAAAAGGAGGCCTTCATTGCAGAGTCACGGTAGTCCCCCTCCTCCCCCCCCTCTTCCATCCTCGCGTCGCAGCGATGGTCGGTGTGGTAGTTTCCCCCTTTTTTCTTGTAAGCCTCGATTCTTTTCCGCACCTGTCAGCCAACCGTAAAGAGATAACTCCCTCCTCCCTTTTTCTTTCCCTCTCATCCGCTGCTGAAATAGTAGCCGAAGATCATCCCCCCTCCCCTGTTTCCGTCTCAGACCCTCTTCGGCGGCAACGCGCACCGAGCCCTTTTTCCCCCCTCTTTTTCGCCGTAGTCGACAGCCTGCAGCTCGTCTTTTTTTTTTTTTTCACCCTCATCCTTTTTCCCCTACAGCGAGACCCAAACGATTCGCGGCGGTACATCCCTCTCCTTTATCACCCCCTTCCTCTGCCCTGCGACGGTATGAAGAGACGTGGAAGCCTTTTCCTTCCTTTTTATGCCAATCTTCCCCCGGCGCCGTCACCGTCGAAAAAGGACGAGAACGGCGCGTTCCCATTTCTTACCTCTATCTTGAGGTGATATGGATGAGGCTTCCCTTTCCTCTTTTGAATCCCTCTTTTTTTTTTCCCTGGAGTAGTGACATGATACGTAGCCGACTCTTCCTCCCCATTGGTCCAGGCGCTAGAGGAGAGTATAAACTCCCCTTTTTCCCTCAAAATCTATCTTTTTTTTTTCCCCCGGTGTAGATGACAGGAGTAGGGGTGCGGAGGGACGGGCGTCTATTCACTCCCGGTCAGAGTGGAGATAATCGCGTCCATTTCCGGTTTTTTCCCCGCAGGACGAGGCCAGCACATCGAGCTGTTCGGTTTTCTTTTCTCGTTTCCTCCGGCGGAGGACAACACACAGGCAAGGTCGGCGCTCCCCCTTCTTTTTTCCTCCCGCTTTTCCTCCTTGGACGATGTGACCGGAAACGGCTCGACCATTCTGCCTTCTTCTTTTTTTTTCCTTTCCCGCCGCGTAAGGGGCCGTCGATATCGGCCCCCCCCCTCCTCCCTTTTCGATTCCTTCCCCGCCGCGGCAGAATATGCGAAAGGATGACGCCGTCTTTTTTCTTTCAACTCGCCTGAGGCAAGCGACCGCGGAGACATGCTTTTTCTTTTTTTGCGCCGTCTTGAAAAAGAATTGTTTTCCCCTTTCTTGGTCGTCTCTCCCCCTCAGGTGTGTTGTTGAGCGTTTCACTTTTCCCGTCGCGAAGCGACACCGGGTCCCCTTTCCCTGCGTGGTTTCGCTTTTTTCCCCTACGACAGCGACGAAGTGAAGCAGGTCGCCGCTTTTTTTTCCCACTGAGCAAAGAGGCAACTACTTCTTTCCCCCCTCAGTGGAAGAAAGTCCTTCTTCCGCGTCCGATCAGAGAGGGGCGATGGAAGATCTTTTTTTTTTGGACGCCTCTCCTCATGGTAGTAGAGTGATGGGCTATCCCTCCCCATCGTCCCGTGCTGCAGGACGCGGCGGGCCTGCTTCTTCTCCTTCTTTACCTTCCGTTTTCGCCAAGCAGAGGACCGCCCGCTCTTTTTTTTTTCTTTCACCTTCTCTGTTCTGCCGAGCCGGGCGTTTTTTCCTTTTCCCTGGTCTTTCAGAGATGAGCGACACGCTGACCCGGGCGTTTCTCTGCACGAATACTGCGGAACCTCCGACACACGACTTTTTTTCGTTCATTTTCTTCCTTTCCCCGTTTGCGTACGAAGGCGAAGTGGCTTATTTTCTTTTTTCCTGCTTTCATCGGTGGAAAATCGCCGCCGGGCGGCTTCTTTTTTTTCTTCCCCCGTTACCCTACTTCGCTGAAGTTGAGGACGCCTTGTCTTCCGCTCCGCATACAGATCACCTCATCTATGTTTGATTTTTTTTTTCCCTGTGGTGGAGACGGGAACGGGGTGCTCCGCCGTGTCGCCTTTTTCTTCTCTTGTGCGCATGTGTTGCGGCCAGAAGCGACCTCCTTTTTTTTTTTTCCGCTACCCTTTCTTTCAAGAAAGGCGCGGGAAGAATCATTTCCCCCCACTTCTACGTCGCCGAGAGGGAAAAATCGTCGCTTGCTTGGTTCTCCCTCTCGGGTGGGGGGTATCGAGTTCGTTTCCTTACTGGCGGCGCTCGCTTTGCACGACCGAAGAGCGGCGGCGAGTCGACTCCTTCCCTTTCTTCTTTGTCTTTTCCCCCTTCCTCTTGAATTGACGTTGGGCGGGTACTTACCCCTTTTTTCTTGTGCTGCGGTGATGATCGTCGGCGAAGATGTCCTTTTTTTCTGGATGCTGCATTCTTTTCCTTCTCCTGCTGACAGGGGCGGGGGTCGAAGGCAGCGTCGGTGAAGCCCTTCTTTTTTCCCTCTTGTTTCCCTCCACACCGAACATCGCGGCGACGCGCTGTTTTTCTTTTTTTTAGTAGCGTTTTTTTTTTCTACGGGACTAGGCAAGAAAGGCAGGCCGGTCCGCTGGGGAGCCCTTTCCTCTTCTTCTTCGTGGCCTTCCGCGGCAATACAGCGACGGAATGAAGGTTTTCTCTGGGCGCCCCTTTTTTCCCGTAATAACGGCTACAAAAGTCGGTGACATGAAGCCCCTGTCCTAATATCCCACTTGGCTGCGCGTCCAACTGGTTTTTTTTTCCCCGCACTTTTGATTTTTTTCTCCCTCAAGAGGACACAAGTTTGATGCTTTCAGGCGAAATTAAATATTTCATTTTCTTTTCTCTCTTCCCGACGTGAAGCAGATCGGCACGAATCGCTCCTCCTTTTTTTTGTCTATTCTTTTTCTTCTCCTCTCCTATCCGGGCAACGCACAAAGTGCAGGCTGGGCATTCGCTTTTGTCTTTCCGGTTTTCTGACGTGCTCGATACATCGACGAGCCGCTGCCGTCCTTCTTTCCGTTTACAGACTTTTCCTCCTAGAGCGGAGAGCGCCAGGCATTCTTTCATTTCCCTCTTCTCTCTCTTTTCCTACTCCTCCGTGTTGTTTTCCCTCTTCTCGCTTTTACTCTTTTTTTCTTCCTGTTCGTCTTCGCGTTATCAGATTCTCTGCCGCCAGAATAGTTCCGGCCTCTGTCTTCTCCCCCCCGCGTTACATGTCCAGCTAGGCACTTGGGCGTTGACGGAGAGATAGGAAAGAACTCTTTCTTTTTTTTCGCGGTTCCCTTCTTGTCTTGAGCGATTTCGTGAAGATCGCTTCCGGTCTTCGACTCTCTCCTTCATTCCTGTTCCCCTGAGTATTAATTTCGCCGGAAAGATCCCTTTTTTTTTGCATTTTGTTCTCCCCTTTGACATCGGGACGTACGATGCCCCAGGGTGACGCGCCTTTTGGTTTCTTTGTTTTCTAATTCGGATTCATGTCACCGACTTGGTAGGCAGTGTTCTCCATAACTTCCTTTCTCTCCTGTCGATGGACTTGAGCGGGTAATGCCGCAGCAGGTCGTTGACATTTCCTTCTTCTCTTTTTCCTTTCTTTCTCTGCCTTAGTTCCAGCCTGTAGGTCAGCGGTTGCCACGGCTACTCCACCCTCTTCTTTTTTTTTCGGTCCCCTTTCTCTTTCTTTTCCATGGGCCAGAAGCGAAAACGACGATGCCGTCGACCCCCTACCTTTCCTCCCCGCAGCCCCCCGCAGCAGGTCGATCAGGCACGCGGCAAGCCGCTTTTCTTCTCAATCTTTTCCTTTTAAAGGTTAACAGCCCCAACGTCAATGGCCTTTCTTCTGCATTTTCGGCCCCCCGCGGCGCACGGTTTTTTTTCCGCTCGCTTTCCCTTCTCCTACGCCAGGCATGAAAAATGGAACCGGCGGGCAGCGGTCCTCTCTCCCTTTTACATCCCGAGAAGAGTTTCCTCGTCCTTTTTTTTCCTCATGATACTTTTTCTTTACGAGAAAGTGGAGCAGTTGATTGGCGCTCCAGGCGCTTTTTCTTCTTCCCTTCTCTTCTACAATCGAGGAGAAGTTCACGTCGACCCCTTTTTTTTTTTCTGAAAAACAGGAGGGCCGCGCGCCTTCTCCCGATAGTGAGGTGATCTGGATTTTTTTTTTCGGCGTCCCTTCCCTCCCTCCCTCATCGTCGAGGGGACGTGTACGGGTAGTGCCTTCCCCCTATGGCCACCGATTGCAAAGGTGCCGTCCAGGTTTTTTCTTTCTTTTCCCCAGTAACAGCAAATCGAAATGCGGCTGTTCTGGCGTCTGTGTGCGGAGGGGACGGTTTTTTTTTCTGGACTGCTTTTCTTTCTCCATCGCGGTAAAGAAAGTCCCCTTGTCCTCCGGCGTCCCCACAACGAAGGCCTCGGCCTCTTTTTACTTCTTTCTTTTCCCTTTCGTACGAGGGAGGAGGACACACCCGGCCCTTTCGCCCGCATGCTCTGCGGAGCCAGACGCGTACTGCATTTTTAACGGTTTCCTCCATTCGGAAGAGACGACCAGGCCGACCCCTTTTCGCCGCGTAACCGGGGCAGTAATATCTTCCCTTCTTTCGGACAGAAAATTCCCCCGAGGAATCTGAGAAGGATGGACGCCGGAGTGTCCTCTTTTTTTTGCCATCGCCGCGGAGACTTCTTTTTTCTCAGGCTTGCCTTGTTACCGCCAAAGAAGAAAAAGCAGGGTGTCCCCTTGTCCGGATGGGTAGGCTTCGTCTCTTTTAAAACGTGGAGAAATCTCTCTTTTCCTCCTCTTTTTTCTTTCACGTGTTGAAACAGGAGAAGAGCCTTCATGATTCACTCCCCTTTTTCGGCAGTGGGAGCAGGAAGACATGCACTCCTCCCCCTTCTTGGGAGATGGCCTCAGGGGCTTTGTAACGGCGCCCGCGGCAACTCCGGTTCTTGGACGAAGTGGTATCGTCGCCGCTGGCCTTTTTTTTTCCGATATGACGGCCCAGGTACGAGGCGGCATTTCTGGGTTCCTATTTTTTTTCTTTTCCGGGCACAAGCGTTCCGGTTCTTCTTCTTTCTTCTCTACTGGAGCGACCTGGCCCGGTTGTTTTTTTTTTTCCTTCCCCCCGCGGCCGTTAGCAATCGACAAGACCACGTCACTTTTCTGGCCGGCGTGGGGACGCCGGAGGACGGTTTTCTTGGACGATTTTTTCCAGGGAGTGCGACCCACCGGCACGTACTCCCCTCCGTCCGCAGACGAACACCGCCGCCCTCTTTTTCCAGTTTTCTTCTTCTTAGTGGAGACGCAGAAGAGAGCGCACTGACCCTTTCTCCTCTCTGCTGGACGGAGACAGGGCAATACTCCGTACACCGTCCCCTTTTTTTTCCGACCTGTCGGTAGAAAAACCGAGCGCCTTTCCTTCGGTATGGCGCGCGGCCCGCCGTTTTTTTTTTTTTTTTTCCCTTGACTTGCCTTTCCCTTCCCTTTTTTTTCTCGGAGAGCGGTGAGAATGTGTTGCGGCCATCATTCCCTTTCCCCCCACGAAATGCTTCGAAGGTATAGTCAATACCGTTCTTTTCTTCCTTTGCACCCCAAGCCCTCTTTTTCTTTTTATGTACCGCGCGTAGTGTTTTTTTTTCCCGCTGGCCCTCGTTACCATGGTCAGGGCCTGGCGGCTTTTTTAGAGGCCAGGTTTTTTTTTTTTACAGATGACAGTGCGCCGCGGGGGCCCGGCCGTCTCTTTTCTTACGTGGGCGGGTTACATGTAAACAGGGAAGGTTTTTTTTTTTCAAGATTCCCTCGGAATTTGAAGCGGCCTGATCTCTTTTTTGTTATTCTTGGACGTGATGAAAGGTGCGGGTAGACGGCATCCTTTTTTTTTTTCTTGGAACCTCTTGGTTCCCCCCCTCCCCCTGCGGAGAAGCGATGATGATAGGGGTGGAGTAGCCGTGGCACCTTTTTTTCCCCGTACCCGGCAAGAAGGACGCGGTCAGATGGAGGAGCTTTTTATTCCGGCACTTTCCCCCTCGAACGGAAATGACGTGATCGGGTGAGTTTGCTTCTTTTCTTTCACGTCGCGACGTAATCACGGCTACCAAAGTCGGTGACATGAAGTCTCTTTTTCCCCCAGACGAGTTTTTTTCTATGAGCGTAAAAATGGGCATTCGGACGCCCCCTCTCTTTTTTCGGATTGATCGAGAAACCTGCACGAGGACACCCGTTTGATTCTTTTCCTTTCAATTGAGTCTCTTTTCCTAAAGGGAAGCAAGAACGGAAAGAAATCGCTCAAGACCCATCTTCCGAGCTGTTGTCGGTATTCGAAGAGAGTTCTTCCGATCTATCGGCCAACTCCCCTTTGTGCGTTGTGTTCCCCCCTCCTCGAGACGATGACGGAACCATTCTGCGGAAGAGGCTCTTCTTTAACCTTTTCCTCCCTGGCGAACAGGCCGAGCGCGAGAGCGCCCAGGCGTTCTCTTTTGTGGGTTGTTTTTCCTCCCCCCCTCCCTCGTCGAACGTGAGCAGCGCATGGGCGCTTCGGCTCCTGCCTGTCTCCTCCTTTTTTCCTCAGATTCCTCTGCCGCAGAATAGGTTCCGGCAGCGGCTGTCGATTGGATCGAGCCCTTCTTTTTGCACGGCTTTTTTCCTCCCTTCGGTCGAATAACGAAACAGCTCGTCGTCCTGTCGGCCTCTTTTATTTCGTGCCTGAATCTGCTCCCGTCAGGCGGATCGAGAACGAGGAAGTCCTTTCAGTAGTTCCCGATTTTCCCTCCCCCCGGTGTACTCGGGGAGGGTTCGAGATCATCCAGCCCTCCCCCGTGGCGGTGACATCGGGCCGTCGATTCTTTTTTTGGTTTAGCCTTTCTCTGGTAGCCGTGTGACGTAGAAGACGGGACGTGCTCTTTCTTTCTCCGCGCTGTACTGCGCGGGTTAATGAACGAAGAGGTCGTTGACAGTGCGGATTTTCCTCGGTATTCCGTTTTTTTCTCTTTGACACGGATACTACACCCCTCTCATCCAAGCGCGTCCTCCGCCTCCTCGGTGCCGCGATGATTGGGTGTGGAATGGGCCCGTCCTTTTTTTTTCCCAGCCCCTCCCCCCCCCCTCTGGGATAACAGAAAGAAGACCGCCGTCAGGTCGTATCCTTCCCTTTTCCATTCGTCGCCGGACGTCAGCACCTATCATTTTTTTAAATCTTCTCTCACCTTCTTCGCGGCCACGAGAAAAGAGCCGTTCCTGGCCCCCCCTTCCCTCGTGTAGCGTCGTCCGAACGCCTGCCGCTCGGCGTAGTGCACGTTTTTTTTTCCCCACCTCCCTGGGGTTTATTTTTTCTTTCCTACCCAAAAAAAGATAGAGGAGTACAGCCCGCCCTGACTATTTTTTTTTTTGTGCAACACAATGGATCTGCTTCCCAAGGTTGACGAGGAAGTGGGCGCCCTTTTTTTTCTGGCCTCACACATGCGCACCCTCGCTGAACCCCTTTTTTCTTCCAAGTTTTCCCCCTTCCCCCCCCCAACGGAGGGCCGCGCTCTCCTTTGATCTTGGATGCGGCTCGGTGTGCCTTTTCCCACTTCTCCTTGTCGGAGGTGGACGTGTAAGGAGTAGTGCCCGCCCTCCCCCCTCTTTCTTCCCAAGCTGGTCCAGGAGCTCGCGGAGGTCTACCACCTCTTTTTTTTTTTTCCGACGCTTTTTCCTTTTGGTCGCTGCGGAGTAGGGGTCGGATGGTGGCCTTTCCCCGGTGGGGCGCACGCCCGTCAGATGGCGGACACTTTTTTCCCCCCAACGAAGGAATCGGCCAGCACATCGAGTGTTTTCTTTTTTTCCGCGGCGGCGGACACAAAAACAGGCAGGTCGGCGCCGTCTTCTTTAGTGTCTCTTCTCCCTTCCTGTAATGCGCAACCGAGACGATGGTGCTTCTTTCTCCGACTACCAGGCCGACACGAGGGCGCAGGGCCTCCCTTCTTTTCAGGCGCCTCCTATTTTCCTCAGGGAAGAACGAGACCCCCCCTCCGGCGCAGAATCTGCGACTTTTTTTGCAGTTTTTCTTTTTCCTCCTGCGACTGAAATTCAAGTCGTCGCTGTTCTTTTTTTTCCGCCGAACGAATGGTGAAACCTTTTTTAGACCGTCTTTTTCTTTTCCTGATATTTTAATACGCAGAAGTTGTTGTTGTTGCGAGAGATTGTCTCCTTCCGACGCGACCCCGGACAAAACATGCTGTTCACCCTTTTTGCCCTACTCCTCCCCTCGAGAACGTGAAGAAGGTCGCCGCGGCTCTGTCCCCTTTTCCCGCGGCAACTAAGGCGTCATCCTTGCCAGCTTCTTTTTTTTTTTTCTGTTTGGATTTTTTTTCCTTTTTTCCGTTGAGATGAGAAGCGATTCGACGGCCTTTTTCCTGCGCCAGAGGGTTCTTTTTTTTTCGGTGAAGGTAACTCTTCTTCAGGTGCTGAGGGAAGAGGAGGGCGCCGCAGAGCCTTGCCCGACATGGCAGGTTTTTTCCTGGTCCCGCCGCATTTCTCCCTGCAAAACAACAGTCCCCCCCCCCCCTTTTTGGTGGACGCCGGAGGCCTGTGGCCTCTGGTATTTTTTTTTTTGACGTGGCCTTTTCCCCCCCCGGCAAGAATAAATGCAGGTCCCATCCGACCCCCCTCTTTCCACGCCCCGCCGCAAAGTTCGATTTCTGACGGGCTTCTTTCTTTCTCGCTGGAACAAGCATTGGCTCCTGCGTTGTCTCCCTTTTTTCTGTTTTACCTCCCCCTTCCACGAAGAAGATGAGGGCGTGCCTTTGATTTTTTCCCCCGAGCAAGCATACAGATCAACTCACTATGGTCTGCCGCTTTCATCTTTTTTTTTTTTATCCGGAAAGGAGAGGTTGCTCTCCGTTTGTCGCCTTTCCTTCCTGCGCCGCGGAATGTTCGCAGGCGAGGTTTCAGAAGTTTCTTTTTTTTTCTCTCCCCGCAAAGATCAAAGGTCCTCCTACCTTCTCTTTTCTCCCCCAACGATACGTCGAACGAGGAATCGTCGCGGGCTTTTACCCCCTTTTTCCCTTTTCCTTTTCACGCAGGTTACTGCGTTCAGAGGCTTTTTTCCCCCTACGCCGAGCGCAGTCGGCGACAGACGCTACACGAGGCCCTTTCCCGTGTTTTCTCCCCGAGAGGAATGACGTGGGCCGGGCCCTTTCCTTTTTTTTCTTGTGATGAGGTTGATGATAGTCGGAGGAGATGTCAAACCTCCCCTTTTTAGCGTTTTCTTTTTCCTTTTTCCTCCTGTCTGAAAGGTGAGGGGGTAGACGGCACGTCTTTTCGCTTTTTTCCAGCATTCGGCACAGGAGGTGGTTGACCTACCACACCGACCATTTTTTTTTGAACGTAGTTTTTTTCTTCTTTCCAGAAGGCAGCCAGGTACGATTTCGTCGGCCACTTCGTCCCCTTTGGCATTACCCGCGCAAAGGACAGCGAAGGACTGACGGTTCTTTTTTCCCCAATCATTTTCTCTTTTTTCCCTCACGGCGTAAAAAAAGTCTTTCCCTTTCCCCCCCCAAGACCAAGGAAGATGAAGAAGCCCAAGTGGCTGCGCTTTTTCCCGCACGTGTACCTTTTTTGATGAAGAGAACATGCCAGAGGACACCCTTTTATGTTTTTTTTTTTTCCCCTTTCCCATTGGGTACTCCTGCCTTCCTCGTCGCGAGTCGCGACCGGGCATCTCCCCTACCATTTTCCCTTCCCTTTTCGAGACGACGACGAGCTGTGTCGGTCTTCGACCCTCTTTTTTTTTTTTTCACATTTACGCGTGTTTGCGTCAGGTGATCGCCGTTTGTTCTTCGAGGAATTCTACCTTTTCATCCTTTTCCCTCCTCCAAATAGAGGAGAAAAAAGCAGAGCGCTC
>Ga0179593_1580083_pt1 | contig 11842 bp, 14 predicted proteins | sample CZODoug2_1_08_16_FD_185931 | JGI IMG/M metagenome (GOLD analysis project Ga0179593, IMG submission 185931) | Vadose zone soil fungal communities from Angelo Coast Range Reserve, California, USA - CZODoug2_1_08_16fungal (PacBio error correction) | ecosystem: Environmental > Terrestrial > Soil >... | reverse complement strand
ATACGGCATCTCCCCCGGAATCAGCCATAATTTTTTTCTTCTTGTTCGCCTCTTCCCGGGCTTGAGGGTGGGGTGTTGATTGGGGCTCTTCAAGTTCAGTTTTTTATTTCCCCGAAATACCTTGTTGTCGCCCTTTCAACCCTTCTCAGCTTCCTCCTATCCTCTTGATCCATTCTTGTGTGGTTCCCCGAGGTCGTACGATGCCCACCCCCGGTGGGCCACCACCCCAGGCTCTTCGGTCCTTGGCTCACACTCTCTTTTTTTCTAATTCGAGATTTCCGTTTCGATGTTTTTTTTTTGCTCCTGCCTTCCTTTTTCCTCCTTTTCCTCTACACGGAGAAGCCATTCCCGAGTAATTTGCCCCTACCGTGCAAAATCATCCCCCCCCAATCGCTCCTCTGAGTTTTAGATGGGATCCGGGCTGATCTCCGCCTGAAATTTGTCCCTTTTCACCGCTAAATTCTTCTTTCCTTCCCTCTTGGGGTACCTTGTCTCCCACATTGTTCGGGTTTTTTCCTCCGTGGGTTTACCTTTCTTCCCTTGCTTACACTTTTTTTTGATTTGCACCTCCCAAATCGGAATTGGTGCTCTCTTTCCTTCGCATGGGACCCATGACCCTTCAACCATTTCGGATTTCTTTTTTTCCTTTCTCTTTCGAAGACGACCCCCTTTCAAATTAGGCCGAGCATCGCTCTCTTATGGACCCCGGGATTTCGCCACACAACTTTGGAAGCCGGTCTTTCGTTGACTTCCTCTTTCTCCACCTTTCATCTCTCCCCTGTTTTTTGCTTCGATCGGTTAGTTTATTCTCGGGCGAAAACTCCTCTTTACATGTCTTCCCCTTTGGGCTTTTTTCTCCCTTCCCTCTTGTCTACTAAAATTTTTCTCTATGCTCGGTCAAGTTTCATTTTTTTTTCTTTGTATACGGCGTTTTTTTTACCGTCCCTTCGGGAAGGCTTTTGGAGTTTACCCGCAGCAGGTTAGCTTGTTTATTTTTTTTCGTCACTGGCGTAGTTCCTCCCTCCATTTTTCCAAACAATCGTCTTTTGCTTGTGTCCATAGCCCGGGAGTTCCCCCCTTCGGATAACCTGGTCGTCCACCATTTCGGGGCGTTTTCTTATGTTGATTTCAGTTTTAGGTTTTGAAACTTTTTTTATTCTTTGACTTGCCTGTCTGAAGACCCGCTTATTTGGCCTCCTTCCATGTTTCTCCTTGGCATCAGCACCCCAAACTACGCTTTCCATTTTATGTCCCTTAGTCTTCTTCTCATTGCTATTTTTGGTTTTCCCTCGAGCGATGATCCTGGGGATGTTTTTGGGGCTTTCCGTATTTTTTGATTTGCTGTTCGAAAAAGCTCTCCCCCACTCCGCCCGCGACGCCCCCGGCCCCTCTTTTTTTGTGTGCTGTCACCTTAAGGGATTGCATTCCTGCTTTCAGCAGGCACGGTGCACCTGTGTAGCTTTTTTTGTCCCATCTACTAGGGTTTGTATCCCCCCCCCCCATTTGTCCGCGAATTCTGGAACGGGGTTTTAGAGTCATTGCGGGGCCATGTGTTCGTGTTTTCCCCCGAACAGTTCCGGCTTCCTTGCAGTAGATTTTTCATTTAGACATGATTTGTGGCCTTGCGCCCCCCTTGGGGGGCATTCGTCTTTGTGGAAACCTCTTTTTAATGGTTTGTCTTTTTCCCTCCGGAAGTCTGCTTTTGTTCAAAGTCTTTTTTCCCTAACCCGAATATTACTCCTGCCCGTTTTAAGTGAGATTTTGTGTGCGTGTTTGTTTTTTTAACGGGCGATCTTGAACCAAGCAATTTTTGTAATGTCCTTTCTTTCTCATCAATTATATTTTCCTTTCCAGTAAGAGGATCGGTTTGGGTTGCTCTTTTCTTGATCGTACCTTTTCCTGGAGTCGTGTTTTTAGCCTGCTTTTCGGGTTCTCGCCACGAACTTTTCCCGTTCGGGGACTTCCCGCCCTCGGAGCGAAAAAGGACAACCCTCCACCGAAGAAATCGAACTCGATGCTCCCACTTCCCTAGCGCGGGTACTTTACCCCTCTTAACTCTGCTCTCAGCAACCAGCTTATTACCCCCACCAACCACCCCCTTTGGACGGGCTTGGCCGTTTCTTCTACAATCCCCTTTAAAAGAAAGCTGGGCCCATCTTTTTTGTTCTGATTTGACCCCCCGACTCCCTTCGGGTCCTCCAGCCATTAACAACCATTAAACCAACCTTACTCCCTTGGGATGATTCCCTGCAGACCAGCGAGAGTTCATTTTTTTGAAGTTCAAAACAAAGACACCCACATAAATATTTTCTTAACATCCTTCTCTTTTCCCTTAACCCACGTGGAACGGGTCGGAAAACACCAAACCCGTAAACAGCAACAAACACACGGAGCAAAGAACCTTCAGAGGTTTCGTTTCTGCCGTGTTGGTCCCCATGCCTCCCCATTAATTCTCCCGGGTTCTGAAGTTCTTTAAGTTCTTTTTTTCCCTGTTGTGGTTGGCGGTAGTTTTTTGGGTTTTTTTTGCTTTCATTTGCCCGTAAGTGCTTGGAAGTTGCCTTGTTTCCTGTTCTTTTCAGCTCTGTGTTTTTTTGTGGTCTTCTTCCCCCAAGCCCTTGTCCATCGTCTAAGGTTTTTAACCTTCCACCCTTCTTGATTCCCCGTCCCAGGCTACAAGCCACCCGGGGTGTCGGAGTCTCCCTGGATTCGGCCCCTCTTTTCTTGAGGCGGTGACCCCCCTCCTGGAAGCAACGAAGATTGCTTCCTCCCTTTTTGCTTGTCCGCCGGTGTTCCCTCTCTTTTTTATAGCCAGTTCTTATTTGACCTTCTTTTCCTCCTCCTTCTTTTTGAGAGATCTTTCAACAGCGAAAACGCTTTTTGCTAATCTGTTTTTTGCCCCCCCTCCCCCGCGTCCGCGTCCCCTCCCCCTTGTTTCTTCGGGCTAGCTGGGTTTTTCCCAGGCGAAGCTTTTTACACGTGTTCCCTATTCCCTCATCCGCCCCGTTTCCCTTTCGCCCCCCATCATCATGTTTTTTCTTGGTTCACTTCGCTGCTGGAAACATTTGCTGTCCCCCACCCTGGATGTCCCCCCCCCCAGGTGTTTTTTTTTTTTTTTTTTTTTGTTGGTAGCCGGACTCCCAGCCTGGCAATGAACCCTCAACCCCCCCCCCCGAATTACGACATCCAACCCCCCCATGTATTTAGTGACAACCCCCACCTCTACCGTCACCTGACTGTCATCGGAAAGCCACCTCTTGCCGTCTCTCCCCCCCCCATCATTACCCTTACCCCCCTTCTCTTTCTCTCCTCCCCGACCCCCAGAACCTAAAATCTTCCCTCTGCAACAGTCGAAATACCCCACCACCATTCCCGGATTGTCACTACGCACCATTCGTCCTGGGAAGTTCCCCTACCCGGCTCACAATGTGGGCTCGGTGCGCGCTTTTTCCGTGTTCCAAGGGGGGTCAACGTCAGTATCATTCAGCTGATGGTTTTTTCTTCGTTTTTGGCAGTGCGTAGTTCTTACCTCGACCCTTTCCCCTTGGCTCGATATATGTGGTCCTTTGTCCCTTTTGGCTTCTTCCCCCCAACTTAAATCACCCCTCTTCTTGCGGCACCGTCTCCGCAATTGCCCCCCAAGTTTTTTGCATTCCTTATGCCCAACCATCTGTTAACCATTTCTTTAGGGCGGTTTGGTTTTTTTGGGTCTTTTTTTCATTCCCAGACAGTAGGCCAACGCCTCCCCCCCCCCTCGGTTCCTCTTGACCCCCGCTGCATTTTCGCGATCACTGCCTGAGACCAACCCCTTTGAACACAATTCTGATCACCTCAAATTAGGACTTGTGCCCCAAATCTTAACGACACCCGACCTTCTCCCCCACCCAGGTCTGGACTGAAATTCCCAGTTATCCCAAGAGAGTTTGACCAAACTCATCCCACCTTTACAGTAGTTTTTCTTCACCCACTAGGACCCTTAAAAAAAACACCACCATTCTGGTCCCGGGTCGGTCTTTCTATCATTACTTCGGTTTTTTTTTTTTTTTGACCCCCCCTAACCGGTTCTTATTCCCCCGGTCGCAATTGACACTTACTTCTTCTTCCCTTCCCATTGATCCCTCCCAACCCCCCAATCCCCTTTTCGATCTTCTGTTAGCCCTTTCTTGGTTTTTTTTAACTTTCGGATTAAATACATTCTGCTTTCCCTGGGACTCAGTGCCGCACCGGAAGATCTTGTTTCCCCCCCCTGGCCTTCTTTTTTTCTTCTTGTCCCGATCACCCCCGATTCCCTGTTTTTGCTACCACTTGAACTTCTCCTTCCCTCTTCAGGCCTTCCCATTTTGAATTCCAGTTCACTGAACTCGGAGACCTTTCATTTGGGTAATACACTCTTCTTTTTTCTGTTTGTGTGTCGGCTTCTTGATTTCTTTTACTTTCGAAGGGCCTGGCCGCATATACCTCCCTCACCCACCTGGTATCGAGTTGCCCTCCTGCGCCCCAAACACCCCTTTTTCTCGATTGCACGGAACCCCGTCCACATCTGATTAGTATGGTTTGTGCATGTTCCCTCTGGCCAGGCGCGCTCTTTTTTCCTGACTGAACTTTCCCTTTTCCCCCTGCACCCCAAGCATGACTTAATTGATCAATTCGAGAGTTCAAAATTCTGATTGGAGGCCATTCCCCAATTTTTTAAAGTGGTGTTACCTTCCCATCCCGATCTGTTTCTCCCTGGCTATTGTCTGCACAGCTTGAGGACTCCTTTCGCCTTGGGATTTTCCCAACAGGATGAAGCCAGCCCAGTTTCCGCCGTTTCTTGACACTTCCTACCAACCTGCTGACTTGAGGTCCTTTTTACTCCCACATTCCCGCTCCCCTTTCTCCTTGCACTGTCCGTATCACAAGATACCCCCTTGTGACCCCATCAATCAAGTTTTTTCCCCCCTTCGGGTTTTCGGTGAAGGTCGATGGGACACCCCCGACCACCTTTCGCCCCTCTTCCCCTCCGTAGTAGGCAAGGTTTCTGAGGATCCCTTGAGAGAGCCTTGCTTCTCCCCCCCTTATAAAATTTTTTTTGTTCCCCCAACCTCGATGGTCCTCTTTCGTCTGATCTCTGTTCGATACTTTCTCCGCTATAGCCTGTGCATTCGACCCCCCCATGGTTCATCTATTTTGGCCGCTCATGGTCATGGAAGCAAAGATCGTCTATTCGATTTCCGATTTCTTTCTTGCACTGTTTTTAACCTTGTGCCCTCAATCACGACCCCTTTCCGCGACAAGCCTTTTCTTCTTCTCTTTTACCCCTTTTTTTGGTTTGACCCCTGTTTTTCTTCCTTTCATTCCCCCGAGGCCCTTTGCACACCGTGTTGTTTTCTTCACATGACTTGCATTTTGCTTGCCTCCAGACCCACTACTTGAAAGGCGTTTTTCATCGAAGCCGTTTCCTGTTTTCTTTTTTTCTACCCTCCTAGTCATTGCGCTTCTTTTTTTTTTTCATTTGGGTATGAGCATTTTTGTTCCTTTTTTTTTTTTGGGCGCTTGAATACATTATTTTCAATTTCTCCCCTCCCTCCTGGGTAATTCCCTATGTTTTCTTCATCCTTACATACCGCCCTATTGCCCCGTGTACGCTTGCGTACTTTCTTGATTGACCACACCCCCCCTTTTGGATCAATGCTCGTCTCACTTCCTAGCTCCTTTTTCCCATTTTTCAACCTCTCTTGGTGAAATGTGAGCGGTCCCCCCCGCTCCAAGCACATCACTCTCGGTTTCCAAGATGTTCCGTTTTGAACCTGGATATCTTATTCAGATTTGTTTCTTCTCTCGATTTTTTCTATATTTTTCCCCCCCCTCTTTATCTTTTTTAAGACTACTTGTCATCGTCCCCATTCCTCTTTTTGAACATAAGCCATACGCGCTCTTTCCTTGCCCCCCCCTTGGCCGGTTTTCGCTGGGATGTCTGCCCCCCCTGTAGGTTGGCGCCTTTGTTTTAGTCCGGCGGACCGACTGGTTCCCCGATTTTTCCCGAAGTAGCTCTTGACAGGCATCCCACCCTTCTTGTGTGCGTAAATACTCACCCTTCTTTACCCAAAACGTTGTGTTCCAAGAGTGGGGTGTCGGTTACGCTATTTTTCGTTGAGATCCTTTTCGGGATATCTCTCGTTTTTTGGCCTTCTTTGCATGGGCGTTCCTTTTTGTATACCCCACCTTTTTCTCAAGCGCGGATCATGATTGCCTTTTCGGAAAACCCCAATCGCTGCTGGTCTTTTTCGATGCGCTTTCGGTCTATGTTGATTCCCCCGTCTTACCTGTCATTCTCGTCCACCTTTCTAGTTTCTGTTCATCAAAGTCTGCCTGTTACTCAACAACCACCTTCGTTTTTCGTGACCGGGCTTGTTTTTTGCCCCCCCCCCCCCAAAGGTTCGTGCTTCTCTCCAAACCTTCCAAAATCGGAAGACCCTTTTGGCGATCATCTTTCTTTTTTTTTTTTCTTCTCATTCGTCGACATCCTGTCAACCCATTTCGATTTCTTCACTTCCCTCTACCGCATTCGAAGGAACGTTAGTTCTTTGTCCGCGCTTTCCACTCTCTTCTTTCTTTCGAGAGACCATTTTTCGGTGGTTTTCGGTGGGTTCCCCAACACTTTTCAGAAGATTTTCTTTTTGGTTTTAACACCGGCTCTCATTAATTTTCTTCCCTGCCTGACAAACCCCAATCGGGCTCTTCTGTTTAGATAATCGTCACCAAATATCATGTTTTTTTTGGTTTGCTTCATTCTTTTTCCCCCCGTTTCCTTTCTTTAACTCCATTTGACCTTGTTTGGATCGAAGATTTTTTTTTTTTCGTGTCTCTACGGGTTCCTAAATGTCTGGTTCGTTAGGAACACCAAGTTGCCCCTGCAGGTTTCTCTTCTGATGCACCTGCAAGTGCTGATGCTCCCCTTCCAGTTTGTTTTCCCCAAACAAAAGCCCTGAGCTTTTTGCTCCTCCAGGACGTTTTTTTTCGTATCCGGTCTCCCTCCGGTCTTCGAAATCCCCTCCCCACCTCTCTCCGGACCGCTGACCTTCTCCCCCCCTTGTTGGCGAAATGATCCAACCACCGGTCGCTTTTCTCTCACACCGGTTTTCGGGTGGTAAGCCAATCCGCCCCCGCGTCTGCCCCGACTCCTTAGTACAAGAGAGGTCTGATATCAGCTTCGGCCTCCGATGTTATTGTTAATCCGAACTGACCCCCCTCCGGCTCCCTAGACTTCCGGGAAATTCCCCTCCTCGAGGCCCCCTTACCCTCTGCTAGAACACTAAGACAAACTACTTCGAAATCCACAGAGCTCCCCGCTCCCCTCTTTTCGTCCGGTCTTTCACATAAGATTGGACTTCTTGTATAGATTGCGCCCCATCTATTTCGGTTTTCTCGATTGCTCTTGTTCCCCCGCTTTATGGTTGCCCACGTCTTCCCTTTTTTCCTTGTCCCAGAACTCCGGTCACAACTACACAAAGAACGGCCCTCGGGCCGTATTTCCCCCCCTGCGCACGGTCAGTTTCAAGGGCATCCCGTCTTTTTTTCCCTGCAGTTGGCCGGCCCAAAAAGGAAGTTGTTCCCGTTTTTCTTTTCTTTTGTACCTACCTTCAGTCCACCTTTGCTAGAGGACGTTCCTGCCCGGGATAAGGCCGGTTGACCTCCTTTCCCCTCTTCACATTTCTTATTTAGCAGGCGACTCTTCTCTTCTTTCTCGATTTCCATACTTGTTGGACACAGGACTCTCTTAGTTCATCCATTTTTTCTTTGGTATTGGTTTATGTTGCCTTTAATTCTTCTTCATGTTCCGACTCCTTCTTTCCTTTTTCCCCGGGGTCAGTGGTCCTGCCCTCTTCATGTTTACTCTTTTTCCATACGACCCTTCTTTTTTTTACCCGCCGAAGTTCTTTGATACCTTGAGTAACCTGGTGCTTTCTGCGGTAGGCGCCGGGATCGGAGGATGATTAAGAGTTGTACACCCGGGGTTCCGTGAACGAATATGGTGAAACGTGAAGTTTTATCCCCATGGGATTTCGTCGATCGTTTTTTCCCCGCACGCTCGTTGGATTTGCTTTCCCCCCACCTCGTCCAACTCCATCACCCCTTAGGCCGTTGTCCTCCCATCCATCAGCTAATGTCGGTTATTTTCCCTCTCCCGTGCCCGCACCATGGCAAACGTCCCCTATTTGTAACGGACTTTCAAACTTACGATTACCCAACGTCCTTCTTCCCTCTTTGATACGACCCTGTCTCCTTTTTTTTTTTTTCTGGCCCTAGTGTCACCAGACTTCCGGACCCCCCAAAATAATCTTCCTGGGTACTTTCGCCCCGCTTCACCTCCAGTTGTCCCCCACCCAATGCGACCACCCCACCTCCATCTTACACTCTTCTATTTTCTTGTCAAACCCTGCCTTTACCCCCATAAATTTTTTCCCGTCCCCCCCGGCCGCACATCTAGGCCTTCTGTTTCGCTTTTAATGCTTGGCACAATTGCTTTTTTCAGGGCCACGGATTTTCTTTTTCCCCCCCTCATACGGGTTGGGGGTTGCTTTTTCTGAGGATTCGGCGGTCTTTTCTAGTAAACTTAGTGTTTTTTTTTTTGTTTTGAGCGGGCAGTTGTGACTTGATTGGTGCTTCTTTCTTTTTTTCCCCCTGTACTTTCCTTCACTTGGTGACCACTCCCGGGGGGGAGCCACCGCAATGGTGGTGAAAAACCCCCCCCCCCAAACATGTCTTGATGCCGGAGAATCCCCCTGCAACTTGTTGGTTTATCTGGATTCGGCATCTTTCCTTAATCCTTTTTACCAGGAACCCCACCTAGGCCCCGGGAACTCTTTCTCACCTCCGATATGGGTTGTGACTGCTGGGACTTTGTTCGGTATTTTGCTTCTTTTTCCCCCCAGATAGGCGCCCGTTAGAGTTTTTTTGTTCTTTAATCCTTTCCCTTTTGTTTTTTTTTGAATCGGATTTTCCCAAAGAGAAACTCTCTACCGTTCCAGCCAAAACCCCTTTTTCCCTCCGCGTCAAAGCCTCTGTGGGACTTCCTTTCTTTCTTGGCCTGTGTGGTCTTAGCCCCCCACAGATTTTTTTTTTAAAGGTGCCGAGAACTATTTTTTCCAGTGTGCCTTTCTTGATCGAGAATTCTTTCCTTCCTTTTGTGGAGGTTTGTGTTTCCCCCATTCGGCCCCAACCCTGATTGGCCCCCCCCCCCCCCCACCGAGCTGAAAAGTTTCCCTAATGCTCTACCCTTTCCTTGAACCCTTGCCGACCCCCCGCCGAATTCTAACCCCGGTTTCATCAACTCCCCCCTTTCAGTTTTTTTGCAAACCCACGCCCCCTCCTAACCCATTCCTGCCCTTCTCACCCTTGTCATCCATTACCCTCATCTTCACCCTTTTTTCGGGCTATGTCGAGTTTCCTGCTTTGGGGGTCTGGGGCGAAATCGGTACCCCCCCCCCCCCCCCCTTCCCCCAACTTTCTAGGAAGATCTTTGTCATCTTATATTCCTTTTTCTGTTTTGTGAGCGTTTTCACGCCGGCTTATGCCCGCACCCCCTCGGGGAAAGCCGATTTCTCTTTTTTTGTTTTCCCTTTCCACTATTTTTAATCACAACCTTTTGTCTCTTCTTGCAAAGGGCTCGCGGTCGTGCCAGTCAGAGGTTCTTCGTTGTTCAGTTCTTTTTTAGGCCCTCTCTCCCACGTGCGTGGCAGGGTTGTTTTTTTTTCGGGCCCACCTCCCGATTTCAGGCACGTACCCCATTTGCTTAGGTTGATGCCAACCCCCCTGAAGGTTTTCGTTCTTTTCGATGGGTATGTTTCTTTCCGAACAAAGGAATATTTTCCCCCGTTTCGACACACCAAAAACTGAAAAAACGAACCAGACTTCCCCCCTAGGCTAGGTCCCTTTTGAAACACTTTGGACGATCACGATTTTCTGCCACACCCCCGGTCCGGCGTTTGGACGGGGAAATCCCCACAAATAAGGTCATCCCCACTTTTTCCTTTGCCCCCCGACCCAAGAGCCTCCCACTGTTCACGTTTAAGCTGCCTCCCCCCTTTTTTTTTCTGGGCCCCGGTCTACAAAAACCCCCCCCTTTGTTTCCGCTGACGTCAACGGATCATTTGGGTGTCGGACCACGGATGGGCTTCTTTTGAAACTTTGAGTATTGTCCAGAATTTTCCCCCCCCTTTCCATTGCGGCTTTACCGCATCCTGTGCAAAGTATACAGCAACCCCTTTTTCCAGGATCTGACCCAAGCTTTTCACTTTTCATGCCGATATACGGGCAGCCTGGGTAGTTGGACCCCTTCTTTCCTTGACTCTACGAGTTTTTTATGTTTTGCTCCCACCCCCAGCTGAAAAGCGACCCTTCTTGTCCGGTCTTCCCCCACACCACTTAACTTTCTTGTCACTAGGTTGTTGCATGGAGTGTTTGACCTCCTTTTTCGATTGGCTCTATCTGTTTTGGATTGTTTTTTGGATGTCTCTCTGTCCTTCTTTCGGGACTGGCCGAATTTTTTTACCCAGCGTCTTTCCCTCCCCAAACACCCTGATCTGATGCCTCCGTCGACACCCGCTCCCACCCCCCCCAGCACCAGGATTCGGAAAAAACGCCTCCCTTTATTGTCTGGCCCGTCGTTTGGTGTCAACCGGGAACCCCATTTTTTCCAAGGCCGCCTCCTCTGGACCTTCCCTCTCTGATCCAGATTGTCTAATCGCCCGACCCCAGTCAAAAACATTGCGCCCCCAAACTTTTTTTTTTTCCAGCCATTCCCATCAAAACCCCTTTCCCGGTTTGATTGTTCTCCTTTCCTTTTTCCTAACTTCGCTGCGCAAAGCTAAGAGCGGTTATTTTCCCCCTGCCATCCGCTACGCCGGGTTTCTCATCCACCTTCCTGCATTTGCTTTCCCCAGGTTCCATTCTTGACAAACCCCCGCGTTTCTTTTTTCCGGGAACACTGAGTTCTTTGATTCTCCCACATATAATTTATCCCCCAACTGTTCGGTTTTGATTGACTTCCTCCCCACCTTGGTTTAGATTGTGTCGCCCCCATAACCGAGATCCCGTCCTTTTCCTCCTTTTTTGTAGAGGCATGTGCGGATGACTGTTCTCTCCCCTGCTTGAGCCCATCTTCCTTTAAGGTTGTCTTCCCACCGACCCCCCTTGGAAAATCGATGTTTCCTCGGCGGGAGGGATTGCGTCTTCCTTCTTTCTTCTTTTGCTCTCCTCCGATTGCCACGAACAGTAGTGCTTGATTGCTTTTTTTTTTTTTCCTGCCCATTGGAAGAAAAATTCTCCCTTCATCTATCTCGATTACGGACTTTTTTCTTTTGCATTGTTACCACCTTTACTCTCAGGAACCATCTTTCTACTCATTTACGCCCTTTTTTTTTTTTCTACCGTCATTGGTTTTTTTTTTTTCTCTCCTTGGCCAACTTACTTCTTTCACATCCTTTGAGATCGCTGGGTCCATCCCCCAAGCGTCCTCTGAAGGCCCGAACTCAGATTGGATAATTTCCACTCCCTCGCTTCGTTTTATAAGTGTTACTTTCTCTGTTTCTTTTTTGGGCGCGAAATTCTCCCTCCCGGCTCCTCTATATCCCCTTTCCGTTATTTCATTACCGTCCCCCCTCCCCCCCCCCGTTGTACTTTTCCGTTTTGCATCGATTGCTCGCGTTTGTGGGCCCTTCAAATTGCTTCCGGTCTCTTTTCTTTTTGACCTTTGGGGGCGACACTAGCTTTTCCTTGCCCCCTACGAGCGTGCCCCCCCCCTCACCTGCCGTGCAGGGCCTGAGCTGCCTGATCAATGCGTTGGTATCCCCCTTTTTTCCGG
>Ga0179593_1483157_pt1 | contig 11842 bp, 17 predicted proteins | sample CZODoug2_1_08_16_FD_185931 | JGI IMG/M metagenome (GOLD analysis project Ga0179593, IMG submission 185931) | Vadose zone soil fungal communities from Angelo Coast Range Reserve, California, USA - CZODoug2_1_08_16fungal (PacBio error correction) | ecosystem: Environmental > Terrestrial > Soil >... | reverse complement strand
TTTTTTTCCGCTGAACCAACCCCCCCCCGGATAGTATGCATGTGCCCGTTTTTTGGTGTGGGGACTTCCCCTGGAACAGCTTTTTATTAGTTTTTGGAAGGTTTTTTGGCCTTTTTTTTTCCCTTTTTTGAGTCCCTCGTTCCCCAACTCGGAGGGTAGTCTTGCTTTGGATGCGTTTCTTTTCCCCCCTCTCCCCAGCGTAGGCCCTTTTTCCCCCCCGTGTCCGTCAGTTTTGCAGCCCTGAGGGCGGTGCGCGTTAAACAGGGAATGGCGTTCTCCTTCTGTTTCCAGGGCTCAACAGATTCCACGAGTTCTATGATTTGGATTTCAGCGATCCAATCGAGTTGTTCTTTCCGCGATTTTTTTCCCCCCTTACCGTTGGCAGAGAAATTTTTTTTCCCTTATTCTCCTTTTTTGTGTTTTTTCACGGGCTTGATCTGAGTCATCGGGGTCAATTTGGGGTCTGCAGCCTTTTTCAAAACTATTCACCTTTTTCATGTTGGGCGGGCCCCCCAAGTTTTATGCTTTTGTCCTTGTTTTTTTCTACGGACTTTCTGGTTGAAAGTTTTTTGTCCCGGGTCGATATGTTTTTTTCCTATTTTGGTTGTAAGTTGGTAAAAAGGTTGACGTTTTCCCTGGTCACCTCTTCCCCCTCTCTGTTAAACACCTTTTTTTTTCCCTTCGTTCGTTTTTTTTGTCCTAATATGCCATTTAGCCCTTTTCCGCGACCCCCCAAAAACCCTGCCGTTTCCGCTTCACCCCCCCCTCCTCACCGGTGTGCCATGCCGAGGTTGAGTTTTTGTCGAGACCTCCCTTTATTGTTGTCGTTTCTGGCGGGTTTTCCCCTTCCTGTTTCTCCCTTTGTATTTTTATGACCCCGATTGTTTCCCTGAACCGTCCTAACCATGTTTTTTTTACTTCCCGCGGCAGTGTCGTTTTTGGCAAATGTCCTGGCCCTCGACCTCCTTTTCTTTATTTTAGGACATCAAGTCCGCCTTTTCCACCTCCCCAAAGTGCCTTCCCAATTTTTTTCCTGTGTTGTTTTTTCTTGATGAGAGTTGGTCTGTGTTTGTACTTTTCTTTCCACCAAATTTGCTTCCCACCTTTTTGCTGATTTCGGAATTGCTGCTGTTTTTCCTTCCCTTTCCGCTCCGTCCAGAAACAACTTTTTTCTACGCTTGGTTTTTCATGCGCTTCCTTTCCCAGTCAAAACAACGTCAGTGACCCCCAAGGCTCGTTTTCGTTTTTGGGTCTGTGATTTGCCACTTTTTTTTTTCCCGGTCAAACCAACTTCTTGTTGCTTTTGATTCCCCCAAAATTTCTTAACCATGCTACTATGGTTTTTTGCTTCCCTGTCCCATTTTGGGAGATCCGAGGGCGATTGATGGTATTTACTTTTTTTGAAAAGTTTTCCCCCCTTTTTTTTTTCCCCTTTTTTAAGACACAAGAATGCCCCCCTATCTTGTGAAACACTTTTTACTTTTTTTGTTTTTTTTCTTAATTGTTAGGGTAGTCTGTTTCAGGCCCTTGGATTTTTTGGTTTTCCTGGCCGTTTCGTTTTTCCATCCAGTCTAGTTCCCTTTTTTTTGTGTTCTCCGTCTTGATTCGTTAAGGGTCCCTGGAGGAAGGTCTTTTTTTGTGGGTCTACCCTTTTTTGTGTCATAGTTTAAATCCTCCCCCACGTCTCCCCCAGCCCGGTGTTCTCGATTGGTGTGAAACTTCAAGGTTTCCGTTAGCAGCGAGTTCTGGCGGACAGCGCCTTCTTTTTTCACTCTTCCGTCTTGGTTCACGCTGATGACTTTCCTTTTCAAATCGGACAGTTTTGACTTTTATCCCTTCCTAACCCGGTGCCGGATTTCTGTGTCTTTTTTTATTAGGTATTGGGCCATCGGCAATTTTTTCTTTTTTCACCCTTGAGGCAGCGCCACCTGGTTTGATATTCGACCCTTTTCGGTACCCTCCCCTTCCCCATCTTCCTCCTCTTCCGTTTTTTTTTTTGAGAAATGTTGGGAGTTCCTCTTTTCCCGTTTGCCCTCACCAGTGGCTGGCTCTTGGTTGTACCACAATGGTTTTATTCAAATCCCTTATCCCCCCCTTCCCACAGATGGGAACGTTAGGTTCTTTTTTTTCTCCCTTATGGTGTGTGGGTCAGCTCCATTTCATTTTTAGATTAATTTTCCCTTGACCCCCAAGACTTTTTTGGGTCCCTGTTCTTTTTTTTTCGGGGTCCCGGGACCCTTTTTGGTCCCCTCCCTCAAAACACGCCGGATAGGTTCCCCGCTCACCATCCAAAACTATGCTTTTTTCTCCTTTCCTCAATTACCTTGAAAATTTGGTTTTGCGTCACCAACACACTCCCCCTCAAATCCCTATCCTAGTTTGGCGAATTGCTCCCCCCTGAATTTGAACCATTTAACGCCAAACGGAATCCCCTCAACAACCAATCTCATGACGCCAGCCGCCCGTCACCGTCGCCCCCCACCTGTGATCCAGTTGTATACTTCTTTTGTTTTTTCCCCCGACAACCATACCCCCCGCAACCACCTTCAAAAACAATACTCCTTCGATCAGGCTCTTGAATCTGTGTTGATTTCTTTCGCATGGGTTGCCCGATTTTTTCTTGACTCCATTTCCTCCCCCCCCCCAAGTGGGCCGTTTGGTTTACCCGTTTTTGTGACCCCATTTCACTCCGGCTGGATTTTTTTATTGACTGCTTGGGCAGGGGGTCGCGGTTCCCCTTTAACCCTCACGGTTCTGGCGCAGACCTGTGTTTTTCTGGACTTTCCTTCCTGGGGAAATTACCAGCACGTCCCATTTGTTCTCCCAGCAATGTTCCCGGCATTTTTGTCCCTTCAACAATATCTTGCTAACCCCCTTCTTCCCGCCCAAAACTTGTCATTTGTTGGGATTTTTCTTCCCCCTTGGAGGGATGCCCTGGAAAGCAGGATTGCTTTTCCTCCTTTTTTTTTCCCTCGTTGGCAAAAAACCTCTTTCTCCCCTTTCCTGGTTCTCCGGTTTAGTCGCGGTTAACTCACCCGGGATCCTTTCCATGGCAGGGGAACCTTCAACGACACCAACAGAACATGCTGTCTTCGACCCGGCCCCCTTTTGGTCCCCCCCCCTTTGGCTTGTCTCCACTTGAACCCCCGGACACTGTTGTTTCGAGTTTTCGGGACCCCGGCAATTATCACAGCGTCACCCCCCCCCCCCGGCAAATGTTGCTGCCTTCCCCTCTGCCCATGTTTCAAACCCTCCAACTTTTCACCCCTTGACCCCCCCCAATGCTGGCATTATTTCGTTTCGTTTTTAAGCTTGTCAACCCGGTCCCTCCCGTGCCATTTCCCCCCACCCTTTCCCCCGTTCCCTTCCCCCCCCATGTAATTTCTTCCGGTTGACCTTGTGCTTGCGCCCCCAATTGTTGTTTTGTTTGGCCCGTTTCTTTTTTCAAAATAATTCCTCCCCCTGAAATGGGGATACGGCCACAACCCTTGGAAACCTCCGTATACGTAGTTTCTCCGCTGGAACTCTTATTTCTATTTTTTCCTGGACTGGGAAATTTCATTAACCTCTGTCCCATCCCCTTCCACGTCACTACCCCCAAGTCGGGAAAACGTTCCATCCGCTTCCAACCATTTCATTGAGTTCTTTCCCCCGGAATTGAACTTCCTTTCCTTACTTCTTGTTCCCCTCCCTTCACTCAGCATTCCCCCATTTCCCTATTTTTCCCCAGTTCTCAATTAAGGCATCCTTTCACATTAAGTCCTGATCCCCCCCCCCTCCCCCCCCACTTCTGTGACCCCCTCCGTGTTGGTGTTTCTGCTTTTTTTCTTTTTCCGGAATCTTTCTCTTTTCCCTTGTGTTTTTTTCGACTTTTTTACTCCCCTCTGCAATTTGGAAAACCCCCCCCCCCCCCATTCCGTCTCCCCAATTGTTTTGGTGCGTCAACGGACTTTTTATTCGAGGATGTTTGTTCCATGCCTGGGTTTTTGTTCCTCCCCGATTGCTTTTTTTCCAAACACCTTCGGCGGTTCAGGAGTTTTCATTTTTTTTCAGGATTTTTTTTTTTTTATCCCAACCTGCTCGTTCTCTTTTTACTGATTCCCCTGCGTAGATGGTTCAGCTCCTTTTATTTCTGACGACCTGAAGGTTGTTTAGTTGCCCCTTCCCTCCCGTTGGGAAGGGTCGTCTTTCTATGGTAGTGATCTGACGGGATTGCAAGCGCTTGGGTTTACTGAACTTGGCAGGGAAAGCATGATTTTTTATTCCCCTCGTAGTTCCCCCTCTGCGTAACTCCCTTTCCTCACGATTGACTCGCGAAGTTTTTTCCTTTCACGGGGGTTTCAGGCAAATTTTTGCATTGAGTCCTGGCATTCCCCTGTTTGCATCTCCACCCCCCCCTCTCCTTTAAGTTTGGTTTTGGAAACATGATTAGGGCATGGGGAGGTACCTGGAGTTTAAGCAATTTTTGTTTTTTTTTGTGGAACCCCCTTTTACTTTTTTAATTGCGCCGATAAATTTGCCCGAGGTCGGTTTTGTTCCCACCAGTTTTTTTTAGTTGAGTGTAAGGGCAACCTTAGTTCCTTTGGCTTTCAGCCTGTGTCCCCCCCAAATTTGCCGCTTTTTGAGTAGGCCTGTATAACCCCCCCCTTTTGCCAGTTCCGCGGTTTTTTTTTTTTACTACAAACCGGTCCGTGGTTCAAGTTTTTTTCCTCAAGAACCCCCCCCCCCCCCTGGGGGCCAAACCGTATTTTACGAGGTGGAGATGGTTTTTTTCTTCTTTTACCGTTTTTTCTTTATTGTCGTTCGGCGTGTAATTGGCATTGCATGCGACCTTGTAGTTAGCCTCTGACTACGGAAGGGTTGGCCCCTCCCCCCCTTGGCTGAGAAGTCGTCTTTCCATTTCCGGGCACCCCCCACCCACCCCCGTCCCCTCATTCAATTTCTTTTTTCTTTAATCCCTCCCCTTCTTACAATAACCGTTAATTTTCTGGTCCTTTTAGAGCTTTTTTATGAAGGAGAGGAATTTTTTTTGGTGTGATTTTTCCCTTTTTTCTATTCTTTCGACACAAATTGGTAGGCCCCACATGCGGGGTATCCTCGCCCGGGTAAATGTCCCCCTTCTTTCTCTTGAAGACCCCAGGTTGCGTAAGTCCGTGAACCTTTTTCTGGTTTCTCAGCACAAGCCCCGCTCCATCTCCCCATCAATCTTGTTATCTGTTGTGCTGTTTTCCCCCACCTGTTTCTGTAGTTGCCGGACTTTTTCCACCAACAAAATTCTTTTTCACCCATTTCCCCTTCCGTTCCCCTGCCCACCAGAAGTGATACCGTGATTCCGCTGTTTTCGGGTGTGTGTCTGATTTTTTTTCTTTGTTGCGGGTTTGTAATTGTGTTTCGTTCCCAGTCCGCCCCTTTCCTTTAATAGTCCATTTTGCTTTAACCAAATTGTTTTTTTCCACTGGACGTTCGGGTCGGCGGGAGGTCCATCCCTCATTTTGGATTTCTGCCTTGGGGCTACCCAATGGGGTTGTACGGGTAGGCCAATCATTGGTCTTGTTTCTTCTTGTCTTGAAGTTACGGTTTTTTTCTTCGGAACACAAATTTTCATGTGTACTTTTGGTTAATCTGTTGAAATTTTCTCCCCATTTAGACGGGCCGACATACGTCCGTTTTTTTTCATGTGGGCGTGTACCCCCCCCCATGTGCCGTGGATCATTCTTTTTCCCCTGACTTGTTTTCAGTCCCCAAACCCTCATTTTCCAGGAACATCGCCTTTTTTTTTCATGATCGTGGCCCCCTCTTTTCACGATGTTTTGGAACTGACTCCTTTATTTTCCCACAAATTTGCCAGGGTTTACTGTACGAAGTCCCCCGGGGGCCTACTGGTCTTCTTCTTTCCTGGGTGTTTTAAATCATGGTTTGGTAACTTGGCCATTTCGGTATTAGGATAGTTCAAAGAACCTGCCCCCCTTGTTTGATTATTGCAATCGCACACTCCCCCCCCCTTCTCTTCTTTTTATCTCCTCTTTGTGTTTTGTCTCATTCTCTTTCCAACTTTGGTGCGTGCGCTGGTTCCTCTACCCCCGGGCGGATCTTTTGCAACTACCAACTTTCCTGCATTGGTATTCTTCATCCCAACTTCACAGACTACCTTGGTTCGACAAGTTTTCTGGTTTCTTCGAGCCTTTTTTTCCTTCTTTTGTCAGAAATATTCTCGCGAACCCCCAATTATTTTTTAGGTTGTCCCACACCAAGTTTATGCTCTGCCCCCCCCTTTTCTCTTTGTTCGCCTCCTGTCACCCTTGAGGTTACTGACCCTCGAACGCCGGTCTCCTTTTTTGTGCGCGTAATAACTCAAGAACCTCCCCCTTTCCACAATGGCAACCCCCCCTTCCCCCTACAATAAATACGTCCGCCCTCTTTGCCTTTGACAACTTACGGTTTTTTTTTTTTTCACCCTTGGTAAATGCCCCCCTTCCCCCCCCTCACAATCGATTCTCAACCTCCCCGTGTCCAGGCGGACACCTTCGGTTTTAGTCCTCCCGTGTCACTCCCATTTGGGAGCGGACCTTTTTGAAACGAACACTTCCCTTACCCGCACCCCCCCCCATTCGCATAGACATCTCCGGTACCAATGGAGTGCCCAAGTTTTTTGGTCCGTTCCCCTTTTTTCCTATTTGATTCGATTCCGTTTAAAAACCTGCCTTGGAAAAACAGACCATAACCACGCCGCTTTAGTTCCCTTTTTTGACTTGGAGAGAGCGCCAGAAACGTTTTTTCGTACAAGTTCCCAATGGCCGGTTTCAGTCCTCAGGAAATTTGCAGGTTTGCACATTAGACCCTCCTGCCTTGTTGCCGATTTGTTAGGACGATATCGTGTCTACCCCCTCTCACCCCCCCCCCAACTTTTGTTCCCCGTTTTTTCTTTTCTACGGGCAGGTGGAGTTCAGACCACCTTTCACCTTCTTTTTTTCCTTTTTGGTATGGCCCAACCACACCAGATCGTTTTTTAGCACATCCTACGGCTTTCCTTCCGTCTTTTCTCAACCAGGGGAGTTCGGTGTTTTTCCCCTGGCCCCACCTTTTTTTGGACCCCCCAATACATGCTGTATCGAACCAAACTCCCCCCTGTGACTTCCTTGGCCCAAAAGTGTTTTTTTGGTTTGGCTGAAACTAAAGAAAGGTGTTTCCTGCCTTCTTTTCTCTTTTTTCATTTATTACATTCTGACAACCCGGCCCCATGTTTTTTTTGTCTTTTTCAGTCGTGGACTAGTAACCGTAACTTCCTTCAACTTTCCCCTTCCCCCACTTTTTTTTTTTTATCAGATTTCCCCCGTCCCGTTAAACCTTCCTTTTTCCCGAGGCCCATCCCATTTTCCGATTGGGTTTTCCCGCCCCCCCCCCCCCCCCCCTTTAATTCTGTTGAATGGCTGCTCCATGTTTGTCTTTGGCCCCTTTTTCTCCCTGTTCCATCTCAGCTGACACAACCCTTTTTGTAGACTACTGGATTCGTAAATTTTTCCTGGATTCCTTTTTTGTTCCCTAGATGGATCTTTTTTCTTCCTTTTTGATCCCTTAAGACACTCACATTGGGCGACCCCCTTTTTTTCAGGAAAACTAACCCATTTAACCTTTCTTCAACCCGCAACTACTTCACCCACCCCACCTCATTTTTTTGAGTCGATCCCCGGAGATTTTTTTTTGTCCTTACTTTCACATCCCCCTCTTCTTCTTATAGCTATACAGGGCCCCCGTCCTTCCTTTCCCACCCCCCCTTTTCCGCGTCTACCTTTTAGGGGATTCCTATAATTACGATATACGGATTCACCACTACACCCCCCCCCCCTTCCTTCCCAACCTGTGGGGTGGTTTTTGTGGCTGTTTTGGTTCATTTCCAGAGCCTCTTCCTTTTCCCTCCTTTTTTGGTGCTTTTTCTCTCCCTTTTGTCTCATTTTTTTTTATTTAACACCACCCCTACCCAATTTTCGCTGCCATTCGGGTGTTGACCTTTCCAATCTTCTAAGGTATTCCTTTGTTGAGGGCTTAAAGGGGTTGACCGGGCCCCCCCGCTTTCCACATTTCCTGGGGTTTGGCTTCCTTGTTCCATTTTGGTTGTTTATTTTTCTCCCCCTTTTGCTTGAACAAAGTCGTATTTCCTTGTTTTCTTCAGCCGGGATCTACTCCCCTGACATACAGTTGCCGCGACTAGTGATGTTTGCTTTTTTTACGACCGATGGGTAGTTTTTGATTCCCGGTTTGAATTGGATTTGACTTTTATTTCCCCCAGTTTCTGGTTTTTTTGGATTTTCTTTCCTTTTGCGTTTTTCCCCTCCGAGATGCTTTCCGCGAGGTCCCTCTCTCGCTTTCCCGCGAGCCATTCCGTATCTCTTTTTTGTTCCCTTTTGCTCATTGTGTTATTGGGGCCCTCCACTTAGCAGCCATTAGCCCTAAGACTTTTTTTTCACCCTTGTTTGCGTGCGGGGACCAGATTCTGGAATTTTTCCTGTTCTGGATTTTGCTTGTTTGTCTGACCTTCCCTTGGGGATCCCCCCCCCCCGAGTTTTGTTCTTCCCTTTTTTTGTTGTACTTGACCCGTTTGTACGGGCCTAGTCTTTGCCCCCGCATGTTGCCGAGGTTCGTTTTTCGTCCCCCCTGCCTCCTCCTTCCGTCCCCTAGGCCGTCCTTTGTTTCCCCCCCCCCACCGGTCCGTGTTCAAAGGGCTTCTCCCCCTTGACCCCCTTGCTTTTCCGAGGGGAGTTTTCAGCCATTGTTTTGTCGTTGGCTGTTTTTCCCTAAGGGAGGCCGAGCACCTTTAGCCTTCCCCCGCCGACCAGTCCGGAGTATCTTTTGCAACTTTCCCTTCAGCCAGACACGCTCCCCTTGTTTAGTTTTTTTATGTCTGCCCTACCAACCGCTTTCCTTCCTACTTCCGTTTCTTTTCGTGGAAATTCCCCCGTTCTAACTCCCCCCCCTCCCCCTTTTCCCCAATGTTTGGGTTGCGGCTTTTTTCGTGGGAAGTATGCTTCTCGGTCCCCATTGGTCGTGCATGCGGCATTCTGCTTGGTTTTTACTTCTGTCTCACGTTTTTTTTTTAAACCCACCCTGTTTTTCTTTTTCCCTTTGAAAAAAAAAAAACCGTTCTTTGGCTGCGATCTTCCTTCCTCCCCCCCCCCAAACCCCAGTCAGGCCCTCCCTCTCCCGGTGTTCGCCGGGTCATTTGCCACGGTTTTTCCATGTCCACTTTTATCACCCAGTCACAATATGCGCGCAAAATCGGCCCCATGCGCCCCCATTTTTCTTGCAATGCCTTTTCCCCACGTTAAGAGGGGACCCTGATCGTTTTTGCTTTTTTTTTTTCTTTACTTCTTGTTTCAGTCCCCCTTTTTCAGATGCAATAGTACGATCTGTCACCCACCCCCTTTTTACCCCTTTTTTCGTTTCGTTTTGGATTGGCGTTCCGGGCCGACGGTTGTACGGGGGGTGCTGTTAAAAGGGTTTCCGTAGGTCTTGTTTCCCCCCCTTCTTTTTTTTCGAGGTTTGAAGTTTCCTGTTTTGGGTGCCTCCTGTCAAGTTGTTTCATTGGCAGAACTAATACCTTCTCCCTTGGCCCCCGGCGTGTTGAGTTTTCCACTTTTTTTCCCAAGGTTTCCGGTTTCTTTTTCCCCGATCCGAAAACCCATCCCCGTTTGAATACGGTTTTCACGAACCCTTTAATTCGTTGTCGCATTTTTCTTTTCCCCCTTTGCCCCCCTTTTTTCTTAACCAATCGCCGTTGGATACCCTGAACGAAAGTCACAACATTAAACGTTTCGTGCCGTGGATTGTTTTTTTTCCCCCTGTCTTTCCATTCGGCAATTGTAGTCACAACGAGAGTTGTGCACCCTTTTCTGATTCTCCCCCATATGCAAATTCACCATTTTTCTCTTTTTTCCTCCCCCAGTAAGTTTTGGGGGTTTTTGATTTTTGAGATAATGTTTTTTTCTTAATACAAACCGGTCGAGTTGCTCTTTTTTTAACCTACCAATTGTCCTCCCTTCCCCCCCCCCTCTTTTTTTTCCCCCAGGTACGGTCTCACCCCTTGTTTTCTTTTCCACATTTTGTCCTTGTGTCCCTTTTGTTTGCAGTCAAGACTAATTCTTTTCGTTCCCGTTATTAGTGAAACCCCCAATTACTTTTTGTCCAGTTTGTTTTCTTCTCTTTCCCAGGATCCTGGCACCCCTTGCTACGACGGATCGGGTTTTTCTTTTGCCAGATCATTTCAAGTCCCCACATCTTCCCCCCCTTTTTCCCTTCATTGGCGCCACCATACTTCCCTTTCCCAAACGTTTGAAGCCCGTTTTATGTGGCTACACCATTTTGACTCCCATTTCTCCCTTTACCCGCACCCGGCCTTCACAATTTCCTCCCCAAAAGCTTGTCCTTTTTTTTCCCCCGCCCCGGACGCCACAGCAACGTCTGAACAAAATTCCGGGTGTTTTCAAGGATCTTTTTTTTTTCAGGCCAGTTTTTGGTTTCCGGGTACAACATTTGGACCCCCCCGGCCCAAATTATTCCCCCCCGTAAACCCCCCCCCCCATATCCCCGTTTCTTTGGGACCCCTTGGCCCATCTCCCCTCGCATTTCGCCTTGTTTTTTTTTGGTCTGAATGTACAGTCCACTACAATTTTTGCCGGTGTTTTTAACCCCCGTGACCAATCCCACCCGATTTTTGCTTCCAATTTTTGTTTTGCGTAGTTATCTCCTCCTCCCTTTCGGGCCGTTACAGTGCACCCACCCTGTTTTTTTTTTTTTTTAGCGAACCCCGGTTCCAAAACAGGTCCTGTCAATTCCTGATCCAATTGTTCCCCTCCCTTGTTTCCTTCCGTTTATATTTCGCCCCAACTTAATTTCCTTCACACCCTTGTTTTGTGTGTGTTGGATGTCTACGTTTTTTTTTTTTTGTTGATGTACGAAAGTAACGGATTGTTCTTGTATTGGACTTTTTTTGGCCTCCGTTCTGGCCCCCCCCCCCTCTTTTTCCCTTTTTAGTCGGAGGGACATTCGGCTTCTTCTTTTCGTTCCAATACCCAATTTTTTCTTCCCGGTTTCCCCGAAAAAGCCCCCCCAATAAATGTGCGGTATCGACAACCACTACCCGCAAAGGGCCCCCCTTTTTGTCTGGCTTGGAAAGTTTTCCCTTTGAACCGTTGCCCACCCGGTTTTTTGTAGTTTGGCTACTTCTCCCTCGAACCTGCAACATGTTGCTGCAGCCGTTCAATATGTAACGTACCCGTTTCAACCTTTTCCTTCCCCCCAACCTACGGCATTAACGTTGGTTTGGTGGGGTTGGCCCCGTCCGTTCAACCTCCTCTGACCCAATGTCCTTTTGGGTTCTGCCCACCCACCAGGTTTGTTTAATTGGCTTTCCCCAATTGTGGCGGTTTCCCCCTGATTTCCTCCCCTCCCTTTTTTGTTTCCAAATGGGGCGCTTTTCCCCAACCACTGGCTCGTTTTTTTTTTTGAAGTTTGGCCTCGGAAAATTTTTTTTCCCGTTTTCCATGCGTGGACCAATTCAGCTTTTTTCAATTCCTTGTCCCCCCCAAATCCGTAGGAATCAACCACCCCCTTTCCGGTGACCCCCCCTGCCATCCGGCCCATCTTTTTTTTTCTCTAATCCCGGAGGATGGAAGTGACCGGGAAGCCTTCCTTGCTTTTTTCCCTTCTTTTGTGATAAAGATCTACACAGTTTTTGCCCCGGGCCTTCTTCGTTCTTAACCTTCCTTTCCTCTATACCTTCGATACGCCATTGTGCCAAACCGCCCCCCCCCCTTCCTTTTGAAATTGGGGTCCATGCTCGTCCCCCTTT
>Ga0179593_1428751_pt1 | contig 11842 bp, 13 predicted proteins | sample CZODoug2_1_08_16_FD_185931 | JGI IMG/M metagenome (GOLD analysis project Ga0179593, IMG submission 185931) | Vadose zone soil fungal communities from Angelo Coast Range Reserve, California, USA - CZODoug2_1_08_16fungal (PacBio error correction) | ecosystem: Environmental > Terrestrial > Soil >... | reverse complement strand
ATGGCACCTTCCTTTTTTTTTTTTGGTCTTTTCCGGAAGGATTTTCCAGTAGTCTCGGTCTTCCGCCGTAATTCGCCTCCCCCCAGTTATGGACCCCATATATGGTCATTTGCTACGGTGGACCTGAGCGGTGCTCACCTTTTGACGAACTCGTAGCCCCCCGTTGTGAGGATCCCATGACGCTCTTCTTCACAAGGGGTGTTTTCGCGATAGGCATTCATTTTAGGCTCCCTCTTTCCGGTGAGCCCCCTCGGACTCTGAACGTCCCACCTCCTCCCAACACGCCAGTATCCGCCCTCCAGAACATATTCCTTCCCCCCCCTTGTTATTGGCCCCCAATCCGCCGCCCGGACAGACTCAGAGTGACTAACTTCTGACTTCGTTCTATTTTTTCCCCCCCCTCCCAAACGCAGGTGCACCCATTACAGGTCCATCACTAGAAATTGGAGAGAAACCAACCCCTGGCAAAGGCCCTTGATGGACGCTCCCTGACAAGGAAGGCCAGATGCTTTTCCCCCTTGAGGCCAAGGGGTTGTTGATCGCTCTTCCCTATGAACCTGATTTACTTAAACGTATTACGTGACTTGCACTCTGAGGTCTCTGTGAAGACCTCTGTTTGTCGACTTTCTACCCCCCGTCCCTCCAGCACGACCACCCCCCTCTACCCTACCTACCCCCATCACGCTCATCGCACCACTTCGTACTGAACATCTCAACCCCTGGCCTTTGATAGAGGAAACATTCTTCTATAACAAGGTTTTCTGACCTGGGCAGATTTTTCCGTTTGAATCGACACAGAACGTCCCCTTTCGAAGCCACCCCCCCTCTCACTTAGAATGCCGCACCCTTCCCCCTTTTTTTCCCGACAATTTCCGATTTCGGTCACCGACCAGGAATGACTTCCTCAAATCCCCTCTATCCCCGACAGGCCCCTCATAAAAAAATGCTCGTTGTGTTGACCCGTCTAATAGTTCGTCCTAGGTGCTAACGTTCTACCTTCTTCTTTGAGTCGTCAGATAATCGTCAAACCCGTACTTCGTGTTTGTCTTAAGTTTTAACGGCAATGGGTTCACACATCGCTTCCCCCCCCCTTAAAGCGTGATTGTGCCGTCCCTTTTCTCTCAACAACCCCCTCGTCCCCTCGGATGCCACCGATTCTTCTATCCCCCCCGTTCCCCCCTTATATGTTTGTTGCATGTTAAACAGCACGTGTTCTTTTTTTTCCTCCCGGCTCGCGATTTTTCGCCGCCTTCTCCACAGCACGTCCGTGTTTCGTTTGGCGATGGGCGGCAACCTCCCCCCCCCCCCCCTTCCTTGCTTTTCCAATACCAGGCGTTGTTACGTTCCTGAAAACGTGTCCTCCCTCTTTTCCCTCCTCTTTTTGCTTCCATCGTCGCGCCCCTCAACATGTCCCCCTCTCGTTTAGCTGAACCGGGTCCCCACCAATTAGACTCCCCCCCAACCCCTGATGATCTTCTCCTTTATTCCCGATCTGATCAATTTTCGGCAAGCAACCAATTTTATCGTTTTTCTTCCCAGGAAATCATGAATTTCTTTCAGTTCCTCATGATTCTGCCTCCCGACCGCCCTCCCTGTTCTTTTCGGCCGATGTCCCTTTTTTCTCGCGGTAGGAAAACTCCTTCTCTAATTGAAACGTGCCCTTTTCCCTCCCTTTTCGTAACAAGCATTAAGCGTGAAAGGACCGCTGTTTTCTCCCCTTCCTCCCCCCCCCCCCACCGATTTTCGGCCGCGGCACCATTTTGCTCGACATGGGAATTTCTTTTATTTCCTCCCCCCGCCAACGGCCCCCCCCCCCCATCCTCAGACCGAACACTAAATCCCCCCTCTTCGAGGGGAGTCTAGATAACAGCCTCCCCTGGACTCTCGATCAACGATTATGTGATTTCGCCGCGCTTGGTTTCGTTTTAGGGTCGGAGGCCACCGTCACAGGATTCGCGTTTTAGAATCGGTCCCTCACTTCTTTCCCTCTACGGTAGAATACATGTCGAATACCCTGCCTTAGGCAGGAATTCTTTTTCGACAAGTGTGAGGAGACTTTTCCCTCCACCCCCTGTGCCGAGCCCGTCCCGATCCCCCCCTCTTGAGATGTATACCCCTTTTTCCCTTTTCCCACCCCTCAATTATGCATGGCCCCACCATACAGATTCCTCCTCAGTAGTCACCACGGTTCATTTCGCTACCGACCCCATTCATTAGATCTTCGGACCTACATCCCCTCCTGATCCCGGTGACCAAAGCATTAGCTTGTCTTGCTACCCCCAGTCAAAGGTTGTAAGTAGCCCTCCCTGACCCCCCTACATCAGATAAGCCTACCACATCTCCTCCCATCAGACATGATCCTTCCCCTTCTTCCCGCCATTTCCTAGACCCCACGCGTCTTCCTATACCCCTCCCTTCACGATCCGTCGTTCTATCCCCTGATCACTTCTTTCCCCCCCCGCTTTCTCCAGACCCCAGATGACCCTTTACGAGTTTTTTCCATTCGCACGCGCCACCACTTCAGATGTTTTCCTTCCTTCCTCCCTCCTGATACCCTAATGACCCTTTACTCACACCTCTTTTCCTCCTTTGTGTGATGAGATTTTTTTACACCGTTCTTAGGTCCCCTCTCTCTTTATAGCTTCCTCGACCTCATGTTTTCTCTTTGAACTTCAAATCTGACTTCTTCCTCTGCTGCCAGAGGGTTTGCGGTGGGCTCTTTAATTTTTATTTTTTTTCCAGTAGGTCCTGTCCTATGATCTTCTCTCCTTTTCAAGGGAGTCAGAAGAACTTCCGCGACAGGTCGGTATTGAGAGATTTCTCCGTATCGAATGTACTTTGTCTTTTTCTTCCCCGTTTATGTTGTTTTTTCTCCCTTACTGCGGCTAAAAACTGCCGTGATTTGGCCCCTTTTTCTTGCGATGTTTTCTCGACTCTTCCTGTCTTCCTTTGATATGAAAAGTTGTGTCCCTTAAGCAGTCCCGCGCCTCTGGATTGTTGCCAAGGGACAGGATGGTATCTTCTCGGTATTTTGCCTCCCCCCAAGCCTTGGCGGCTTTTTCCTTTCCCATGTTTTGACTTGTGCTTACGGCCGTCCTTTCCCCTCCTTCATGAAACAGTAGGTATTAGACTCCTAGATAGGCGCCCTCGACGAGTTTCCTTCCCTCCGATGTCAGAATCCCCCCTGACCCTTTTTGTTTCTAACGCCCCTTTTCGACCAGCGCTCAGCTCTCCTTGGAGTTTATCTGCCTTTCCTAGACGTTTTTCTCGATCTCCCCCCCCGAATCTTTTTGCATTGAATGGGCTCCTTGTTCTGCGTTTGGGCCGTCCCGTGATCATCTTTTTTTTTTCGAAGCCTCTCCCGATCGTCCGCTCTTTCACCCTTCTTTTTTTTTTGCCACAGGAAACTCTCCCCCCACCGTGGTCCTTCGTCGATGCGCAACTTTCTTCCCCTTATCTATGTAGTTTGTTTTCCCTTTTTGTCAAGAAGGCGCCATGGTCCCTTCCCCCTCCCCGTCAAGGAGGTAGTTATGTGACCGCAAATAATTTTCCCCCTCCTCCTTGGTCACCCTGTTTATTTTCCTGCACCGCCGATCATCTTTTTTAGCGGCAGACTTCGGTGTGTCCTCATGGATGTCCTTTCTTTTGTTTTTGGATGCCCGGTTTCCGTTAGAGTACATCTCCCTTATGTTGAACTGGTGTCTCGCTTTGCTCGAATTGGAAGAAGCGCCTGTGACCGAGCGTTTCCCCCTTCCTTCCCCTGACCACCCTTAGGATTAATTGACCTCCCTTTTTTTCTTTTCTCCCAGCCTGACCCCCCCCCGGCTTTTTCTTTTGATGAGTTCGTGGGGGAAAACAGGCGTCTTTTCTTGGTTGACGGGCTCCCTTCCCCGATTAAATTCTTTTCCCTGATGCACCCATTCTGTTTTCCCTTTTTCTTTCCATAAGTTTTCTTATACGAGCGTGAAGATCCTTGGTTCTTTTCCTTCGCACACGGAACCTGGGGTCTTTCCGTCTGTTTGTTTGTACTTGCACTGTAAAGCCCTCCCCCGTCATCAGCACATTTCGTTATAGGTCTCCGATCTTACGTAATCCATCCCTCCCAGAGTAAACCCTTGAGTCAGATCTCTCCAGTCTTGACCCAGAAGTTTCTTTTCTATTGAACTTGAGGCCATGTTTTTGGGCTCTACTTCTGTCGTTTGTGAGTCGGTTCTCACCTCTTTGATTAGGAACCCCATGTTTCTGCTCTCTCTGCCTTGTCGTGTGGCGTTCCCTCCTTTTCTTTTTTTCCCCCCCCTCCATTTCTGATTCAACGTTCTCCGGTTTCCATCCCTTTTTAGATCTCCCTTGCTCTTATCGCCTTGACATGTTGGAGATTTTTACTGGCTCGGACTTTTGGGGGGGTTGAGTTCTCTGGGACTTGTATTTCTTTGTTTGGCCGCCCTGCCATTTTTCTCCGGTTCTTGCAATAGCTTGCCCAAGAACCCTGCCTCTTTTTTTCCCCCCCGTCCGGACCTCTCTTTTATTGGATCTGTAAGTTCCCCGCCCGAACCTCTTCTTTTTTTTTGAACTGTTGCTTTTCCATGATTCCCCCTCCAATCGTCTTTTTTTTCCATCGGACTGCTTTCCATGTTAAGTAATGGCCCTCCCCGCTGGTTTCCGAGCCCCGGTCCACCTGGACCTTAAGTACCCGTCGACGGTCTTCGCCTTATTTGCGGACCACCGGGTCTCATTAAGCGTTTTTCTTGATGGACTTTGACTGAGACCTTTCTAATGCCCACCCCTTCCGGCCGTTCTTCCCCCTGTCTATCACCGTGTATGATTAAATCCGCTCCTTTTACTTATCCTCCCCTACTCTTGTGTTTGTTGATCTCTTCTGACTAAGTCAGGGTCCGTCTACGCTTCCCCCTCAAAGGTTTCCCCCGCTTCGCGGGCATTCAGGCGACTCCGTTTTCCCCCCAAGTTTCAATACGCCCCCCCCCTTCTTATTGGACAATAGGGATCCCCACTCTGGTCCCCGCCACAGTACAGAGACTTGTGACATTCTTCTTTATGGCTCTTACGACAACCCCCCCCAGCCATTTATCAATTAATACCATTACCCCCCTCTCCAATAAGCTAGGAAACCCTAACGAAAGGCAATTCTTTCGTTCCAGTACGACAATTGCGACGCCCGCGTTTAACGGCGTGTGCTTCTTTCCTCAGATTACCCGATCCCGATCACAGTCAACGGGGTCCCTGACGGCACCTCTCTTTTTCAATTGGTTTGCTCCCTTCTGGATCTTCTACCCAAGCTTCAGAATTTCTCCACCTGGGACCCTTACCCCCCCATCAGCGGACAATTCAAAACCCGTCCCCTCCCTTCCCACCACGGGCCGTTTCTAGCGAAAAGTCCGATTAAAGTCTTATTGCATGGGCCGCTTGCGCCCTTTTCTTAATATTCAGCCGAAAGTTCCTCTGGACGGCACACCACCCAAATATACTCTCAGATCCAATCCCTGGTCCGAGTTCCTTATTGGTCCCCCCGACCATGCTTGATCCCTTCATTCCCCAAGATTGGACCTTGCCCAGACAGGACTAAAGTTACCCCCCAACCACGCCTTTTAAGTCGACATCGTTCGCCGCCTTGGAGACGACCCTTCGTTTGCTGTTATCGGCCGCTGTCTGTAGGATTTCGTTCCGCTCCCACCTTTCCCCCCCCCTGCCCCTTTTGCTGTGATGGTCCCTTTTTACAGGCCAGGTCCCCAGCGCGACACCTTACCTCCCCCTATGTTGTTCTTACTCTTAGACCAGCCCCCTTAAGTTCCTTGACCACTAATCTTCCCGACCACGGTCAACGCCTTTGGCTTTCGTTTAAACAGTCCCACGTATGACGACATCCCTGTCCCACATGCCCACGAAGCCTGTTTTTCCGCGACCCTCAACTCCTTTTCCTTTTTCGTTTTCCGCTGTGCGGCCCAACTACATTGCACTCCCCCTCCCTTGGCGTTACGTTCCTGTCCCCCCCTGACCGCAGAGGTCCGAGTTCTGACTTCATTTTTTCTGCGCCTGTAACTACCCCCTTTCCATTTCTGCTTTCCCCTCTTCACTTCCCCTTGACCCCACCAAAACTCGGTCCCCTTGGCGGGGCTTGGCCCGATCCGCTGGCCCGGAAACAACTTTTTTCTTTTGCTTTTTTAAACCCCGGAAACGGCGGTCCCCGGCGCAGGAAGGCTTTCCCGGTCAGGTTTTCAGTCCTTCTTGTGCATCCCAATGTCGCTAGTAATGCTGCTTTCCCTTGCCATAGGGATGGAATCCCATACCCTGCACGGTGAGGTGAGACCCATGAGATTCCCCTTCCTTTAACTGGTCGTGTTCCTCGTGTTCAGTTCACCCCCCCTGAAGTTAGGACCTCGAGGACTAACGTTTTTTCCCTACTCTTCTTCGTTCCCAGATTATTATATTTGCAACCCACCTCCCCCTCCACTTTAAGGCCCCCTTCCCGCACCCGGCTCTCCGGAGGGGATCGCCCCCCTCCCTCCGAAGATCCAAAGCCTTAGATCCCGAAACAATCTTCTCAAACCTGTCGTTCTTCTGGAATACACCTTCCCCCCTTTTCTTGCGGAGAATATGTTTTTTTTTTTTGCGTCGCATGTTCTATCTGTGGCCCATTTCAGATTCATACCGAAGTGCTCCCTTCCCGTTGTCCACAAGGCCTGCTGGCGCCCAGACTATAATTTCACCCAAAACGGTTTGAAGGATAAGACCCGATAACACCGTTTCGATCGCTCGATCCGTCTTCCCCCTCCATGTGGACTATCCTGGAATTTTTCCCCTCGCTTGCGTCCTCCTCCCATTTTTTTTTACCAACGGTTTACCCCCCTTTCTCAAGAAGACACCCTTTTCCTTTCGAATACATTCCTCCCCGTCCATGCACCCCCCCTTGGCGACAGAGACTTTGCGAGACGCACTACATAGTATTTTTCAGTCCACCTCCTCTACAACTTCGATCTTGACTTAATAAATCTCCCCTCCCGAGATTCCCTCGGCCTTCCGGTATAACCCCTGGCTGCCTCCCTTACCATTTACAAACGTTCCAATGAGCACGAAAACCCCTCTCTCTGTACTCCCTCCCCCCCTGCCGGGGTTCGTCCCCTTTACGGAGCAGCATTACCTCGTCAGGAGTGAGCTTCTTTCGCCTTCCGTCATACCTCTTCCCCTCCTCCCCTCAAAGGTTGGTGTTAGGATAACCACCTCTTTCTCCCCTTCCTTTTTTTTTTGTTGAGAGCTGAGGCCGCCCCACCTTTCAGGTTTCTCTGGTATCGTAGGCATCGCAAGTTTTTAGGTGCCTCTCGCTTCTTTCGGCCACTCGGTGACTACTCTTCTTTTGTGGAGATCTTTCTTTTCTCCATTGCATGCGTCGGGCCGTCCCCCTGAACCGTGGTCTCGCGCCATTGGTCTTTTTTTCTCCCCCGGCCGCGATCTCATGGAGGCCGCTGTATTCGCTCGGATAGAATTTCTTTTTTGCCTCCTTCTGCTTTGTAGGCGTCGTTTACTTGGCTGGCTCAACTCCTCCTTCTTTAGGAGGCGATGTTACTCCCTGACAGAATGACTGGTCGGTGCTCTTTGAAACGGGTTCCTCCTCCCAGTTGTCGATTCCCCGAGGATTTTGCTGCCAGATCGGTTTATTGAAGCTCTTTTCTTTTTCTCTAATCTCCCCGATGGGCCTGGTGCTGGAAACCTTCTTTTTCATTCTTCCTCCGCGCTGTCGACCTCGCCTGCAGCACGCTGTAACGTCCTTAAGAGGCGATTCTTCCGAAGGTTTTTTTTCTGTTCTCCCTCCTTCTCCCCCTTTTAAATAGTGATGGGCCCCTCCACCAGGTTGAGCCCAGCGATTCACCTCCCTCTTTGAGGCCTCTTGAGCGTCTAGAGTTGACCTGCCCCACCAATAGCCCGTTGAATTTTTTTGGCCCCCTCTTTTTTTTTGGTGGTTCCGATTGATTGATCAGCGTTTTCAGCCTCTTCCCAGGTCTTGAGCGTTATTGCGCTCCAAGGACGTTTTGGTGAAATCTGAAACTCGACCGAAACTTTCCTGTAGTCTTTCCTCTTCCCCTCACCGCTCCCGGGATTTATATTGAGTTTTTAATCCGTTCCCGTTCTCTTATACCAGGTGAAACCGGCTAACAGGGGTGTCGAACGTTCCCGACACTCCTCCTTATGACGGGAAGTGTATCTGTACGTTCCCAGAACCCTCATCACGGTGTTTTCGGGCCTGATTTCTTCGGTCCCCCCCCCCTTTCAGCCCTTCTCGTTGTTTGTGTGATAGGGTTGCAGTGCGTACCTTCCCCGCTGATTTGGCGTTTTCTTCTGCCTCCTTGACTTGCGTTCCAGCCAGAGCGGTAACTGCTGTTCCGTTTGTCATTCCACTTAAACACTCTTTTTTAGGAGTCTTTCCCCCACATAGCCCCTGGCTTGCCCTCCCCTCCGCCCGGAAAGTGGCGCTGTTTTCCCTTTCGGAGACATGACCCCTGACCGGTGGCCCTTGATCCTTTACGTGTTCTTCTTTTTCTCCCCCATGTTGTTTTTTCCCAGATGACCCCACAAATGAAGTTGAAAGTGCTCCCCCTCCCCCCCCCCGTTTTTTCGGTCTTGTTGTTAAGCCTTCCAAAGCCCGTTGGTTCTGTCCGTTAGCCCCCCCACTATTTGACCTTGCCTTTTTCCTACTTCCTTCAATCCTCCCCCCGCTGGTCACGGTTTTTCTCTCCCCGCTTCCCCCAAGCGGCCCCTATAACGACGGTTTGCCCTGCCCGTTTATGAACGTAACCCCTAAGGCATTTCTCCTGAGGACGTCTCCCTTCTGTAGTTTCCTGGATCAATTTCCCCCCTTGACCTCCCATGGTCCCTTTTTTACCCCGGGTATTTGCGATACTTCCCTCCTTGGTTTTTTTTGTCCTTCCCTCTGACTTATTTTCCCTCCCCTTTGGATAACGGCTCCTTTTCCCAGTCCCTAACTTTCTGTGCCTAGACTCAGAGCCTTTTCCGGTGGAGCTGCCGTGTATCTTTTTGGGTTTTCTCATTGTCCCCCTTTTATTCACGGTTCTTTTTTTATTTGGGAGTTATTAATTTTGTTCTCCATTCATACGATACTCCCCTATGAACAATTGAACATGCACGATTTTTCCCCTTTCAGACCGCAGTGCCGGTTTGATCTGATTTTTTTCCAGATAGCCTCCCCCGATAATCCCTTTAAATTCGTCTCCCTGAGTCCCCCTGCTTCTCCTCCCTAGTCATTGGCGGTACGGTGTTTTGCAGTTTTTCTATAGGCCTTCCTTTTGCCTCCATGATGGTGGTTGCTTGTCTTCCCGCACCAACTGTCTTAATTCAACTTCGCAGTTTTGCCGGTCTTGATTTTTTGACCTCCCTGCCCCCACCATGTCCCATTACTCTGGTAGGATGTATTCGTTAATGGATTTCGTGAACTTTCTCAAGACTTTCCGTCCCCCCCCGTTATGAGGATTATGCCCAAACCTTTCTCTCTTCCCCTTCCCTCCCGTTTTTTTTGATTCCCGTAACGTAAGGGTGATCTTTTCGCCTCCCCCTCCCCCCGGGACGTCTCTCTGGCAACGGTGCGAGACTCCCTTCCCTTAACGTCATCATCAGCCATCGTTATGGGACCCCCCCCTTCTTTAGTAGGCCCAGCCCGTCCCCGCCAGCCGATCCCCTGGTTCACCAACCTTCCATTTGAAAGGGGACGACACCCCCTCTCATTTTGGCTCCTTTTTCCTTGTCCCCCCCATTCATTCCCTTTCCGTCCCCACCTCCACCCGGCCCCCAAATCCTATGTCGTGCCGGCCGTTGCTTCCCCTTTTCCCTACGCAGTTTCGTTTTTGAAAAGGAGGCCCGCATTTTTGGTGTTAATTAGTGTCTTCCCCACAAAGTACCCCCCAGTCCCCCCCGATGTACACGCCCCACCTCCGGCCCAATCTACGTTTTTCCCTCTGTATTAATGGATCACTCCCGGAGACCTGCTCAAACAGCCTCCCAGCACGTGTGTCACAACGCCCTGACTAACTTTTTCGCACCCCTCACTCCCCGGAATCCAACACCCCAAACTTCCAGATAAGGGGAACCCCCCCCCACCCTTATTCTTTAGGAACCCTGAGGAGACCCACTCAAAGGCCTTTCATGGCATTTGCCGGATACTTGATAAATAAGGTAGACCAACCTCCCCCTTTTCTGACGGCAAAACATCCCGCAGCAGTATAGTCCCCCCATACCCCGGTTTTTTCGCTTCCCCTCCTTTTCCCGGGACCCACAGGCCCTCTACATAACCCAGCCTTCTGCCAGGAACGACAGGAGTCCCCCCCCCAATAGTGCAACCGTCGAACCGTGCGCCGACTGGTGTCTCCGTACGTTTCGGGTCCCGGCCGCTAGGCTCTTTTTCTCTCTTACCCTTACGTCTTTTTGTCTTTTTTCCGGTCCCTTCCGGTCAACAATCCTTCCCCCAGTACCGCAAACGTGTCGGAGCTTCGAACACCCCCTCTCACTTCGGACTTGACCCTTGACACTTTCCCCCTTCCTTTTTTTTTTTAATAGTTTAAAAGCGAATTCCTGTGCCGGAGCAAGCCTCTCCGCGTTCCCTCCGCCTGACAGCCACGACGTTCTTCTTTTTGTTGGGCGGTCCAACCCCCCCTCATGGTCACTTCCCTAAAAAGTTGGTACGTTACTTCAACGGTGACCGCAGGCCCTTCTTTTTGTAAGCGTAGTGCTTGAACTAAACAAATTCTTCATTTCTTACTCACTCAACCCGGTACAAACCCCCCCCCCCTAAGTAATACCGCGCCTTCCCGATCAATTCTTTCCCCCCTTTTCCAACCTTATTTTCCTGGTGCGTTTTTCACTCCCCTCTTTCCCTAGTAAAGAGCCGCCTGCTGATGGTTCTTTGACCGACTGTTTAGGTGCGTCGAGTCTCCTTCTTCAGCGCTCGTCTCACTACGGTCTTCTCTAACACGTTACCCGGTTGTTGTTCCCCTGGAACTCCGGTCATGACCCTTTAGGAGTAGTTTTAATTTTTCCCCCTTTTACCCCCAGACGTGTTGCGCGGAACCGCTCGATCATGTTCTCCTTTGTTAGCTCTCTGATCCCTTCCACTTTTTTTAAAACCACGCCAGCAGCGTTCGACCCCCCCAATCCTCATCCCCGCTTTATTTCCTAAACCTCATTCAGCCCTGGACCTCGCCAACACATTGCTTTCTTCCCTTTCGTTCTCCTTTGCATATGTCACAACGTGCTTAGCTTCTCGCGGAGACGAAATCGTCCTTTCCCCCTCGTAGAACCGACGTTGCTTAGGGTGAAAGGACGCAGCGTGATTTTTCCCGAGTCCACCCGGTTCCGCCCTGTCCACGGTTCCTATGTTCCCTCTCCCCTTTGATTATAACGGACCTTATCCTGGCGGCAATCGAGGCGCGCAGAGTTTAGTCCGCCCCCCCCCTCCAAGGAGCAGCGTCCCCCCCCTTCCCGTTAGAACATCGCCTCCAACCCGATACTTCGTGCTGGCCCACGCTACTTCTACTTCCCCTTCAGAAGACCCCATTCCGGGTCAGTGCCTCACCGCCTCGATCGATACGACCCTCTCTCCCATCCCGCATCCGGCCTTCCGGTCTAAATCCCCTTTCCTTCTAGTCTTTTTCCAATTCCCCAACGGACGATCACCTAAACAAATCATTCGATCATCAATATATCCCCCCAAAGATTTTTCCCTCAACTCTGGAGGCCATGCATCCCCCCTTTCAGAGGGTTCAAGGATCACCGTTCATGCCTATACCTCTTTCCTCCCGCCCTTAATCACCCCTTTTTATCTAAA
>Ga0179593_1337223_pt1 | contig 11842 bp, 14 predicted proteins | sample CZODoug2_1_08_16_FD_185931 | JGI IMG/M metagenome (GOLD analysis project Ga0179593, IMG submission 185931) | Vadose zone soil fungal communities from Angelo Coast Range Reserve, California, USA - CZODoug2_1_08_16fungal (PacBio error correction) | ecosystem: Environmental > Terrestrial > Soil >... | reverse complement strand
GACCCGCTAGTGGAGTGTTCAACTCAGATCTTTCCTTTCAATGGCGGGATCCCCTCGCCGCCTTCTCTTTTGCGCCTGGTTACTCTGGGTAAGGTATTGGATGACCGCCTCTCTTTGCCTTTCCCCTAGAGGAGGTTACTTCTTCTCTCCGAAACAAGCTGTGTAGGGCGGGCACCAAAGACTCCCAGAAAAATGTTTCCTTTTTTTCTCTTCATACTCTCACCACCCCACGGGATGTAATCGCCCGTCCTTTAAGCTCAGTAACCGTGGAAAAGGACCCCTCATTCCCCTTGTTCCCGTGAGATTGTCGAACCTTGACTTTCAGGTGGACTAGTGATACGGGTTTATCCTCCTAGATATTTGTATCTCTTTTTGCTTCTAGAATTCGTCCCCCGCCCCCCGCCAAATCCAACGATCATCAGAAGACTCTCGGAAATAGCAACCCTTTTTACTACTCCCTTCCGAGCCTTGGAGCTGAAATTTCAGTCCGGTGGCCTGTTGTGCCGTTGTCCGACTATTAGGATCCCATCCACCCCTCCAGAGACTTTTCGGTAGAGATAGTTGAAGACCCACGCCAGCTGGATTTTGTCCCTGCAAGCACATTAAAACGAGAGTGACCGCCTCCCTTGTATAACCACTCGTACCCAAACCCGTGCTGCAAATCCGAATGTCCTTTCAATTCCCAACCATTTTGGAGAGTTATTTGACTTTTAACCCCTTTTCTTTTTTTTCCCGGGATTCGCCCCAATCTGGATATCGAAGTCTTATGATTTCCCCCCCCATTTTCGTCATATGGATAACCCTGATCGGTGCCTGCCCTAAATAACAAAATCCTCCCCTCCTGACTTTCTAAGATTTTTTTCAACTCCAACTCCGACGGGTCACCAACCTTTTCACAGGAACCAATCGTTGCTATGTGGTGCCAATGTACTCCCTTTGCCCCCTCCACCGTCTTCGGTTTCCGGCCCACAGTAACAGTTTTAAATTCCGTTTTTTAAAATGCCTCTTGCAGTTTCCCTCCTCCCCCCTCGAAATGGGGTATTTGACCCGTCCCTCCTGACATGAGCCTTTTTTTATTTAACTCCCTTAAGGGGGATGCCGTTGCATGCCTCTCCATTTTCCCCCCTACCTGCAACACGCACTTAAACGCAGCGGCTATTGCAGCACAGGTTTGCACCGATTAGATCTCGTTTTCTCCTTTTACCCCCTCTGTTCCCCCCGTCTCACCCCTCTTTTTTTTGTCGATTGACTTTTGTTCTTGCACGCTAAATTCGCCGAAACGACAGTATTTTTGATAATTTGACCGGTGTGTTCGGTACTTCTAAGATTGCCCTCCTTTCTTTTTAACGCCCATGTTTGTTTTTGACCCGCCCCCCCCTCAAAAAAAGTTCACACTTTTCGAACCTGGTCCGGCAGCCCTTTGCTTTCATCATTGAGGGGAGGTACGACAATAGAGGCCCCTTCTTGTCTTTTTTCCCCTAAATAGGCTCGGTGCAAGGGCTCCTTTCCCTCCCAGGCGAGTTTCATTTTATTACCCCATTTGAGTGACCCCGTCTTTGTCGAACTTATGCGAACCAATTGTCCCCCTTTCGGGTTTTCAATTGTCGTTTCAGCGTGGTTTTCTTCTTATCCTTTTTCATTCTCATCTCCGAGCAGATCCCGATAACTAGGACGATCTCGCAGTTCCCTCCCTAGCTCCTGATAGAGACCGACTCTCCTTTTCTCCTCACTCAAGTGTTGTTTTTGGTTCTCCGCCGAGATCGACTTTAGCTATCCCTGCCCTCATGGCTCGGAAAGGCGATCTCGCGCCTCTCTGATTCTTTGGGGCAGACAGTTCTCTTAGCTCTTTCGATCTCAATTCCAACATAAAAGGATGGTTCCCCAACCCGTCTTTGCTGTGCGATAATAGTTTTTCCTTTTTCCAGACTTCTACTACACTGTTTCTTTTTTCCGAAGGCATTGTTTCCCATCCGATGAATTTGACCCAGTCGATTTGCCCGACAGAGGGTTCTTCCTCCCTCCCTTGTTGCCAATTCCCCTGACACTGCGTGCCGTTTCCTAAACCATGAAGGTTTTGGAAACGTTTTTGATCTGTTTTTCTTTTCTCCCTTCCCCGCAATTTCCCCCTTTTCACCCGCAAGCTGAGTCATTATGTCTCCAAGTCGCCCATTGCGAAAGTAATCGTCCCCCCCCTTCCCTCCCTTCTTTTTGCCGATTTTCCCTCCTCCCCCCCCAACTGCAAATTCGTCCCTTGCAACCCCCCAACATCGTTGTGAAACCAACTTTTCCGCGACGTTAAGTCGTTATCCCCTCCGATTGACTCTGGGTCACCCAAACCTTTTTTTTTGGGCAACGCTACCGTGCGAAGGTGGTGGCTGGGGTCTTCGTCCCCTTTGTCTTTCTTTTCAAAAAAAATTCATGCCCTGCCAGCCCCAAGATTTACGGAGACATGGGGCTGCTCGCATTTCTTACTTCCCGGTGCAAATACACACGTGTGATGCTTCACACCGCGTCAGGTGTTGCCGTTTTTAAACCCTTACCTTCCCAACCCCTCTCCCTTGGGCCCATATCACCCCTCCCTCGGCCACTTTCTTTGTGGGGTGGTACCAACCCACCTTCAGGCAAGAGTCTCCCTTCTCCGGCCGTTTTTTTTTTTTCCCCCTGTAAAGCTGAAGTCCCCTTTTCTACATTCTTTTCTTTTAGGGTAAGTCTCTGTTTTTCACAATTTACGTGAATCATGAAAAAAGACTATCTCCCTCAAAAGTCCGGGTTTTTTTGTTTCCCTTTTGTCCGAATTTTTCGTGACCGTGGAGTGCAAGAAACTTCCCCTGATTGAGAGAAGAGGCCTTTCTTCTTTCCTTTCCTCCTTTATTTCTTTTTCCCACTGTTTGCTTCAACTGGCTGAGGAGCCAGTCCACGCCGCACGTCGCGCAAATAGCTGGTTGGTCCATGTCTTTTTCGATTTGAGCCCGTGTTCTGCGGAGGGGTGCACCCCCCTAGAGATTCCATCCGCGTCTGGTGGATGTCTTTCCCCCTTAAGGCCCCCCTCACACACCTTGGTAATCTCCAAAGGAATATGAACACGGCAGGGCAAAGTTAGCTGATTCCAATGTGCCCCGTTTTGCGACTTCCAGTAGCCTTTCCTCCTCGTTGTCTATGTTGAGTATCGGGTTCCCAGCTTCTCTCTTCACCTAATACCGTTGTGTGGTTGACTTCGATTACGTCCCCCAGATCACGCAAAAGATACCCTCTCCTATTTGCTCCAAGAGCAACTTTGTTCCCCTCTTTCCTTCGTCCTTTGCCCTGCCGTTACTCCATTCAAGTTGTGGCGATTAACCACCTTTTTTTTTTCCTGGACTCAGGCTTTAATCCTATCACCCCCAGAACTCCAGTTTGGTAGCTACTTTTTCCCCATCCCGCAGCCCCCGAATGTCGTCACAGTCGCCCGCCATTTCCACCATCGCTTTCTTGTCTAATCTGCCCTTGGACTTCACCTCTTCCTACCCAGATGTTGATCAAGTACCCTTTTTTCAAATATTTGGCCCTTCGCTTTTGAAGACTTTTTACATTTTGCCTTCGAGCTTTTTCGCCCCCTCCCAATTTTTCCCCAGTAGTTTGTTTTTTACTCTGGCTTTCATGATTTACCCCCGGAAAACCTTTGAGGTATTAACACCGCTCATCTTACGACTTCACAAAAACTAATGTTCTTCCCGCGCCTCCTCCTCTGTCCCCGCCCACCTCCGGCATGGGCATCTTTTTCTGCTGTAAAACTTCCTGCTCTCTTTCCTTTTTTCCTCCCGGCCAAGCAAACGGCCGGATCCTTCCGGCCCAATTAAACGCTGGTTACATTACACGGCACAAAGACCCCTTCACTGCTCCTTTTGTTGATCTCCGCAGCACTTACCTGCACCATTGGCAACAGAAATGCTTTTACCATAATTTCCCTTAGTTGCGCCCCCCGACACGGGCATTGTCCGCACGCTCCCTCCCCCTCCCCCACATATTTTTGAGAGCAGCCACAAAAGCTTACGGTCCTCCTTCCTTCCCCCTCGCTGCCCTATTTTCATTCCTTTTTGCGACGAATTTTTTTAAGGGTGTGCTGCCCCGATTTCCTTAGCAGAAAGACCCCCTTTTTCCTACCTCGCTTTTCTCCCCCCTCCGAATTTACATCCTTTGTTCCACAATCAATTTTGCTTTTGTTCGTTTCCCTGATACCCCCACGCTGAAAACGTGCCCCCCCCCTGTCCCCTTCTACCAGAGTGAGGGAAAATTTACCTGTTCGGTGCTTTTCCATCCGGTCGTTCAATCGACCCTTTTTCCACCCGGACCCTCGATAGGTGCCACTTAGTCTCTTGGTGAATCTCCCTCTGAGTGCTTACCCAATGATCGGAGGCCGCACCTTCTCGAACAGCCCTCCTTTTCTTTTCAATCCTTTTATTTGTTGCGTTAATTTTTTCTTCTGAAGGTGGAATCCGATCAGTATGACCAGATGCATCGCGCAAGTAGTCTCACTTATCCCCCCCTGCCAGGTGAATAGACATTTAGCGGTCTAGCCCCCCAGTTTAATTTCTCTATATTACCCCTTTTTCTTTTGTGTTGTTTGAATTTCTTACGTTCCTATACCTTCCCTCCTGAACATCCAAATGGACCCTTTTGCTCTCGTCCTGGCAACCTCCCTCCTGGAGTCTCTCCTCTTTACTTGAGGATTCACCTTCTCTGCCGCTTGAAACGACCTTCCCCCCCCCTCCCAATTTTCTGGACCCCCCCCCCTTGCTGTGCGATAAGTGCCCGGCCCCTTCTTTCATCATGTGAGAACGCAGCTTTCTTCGCTTTTCACCGTCCCCTTTTTTTTCTTGACCCCCTACGATTTCCTCCGATTGCCCACATTCGAGGGTTTAAATACCTGGCTCCTCTATTTCCAGACTGGCCTGGTGACCATTTTTCAAGAAAGGCAGGTTTCTCGCTGTAGTTTCCCTGATACTTTTTTGTCCACCTACGCAAATTTGCCCTCCCAGTTCCCCCCACTCTGACATTTCTGTCGTCCCGCAGTGCGTGTTTCCCCCGTCGCTGCTTTAGGCGAATTTTAAACGCTGCCCCCCCCCCACCGTCCAATTCGTTCAAGCAAAACCCCATCGGGTTTTCCTGACCTTTTCCTAGGCCCTTCTTCGTTAGCCGCCGAAGAGGTTAAAACCCTTTTACTCGCATATCCTGAACTTCTATTGTGGGCGCGTCTTTTTTTTTATTCACCATGCTTTCCGGCCGATCTTAGCAGGCATCCTGCGCTCCTTTGAAGTGCCCGTCGCAGGGTTCCCCCCCCCTTAGTGGCGCGGAACCGTTAGCGCTGTGTCCCCATTTTTTCACAAACCCTGATCCACACAATTTGACTTGGGCAGGAAACTCCCCCCAAACTGGTGCTCCCTCCCCTTATTTCCTTGAGTGGTACCCATAGAGCTTTTTTTGCAATAGGCCTTCCCATTTTACCCTGTCCGAGGTCTTGAACCTCATGGCTCTTTTCCCTTACTGATAAACATTCGTTTTGTATTTATTGCGTCCCTGGATAGGAGGAAGAGTACCGCCAAAAAGGGTTTAAGGGTTAAATCATGAACTGCAAGAATATCTATATCAGCAACATCCCCCAAGGGCGAATTTTCTCCGACAATTGTTTCGACTGTAAGCAGATTCCCCCCCCTCCTTCTCTCAGAGTCATTTTCGCCCCTTTGGTATTGTGATAAAATCTGGGAGTCATGGGCCATCCCAGAAGTCGGGCCTCTGTTTTTTGCAAGGGATTTCTTCTTTTTACGCAAATCCAGCTGCTGCGTTGTTTTTTTGGACAACCTTCCCCTTCCCTAAATCACTTCGTTCGGGTGTATGATGATACTCTTCCAAAACCAGGTGATTTGTTTAATTCGACAAAGTGGCCTATGACTTCGTTTTTCCTTGGGTCACCATTTCCTCGGATACCTCTCCCCCCCGTTTGCTGTCTAATGTCGACAGGTATTTTGGCTTGTAATATGTGATCTTTTTCCTCTTCTCTTTTCTAATAATGTGTTGTTTTCTGACTCTTCGTCCCCCCTCTCCGCCTAAACCCCCTTCCCGAAGTCCGAATTCGACAGACCTATTCTCGTACTCTTCCCCCCTTTTTTCCCTTGGCTCCCCTTGACACTCTTCGTTTTCCCCGTGTTTTTCTACTGGATTTTCACACTAAACCGGCAGACAGTTTCGGTAGCATATAAGGGTCCCGCACTCCGGATCCCCTATTGCCACGCCCCAAGTCCTTCGGACTTCCTAATTTTTACTTTCCCTCAAAACGTTGCTCCCTAACTAGGATAAGAATTCCTTTACGCCGCATCCTTGACCTTTTTGCGTGACTTCTTCTTCCCCTCCTTTCTCCCCCGGCATTTCTTTCCCTTTTCTGCTGCCCCCGGTATTTTGCGGATCGGCTTTCTTTCCATGATTTACCCTGCCCCTTGTTCTCCTAGGTTTCTAACCCCTCTCATGGGACTGCAGACACAACCTCCTGGATCCCTAGCAGACTTTCTTCTCCTTTTTTCTTTCCCCCACAAACTAAGGATCACAATTGGCATAATGCCTGCAAACTACAAGTTGATCTCTTTTTTTCCCCCTTCCTACAGCAAAAGGGCCGTTATCATTATTTTCGCCCCCCTTCACATAGTTTCTAACCCGACTTTAGGGACTTTTCCTCCGGCAGCCTCTCCGTTGCCCCCATGGGCCTTCCTCAATGAGCCGTCCCCTTCCCTTTTCCCGGCTTCTACGGCATTCTCCCCCGGGCGGCCCACGTCTCCTTCCTTTTATATCTCTGCCAGCCCCCACCAGGTTTGCCCCGCTTCTCTTCAGGAGTTCTACTCATCCTTCCTGTGCTTCCTTTAATTTCACCCCGATGTTTCCTTGTCCCCCCCTCTGTTGGTACACCCTTCCCCCGACGCCCCCCCCCCGTGATCATTCGCAGAAACCTCAAGGATTCTGGACCCCATCTTACTTTCGCCTGAAATATAATCCCTCCTTTCTCTTTTTGCGCACCGCCAATTTTTTGTGGTTAACTTTCAACGGAACAAGAGAAAAAGTTTAACCAAATGTTTCTTCAGAACCATGTTTCTGCCCGGAAAGATGCTGCTCCCACTGGGTTCTGCACCCCGAGGTCGTGTTAACCATTTCCAGGTCCACTTCGTATTAGGAACTCGGGTATCCGACCCCCTGCTCTCCCCCGATGACCCTTTACAACTTTGAGGCCCAGCGTTCTTGACAGCCAATCCTTCCATACAATCATTTGTTTTCCCTCCGTGTGTTCCTTTTGGTTCCCCCCCTGCTTTCGCCTTTGCATCGTCCGGAGCTCGACCCGAGCCTTCGCGCAAGTCATCACTGCTCCCCATCTCGACAGTTCCCTTCCCTTGCCTCTTTTTCCCAGCGATTCTCCCATCTTTTAACTCCTTTTTTGTTGGTGAGAGCTTTCTCGTTTCTCCGTTTCGCTTCCCTTTAATGGCAGAGGTTCCCCGGTCTCGACCTTTCCAGCTTTGAATAGCAGCTCTCCTTTTTTGCGTTCTAATCCCTCTTCCCAATGTGAACCCCCTCCCTTGACACCCCCATCACCGGCATGGAAAAACCCCGCCGATGTCTTTCGCTAGTGCTCAGCCATGGTAATAATTTTTGACGCAGCTTTCTTGAACCGGCCCACGGAGTTTGAACCCCGAGGGATTCCTATTCCTCCCCCCGGTTGCGAATCCCTCCGGGAATGAATGATATGCATCAAACTTTTCCCCCTGCGGGACAATTTGTTCTTCCGGAACGCAGTGGACCTGTTTTTCCTCTGTTCCGTTTAAGGGCCCCCACCTCCCCCCTTCGCGTTTTCCCCCCCCACCTTTAAAGCTACATTATGACTGAGAAGTTTCCCGCCGCCCAGTAAGAGGTCCTCCCCCGTTTCGGCGATTAAAGAGTTTTCGCCTAAAACCTGCCCTCGTGCAAACCCCCCCCCCAACGGAGTAAACTCAAGCACCCTGCCCGTGTTCCCCTCCCCTCTTTTTCTCCTGGCAAACTTTTTGGTGGGGTCCCACGCGGACGGAGTGCGATTTACGTCTTGGGCCCGCCCGTTTTTCCCCCCTGCACCCCCCCCCCCGCCAACAACCCCAAACCCCAAACACCCCCCCCCCCCCCCCCCCCCCACCCCCCCCCCAAAAGAGCGGTCAGCCCCTTTTGTACGTTGCGTCTTTTGCCGGCGCATTTCTCATCCAGCTTCGGGTTTCACACCACACTTATTGCCCTTCCGGAAGTGGCTTTACCCTGTCCCATTTACAACCCGATTTGACTGGGCCTTAAAAGCCGGTATCCTCCCTTTCTTGGCTCCAGTTGTACCACATTATATCCACACGATTACTGCAATCTTTGACAGTTTTGACTGCGTTTTTCTTCCCTTTCACAGTGATAAAGGACCGGCCTCGGTGATACTTTTTTTTATGTCCATTTCCCTCTTGCTAGCAACTCCGGATATTTTCCTTTTTCTAAATCATTGAGACCCTCCTATCCTGCTCATCAGTCCCTTTTCTGCCTCGTGTCTCCCCAAATTTTCTGGTTAGCAGCTGCTCGCAAAAGTCAACCTTTCAGATATACCTTTTCGTCTTTTTGAGTGAGGGTTGGATAAATCGGTTGGCTTTAGAATTTTCGATGACTTTCTCTAGGCCTCTCTCCATCGGTGGTCTGGTGTCAGAACCTCCAGCTTGATGCGGACGGTTGGGCCCCAAGCAGCTACCCCCCCGCACACCGCGTTGGTGGCTTTGAATAATATTATTGTCCCCCCTTCCCGGGCTGGTAATCGCCAAAGAATATCCAATTAGCGATTCCACGGACTCCTCTTCACCGAGGAAAGTTTTGAGACCTCCTTCTTCGAAGAGAGTTTTGGCTATTTGCGGTTCGCCGGTCTCTCTCTTTTTTCCACCCCCCTCCTGTGTTAGACTTTTTTTAGGTAAATCCCCGACCCACGTCCTTCCCCGACTTACTGACCTCGCACAAGGGAAATTTGATCCTTCGCACTACTCATGGTCCTACTGCAGCCACAGCTTTGCGATCCATGCCTGTGCAGTGACCTGTGTCCTTACCTCACCCTCCACAGAGTTTTCGTCTCCCCTATCGTGCCCCTAAATAACCCGCAGCTGATTTCTCTCCGCCCCCCAAAGCTGATGGGGCCTCTCCTTTCTCTTCGGGGACTTTCTCCATACCCTTTAACTCGGTGTATACCCCGCTACAGCCCTGTAATATTCGAGACTTAATTTTTATTTTTGATATAACTTCCTTTCGGAAGGATTGCCCAGGTACTGCTGGATATTTTTTTTTTGTTTTTTGTTTAGTCTGTTTTACCGCCAACCTCTTCTCTGTATAACCCTGACTTCCTCTTTCCCTAATCAAAAATAATTATTCCTTCCTTTTCCTCCCCGATTTTTTCAGATAGACGGGTCACCGGTTGCATGACTTTTTGCCTTAACCTTGACCCCCCGGATGAACCAGTTCTCCCTTAAAGGTTGCCGGATCCTTGCATGTTTCAAACACTTCCAGATGGTGTTTCTTCCCTTAAACTTCCAGCCCTGTTCCGAGGAAGCCATCCTCCCGTATTTGCCCAGGCGGGGTTGTCCTTCTCGGCTTCAATCCCCCCTTTCCCCTTAAGAGCGTTTTTTACTTATTTTCCGCACATGGAGTGCCCACGACCACCCAGATCTTCATTCTTTGCACCAAAACCAAGGTTGTGCCTTATCTCTTTAATTTTACTTTCTCTCTCCCTCTGCTGAAGTTCGGGCCAAATTTTTTTGTTTGAATTTTTCCTTTTTTTAGTTGGCTGCCTCCCCGAATTAAAGTTATTTCTTTCCAGATACTCGCAAGGTTTGCACTTCCATCTTTTTTTTCTGGACCTTTCTCTTTCTTTTGCGCCGCAAAATTTTCTTTTTTTTTCTTTTTTCCCCCCCGGCTACCCGGCAACGCCGAAAAAAGTTACCCCTTTCTCAAACCATTTTCCCCGCTTTTTTTTCTCTTTTCTTTCATCCCCCTGTGCGGTTTTCCTAATGACTTTCTGAAAATTATCAATTCCCCCCCTGTCCCTTACTCCGGTAGAAGGTGCAGGCGAGCCTCTTGCCTTACCCATTGATGACAGAGGCTTGCCGATCATTTTTCCCATCTTTTTTGTTTTTCCATGTTGTTTTCATGTTGAGTTAAGGTGAGTCTCTCCTTTTAACTCGCTGAAATCGCACCGAGCCCCTTTTTCGCGCCCTCGCTACATTCTTCACATCATCTCCCCCTTTCGCAGCTGTCTAGAGTAACGTCGCCATTTTTAATTTTGGGGTGTTTGAGACAATCAAGTTTTCTTAAGGCGCTCAAGGGAATTCCGTTCTATATCCTTCGGACCGGCGCCCTTCTTGGGCGAGTTCACGCGCGATTCTCACCCACGTGTGAGTAACGCACAGGCACCCACTTATGGCAAACAACCCCCCCAAGCGATTTGCTTTTGCCCCTCTAAGGAGGCCTACTAGTGGTCTTTTTTTCCACCGGGTAAGTACTTTTTCGCGTTCTCGCTTTCCCTTCAACGGAGTGCACCCCATACGAGGGACTTTTCACCTTCTCTTTGAAAGAAAGACGTTGCGTCCCTCCCCCCTCAGGGTTTTTCCCCCCCTTTTCGGAGTAAAAACTCCCCACACCGGTTCATGAAGAGACCCCTCGGGGGTTAAAGTTTTTGCGCGTTTATTTTATCGATGTCCCCACCCCCTTTACAATCCACAAGGGAGGGTTGCGACGTCCCTTGGTCATTCTTTGATGAGAATTCTTTGAGAAAGTACCACCATATGGAGTTTAGGCTTCAATTTCCCTTCCTGCCCCCCCTCCCCCCCCCCCCCCCCCCACCCCCCCCCCCCCCCCCCCCCCCCCCCACCCCCACACCAACGCAACAACACACCCCACCCCGCCCCCCCACCAATCCCCCCCCCAACTTTTTTTTTCCAGGACCCTTCAGTGAGAAGTTTCAACCTCTCGCAAGTTCCAACCCCTGTGCATCTTGACGACCCTCTTTCTTTGGTGGGCTCTGGCGATGCCCCCCCCCCCCCCACCCAAGACCCTTCAACCCCCCCACTCTATATATTGAAGTTTACTCCGTGAGACTTCTCCTGAAACCTCCTGGTTGCCCTACAAAACGTTGTGCTCCCCTGACCCCTAATGTCTTTGCAGTTTACTTTTTTCCACCACCAGATTCCTTTGTCCTGTGAAACGTGATCCGTCCCCCTTTCTCCTTCGTACCCCCTGGTAAAACCTATACCACTGTTGTTGGTTCCAGCCCTTCTTTTTCTTCTGTGACCTTGGTAGTTTTACTTCCATCCCTCTTTACAGCATGCTGGGAAAACTTCTTTTTTCTGCTGAGTGTTATAAAGAAGTAACTTTAAAAGGTTCTTTTCCACTTTGCACCCTCTCCAAAGACGTGTTCTATCCTGCCTCCGCCATTTTCGAGCACCCTCCATAGCCCCATTTACACCTTACGAGTCGGACATTAGATTTTGCGTCTCCTCTTTAGTCAATATGGTGTAGGACTTTATGTTCTTTATGAAGTCCCCCCTCCTTGAGAAAGGACTGGTGGAAATGGCGTTTCGTGTTTCCGAAAATACTATGGCCTGAGGGGGCTCCCCCCCGATAGACAGAACTGCGCTGGATGAGAATTGGACTCTTATTTTCCCCCTTCCAAACCTGGGGGAACACTCCTCTTAACGAATTCTGCGGCCCTTTGAAAAGTTCCTCTCCCTACTCTTGCCGTTTTCCCCGCTTCGAAGTATTCCCTTTTTTTCCGGATCGTGAATATTTACTGGCC